>Ga0315268_10004850_pt1 | contig 14520 bp, 15 predicted proteins | sample C1_top_MG_FD_204535 | JGI IMG/M metagenome (GOLD analysis project Ga0315268, IMG submission 204535) | Sediment microbial communities from Yellowstone Lake, YNP, Wyoming, USA - C1_top | ecosystem: Environmental > Aquatic > Freshwater > Lake > Sediment | place: USA: Wyoming | collected 2017-08-01
TTAATAATGAAGAGTTTGAGCAAAGAGATCAACTTTAAATGTTCCCCCGGCTCGCCTTCGGAGTCAGGCTCTGGAGGCGTGATGCTCATCTGCTCATCCATGGCTTCCCATTGTGCGCGGGTCAGTTTTTTCATTTCAATTCCTTGATATTAGACGCCAGCTACTTCAGCATTGAGATTAGATAATATCTTCAACCAGCGTTCGGATGAAACAGCATTCTTCCCGGTCAACGCGGAAGCCAATGCCTGTCCCACCTGCTTGGCAACCCAGCCGCGCAGGTCGCCACCGGATTTCCAGTAATCGGTCAGGTCATGGGCTGGTGGTTCAATAGGCACAATCCGTTCACTTATTGCGTGCAGTTTCGAGATATAACTGCGCCCCTTCTCGCCAGCTATGTCATCATCATGTACTACCAGGATCGCCAGGTAGCGTGTCAAGAAAGCTAGGTTGAGCAGATCGAATTTGTTCTGCGCGCCCCCGATCGTGCCCACATCACACAAATCGGCACAGTGCTCCCAAACCAGCATCGTATCCCATTCACCTTCGGTTAGGAGCAGGACCGGCAGATGGTCTTTAAATTCCAAACGAAACAAAACAGATCGTCCGCCCCTCGGTCCGCCAAACTTCACATCTTCTGCTCCATCCCGCTCCAGCCACGGACCGATGTATTTCTCCAGCGCATCATTTCGCATCGGCCTGCGAATCTTCACATGCTGTACGTTCCCATTCTGGAAGCCAGGGATCACGATCCCGCGCGGCAGCCAGATCTTTTTGCCATCCATTCCCCAAAGGGCAGGGTCATCATAAATATTCTTTGGATTGTAGCCGAGATGAAAGGCGCGGATCGTTTCGTCAGACAGACCGCGTTCACTGCAAAGATATTTCCGGGCTTTACCCGTGAGATTGTGCTCCGCAAACATCACGAACTCTGCAGCCCTTTCATTCCATAAGGCAGGCTGGCTTGGAATCACGACTTCAGCTAGAAACGCCAGTTTGGCTAGAGCCAGATGTGAGCCAATCCGCTCGGATAATTCCGCAGCCGCCGTTTTGAAATCCACATCCTTCCAAGCCATGTAGAAAGAGATCACATCTCCGCCGCTGGCATCATCGGGGCAGGCCGAATGACACTTCCATCTCCGGCCATTATCGTAAATGCTGAAGGCCAGGCTGGAACGATCGCCTGCATGACGCGGTAGGGGACAGCGACTTTGCAAGCGGTGTGCATCATCGAACTTCGCCCCGGCCTCTTCAGCCAGGGTAATCAGGGAGATGGATTGTCGAATATGTTCAAGATCGTACATGGTTTATCACTTTCACAGTATCAAGAGTCTCAGGAGTCTCAGCATTTTTGGGTGTCCCCCCGCTGAAGCCTGAAAAACTGTGAGACTCTTGATACTCCTGAGACTCATCCTGCGCTGTCGTCTTCCAGCACGTCAACCCATTGCCAGGCATTGCCTTTGGATTTCCGGCCAAGAGTGTTCTGGATATTCACATCTAATTCAGAACGCGCACGAAAGATCAGGTTGCGATTGAAGCCCTGTTCGCTCCCGATTTTCACCACTTCGTTCGCTTTCATCCCGTCCGGATTGGAGCGCAGCAGATCTTCCAACCATTCCTTGCATTCATCCAACTGGGTCGGCTCATGATATACCTGCGGCGCATTGCGATCCCATTTGAGCTTTGCGCCATCCGGATGGATTTGTTCGAAGACGAAGCCCAAAGGTTTGGGATACGCACCCAGATTGTTCTTCAACACTTTCAATTCGCGTGGACCATTCGGATCGAACTCGGGGCCGGTCTGCACCACATGCAAGCCCATCACCACACGAGCCTGTTGCGTGATGTAGCCTGACCCACTCAAGTCCTCCATGCCCAGATCCACGTTCATCATGCGGCCTCCGCCGCTGGGCGGCTTGCGGATGTGATGCACCAACACCAGGCCGCAATTGGCCCAACCTGCCAGACGGATCATGTAGCCCACCAGAGAACGCAAATCTTCGACATTGTTCTGGCCGCGGCTGTGCACGGAAGAGAGTGAGTCGATGATGATCAGCTCCGGCTTGAGTGTGGCTGCCATCTCCGTGAGACGATCCTGATACTTGGGCAGACCTAGATCGATCATCTCGCCCTGATCGGCCAGCATCAGGAATAAGCGGCTTTGATCCATCCTGTATTGATCGGTGCGTTCTTTCAGAATCTGTGGCACGGCTTCCGCATCCACATAGATCACATTGGCACCAGGATGAACAATGGGCGAACTATCCGGAAACCCGATGTTGTGCACGATGCGAAATGCAAGATCCATGGCCACGAAGGATTTGCCGCTGCCCTGCGATGCACCCAGGACGGAGATCATGCCGCGCGGAATCCAACCTTTCCAAACCCATTCGATGGGCGGCAGGTCGGAGGCGATATCCTTCAAAGATGGAATGGATGGCACGTAACCGGGCCGTGTGGCCAGGATGGTTTGGAGAATTTCCTTTTGGTCCGGCAGACCGGCAATAGCCTTGTATAGTGCATCCTGTTCCAGACCAGAAGTTGCGGAAGTGATCGCGATCCAGCAATTCAGCCAAGGCTGGGTCAGGAAGCGCACATCAGCCTGCACTGGCAGACCGGCCAAGCGGTCCGCGATCAGTTGCACTTGCATACGTTGGGTTAACATGACTCCCCAAAGTTGTCGCAAAATATTTTGGCCTTTGAATTTGTGCTACAATGCAGAAAGTTTGATTTCATTGCAATACTGCTTTGCCTCACCGCCGACTCGCCCTCGGCGGTGATTGGTTTTGTATCCATGGTTTCTCCTTTTATTTTTGTTCGAGTTTCTCCACAGCCTTTTGCAGATCCTGCTGGCTGGGGGTAATGTAGATCTTGGTTGTATTGAGACTGGAGTGACCCAAGAGCATGGCCACCTGCTCCAGTCCCACACCGCTGTTCACTAAATTTTTGGCAAACGTGTGCCTTAAAATGTGCGGGGTCAGTTCATCCAGACCGGCATCTTGTGCGTAACGCTTCAAGACGCGCTGGACCGTGCGACCCGTCAGGCCAATACAATCATCGGCTTCCACCGCCACCCACAGGTATTCATCGCCCTGTGGACGGACCTTCAGCCATTCCTCAATAGCCTTGCGCGCTTCGGCATTCAACGGGATCGATCTCTGTTTCCCGCCCTTGCCATTTTGAACTAGCACCGTTCCTTTTCGTTCCGAGATCTCCACATCGTTGAGGTGCAGCTTCATACACTCGTTGAGTCTCAATCCGGTATTTAGCATGAACAGCGTAAGCGAAGCATCGCGCTGTCTTGTCAGCCAGCGTTTGGGGAAGCGCATCTTTGAAACCTGAACATCTTTCTCTATGGCTCGCTGCAATGCGAACTGGGCGTGTTTATCCAACCACTTGGGAGAACCGGCTGTAGTTCGAATGGCTTTGATGTGTTCGAGCGGATCGACTTGGATCTTGCCAGTCTGCCTGGCCCAACGCATCAGAGCGGATAAGGATGCCAGCTTGCGGTTGATGGTATTGGCCTTCAAGCGTTCAATATCCAGAAGGTATTTCTTGTATTCCTTTGCATCGGTGGGTGTGACTCTTTCCAGCGCAAACTTCTCATGGTTTACATTCTCAAACCAACGCATGAAAAGAGAAACGTCCGAGAGATAGCCGGTCAGGGTCAGGGTGGACAGATCTTCCCTTGTCAGATAGGCACGAAATTCATCGATCATGTTCATACTATGCTTTTCCTTTCTTCTTATTAGTTCATGCTTTTGGATCGATCAATCCCAATTGTTCGGGATAGATTAGAAAAGCGGATAACACCCAGTTGATGGCCTCCGTGCTGAGCGGCGGCACATTTATGCCCAATTCATTTGGAAGGTACAAGGAAGCGTCAAAACTTATTTCCGCAACTTTGCCTCCCACCTCCGGGACAATGATAAAAATCTTGAGGGGACCGCCCCGGCCAAGTCCGAACCAGAGCAGGAAGATATTCCAGATAAATTTCGCGATGGCATCCTGATATAGGGTCAGGCCAAGCTGTCTCTTGTGAATATCCGCGATGGCCTTCCGCATCCGAGACAAGAGGGGGCGGTTGATCTCGAGCTGCAGGAACCCCCTCAAACGCGCCAGTGAAGTCGCCGGATAGAGACCATACACAGAGGTCGCGCCCTGCGAACCAAAGTCGGCCTCGTAAATTTTGAGCAGGATGGCCAGGATCGAAATGTAGCGCTGCTTTTCCCGTTTATCAAAAACACGTTTCGGATGACGCTTTGAGATCTCATCCAGCTTCGAAGGTAGTTCGATAATGGCATTCAGCGGGAGTTCGATCTGATCAAAAGTCTCCTTCTCCTTTGGGGCCAGACGACTTCTGGTTTCGGAAGGGATCAGGATGGGGAAATCCTCGATGGTGTCGAAGTAAGGCAACTCGAGGAAATCCCGGAGCGTGCAATACCGGACGGTATAGGGCAGCCAACCAACTTCGTTGAGAGCCTGCCGCCAGACTTTGATGGTCGCTTCCAGATCTTCATCGATGAGATTGAAGATGAATAGGACTTCCTCATCGAAGGCCTTGGGATAAGCCGGAAAAAGCTCACCCAAGCCGCGCAATTTGGCAACCGCGCGTTCCTTGTGGCTGCTGTCCAGCTTTTGCTCGATCTCAACCAGGCGTTTTATGGAAGTTCCTTCCAGCATGGTGATCAGATCGATGCGCATGTTCTTTCCATCTCCGTACGGGAAGACCTTTTCGATTTCAGGCGTAACAACGGCGTGACAGCCAGCCAGCGCCATGCACAGGCGGTGGGCGACATCCAGCGGGCCATCCAGATCGAGAGCCTGCGTGCCTGGGAATCTGGATGCTTGAAGCCGATCGGCACCATAGGAAGTGAACACAAAGGGCTTCTCGGGCCTCCCTTCGCGCGCGATCTCGATGCGGGCTGAGTCCCATTGATAAACGAGATTCAAGCGTGCCAGTTTTGCAAATCCTGAGCGCACGATCTTTTGGCTAAGCTTTGAGACCTTCATGACGGTCTTCACAGTACCGATCCCATATGGCAGCATGGCCTCGATGATCTTTGCGAGATTTGGATTTCTTTCAAGCTCATTTGCCAGAGCTTCTTTATATTCATCTGGTTTTGAATTCTTTTTTTTATTCATCCTACATAACCTTTCAATAGCTTATTTTTTGCCCAAGTCATACGAGTAAAACCGAGGCGGTTTCATCGAAAAACGATGATGGGCAATAAATAAACCTTTTGTGCGGAAATTATTTTTCGTCCAATTTTTCAATGAACCGTTTTCATCTCAAGTGCGTGTTACACGCGGGCTGGTATGTAACACGCGCATGTTACAGATCCACGCCCAGATTTCCCATCTCAAGCGGATCGTCCGCTTGTTCGGTTTCATAGGTGATCTGGCTGGTTGAGCCACTGCGCATGGCTTCACGGATCAGACCGGCCAACGCACCTTTAGGAGCCTTGGAGATCAGCCCGATCAGGTCATCATCGCGGCCAGGTTGGAGTGTGATGCGGACCGTGATCACCAGGTTGCCATTGGCTCGCAACTCATTTGCCATATGCTCCCCATTTCCAAAGACCGTTGACGTTGGTAACTGCTGGATCTTCGGGCCAGGAAACGGCTGCGCTTTTTGAGATCAGGGCCAAACGCAGCAGATCGCCCAAAAGAACCGAACCGCCACCGGCCGGGATGACTGTTGTGAAGCGGCGCAGGCTGGGCCAGGTGCGTTCGAGCGCAGCCAGGATTTCAGATAACCAGGACTCGAGCTGATCCTTGGATGGTTTCAAACGACCGGAGCGGATCAAGGCATCCAGTTCTTCTGGGTCATGGCCGTTGGCATTCAGGATCTCCAGCAAGCGCCGCACCCCGACCTTGCCGCCGCCGATGAAACGCGGCAGGACCTTGCCATCCTGAACAACATACATGTCCAGTGTGTTCATGCCGATATCGAGCACAGCCACTTCAGCCTGGCGTCCATTCTTGCGGATACGCAATTCACCATCCAGCAGCCAGTCCGCATACGCGCCCACCGGCTGCGCCAAGGCTTTCAGTTTCTGGACAAAAAGCTTGTATTCTCCCTTTGGAGTGCTGAACTGGTGCTGACCTTTGTATGCCTTCAAGCCCGACATGATGGCCGGTCCCTGACTTTCATCCATCAGGAGCGGAACGGGCAGACCCATGACGGTTGTGTCTACTTCATATTCGCCGGGCTCCAGGATTTGAGCGAGGGTTCCGAAGGTGAGCGCACGGCGTTCAGGGGAAGTCAGGGCCGAGTAATCACGGTTGGTGAGCGGCTCGCCCCAATTCCAAGCGCCATCCCCGATCACATAGGTATCCCAGCCAAGTTGGATGGTGTGCGCTTGGGAGGCGGTCTTCATGCCAGTGCTGGCCAGACCAATGTTCTTGCTGCGCGCCACGGCGGCGTGCAACACAGCGGTCTTCCCGTTGACGCGTACTTTTACGCTTCCGTACCCAGGATCGATTGCGATGGTCTTGATGTTCATGATTGAAATCTCCTTTGATTTTGGGTTTGTTATTGGTTTGTTGGGTTTGTTGCGGTTTGTCTGGTTTGTTGGTTTGCAAGCAAAAGGCGAGCTTTCTCGGTGATGCAGAAACTGTTATCGCGATTGGCATCCTTCGATAGCCAGCCACGAACAGCCCAGCGGGTTTGCAGCCTGCGGGCTTGATTCTGGGAACATCCGCTCCACTCCGCGATATTGGAAAGCGTGAGCTTACCCTGTGCTTCATCCAGTGAACGCGAGAACAGCATCTTCTCAAGAGCAGTGAGAGCATCCAGTGACGATGATGTGCCTGCTGAAAGCAAGGCAGGCTTCGGAATGAAATAGGATTGCATCGGCCCGAAGCGATCCACGATCGCCAGCCCCGGACGATCCGCGGGGATGCGATGCGCACCCTTGCATCCGATGGCCTTGGACATTTGCGCCGAAGTTGGCTTCACCCGAAATGCAATGGAATAATTAACTTGTTCGCGGACCGGACCGACTAAATCCTTGGTGAACTCCTGTGCGCCGAAAACGAAATGGATCCCAAATTTTCTTCCGCGCCAGCCGAGCTCAGCCAGCTTCCCAGCCAGCTCACCCGAACTGCCGCCCATAGCCTTGAGCACCGAACTGCTTTCATCCAACATGAAGATGATGCGCTGCAAAGGTTCTTTGCCAGCCTTCACGGCTAGGGCGTTATATTCATCCATGTTTTCGGGGAAGCCGGACATGGACTTATACAGGACCGCGCGATGATCGCATTCGCCAAGAGCTTTCAAGATCAAATCGAGCGCAGCCTGCGGGGTGGTGGCGATCGGTGCAAATAAACTCTCGTTTCCTTCCAGCATCGCAAAGGTGGTCTGGTCTATGTCTGCCAGAGCAAGTTGTATGTTGTTGCGAATGGCCTGCCATGAGATTGAACGCAAGAGGCTGGATTTGCCGGAGCCGGTCATGCCAACAATCAGAAGATGACCGAGCTTGGACCAGGGGATCAGGATGGGTTGACTGTTGAACTTGATCCCCAGAGCCAGCATGCCTGACGGAACATCCGCAGGCAATTCGATGCTGCGCGGAAGCTTGGGCAAGGCCGAGAGCGGAATGACATAGCGCAAACCAGTGGAGTTTGAGAGATAGACACGCAGGCCACCGAGATCGGTTCCCAATTGATGCAGGAGATCGGGGTGTATGTAGCGCGAATGATCGCCGATCTTGAGTGTGTCCAAGACTGCGATGAAAAGAGTCATCCCAAGCTGCTCATCGCTGCTGATATAGAAAGCCTTGAATTCTGGATTCAGGTTGCGACTGGTGAGCAACTCCGGAAACTTGTGCGCCAACTGTTCAGCTCGTAGCATATATCTGCGTGGTATTGAGATGGTGTTATCCATTTGTCTCTCCTTCGTTGTTGTCTTTGATCAAATCGGCTTCGATTGAATCCTGTAGAAGATGTGGGATGACATCTTGAAATAATGGCCTAGCCTGGGTGCTGTCCAGGATCTGAATTTGTGGGGGAGTGCCTGTATTGAAGATTGTGGAACTTGTGATGGCTTTGCGTGCTGCATCATGCGAACCACGGGATGTCATATCCAGCATCTGGTCCTGTGTCGTGATCTTCAAATGTTCACCGGAAGAAAACTGTGGTAGCTTTTTGAGATCGCGGCGCATCAGGCCAGCGGTGGAAGACGGATGTCGATCGGCGTCATAGGCAATGCTATCCACAACATCCAAAAGAAGCGGAGCATCGCCGTTCGGAGCACGTTGGATGACGCGCACGCGGGTCCAGCGAAAGACCATAAACATGAGCAAGGCGAAGGTAAATATCAATCCCACCCAGGGAACAATCGCTTGCGTCTTGTTCATCATGGTCTCACGCTCAATACCCAGTTCCACACTCTTGGATCTTGCGAATTCAGAAGTGGCGAATGCCTGGGCAGAGGCGCTATCGGTCGTAGCAGTGATATTGACAGCTCGTTGAGTCCAGGCCGATTGAACCGCCGCCGCCGAAGCTGTCTGAGATGCGATGGCAGTTGCCTGAGCACTGCCTGCTGTGACTGTGGTGTTCCAAGTTTGTTGAGTTGCCAGAATATTGGCTGCTTGTTGAGTGCTTTGCAAAGACCATGCCTGATCTGTAGCAATTTGATTGCGCACTTCAACCGTGGCCGTGAGCTGGCTACCAAAGAACTGCGCTGTTGACACTGCCGCCACCGCTGTAGCCTGGCTGGAATTGGCTTCCACGTAGGCCTGGATCGGATCGGGTGTGCTGCTCAACGGTAGGGTTGTAGGTGGAGTTGAGCAAGCGGTGAGCAGGAGGAGGATGATCACTCCGAAAGGTTTGAGTGGCATGATTCTCATCTCTGGTTGTATTCGCGGGCCACAACCAAAATGCCGATGCTCCCGAAAGGTCCGCCAAGCAGCCATGGCCACAGCATTGCAAGATCTGCTTTTCTGCTTGTAATGGCAAAGAGCACGAATAAGCCGATGGCAAGCAGGATGGCGCTCAACACGAAAAGGATGTGCAATATGAGATTATCTTTTTTCATTGTTGTCTCCATGGATGATGTTTGAAGAAAATGAAATTCGCTTCTCAAGCCAGTCTGAATCGAATGATCGAAATCCGAAAACTTTTATATTGTCGGAAGTGGGATTGTTACAGGCGCGGCAAAACAAACGTACTGCGATGTGAGCAGTACGTTAATCAACGTAAATAGATTGTCTGGCGCAGGGAAGGAGCTTCTCTTGGCAAGACTAAAATTTTCTCTATAGTGAATATTTCTCGGCAGATCACAATCGATAAATAGGAGCGCCCAACATTTCATCCACCCCAAACAGGCAAATTGTAGCCCCCTAAGATTTGAAGTTATTTCCGCTTGGTCGCTGGTTCGAATCCAGCCGGGCCCATATTAGATGCCAGTTTTAATGCGAGATTAAGCTACAATATAAAAGGCGGATATATATGGATATTCTGGTACCTTCGATTAAGGTGGATCAGGAACGAAATTTCAAAAATCCTATGTCGAATAGATCTTTAGCTTTTCCCACCTCTATCATTTATAGCGACCTACAAAGCTATATCTCGAATTGTTTCAGTTCACCCAATTGCATGTTGTACAATTATGGCTACCTCATTCATGGCCGCAACATTGACACTATTCCTGATAAGACCAGCTAAGAAATTCCGGGCACATTGGATATAAATACCAAAGGGAAACAACATGCCACAACAATTCAAAAGCATGAATGAACTAACAGATTATCTATCTGAACTAGAACATAAAATAGAATTACTCGAAAGAAAAAACAACCAACTACAAAATCAAATAACAGAAAAAAAGATACCCAAAACCGGACTACTTAGCCCAAACTTTCTAAAACGAGCATTTACCACATGGGGACACTTCATAATAGCTCAACTCATCATAAGCACTACACTAGCAATCATTACTCTCTGTCTAATTACACTCGGACTAGGTTCACTATTCCCAAAAATAATCCCAACTATACACAACACACCACAAAGCCTAATTTTTCCCACTACAGCGCCGCCAAGCCTTATTTTCCCCACCACAACACCAACTAGAATTTTTTCAATACCATAACACCAGTAACAATATCATAAGATCAAGAAAGCAAAATTATAGCCAAATAGAAATAAAACCTATAAACACTTGATTATTGTATTGTGATATTGGCTATTTATCGAAAGCATATTAATTTTTGACGACCTATAAAATCCTAAATTGATTTAGGTGTTTAGATCGTATAATGGCAACTGAACACTTAGTTGGGCATCTGGAGATTTCAAATGGTGTATATAAAAATTCTATCTGTAATTGCCTTAATAGGCTCAATTGCTTGGCTCATTTTTAAGCCTGGATTTGACGCAGCCCTTGCGGTCATTAGCTCAATTTCCGCCCTCATTTCTGCATTTGTTATTGAAAATAAGAAATCAAAAAAGGAAAAGGCGTCAAAAAGCATTCAGCAGCGCCAATCTGTTTCCAAGTCGTCTACAGGTATACAAGCAGGCGGAAATATAAACATCGGAGAAGACAGGAAGGATAATCATGTTCAGTAAGGAGCAAAAGCAAGATGTTTCTGATGGCAGTACCGCTATTCAAGCAGGCGGGAATGTCACAATTACGAAAACTGGCTTGACTTACAACGAAGTTCGAGATGTTGCGCTTGATGTTTTCCGAGCCAATTTCTATGAACTTGCTGGCATGGCAAAGGAAACAGCAAAAGCCAGAGCGGAAGAAATTACCGAAGAATTCTTGACTAAACTTCAAAAAGAACATCCCGCAGGACTTGAGAAATCTTATGACCCTGACTTTCAGTATGCGCTTTTCACTGTTCAAAAAGAGTATGCTAGAAATGGAGATAAAGAACTTGGAGATTTGCTTGTTGATTTACTAGTTGACAGAAGTAAGCAAGAACATCGCGATATTCTCCAAATTGTCTTAAATGAATCTTTAAGTACAGCCCCAAAATTAACTGAAAGTCAACTATCGGCTTTGGCCATAATTTTTTTATTCAAATACACACAAAATTATGGCATTAGCAATCACGAATTACTAGGTGAATACTTTGATAAATACGCAGCACCTTTCGCCAAGAACATTGTCAAGAATTTAGCCTGCTATCAGCATCTTGAATTTTCAAGTTGTGGTTCTATCGGATTAGGCTCAAACAATCTTGAACGTATTTTCAGTATTACGTATCAAGGACAATTCATGAAAGGGTTTGAAGAAAAAGAAATTACCGAAAGAAATATTTCTGTCGGCCTGGATACTAGATTTTTTGTAGAATGCCTCAATGACCCATCCAAAATACAAGTTCAGGCAAACAGCAAGGAACTATTAGAAGAATCTTTTGACCGACACAACATCACCCCAGATGATCGTAACAAAATTATGGCACTATTCAACACGAACAAGATGAATGATACAGAAATTAAAGATAAGTGCATTGAAATTAGACCATATATGGCTAACATTTTTGAAGTTTGGGCAGAGTCCGCTATGACCAATTTTACGCTTACAAGCGTAGGTATCGCAATTGGGCACGCAAACATTAAGCGTCTTGTAGGAGAATTTGCAAATTTATCTATATGGATAAATTGACGCCAACAAAGCGCGTACTGGATGCTGAGAGCTTCTGCGGCATCTACGGCAAGCATTTTCCTGCTCCAAAACAGAATCCACGCCCGCCTCAGCGCCATGCTCCGCGAACACAAACCGTTATCCAAATCAAAGCAAAACCATAGCCGAATTGGATTTGAGCTAGAATACGCTTGGTCGCTGGTTCGAATCCAGCCGGGCCCATATTTGACGGATTTTTTAGGGTAAAGTTAACATAAAAGGAGGGCTGCCGGCATGGATAATCTTAAGGGATGGATTCAATATCTGTTTACTGATTTATTCAATACCACATCACACTTTATCTCAAACCACCCAATAGCACTTTATACAATCCTGGCTACCTCATTCATGGCCGCAACATTGACACTATTCCTGATAAGACCAGCAAGAAAATTCCAGGCACACTGGATCTAAATCAGTCATGGAGAAAACTATGACAAACCGAAAAGCGAAATCAGAAGCCAAGTCAGAAGTTCAACCAACAACCAAACCAGCAATTATGGCGATAACTACTGACCATCTCAACTTACGAGCAGGCCCATCTAAAAAATTTGCTGTTATAAATTCTCTGCCTAATAAAACTGAAATTATTGTAATAAGCCGAACAGAAGACGGCGCGTGGTTACTTGTGCAAACCCCATCCGGTATAGGTTGGGTATTTTCACAATATACAAGACTCATAAATAAATTCGCAGAAATCCCTGTTATTAGCCCAGATGAGATTGATCGATATTTACAGTTGATTTTGATCGCGAATAGAGAGAATTTTTCACCAATACGCACTTCAGAAATTTACAAAGCACCTAGTGGGTTAGAGATTGCCCCAGTAGCACAAGTACTTGGACGATTATCACTTGCGTCCCCGTCAAATATCCAAGATATTGCTGCATCACAAACTGCACTTTTAGTAAATTTCTATAATTTAGGTCTCGAACAAGCTCGAAAAAGTTTCAATTGGGCTCTAATTGCTGCCGTCGTTGGTCTCTTATTTTTTATATTTGCATTATTCCTTATAAAAACTCGAGATTTGGGAAATGCATCTATCATAAGCTTGATTAGTGGCTCTCTAATTGAGGTCATTTCAGGGATAAATTTTTATTTATATGGAAAATCAACAATTCAGTTAGCAGGTTTTCAATCTTATCTTGACCGGACCCAAAGCATACTTCTTGCCAATAGTATTTGTGAAAGCCTATCAGATAAATATAAACATGTAACAAGGTCAGAACTTGTAAAAATTGTAGCCCATAGAGATAATATTATAAATAAAATTTAACAATAATTTGATGAAGCTGAAAGGTTGAAATAAAAGCAATTATCACTATCGTCACAATAAAATATACGTTTTGTCCCACATACACTTCTAGGATATTGATCGACAAGAATAATCAATGGTTAAAATAACACTCACAAATAAGGGCGTATATAATGAAAATTTTGATTAAGCAAAAGTACAAATCAATTGATGCACCTTCTGAATTTGAATTGCCTGAATTTTCTATACTAACCGGGAAAAACGGAAGCGGTAAAACTCACTTATTGGAAGCCATTGGAAACTACAATACATCGGAAGTTAGCATTTATGGAAACGTAACGAAAAACATTAAGTACATTCAATTCAATGGTTTAAATCCTCGCATTGAGCAATCTTGTAGTCCCAACGGTATAGATCAATATGTCAAGATGGTTTGGAATGATTATAACAATGCCAAACAAAGATTGTCCAACTGGAACCAAGACGATGTAACGTCTCAAATTAATGAGATAAGCGATCAGCACAATGCAAGAAAATTCGTGGCTAAAACTATTTATAATTCACGTAAACCATTTCACGCATTAACAGAAGATGATTTAGCAAATAGTTTTGATCCATCATTGATGGAAACCCAAGATTTCTTTACGGCACAATTTGCTTTAATTTTCAAGAATTATCAACGCAAGCAATTAGAAAACGACCAAAATACATTCTATCAATCCAAGAATATACCAATATCCAATCCTGTCTTAACAGATACAGAGTTTATTGAAAAATACGGCAATCCTCCATGGGATTTTGTAAATAAAATATTGGATGAAGTCGATATTCCGTATAAAGTTAACAACCCTATTGGTAGTCGAATGGCATCTGATTTCGATCTCAAGTTTTTAGATAAGACACATGGATTTACAATAAGATCTGAAGACCTTTCAACCGGTGAGCGGACATTAATGTGCCTAGCTCTCGCAGTATATAATTCAAGTAATTACATTGCCAAACCGTCCTTATTGTTGATTGACGAGCCTGATGCTGGTTTACATCCCTCAATGTCAAAAAAGATGGTGCATATACTGGAGAAAAATATAGTCAAGGAAAGTGGAATCCAAACAATTATCTCCACACATTCTCCAACAACCGTCATCGCAGCTGAAGGAATTTCACTCTATCAATTGGTAAGGGGGAATAGCATCCCTATAAAAACTTCAATACAAGAAGCTGTTGAAACTCTATCTGGCGACATTCCATTTCTAAGAATAACTACTGAAAAGAAAAGGCAAGTTTTTGTTGAAAGCAAATACGATGTTACATATTATGAATTATTGTCAAATATTTACAGAAAACTCGAAGACTTTCCAGCAGAGCCAACTTTCATTGCCGCAAGAACTACAGACGACTCAAATTGCGCGGACGTGATACATATTGTAAAAGAATTGAGCACAAATGGAAACGATCAAGTCTATGGAATTATCGACTGGGACGAGTCCAATAAGTCTAACGGCAAAGTGTTAGTTTTGGGAGAAAATAATAGCATTACAGCGCAAAGTTGAAAGCGGGCGATCTGGATAGCCTGGAATAAAGAGGCATGGTATCTTTCTCCAACCACGGCCAAGTGGAAAGGAGACGAAGA
>Ga0315268_10004851_pt1 | contig 14519 bp, 11 predicted proteins | sample C1_top_MG_FD_204535 | JGI IMG/M metagenome (GOLD analysis project Ga0315268, IMG submission 204535) | Sediment microbial communities from Yellowstone Lake, YNP, Wyoming, USA - C1_top | ecosystem: Environmental > Aquatic > Freshwater > Lake > Sediment | place: USA: Wyoming | collected 2017-08-01
AATGATACGGCAAAAACAGGCTTGGTGGGGAGCGGAGGTCGGAATTGAGACTGGTTCTCCCGAGCTTGCAGCAAAAATCATGCCTGCGAAAGCTTACCCGTACAAGCCAGAAGAATGGCCTGAAGTTGTGCGCACTGGCATGGGGTTGATGCACGACAATATGATGTATCCGGCGTGCACGTTGATCGTTGGCGTTCCTGAGGAAACTGAGAATGACCTCGTGAAAACGCTGGAACTTATGGATGATCTTAAAGGCTGCAGAAGCCTGATTGTGCCGCTTTTCTTTGTTCCGATGGGTAGACTGAAGGATGAAGAGTGGTTTAAAAAAGCCCAGATGACAAGATTACACACGGAGCTGTTGCTCAAGTGTTTGGAGCATGACTATTATTGGCTGGACAGCCTCATCAGCCTAGCGTTCTCAGGAAGCTGGCATGAACACGTCGTAAGACCCCTCTTCAACATCTTCGCATTTCTGGTCAAGCTCAGGGCAAACCAGTCCGGACTCAACATCAAACAAGAATAACTAAACTTAAATACCACTGTAAAACTCAAAAGCTGTAGCTTATCAAGCGAGCCGCCGTAGCTCAGCCAGGTAGAGCGGCTGGCTGTTAACCAGTCGGTCATAGGTTCAAGTCCTATCGGCGGCGCCACAAAACTATCCGCGACCAAAATTAAATCCTTGGGTAACTTTGGAGTTTTTTCTGATGGCTTCCATGACGTCCAAAGTGGACGTTCCGGGTATCCCGAAAACACACTTGACGCCCCATGCGGTAATCTGTTCTATCAGGATATCTGAGACCGTCGTGCCTGTTCTTTTTTCAATGACTTCTACCGATAGGAGTACGAACATACTCTTGGGAGCGTCACCAGCAGGGCACGTCCAAGATGGAGGCAGATCAGAGAATTTTCGACTTTCTCTAGCTTCGTCATGGGTGTAATTGCAGACAAGGTTACGCGTTTGCCAAATCAAATCTTTGCTGAAACGGCCGGAATGGCTTGCACTAACTGGGGAATTCCATGCCTAACCGGACCTTTCGTCTTCACAGCTTGGATCTTCATGCTAGCAGCACCGCTCGCACTGAACATCCCCGACGGAATCGGATGGGGAAGGCCGTAGTTTAGCCCCCCACATCTTTCTGTCTCTTGGCAAAAACCCAAGGATTAAGCCATAGTTCACGTCCGTGTCCCAAGGATTACATGTCGCTTCAAGCGTATTATCATCGGCAAATTGTTGAGCCACGCGGACTACGACTTTCAGCGCGGTCGAAAGCTATATATAAAGATAGAGACACAAAAAAAGTTTCTGCACTGGCTGGAATGATTGGAGCAGGAAGGAAAATGTCGGTAAACGCGGGAGATACGTCGTGGGTGTTGATGGCTACTGGGCTAGTCATGCTTATGACGCCTGCCTTGGGTTTCTTCTACGGGGGCCTTGTTAGAAAAAAGAACCTTTCCAACACGATAATGCAATGCTTTGCAATCTTCGCGGTCGTAGGTTTGGTGTGGACCCTTTGGGGCTACAGCCTTGCCTTTGGTACATCTATGGGCGGATACATTGGAAACCTGGACAAAGCGCTGTTGAACAATGTTGGCGTGACGACAGTTCTTCCCGTGCAGTATAATGCGTCTGGAATCACGGAACTGCTCTATTATGCTTTTGAACTGATGTTCGCGGCTATTGCGCCAGCGCTGATCGTTGGAGCGTTCGCTGAAAGAATAAAGTTTCGTTCACTGCTCATCTTCATCATACTGTGGTCAACCTTTGTTTACTCGCCAGTCGCGCACTGGGTATGGAATCCTGCTGGCTGGATCAAGACTCTGGGAGCTATTGACTTTGCAGGTGGCACAGTGGTACACATAACCGCTGGAGTTTCCGCTTTGGCCGCAGCGATCGTCGTGGGACCGAGAATTAAGCGCGAGAAAATAGAGGGAAAACCAAGCAATGTCCCATACGTGATTTTGGGAGCTGCGCTATTGTGGTTCGGATGGTTCGGTTTCAACGCGGGCAGTGCCCTGTCTGCAAGCCCACTTGCCGTGAGCGCCTTTGTGGTAACTAACTTGTCAGCATCAGCCGCCGCAGTCAGCTGGATGATCGTGGATACGCTGGTAAAGGGCAAACCCTCTGCAACGGGAATTGCAATCGGCGCAGTCTGCGGACTCGTAGGAATCACTCCTGCTTCGGGTTTTGTCACTCCTGCCTCAGCAATCGTCATAGGTCTGGTCGCAGGGGTCCTGTCAAACTTGGTCTCGACATGGCGAGCGCGCACACGTCTGGATGATACACTCGACGTTTTTGCATGCCATGGCGTAAGCGGAATATGGGGCTCCATAGCCACGGGCCTGTTTGCAACAATTACAGTGAACTCTGCTGGCGCGAATGGGCTGTTCTATGGAAATCCGAACCAGCTTCTTATCCAGATAGAAGCTGTTTTGGCAGTCATAGCGTTTGCCTTCACCGTATCGTTCGTGCTCCTAAAAATCGTCAACAGGTTCTCTAGGCTGAGAGTAACACCAGAAGAAGAGGAACGGGGGCTTGACTTAAGCCAATCTGGGGAAGAAGCGTACTCTTCCTCAGACACAGCTTCGTAAAACCTCTCATTATTAACCCCGCGCGCGAGCGTTCGGACCGACTCTAACAGAATAGCCTCTTTTCTCGAAATACCTTTTCATATTGTCAACGGCTTCTGGCCTCGTTGGCGATGAAGTCGATACAATTCCTATCGTATCCTCACGCCGTAGCCTCTTTGGAGTGTTCATAGGGGTTGATTAAAGTAAGCCTGGATAAATTCCTAACTAAAGCGTTCTGGACGTCGCAATAGTATCCCTGCTGATCATTAACGTCGTAAAGCTATGGCTAGCGGTATGACGACTATGACTGCTTCATGAAAGCGTTGAGCCTGCTGATTTGTCACGCTTCTAGGGTTCACTGTCTACTTGCGTGTAGATTCTGTCCAGCTTCAGGCTTGCTCTTTTCCCAGCCACCCTTAGCAAAACGTAATGCAGCGTCTCATGCACCAAGATGTCTTCAATCTCGCCCTCGTGAAGCCCGCCAAAAATGTACACGACCCCATAGCCCGCGTCAAAAATCCCGTGGATTGGGGGAAACTGAAAGACAAATCTCAGTGGTCTAGTCATTGCTGTTCGCATGTTCATACAGTCTCAATTTCAAGTTCTTCTTCTGAACAAGCTAGAGCAAGATTCAGTATAAGTGGGATATTTCAGCCTGCAAAATATGTCAGCCAGCACGTATCGTGGACGAACTACTCCTAGAAACAAGCAAAAGACTGAAGGCTGGCAATTTCGGGGCCTGTCCTACTCCAGAAAATTGACGCGCCTTAAGACTCAGAAGCACCGTACTTAACTCAAAGCACCCGACGAGCGCGAGGCGTCACACAAGGTTTAAGAAGGTTTTTTGGGAATTGAACCGAAGGAGCAGCGAAGATGTTCGTTCGCAGTCACCTGTCCAGTCTTAGCGTCGTGTGCAAGAAAGTTGGGAAAATGCCGTGAGTTTCAGTTACCCAAAACGCCTTCGTTTTCAATGCACACGATGCGCGCTGTGTTGCGGCGACACAAAAACAAAAGGGAGAAGAATTCTACTGTTGAGAAGCGAGGCTGAACAGATCGTGCAAGCAACGTCAAAACCCATTCGAGAATTCGCAGATGAGACCGAGGGCCGTGAACCATATGTCTACGAAATGAAAAAGGCGGCAAAGGGAAGGAAATGTCTCTTTCTCTCAAACAACACTTGTGCAATCTACGAGACGAGACCGCTGATCTGCAGGTTCTATCCGTTCCAGCTGACTGCGTCAGCCGATCGAGAGTCTGCGTTTCTTTACACGAAAGAATGTCCAGGGATAGGAGGAGGCAAGGTGTTGGGAAAGGAGTATTTTGAAAGCCTTTTCCGTACGGCATGTGACAAGCTTTTGAGAGACGCGGCCAATCCAGGTCATTCATGAGCCTGACGCTAGATTCCGTGTCGCACCACCTTTTCAGACCTTCGCTGGCCCGAGTCGATGCAGGTTTAAGCCGACTTGTGTGTCGTGTGCAGTTTGTCGAACGCGGAGACTTCGTATTCTGCTGTGGTTGTTGGGAGGTGGGCTACGATGGGGCGTTTCTGTATGTGCTTGTGTCCGCATTCACATTGGAAGCCTATTGTTTTGCCTGAGCGTTTTATCTGTCTCCATTTTTGGCCGTTGCAGTGGGTGGTTTCCTTGTGGATCGTCCAGAGCTGTCTTGCTTCAAGGGGGGTTATTGGGGAATAATGTTTGGCTTTTGTGATGTACCACATTATGTAGATCGTGAAGCTTGCCCATGACGCGGGCATCAGGACGTACAGGTTGGATGTGAATGCTTCAATCATGTTCTTACCATCTGTATTCGTGTTGTGCTTGGATACAATATGTCCTTTTTAGGACATATGTCGAATACAAAATACAATATATGCTATCTTACGATATAAACCTTCCGCCGACAGACAACATCCAAAACCCAAAACCATACGCTAAAACTGCTGAAGAACATCCTTCCTCTCGATGATGTAACCACAATAATGACACTTCAACACCAAAGGCTCATCGCAATCAACATAAAACTTCGCCTTAACAGGCTCGTTACTATTGCTGATACAAGCAGGATTCGCACACTTGATAATGTTCTCGATGACATCGGGCAACTTAACTTCCTTCTTCTTCACCACCTTGTAATCCCGGATAATGTTGATGCTCGCGTGCGGCGCCAACAAAGCGATCTTCGCCACCTCTTGCGGGTTCAACTCTCGTCCCTCGATCTTAACGATGTCCTTCGTCCTCAAACACTTACTCGGCACATTAATCGCGATCGTAATCGGCCCCTTATCCCGCCCGCTGATCCCCAAAATCCTCACCACATCCAACGCGTGCCCAGCCGTAATGTGATCAATAACCGTCCCATCCCTAATCTTAGAAACACGCAGTTCAGTCTCCACCATGCGAACCCCCACCAAACCTACGCATATAATAGAACCAAAATAAAAGACTTTAACCCAACACAAACAAACACAAACGCACGAGGTTCCCAACCGAGAAGAACCAAACACCGCCCAACCGATGTGCCAAGAGCACAAGCCCCTCGCCCGGAAAAAACGTAGGGGGGTATCAAATATAACGAGTCGAAACCCGTTATATTTAACATACCTCGATGGCCCACCGCCGTCATCAAAACAAGCACGAAGCATTCTCGGCAGATTGCCCGCAAAAATCCTCAATAGACAGTGCCAACCGTGTGTCACAGCGTTCATCGGGCACAAAAACCCGGGCAAGCACCGCTTGTAAAAAGCTATTTAGTACTTGCGATGAGTTGCTGTGGGTGGGAGCTTGGAGTTCGAGGGCAGGGACATAATCTCAATCAAAGACTTCTCCCGCGAAGAAATCAACTACATCTTCAAGATCGCAAAGACCATGGAGCCCCTCGTTTCGAAAGGCTCAGAGATGCTCAGGGGCAAAATCCTCGCCACACTGTTTTTTGAAGCGAGCACTCGCACGCGGTTAAGCTTCGAATCAGCCATGCACAGACTAGGCGGCTCCACCATAGGCTTCGCAGAAGCAGAGATCGCCTCCGTGAAGAAGGGCGAAAACTTGGCTGACACCGTGCGCACCGTCGAAAACTACGCAGACGTAATAGCCTTGCGCCATCCGCTCGAAGGCGCAGCTAGGCTTGCCGCGGAATTTTCACGAGTGCCGATTCTGAACGGTGGGAGCGGCGCGGAAGAGCATCCGACGCAGGCGATGTTGGACCTGTACACGATGGTGAAGGAGAAAGGCAAGATCGACGGCCTCAAGATTGCGTTAGCAGGCGACTTGCGTTACGGTCGAACTGTGCACTCCTTGGCTTATGCGCTTTCGCTTTACAACATCGAACTCTACCTCGTCTCGCCGGAGACGTTGAGAATGCGGCGCGAGGTCTTCCAAACCATAAAAGAACGCATACCGGTCATCGAAAAGACAAGCCTCGAAAAAATAGTCCCCATCGTCGACGTGCTATACGTCACGAGAATCCAGAAAGAACGTTTCCCAGAACCAGCCGAGTACGCCAAGGTCAAGGGCTCGTACAGAATCGACGTGCAGGCTCTGAGCGAGGCCAAGAAGGACCTGATCATAATGCATCCGTTGCCCAGGGTCGACGAGATCGCCGCAGAAGTAGACGACACACCGTACGCACGGTACTTCCAGCAAGTTCGAAACGGCATCGTCGTCCGCATGGCTCTCCTGGCTCTGATACTGGGCGCCGTAAAATAGTGGACTCACGCCCCTGCAAACCCGTCGAAGAACGCCAGCGTGCTCACAGCTCCGCATGACGGGCACTTGTGCAGGATTCCGAACCAGCTCTTTTTGCAGTTGGCGCAGTACGTCACTTTCCGATCGTAAGTGAAGAATGGTTCGCCGTTTTCGGCAAGCTCTTTGGTCACGGACAACAGCTCGTCCGGGCCGATTTCAGCTTCACCCAGCTGCAGCATGGTCAAGCTTCCGCCCAAAAGAACCTTGGCCAATTTACGTTCAGTCATTACGGGCTCCCGTGGGATCTTGCCGTTCTCCAGCCTCGCCACGTTAACCGTGGAGTAGAACGGTTTCTCTCGCGTTCCTGAAAACCTGACTTTGGCAACACCGTGCCTCTCAATGTCCAGTTGCGCCAGCCTTTCAGAGGCTTCAAACTCCGGCAGAACCGCGAGTTGCAGGCGTTTTCCGCGTCTTCTCCCAATTTTCTGCACGAAGATAGCGATGCTTTCGGCTGTTTCCTCGGCGAAACCCACTATTTTCTCGTCGCCGATGCCCTTTCCGCTGAAGGCTTCTGCAGCCTCCTTCAACCCGGCCAGGTTTACAATGCGCACACAGTTTTCGAGCCTGAAATACTGGTCACCGTTGCTGCTCTGCATCAGGAATGGAAGCAATCCCTTGGCGTGTTGTTTCAACGCGCGGTACTTGATTTCCAAGGCCCTGCCGGCCATCTCAGCCCTCTCTTTCAGAATCTCATGAAACCTCGGTCCATCCAATCCAGAGTCGTAGGCAGCCCGCGGCACGTTGACGGTTACAACGCCCAAGCAACCCGTGCGTAAAGTGTCTGTCTCCCAGTCTCCGTCTAGATCTGCATTCAGCTTGAAACCGGAACAGGAGAAAACCGCTTGTTCCCGGCTCTTCTGCAGAGCGTTGGAGAAGTAAACGCCGCCTCTTTCCGAGGCGATGCGATGGGCTTTCAGTAGCAAGGCTTTGGCTCGCTCGTCTGTAAATCCTTCTGCCCGCAGTTTCAGCACGAGTTTTGGGTTGAGCAGCGGCTTCCTCGCGGTTTCTTCGGCGAACACGTCAAGCAGCAGCGAAGCCAGCAGCTGAGTTTGCTCAGTGAAGTCCTTGTACTTTCCGGCCATTTTGCCGATGGGGGCGCTGCATGTTTTGTCAGCTATGAAGTCAGGCACGACCAGCTCTATTCCCAGCGTCGCGTCTGCGTGCTGGTTCAGGCTTGTGGTGAACATGCGTAGTGATTCCTTGATTCTTGTGGGATCTTCTCCTTGCGCGTAGGGGGCGAGGAAAACGTTGAAGTAGTCCAGCGTCTGTGTCGAGTCGACTTCTTTGGCTGAGTGAAGGAGAACGTTTAGGGCTAGTGTCAAAGCGGATTCGAGGTTTTGGGGGGGCTGGAACGCGGGCTGTGTTGGGTTGATTTTTTCCATGTTTAGGCCGTTGTGGAGGAAGAAGCGTAGGTCGTGCATTATTTCCGTGGGCTGGAGGATCCAGGTGCTCAGGTTGTGGATGTGCAGTGAGCCTGAGAGGTGGGCGTCGGCGATGTCTCTGGGCAGGGTGTTCAGGAGCACGTATTCTCTGAGCACGGTTTCTCCTGCGGCCAGTTGCACCGAGCCGGGCTTCCCCGAGGTTGCGCCTGCTGACTCTATGAGGCTGACCATGTCATGGACGGGTACGCCGAGCCGGGTGAGTTTGTGCCTGTATTCTTCCAAGCCCTTGTCGATCAAAATGGCGTTCACGACCTCGCGAACGAGCGGGGCGGTGAGGTACTTGGTCTTGGATTTGAGCAGTTGTTTCTCGGCTTCTTTGGTCACTTTCTGCGCGAGGTCAGCGGGCATGTTTGCCTCTTTGATGAGTGAGCTGGCGATGCGGTTTGCGTCGAACTCCTCTATGGCCGAGCGTGAGGCGCGGACGAGTATGCTCTTAGGCTTGAAGGCTTTCTTGTCGATGCGGTCGGCCACGTCGATGACCATTTTGCCGAGGTCGGATAAGCAGTATTTTCTGGTCTCTACCACGGCTTCGACCAGGTCAGCTCGGAGTAGAAACTTTAGGTGATAGGCGAATCTGCCGGCGTCTCTGCCTGGGTTCATTTTCAGCTGGCTCATCAGCTCGGTGTAGGAGAGCGGGCCTTTGTCGAAGAGCAGGTTGAGAATCTGCAGTCTCAGCGGTGAGGAGATAGCTTTGAGTATTTTGACTCCGCGAACCCGCTGCGGAATGGACAAGTTTGATCTGAGCCTTCTGTGTGAGTGGTAAAACTATTATCTACGGGGAGAGGGGTTTAAAGGTGTTGGGGAACACTTATTGTTAAGCTTTCAAAACAAAAGATGCGTAGCTTAGGGGCTGTCGGCTAGTTTGGTCTAGGCTTGTAGCCTCGGGCGCTATAGACCCCGGTTCAAATCCGGGCAGCCCCACTCAATCCTTGATAACCAGGCTTGGTTTGGTTTTGTTTGGCGCTGGGGGATGCTGGGTGGATGGTGTCTTTCCTTGTTGTCTGTGCGCTTGCCGTGATGACGGCGGTGGGCCATCGAGGTATACGTGCAACAATGATGGAATAAGACTATGTTTTACCGAAATCTTCAAAAAGGTCCGTAAGGCTTTGATGTTGTCAACCGGAAACTGAAGCGGAGAGGAAGAGAGCTGACCGCGCAGAAGTTGCTTGAATGCCCGATTGAAGGATGCGTCTGCAAGTCCAAGAGGTTGGATACTCTGCTGAGACATCTGCTTACCCAACACACGAAATACGAGATAACAAAATGCCTGGTCAGCCTGTTTGAGGCTAAACACGTTCTCCCGAGCGTCATTCAATCTTCATAAAACATAGGTATAACACCAAGTGCAAGAACTAAGAGGCTTGAGAGAGGTCTATTTCGTTGAGCGCGCGCTAAATCTTTCAAAATTAGGAAAGACTTAGGTTGTTTGTAAAACGATTCGGGTTTGAAGGATGGCAGTCGACCAAGAAAACGTGTCAAAAATACTGTCCGTAATATCTCATAGCCTGAGAAGAGAGATTCTCCTAAACCTTAGTGAAAACAATGAATGCTCTTTCACAGAATTGATGAATGCTCTCAATGTGGACACAGGAAAGCTTAGTTTTCACATTCGAAATCTCAGTGTTTTTCTGGAACGTACACCAACTGGGAAATACAGATTAAGCAAAGTAGGCGAAAATGCAGTAAGGCTAATCAAAGACGTAGAAGGGTGGGCAGCAGAAGCAGAGGTTGCGGGAAAAACCTCCAGTCTGCCAATTGCCACCTTCAAGAAAAGAACTCTCGCTTTTCTTATAGACTTTTCTCTGATCCTTGCAATATCAATTCTAGTAACGCTACCCAATGCTATTTCTCTGCTCGCGGGAGGTGTATTCGCTTTGGACACAATCCTCATTGTTTTTCTGGTTCTTCTGTGGGGATATTCGACCCTTCTGGAGGGATTTGGGGGTCAAAGTTTAGGAAAACGTATTATAGGTCTGAAAGTTGTGAAAATCGACGGCAAAAGACTGTTCTACGATGGCGCAGCTGTGAGGAATTTTGGCAAAGCTTTTCTACTGCCCTTTGACCTGCTCATTGGGCTGAGATTGAAGGACGAGAGATTTATCAGGTACTTCGACAAGTTCGCTGGCACAACCGTAATAGACTTGGAATTTTCACAGGTTTCTCGATCGATTCGATAGATAAGTTTAGCTACCTTAACTATCAAAACTGGAAATACAGATTTCAAGATATTCATTTTGTGATCGATCGATCGCGATAGGCAAAGAGTGCGCATGCTTGTTCCGAAATTGGCCTAAAATGGTTTTCATTCGGTTTTCATGGTTTAGGCAGGGTTTTGAGCTCCATATCTGTCCTTGATCTTCATTGGTGCTTGTTTTCCTCGAACGCGGCAGAAACGTGCAAAACGAAATTACGACCATTTTTGACCATTTTAGGAACACGCATGCGCGCTACACCAAGGAAGGGATGTTGCTAGTATCTTGTTTTTGTCGTTGGTTTCGGTCTTCTCATCACCAAGTAGACAACAACCACCGCTAGTACGATTGTTGATGTGAATAGGGCGTAGTTGAGGTTTGTGTTTAATGCGAGTTGCCCGTGCAGGCCATCGTAATTCGATTTTAGGCTAAGGTAACTTGAGTTCAATGAGTCATAGTTTGCTCTGAGAGTATTGTAGTCGGAGCTCAATGAGTCGAAGTTCCCCTGCATGTTGGTGTAGTTAGCTACAAATCTTATGTAGAGTGATTGCAGGTTTTCAAAGTTTGCTGAGAGTGAATAGTAGCTGACCGACAGTGAATTGAAATTACCAAGAAGGGTGTTGTAGTTGACCAGTAACAAAGTATAGTTCTGGAAAAGCGAGCTTTGTTCGGCCAGAAGTGCTGTGTAGTTGCTAGACAGCGCTGCGTAATCAACGTTCAGCAGATTGTAGTTGTCCATTAGGCTTGTGTAATTGTTGAGAAGGGTGGAGTAGGTTGCCAGCAGAGCAACGTACTCTGGAGAAGGAACGTATTCGGTGACAGTGAATGTGAAGTTGAAGCTGACTTGGCCGTAGTTCGAGACAGAAGAATCGACTCGTATCGTGTGGTTACCTATATCTGAAAATGGTGGTTCCGCTGGAATGCTCAAGTGGTAATTGTATGAGCCGTCTGCGCCCTGAACACCTTGTTCGTTTAGAGCTATTGAGGAGTCATCCCAGAAAATGTCGGCCTTCTCGACGTTGCCGATGCTGGCGTTTCTTGTTATGAACCTGATGAGAATGTCGGTAGTGGCTGTTCCTTCTGACGGAAATATCTTTGCTTCGATCTGATTCTCCTGTGATTTTACCTCATGCGCTATGATGCTTACTGCAAGCAGGAAAATCAAAGAAACCAGTAGGGTCTTGTGCAAATTGACCATATCTCCTCCTCCATCTGTCCTGATATTGCCAAATGCAGTAATTAAGCGTATTTCATTTTCGATGTCTAAGCGCGCATAAGCTATACATAAACAATATCTATGGAAAACTTGGAGCGCGATCGATCGCGTGTGCTTCTTTTTCCACGAGACAGAAACCTGAAAAGCCCGATTTCATTGTTTCCTCTCAAAAACCCCCAAAAAAAGCAGGAAAATCCATGTTAACCATACAAAAAAGGCTTGGATGGAAGAGGCAGAGGAGTAACCTATAGAAAAATAGACTTGAAACATTGAGTCTTCCACTTGACTTGTCAACTCCTCTTTGAAAAACGTGCGAAGTCACATTCACATCTCGATCAATCGATCTTTCCAAGCAATATTGACTATTTGCGAAAGTGCGCTTCTTAAGAAGTCTTAAAATCGTCCTCTTTGTAAGGACTGAACCGAAAAATGTTGGCACGAGTTGAGAAAGAAATGACAAGAGCTTCATTGGTAACGGGAACTCCCGCGTGGGTTCGAGGTAATCATAGAATGATGATTTGGGCGTTTATGAACGGGCAGAGAAGGGAGGGAGCGAACTATCCATACTAGCAAAGCACTCGTTCTCTTTCTTGCACTATCCGTTTTCTCAATTGTTTTCGTGGCTGACGCAAAGGCCGCGTCCGCGCTGACCCTTGGCGACCCGACAATTGAGGCGAGTAACCAATTTCTAGGAGGATCTTTGAACGGTTGCAAGTTTCAGTTCACGCGACCGACTGGACAATACTCAGGGACAATGAATGTCTACATCAGTTCCGCCTACGCAGGCCTTGCCACGAACTACAAGGGAGTCTTCGGCATATATGAAGTCGCGACGGGCAAAAGAGTTGCAGTAAGTGCCCAAACAGTGGGTCTGGCTAATGGCTGGAATACCATAGCTTTAGTCGGAAACTTCCAACTTGTCAATGGTGCGTGGTACTGGCTCGCAATGCACACACCGCCGTTATTTTATGTGGCTATCCGCACAAGTGCCTCCGGTGTGGGCGTTGCTGGCCAATATATGTGGATAAGTACCACTACAAAGACTTATGATGGTACGCTTCCAGCTACTCTTCCAACTTTTGCAGGAACAAATGCCAGAATCGCCAGCATCTATACCTCTTTAGCAACGAGTGGGACTTCTCCGCCACCGTCAACCGACCAAACCACGCCTCCACCAGCGACTGATGCAACTACTCCGGCTCCATCATCCAATACTAATTTGGCTGCTATTCCGAACAATTGGTGTATGACTTACGGCAGCGGCAAACAGATCATTTTCTTAGACAACAACGTTGTGCGAACACCGGGAAAACCGAGCATACGACTTGAACAACATACCACAGCCGACGTTAATACTAATAGAGAGTGCAACGGCAAGTGGTATCCTGTCAAGCCAGGCGACCACATCGTTGCCAAATGCTGGATAAAGGTTGACGCTACTTACATTAACACAGACCCGTATTGTGGTGGACGGCTTGGGATGGACCTTTACGGTTCAAATGGCGCTGGAGGCATAACTATACTTGACTCTTATCCACATGACGGTGCACAACATACAGCTTCTGAAGTTCATTGGGGAACAGTCGGCTGGACCCTGAGAACTTGGGACATCATAGTGCAAAACACCATATACACTAAAGACCTTTATGGAAACACCATTCCCGCCACTCCTATAACAAAAATGGTCTTATGGTTAGACGTTAGACCTGTTACGGCTACGGGATTGGTTTGGTTTGCCGACGCAGAACTGTATATTAACCCAATCTGAATTAAGCAACGTCCTGGCGCGCCCCGTTTACACACTGACTACCCAGCCGTTCAGCAAGTGTGAGTCCGTCTTTCGCAAAGCCGCAAACAAAGGGGTTCGTAACATGGCGCTAGTGCTGGTACCTTGATTAATCCCGGTCCAATCACGCTAGAGAATGGTCTATAGATCTATCTTCGTTTTACTCCAACAGCCTCTAGGTGACCTCAAATCCCCCCTAGGACGGGTCGCGGGCTTGCTCTCTACGCGCACGCACCATATCTCAGGTCTCCTGTCTTACAGAAACTCTTTCATGTCCTTCTCGCAGACCACGTTCTTCCCCAGAGAGCACATAACGCTGGGGGCTATTCAGTAGCTGGCTTCGAACCTTAGAACCACGTAACCTTTGTTCTCATAGTGGAAGGCGAATCCGTCATGCGCTAGACCTACGTCTACAGCGTACCACAGTATGTCGAAGTACATTTTCTTGGTGAGGCGAACGAAAGAGGCTAGATCTGTTCGGTCGACATCAGTGGCTCTTATGTTTACGGTGTTCGTCGAATTAGCATATGACAATCTTGACTGGAGTCTTAAATCTGCTATGACGGGCCTGCTTCTGTCCAGCGAGACACTGCTTTATCTCCTAGCATGTTTTATCGACGTACCGCGTTAATTAGTTCATTTTTGTTTTGTCTTGCCACTGGCTTTGAGAGATTTTCAAACGAGCGCGCGCGCCGCTTCGCGGCTTTCTCATTTCTCAGTACTCATTTCTCGGTAGAAATTTTTTTTCGGCCTTAAGAAACTGCAGTACTCAAGAAAAATACTCAAAAAAGCTCAGAAATCAGACAAATATTCTGTGCGGGCGCGCGTTGATCGATCGATCAAGTTTCTAGGCGAGCAGGTTAGCTGTAATCATTGTTCTAAATTCATAACTGTTTTGATTATTAGCGATCCAAATGGCTTTCTGGTCTAAGAGTGGTGAAGAAAGTGTACGCTGTAAGGATCAAGGTTGACGAAACCCTGCCGTGGATTGAGCTTGAGAGCATATACCTATAAGGAAGCGAGAAAGGCTGCGGAAGACTTTCTAAACAGCATGCAACTGAAAATCATAACGGTACCGGAAGAAGCAAAGCAAGCAAAGTCACATGCGCGGCGGAGACAAGGCGTGAAGACTCGGAAAAACGTGCAACGAGAGGTTCTTTATCCAGTATTTTCGGTGGACGAGTCGTACGTTTGTTTGACCGAGCGCGCGCGCCAAACCATAAACGAGGGCGTTCATAAAGTGGCATGAGTGTCCCCTAATGAGAGGATTTGCTGTACCCTCGCGTCATGGCTTTATCGCACTTTTGAAGTGCATGAAACGTCCCGGACAAGCACTGTGCTTTCAATGATGGCGGGTCTGCATAAGTTAATTCTCTGGAATTATCTTCTGGCAATATCTTCGAGCGCAATGGTTCACAATTGTGATTCGTAATTGTGGGACGGACGCGCTTTCTTAGCGCGCTGGCTTGTCCCTAAATTGAGTGAAACCTTATTTTGAGAAGTGGGGTCTCGTATTTTGTGTTACGCCCAAGCATAGGAGGTGAATCCTTTAGCTGGACAAGATGAACACGA
>Ga0315268_10004852_pt1 | contig 14517 bp, 11 predicted proteins | sample C1_top_MG_FD_204535 | JGI IMG/M metagenome (GOLD analysis project Ga0315268, IMG submission 204535) | Sediment microbial communities from Yellowstone Lake, YNP, Wyoming, USA - C1_top | ecosystem: Environmental > Aquatic > Freshwater > Lake > Sediment | place: USA: Wyoming | collected 2017-08-01
AACTGGCAACTGACAACCGGCAACTATCTGTAAAGCTCCTCAAACTGGTTCTTCCAGCGCCGGTGCAGCCAGAGCCATTGTTCCGGGCAGGTCCTGACCCAGGCCTCGATGGTCCGGTTCTGGAGCTCCAGATGGCGCTGGATGTCAGCGTCCGGATCGCCGGTTTTTTCCATGGGAATGGCCGGCAGGACCACCATCAGGTGGCGGCCGTCGGGCAGGCGCCGGGACAGGGTCGGAACCACCGGGATGTCCCGGTGCCGGGCCAGGAGCGCCGCCACCGGGGTGGTGCGGGCCGGCTTGCCGAAGAAATCCGCCAGCCACCCGCCGGCCGTGGTGGTGTTCTGGTCGATGACGATGCCGACGATGTGGTTTTGCTTCAGGTGGGAGAGAATATCTTTCAGCCCCTTTTGCTTGTCCACCATCCAATTGCCACCCCGCTGCCGGAGATAACGGGCCAGGGCCCGGCCCAAGGGGTGGTCCATCTCCCGGGCCACCACTGCCACCGGCCCATACTGCAGGCCATAGCCCATGACCGTGTATTCCCAATTACCGGAGTGCGCGGCCATGGCTATGAGGCCCCGGCCCTGGGACAAAGCTTGGGCCATATGCTCCTGGCCCCAGATAACCACCCGGCGGTTAATATAGGATAAGGAGGCCACCAGGAGCACCAGGGTCTCCCAACCAAAGCGGAAGAAATGGCGGAATACGGCCCGGGCCAGGCGTTCCCGGGCCTCCGGGCTGAGTTCCGGCCCGTAGGCGAAGGCCAGGTTCCTCAGGGCAATCTTCCGGTGGCGCCGGTCCAGGCGATACCAGAGGGCGGCCAGCCCATCCAGAAACCATTCTCCCAACGCTTGCCCCGACATTTCCACCAATCTACGACTTTCTACCGATTTTTTTTATAACCGTAAATCCTAAATCCTAAATAGTGAACCATGAGAAAATTCATTCCTGTAGCCGCAGGATTCAGCCTGCGCCTGCACCGGCGAGACGCCTGGGCCACCAGAACCTCGGGGATGCGGGGAGCGCCTCCAAGAGAAGTTTTCTAAACAGAAAACAGAAAACAGAAAACAGAAAACCACCTTTACCAATACTGCTCCCGGTGCTGCCGGTAGTAGTCCGCGGTGCGCCTGATGCCCTCCGCCATGGAAATTCGGGGGCGCCAACCCGTGGCCTGGACGAGTTTCGTGATGTCGCTGATGTAATCGCCGGTCTCCACGAAATAGCGGTCCGCCGGCCAGGCTACCTGTTTGACCTCGGTGCCCGGGATTACCTCGGCCACCATCTTCGCCATGTCAATGAAAGGGGTGCCGGTGCCGGAGCCCAGGTTATAGACCTGCCCGGCCGTACCCGGCGCCAGCGTCGCGGCTACCGCGGCCTCCGCCACGTCCTCCACAAAGATATAATCCCGCCTCTGGCCTCCCTCGCCGAACACGGTAAGAGGCTGGCCATCCAGGGCCAGGCGGATGAACCAGTTGACGATGCCGTATTTGCTATGCTTCATCTGCTGCCTGGGCCCGTAGGGGTTGGCAATGCGCACACTCACCGCGGCCATGCCGTGGGCATCGTGATAGAAGCGGTAATATTTTTCCCCGGCCAGTTTGTGAATGCCGTAAATGCTCAGGCAATTGAAGGGGTGGCCCTCATCCACGGGATTGTATTCGATGGTGCCGTAAACAAAACGGGAACTGGTGAAAAGCAGCCGGGCGCCGCGGTTCGCCGCCGCGCAGGCGTTCAGCAGATTGAGGTGCCCCCGGCAGTTGATGTCCAGGTCCAGCAGGGGGTCGGTGTTGCTGTCCACGTAGCTGACCTGGGCCGCCAGGCTGAAGATGTAATCCATCCCCACCACCTGGCGCCGCAGCAATTCGAAGTCCCGGATATCCCCTGGCACAAAAGTGATGCGGTCCCAGATCCCTTCGAGATTGAAGCGGTTGCCGCCGTACAGGGGTAGCATGGCATCCAGCACGGTGACCGCGGCGCCCTGGGCCACGGCCAGATGGGCAATGGCGCTGCCGATCATCCCCGCGCCGCCGGTAATCAGGACCCGGGCCCCGCGTAAGGAGTCAAAATCTGGAATAAAGCACCTCCTTGTGTTTCGGGATAGGTTTTTGGGGGAAGGGGCCAGGGGCCGTGGGCCCACTTACAATCCTCCCCCAAACCCCCTCCCCCCAACCCCTTACCGGGGGTTGGGAGGGGAGCTTGAGGGGAGGGCGGGGGAACTGCGTTCCCCCGGCCCACCCCTCAAAACTTCATCAACCAATCTATCATACACCGCCTCCACCGCGGCGGCCATATGTTCCAAGGAGAAATTCTGCTGGACCAGTTGGCGGCCCCGGCTTCCCAGTTGGCGGCCCAATTCCCGATCTTCCATTAACCGGTGCATGGCTTGGGCCAGGGCCCGGGAGTTCTTGGCAGGGACCAGGAGGCCGGTTTGGCCCGGGAGAATGATTTCGGGGATGCCGCCGATGTTGGTGCCCACCACCGGTTTGGCCATGGCCAGGGCCTGGAGCAGGGCCTGGGGGACCCCCTCATTGGCATACGACGCCAGCACCACGGTATCCATGAGGGCCAGCCAGGGAGCCACCTCATGGTGGTAACCCGCCAGGCGCACGCGCTCTGGCAACGCCAGTTCCCGCACTTTTGCTTCGATCACCGGCCGGTAGGGGCCATCCCCCAGCAACACCAGGAAAGCCGGGGCGCCGCGGTCCAGGAGTTCCTTGAAGGCCTCCAGCAAAAACAGGTGGCCTTTCCAGGAGCGGAGCACCGCGACGCAGCCGAAAATAAAGGCTCCTTCGGGAATCTCCAGGCGGGCGCGCAGTGCCGGGTCCGGCTCCCGGGGGGCGAATTCCTCCAGGGTCACCCCGGTGGGAATGGAAAAGATGCGGGCGGCCGGGACTCCCACCCGCTGGGTAAGCAGCTTTTTTGTGGACTCCCCCGTGGTGATGATGGCGGCCGGGGACTGATAAAGCCAGCGAGTGGGCAGGCTGGTGCGCACCGGGGTGGAGAGATGCCGGGTCCGCACCAGACTCACGGGGCGGCGCACGGTCTTCGCAGCCAGCAACCCCACCCAGGAATCGAGAGAACTGTGGGTGTTCAGGATATCCACGGCCTGGCCTTTGAGGAGACGCCGTAGCTCACGCCAGGCGGAAAAATTCCGCCAGCCGCCAAAAGCCAGGGGAAAGACCGGGAAGCCGGCTTCCCGGCCCCGGTCAAACAACTCGCCCCGGGGGTCGCAGGCCAACAGCAGACGATGCCCCCGGCTCCGCATGATCTGCGCTTCGGCCAAAATGCGCCGCTCCTGCCCGCCCCACCCCAGGGACGACTCGGTGTGGAGAATGGTGTAGTGCTTGGTGCTTGAGAGAGGGGGCCAGGGGCTTCCACAGGCGAGGACGCCTGTGCCACAGACCCCTGCTCTCTCCCCCAAACCCCCTTCCTCAACCTCGTAAAGGGGGTTGGGAGGGGTGTTTGAGGGGAGGGCGGGGGAACTGCGTTCCCCCGGCCCTCCCCTCAAATTACCACTACCAAGTTCCTCATACAGCGTCCCCAGGCGGTGGAGCATGGCGTCCAGGGAGTAATGTTCGGTAATGGTTTGCCGGGCGGCGTCACCCAGGTGTCGGCGGGTTTCCGGTTGGTGGTAGAGTTCCAGGATGGCGGCGGTCAGGGCGGCGGCGTCACCGGGGGGGACCAGGCGGCCGCTCACGCCGTCGGCAATCAGGTCCACGGCCCCGCTGACCCGGCTGATCACCACCGGCAGGCCCGCCCCCATGGCCTGGAGCATGGCCAGGGACAGCCCCTCCCAGAGGGACGGCTGCACGTAAAGATCGAGAGCCCGGTAAATCAAGGGGAGATCGCGCCGGGTGCCGAGGAAATGCACCATATCGGCCACTCCCAGGTCCCGGACCTGGTCTTCCAGGGATTGCCTGAGGCGGCCTTCCCCCACCAGGAGGACCGTCAGGTCATTGATCTCCCGGCGCAGGCGGGGGAGGGCGGCCAGGAGGAACCGGTGGCCTTTCTGCTCCTCCAGACGCCCCACCGCACCCAGACAGAAGCCGGTCACTCCCAGGCGAGACCTGGCCTCCTGGTGAGACTGCGCCACCGCCAGATTTCTCATGGGGATGCCGTAGGGCATTAAGAGGAGCTTGTCTTGGGGCACCCAGTCAAAGCGGGAAACGTCTTCCCGGACCTGGGGGCTTCCCACCAGCACCCGGTCCGTGTGATGGGCGAGCCACCGGTTGGCCAGGCGTCGGTGCAATTTGACCCGGGAATAGGTATTGTGTACGGAGGCCACCACGCCCTTTAAACCGAGGCCCAGGGCCGCCAGCCGCCCGTACAGGTTGGCGTGGTAAAGATGGGTGTGGAGGATATCGGGCTGGGTTTCCCGAAGCAGGCGGCGCACCGCCAGGATTATCCGCCAGGCGGGGATGCGCTTGATATCGAGGCCCAGGCTGACGACGGGGGAGCCGGCCCGGGCCAGTTCTTCCCCCACCGCGCCCAGAGGGCCGATACAGGCGGCCTGGACCCGGAACCGGGCCGGGTCCAGGCCGGTGACGATGCCCGCCACCAGGTCCTCGGCCCCGCCCACGGGCAAGGTGACCAGGAGGTGGAGAATTTTCAAGGGCTCAGGCGGCATTGGCACTCGATATCCTGGGGCAACAGCCTCTGGGGGCGTGTGGCCAAAATATTTCGTCGTTTTTATAATCCTGGATTGCCCGGAGGACCGGCTTGTATTTAACCGCCAGGGCGCCCGGGCTTAACTGCGATCCGGGGTTCTCAAACCTTAATGTTTTAATATACCAGAATTCGGCCCAATATGGAGCATTATCAATTACTTTGATAGCCGGTAAGCCGGGCGGGTATTCTTTCTGTAGCCGCAGCCTTCAGGCTGAGACCAAACTGGAATAATGCAGAGAAGAGGGGTTTTTCGGAGCCTGAAGCCCTTTCTGCTTGCAGCCAGGAAAATTGTCCGGCAGGGGGGTTGACAGGCCCCGCAGGTTTGGTAAATTATCTCGTTGAGCGGGGCTGTAGCTCAGTTGGAAGAGCGCTTGAATGGCATTCAAGAGGTCAGGGGTTCAACTCCCCTCAGCTCCACCAGAATTTGGCCAATAAAAAAAGGCAAGACCGAGGTTATGTCGGTCTTGCCTTTTTTTATTATCAAAGGCAATCGGCCCCCAAGATGGCGGAGATTACCGCCCTGTCCTTCCCGGTTTATAGTAGTTTTTTTAACTGCTCTTCAGTTATGCCAATTTGCTTGAGGATGGCGTTAAAGGTCCCCTTGGGAATGAAACCCCTTTGGATTGTGGTTATTCGTCGACCGGTTGTCGGGTCATAAACCAGGGTATGCTTACCTCCTTCTTTAACTTCATAGCCAAGCTTCTTAGCGGCCTGGATTAATTGCTTGGCGGTGTAGCTCATACTGCCTGGGCTTTCTCTTTAGCGGCCTGTAATTCCTTCTCATGCTCAAGGCACAATTCCAGGGCGTCAATAATATTGTCCAGGGCCTCTTGCTCGGTTTCTCCATGGGAGATAGCCGCCGGTTCCTCCTGGCATTGCACCGTAAAGCCGCCGTCCTCCAAGTCCGGGGTCAACACTACGGTAAAGGTCCGGCTTTCCACCATAACCTTTTCCTCCTTTGGGGTTGCCAGCTTTTTTAATTCACCCTGGAGTCCTGCAATGATTTCTCCCAGGGCCAGGGAAAAGACGAACTGGCCGCCTTTGAGGGTATCCAAAATCCTTTGTGGGTCCCGGTCCACCATAAAGATGGTGTTGCCATCGGTCAAGAAACGAAGTTCGGCCAGAGGTTCCCTTTTCTCGGGAAAGTTCTTTCTCAGGTAAGCCAAGGCTTTCCTGATCTTTTGCAGGCTAATCCCCTCATCCTTGAGCCTCTTGGCTACCCTCAAGGCTACCAAATCCTTAAAAGAGTATCCCCGCCGGGTTCCCTTGCCCGCTGCTGGGATAGAGGGTCTGACTACGCCGGTGGTGGCCCAATGACCCACCTGCCGCCCCGATACGCCGGTTAAGGCTATTACCGCCTTTTTGCCGAAAATCATAATCTCGCCCGCCTTGCGCTTAATAAATACACTAATGTACTTATAAAACCAATTTTAGTGACTGTCAATGATTTTTACTTTTTTTCCCCTCTTAATGCTGCATTGTCGCAAAACCAGAGCCGACACCGGTGTCAGCAATGAAGAAGAATGAAATCCCGGTAGCTTTGGAAAATCTGACCGTAAGATAAGTCTGCAAGAGCCCAAAGGAAGATACTGCTTCGAAAAGTTGAGAGGTAGATGTAGGGTGCGTTTTACGCGCCAAGAATGGCGCGTGGAACGCGCCCTACATTGCCGATCGCTGCATACCTTAATACCCCGCTGGCGGCGGGCGGGACGCCCGCCCTACCAGCTTTTCATAATTTACGGGTGAGCCAACGGCTCATGAATGACTGTCCAGAATTGATCGCTTTTATATGGCAGCGTTTGACTGGCGAAAAATCCCCAATTACGAGGGCTCGGTGACATAATCCCGAGCGATGGCATACTTGAGCAGATCGGCCAGGCTCTTGGCGTTTAACTTTTCCATGATATTGGTGCGGTGCCGGCGCACCGTATAGGGGCTGATATACAAGACTTCGGCGATTTCTTTACTGGTCTTGCCCTCCGCCAGGAGTTTCAAGACTTCCCTTTCCCGCATCGTCAAAATCTCTTTTCGGTCTTTTTCCAAAAACAGGCTGGTCAGGATGTCGGAAAGCAAGGGAGAAAGATACTTTTCTCCCCTCCGGATAGTTTCCATGGCCCGAATGAGCTCGCCCCCCGCATCTTCTTTGAGCAGAAAGCCATCGGCGCCGTCCCGCAACACCTGGCGGATAAATTCTTTTTTCTTGTGCATGGTCAGAACTAACACCTTCACCTGAGGGTAAGCTTTCTTAATTTCTCTGATGGCCTCCAGGCCCCGCAGATTCGGCATCGACAGGTCGAGGATGACCAGGTTGGGGCAGGAAATTTTTAGAAGCTGCAGCAATTCGAGACCATCGCCCGCTTCGCCGTCGACCCGGACATCTTCCATCCGCTCGATGATTTTCCGGATTCCTTCGCGAAACATCGCATGATCATCGGCCAGCACCACGGTATAGGCTTCCATGACTAACTTCCTCCTGGAAAAGGAATGGTAAAGGAGATTTTCGTGCCCTGGCTTTCCCGGCTCCAGAGTTCAAAGGAACCGCCGAGGATCTTGACCCGCTCCTCCATGGCCAGCAGCCCCAAGGTTTTCTTTTCGTGGAAGACTTTGTGCCGTTCGAAGCCCCGGCCATCGTCCTCAATGGTAAAGGAGATCCCTTCTTTTCGTCGTTTGATGGCCAGAAACACATTTCGGGGCTGGGCGTGCCGGCCGATATTCGTCAAAGCCTCCTGCACCACCCGATAGATGGCCGTCTGGATCGGCAGCGGGAAGAGGCCGTCCAGGTCCTCAATGTTAATGGTCCATATTATTTGCTTTTGCAGGTCGGCAAAATCCTCAACCAGGGAATGCAAGGCGGCGGTTAAACCCAGGTCCTCCAGGTCGCCTGGACTTAAATCCAGATAAAGCCCCCGCACCTCTTCAATGGTGGAGCCGATGGATTTGAGGATCTTGCTCACCTCGTTTTGGAGAGAATCCTGTTGCGGCAATAATTGCCTTTCCACTGATTCTATCTGGAGCTTCAGAGTCAGCAGGGCGTGGCCCAATTCATCGTGCAGCTCCTGGGAGATGCGCTTGCGCTCATCTTCCTGGGCGCTAAGCAACCGGGAGGCCAGATGCCGCAAGTTCGCTTCGGATTCCATGAGGGCTCTTTCCGCCTGTTTCCGCTCGGTGATATCCCGGACGATGCCCTGGAATAATTTTTCCCCTTCAACCTCCAGGAGGCGCAAGCTGACCTCCGCCGGGAAAGTGGCGCCATCTATGCGGCTCTGCATGGTTTCAAAAATCAGTCCGCCTTTTTTTTCCACATGCTCCAGGATACTATCGAGAACCTGTGCCGATTCCGGCGGGTATAATTGTTTTAAAGGTAAACGCAGGAGTTCGTCCCGCTCATACCCATACGCGACCACGGCCCTGTCATTGGCTTCGACAATTTGCAAATTTTGGTCGGTCACCAGGATGATGTCATTGGCAAACCTGGTCAAATACTCGTAACGCGTTATCAGGGAGCGACGCTGACGCTCGGTCTCGTATTGCCGGCGGTAAAAACGAATCTGTTGGTTCCTCCAGAAATAAGCGACGCCTATGCCCGAAATGCCAATCAAAGAGATAATCAGGAACCCGACTTCCCGGCTGCGCTTTTGTAAAGGGGCATAGATTTCCTCGGCGTCAACCTTGGCGACCAGGAACCAGGGGGAATCGGGAATAGGTCCGAACGCGGCCAGAACCGGGACACCCCGGTAATCCAAGCCTTCGACAATCCCTTTCTTGCCCCGGGCGATCTGCGCGTCCAGCAGCTTGGGAGAGTTTATGGAAAACCGCAGGTTGAGGGGAATATTTTGCCGGTGTCTCAGTTCGTTCAGGAATACCACTTCATCACCATCCCGACGGATTAGTTCGGTCTCACCCGTCAGACTCGGCGTCGGCCAGGATTTAATGAGGGGATACAGGAACTGGTATGGTTCGATCCTCATCAGGATCACGCCCACGACAACTTTCTCATCCCCATGCAGGAGCACCAGAGGAGTGAGGATGCTCAGCATCACCTTGCCATCCTCATCCCGGTACAGGTCCGAGAAGACCACCCGTTTCATCTCCATGGCCTGCAGGGCCAGGGATTGCAGAAAAGGGGGAAGTTCCGGCCTGAAGGTGGGCACCCCCAACCGGACCTTTCCCTGGGGATCGATCAAAGCCAGACTCTGGTACTGGTAAGAGACCAGGCCGGCCAACCGTTCATGCAGCTGTGCCTTAACCGTCCGGCTGGCTCTGCCTTTGAGAAAATCCCGGACCCGCAGGGCGATAAACGGGTCGTCCATAATCGTGCTGGCAAAATCGAGGCGCTCCTGACGCCAGGAGATGATTTGGTCAATTTTAAGAGAAATGATCGCCGCGAGTTCTTGCTGCTTTTCTTTTTTGAGGTAATATTCTTGATTCTTGAAGTATAAATAGCCGGTTAATAAAATCCCCAGAGACAGAAAGAAAAAGATGAAAATGAGATACCAGGGATATTTCCAAGACGCATGGGGAGATGACATTAACGTTAACCTACCCGATATCTCATAAAATTTTCTGATGCTGGCAAAATAATCTTAAAGGTGGCGAAACAGGACTTATCAAACAAACTCGGCAGCCTTGGGGTTGGCCGAGAAGAACAGAGACCCCCCCGAGTGCGGGTGTCGGGCGAAAAGCGGCGAAGACGAATCAGCAGCGAGGGATGCCAGGCAGCGTTGGGAAGCCTCTGTTAAAGAGGTTGCCATCCATGCTAACATACCTTGAGGCGATGCACAATCCCGCATTTTCTTTGGTGAAAACCCACTGCGAAATAAATGCTTGCCTCCGGGCTGCCAGTCATTGTAAGTTATCTTGGAGGGCGGGTCAGAAATTCCCCGGCAAAAACCACCTGGATATTCAACCTCTAAGCCCCAAACCTCGCGCAGCCGCTAATTGATTCCCCTGAAGTGACCAGAAATGAGGGCAGGGGATTATTTTAGCGAAACACGGATAACGCCTTAAAAACCATGACTGAGCACCGGCATTGCCCCCCCGCTGAATTGCCCCTGGCGCGCAACCGTTTCCGGGTCCGCAGCCTGTTGGTGGGGCTCGGGTTCGTGCTGATGCTTTTCCTGGTGTGGTTGTCAGTCAGAGGGTTCACCTGGCCTGCAACTTTCCTGAAAAGCGGGGCGGCCAAACAATCTCAGACTCAGCCGGCCCAACCCCTTCAGACCGGTCAAACTACGACGCCCGGTCCCTTGGCATTGTCGGGGTCCCCCCCTGCCATCTCCCCCGAATTACTTAAGAGCCAGTTGACCCAGGTGCTTTCTGATATAAAGGAAGCCAATCAGAAGAAAGATTTGCCCCAACTACTGAGCCTTTATTCGTCCAACGTGCCGCAGTTGACCCAACGAGCCCAGGGCATTGCCAAAACCTGGAAGATTTATGACTATCCGAAGATGGAGTTCGAAATAGAACAGATCAGGTCCTTGGGCGACCATAAGGCAAAGGCCCTGGTAACCTGGGGTGTTGAAGTCAAAAATATCAGTACCGGGACGACCAAAAATTTTTCCAAGACCTATCTGATCAATTTTGCTAAAGAATCCGGGCAATGGCGGGTTAACGCCATTGAAAAGATTGAATGAGTTTCCTTCCTGAAAAACGTTCCGGGCTATTGATTAAATTAATCATGGCGGCGCTGCTGCTGGGAACGCTCTGGTCCTGCGCCAAACCCCAGATTAGACCCCCGGAACGCTCGTTCTATATTGCCGCGGAGCACACCTATTTGCGGGATAACCCCGGGTATGACGGCAACGTCCTGGGGATGCTCTATAAGGGCGATGAGGTAAAAAGACTGGATATCGGCCCATCCGGCTGGTCGCGGGTGGAGATGCTGCGCAGCGGCCAACAGGGCTGGGTCCCCCAAGAGTTACTTAGCTCTGAGCCCGTCTGTCCCGTTTTTTACTATGTCAGCGAGGACAGCTTGCCTATGCTGGATTGCCCTCGCAACGATTGTCTGCCCTTACAGGTGCTTTTTCGGGGCGAGGCGGTGCAAAAAGTGGAAGAAGGCAACGAGGGCTGGTGGCGCGTCCTGGTGCTCAAGAGCCGCAGTCTTGGCTGGGTGCCGGGTGCGGCATTGGCCGACAGCTTGGAGGCAGCCCTAGCCAAGCAGGTTCCGAAGCCATTTTACTATGTGGCGGTGCGAAAAATGAAATTGCTGGCCAAACCGTCGCCCAAGAGCGAGGTGGTGAGAACCCTGCATTTTAACGACCAGGTGCAGAAGCTGGAGGAAAAACCCGCCGGCTGGCTTAAGGTGCGCCAACCCGCCACCGGCGCGGTGGGCTGGGTCACACTCGACGACCTGGAAACCCTGCCTTCCCTTTCCCCCAAAGGGGAGCCGCCTGGCAAGCCTCAGCTCAGACCCTTTCAGGAGAAAACAGAACCACATTGGGAGCCGGAATTTATGTAAGGGTTCACGATGCTTGCCGGGTGACCCGAACCGGCCGATTAGCGGGGCGCATTTTCCTCGTTCCCAAATTGTACTTGGGAAGGTTTTTTTTGCCGCCAAGCTAAGCTTGGCAATCATTTTTCGTTCCCAAGTGCAACTTGGGAACGAGATGATTATGTGTGGGACCCCCGCCCTCGGTGTCCGGTTCCAGCGCCGCCGAAGGCGGCGATGCTGCATTTTCCAAGGGACTTGCCCGGTAAAGCCTGCGCCTACATTTTTTTAATTAAGCCTTTTTTTTAAGTATTCTGAGCCATCAGGCCATCCATCAGGCGCTCCACCAAGAACAGCAGTGATTCCAGGTCCAGATAGGCTGAAACGCCGGCATCGAAGAGAAAATGGGCCTGGGCCGGGAAATCTTCTTCCGCCTCGGCGTTCCAGAATAACAGCAGTACCGGAACCCGGGGCAGCGGCCAAAAAATCAACTGTACGTCGGCATCCTCCACGGCCCGGACGGGCCGTCCTCCCAAAAGAACGGCCCTTTGGCCCAGGACTTCGGCCCGGCCGCTAAAGTAATCGGCAAGTTGCTTTTCCAGGCGCGCCAGGGTCTTGGCCTTGGACACCGAGTTCGGCAGGCTCTGGAAGGTGATCCACTCGCCGGTGGGCGCCTGATGCCCCTGGGAGGCGATATAGTTGTACAGCAAGATAGCATCCCAAGGATTGTCGGCCGCTTCAGGGGGATAACGCACCTCATCCTTGAAAACCTGGAGCCGGCGCCCCAGGTAGGGAAATGCCAGAAAGGGTTTGCCCCTTTCTTCCCCATAATCCGCCCCCAGCCCCGCTGCCAGCCCGGCCAAATCCAGACGGGCGATTTTGGCTTGCAGGCATTCTAAAGAAATTGCCAGAGACTCCCGGCGGCGTCCGATCCCGGCTTGCTGTTGCCGGGCGATGGCCGCGACCATTGGTTCTGTCCCTTCGGGCAGGTACGGGCATTGGTGGATATCTTCACCTTCCTTAATTACCCGGGTGGCAAAGGCCAGGCAGGTGCGCTCCCCGCACTCGCCGCAATTCGTCTTGGGCAGGCTTTTCAATAAGCCCAACACCGTGTAGCTCATTTATTAATCCTGTCTGTGCCAGGGGCTCTTTTGGGGGTTGGTTCGTTATGATAGGGCGGCTTACCCGCCCCCTCTAAAAAGGTCTCCCGGAGCGCCGGGCGAAATTATCATAGCATTTTTCCTTTGAAAAGCCTGCCAGGGGCGGACCGGCGTGTCCGCCCGTCTTGGGCTCGCACCTAGCGGCATCGGCCGCCTGGGGGAGGGAAATGCCGGGAAAGTTCATCAGATAATTCTCTAAAGGTAGTCCTGGGAACATAAAGCGAGACCCTTGGCAGGATCTCCCTTTACTGCCAGTCGCCCGGCCTTGCGGCAGTCATGGTCAGAGAGCCCGAACTTCCCCGGTTTCCATAATCTGCACCGCGGTCCCTTCCAGGCTTTCGGGCAGTTGGCTTTGCAATTCTGGAGTGAGTTTCTCCACATAGATTTCCAGCCGCAGGGTTTGGTCCTTTTTGGAGCGGCCGATGCCCATCCCCACCACTCCGGGAATCTGCATGAAGACCTTTTCATGGCGGCCCTGAACGCCCTTCAGTTTGGTCACTTCGGTGGATTCCTCTTCTGGAGCCGTGGCCGCCATACCGGTGCCGGCCACACCGCTGCCTACCACGGAAAGGTTCCCCAGGGCGCTCAACACCGTTTGAATGGGGTTGGCAAAGGTCTGGGTGATGCTCCCGGCGAAGAGCAAGCCCACCGGCTGGGGCGCCCCCGAAGTCGGTTTGGTGAGGATGAGGGCGCCGGAGTCGCCGCCGGCGCTGAAGCCCCCCGTGTCGATGCGCAGTTGATTGGCAAAGACTGCATACCGGGCATTGGTGCCGCAAGATTTATTATACGCCACGGTCAGGGAGACATTGATCGCGCCGATGGCGCCGGAGGTGAGCCCGGTGGTGCGCCCGCATTTTTGCACCGCCAACCCCAGGCTGGCCGACGCCGGGTTGGGATCGATGGCCCCCAGGCAGTTAATGGCGCCATCCGTCCTCACCATGCCCCCCATCACCTGGGCGATGGCGGCGTCCACGTAGTTAACGGATTTCGAGTTGAACTTGATGGTGACAAATTTGGATAAGTTGGCGATGTCGTTATAATTAGTCGAGATCACGCTATTGCAAGGGTGCTCCAGGTCCACCAGGCCGGGCTGAATGATGGGGTCTCCCTTGCCCCCCTTATTGGTCTTGGCCAGCACATGATTATTGCTCAAGATATACTGCACGCCGCCACCGTCCTGTACCAGGCACCCGAGAGTGCCGGTGCAACAATTCTGGCGGGTTTGATCGGTGATGTTGCCCCCGGAAACCCCTAGAGAAATGGGAACCGCTTGCTGGCTGATGCAGTCGCAGCCGCTGGTGCTGGTCACATAAGGTCTGGGGTTATCGGCCAGGGCCACCCCCGGAAGCCCCGGAACCCAAAATAACAAAGGCAATATTAAGATTACCGGAAGGCTGCAAAAGTAAAATCTGCGGCTGTATCGCTCCATGGCTGCCCCCCCCTTTTTGGACTGCCAATAAGCTAACTTGCCAGGGACCTGCCGCTGTTGCTGCATCATCAATGCCATTTGATCGGCTGAGTGAGTCAACTATTATTATTGCTATGTCGCCTTAACAAGCCCTGCAGCAATTTGCCCATAATTTGTTCGAAATACTGACAAGGAAAGGCAAAAATCCGGAATTTATTCAAAATATCTTTGTCCGATTTCAGGACAACAGGGGATTGGGGAGAAATAGCGGGGGTGATTCAGTAAGGATGCGGCGGCCGGAAAGTCACAAGACCGGGTTTTTCCTAAGAAAAATATCATCCGGGTCTGTGCTTCGAGGCGGCGGGGAGCTGATAATCCTGAATTTGCGGGGGCGGAATGAAATCGGCAATCCTGCCTCAAAATCAGAAAGGTGATGCGGCGGCTACTCACATTCTTCGGAGCCGTGTATCTCCCGAGTCTTCTGGCCCGGATCGAGAGGCATAGAGAAGGATATCCTGGTTCCTTTGCCGGGCTCACTATCAATAACGAGAGTTCCACCCAGCATCTTTACGCGTTCCTTCATGGCCGCTAACCCCAGGCCGGATCCCGGGGCTTTCCTGGCCAGGGTCTGCTCCACGTCAAAACCGGTGCCATTATCCTGGAGGATAAAAGAAACGCGACCATCCTCGTGCTTGCCGGAGAGGAAAACTTGCGTGGCCCGGGCGTGTTCGCCGATATTGTTCAAGCCTTCCTGCAGGACTCGATAAATGTTGATCTGGGCTTTAGGGGAAAACAAATTCACCTCCGCATCGAGATCAACCTGCCAGGAATCGAGGCGATAGTGTTGGCAAAAGTTT
>Ga0315268_10004854_pt1 | contig 14511 bp, 9 predicted proteins | sample C1_top_MG_FD_204535 | JGI IMG/M metagenome (GOLD analysis project Ga0315268, IMG submission 204535) | Sediment microbial communities from Yellowstone Lake, YNP, Wyoming, USA - C1_top | ecosystem: Environmental > Aquatic > Freshwater > Lake > Sediment | place: USA: Wyoming | collected 2017-08-01
ATGTCCATCGGAGTTCATATTCGATCTCGTCGCCATACACTTCCGGGCAATCGGCGAGAGCAAACTCCGCAAGAGGCCGGCTGTCTTCATCCTGAATCTCGGCACGGATAGACCCTGCGGCGGATGTCGAAAAATTAGCGACCAGGCGCGATCCCTTGAACAGGATCGGCCGCGTCGTCATCTCCCCGCCCCCGGCGCCGGCATTGACAGATACGAAGCCATCCATGCGCAGTGTATGTCGGCGAAGACGGCAATTTTCAACATAGTAGCCTTCGCTTGAAAAAATTGAAAGCTCCTCGGGAAGCCCGGCGATCTGTGATCTCGTAACCAAAATCCCCCAGGCAATCATGTTGTTCCTGTTGATCCAGCGTTCTTTCTGGAGGCCGGGTCGAAGAAAAGCTTCTCCCCACCGCCTCCAGTGCCGGCCGTCGCGGCTGCTCATGAAGACGCCATCTGAGACTCCGGGAAATTTGTGTCCTCCGACCTTGCGGTCGGGATAAAACCTTTTCGGAAATCCGACAAGGATATGGGGGGCTCTGAAATAGGGGGTGATGGCGTTCGTGTAGAGATGCTCTGTGGCGGCCCCTCCGTAGTCCAGCCACTGCGGCTCGGTCCATGTCCTAAAATCGGGGGACAGGCTGATCATGATGTCCCTCGTTTCGTTCCTCCAACCTCTGTTAAATTCGAGATAGGTATTCTCGGCCCTGTCCCAGAAAGCGATATTTTGAGAGTCAAAATATCCCTGGGCGAAAATGGGCTTTTCCTGGAGAAGCGACCAGTGAATTCCGTCCGGAGATTTGAACGCATAGAGGGATTTATTCTGGCTATCGCTCCCCAAAGCCTTATACCTTTCATCGGCCGGACATCCTGGACGGCCGTCAAGAAACGGCGCAAAATTATGGGCACCCAACCCTTGCCAGACAATATTGTTTTCCTTGGATCCGTTAAAAGCAAAAAGTCCGAGCGATGGCTTTGTCCAATGAATACCGTCCTTGCTTTCGGCGGTGCAGGTCACCTGCGGTCCCGAAGAATCGGACTGAGGGTCATAATTCGAACCCCGGTAATACATCCGATAACGGTCTCCATCCTGAAAGACGGTCACGTAGGCGCTGGTATTCCCTTCCCAAGGCCTGTCAAAGACGATGGCGACGTCCTGCGGGACCGGAGTATGAAGCTTGAGCGCAGCGCCCGTCATTTTTTCAATGAGAAAGTCATCGACAAACAATTCCAGCCGGGATCCGATGTCGATGGCGGTTCTCGAAGCCTGCGTGGAAAAGACGGAGGCGAAACACAGGACGGCCGCTGCGACGCAGAAGATAACGGACCTACCGAAGAGTTTTTTCACCGCTTGAAGGCTCATTGATTTTTTCCTCGAAACGAAATATCGTTTGACCTCAATTTTACCTATCCTCTAAACTAAAAAACAAGACAGGTCCTTGAAAGGAGGAACCATGAAAAAGACGGTTTTCGCCATCCTGGGGTTCTTTCTCCTTTGGGCGATCCAGGGGGAGCTTTGGCCGGCGCAAAATCAATTTATCCATCTAAACAAGGTCGCGGCAAAACTCGAGGCCGGCCGGCTCATCACCGGCATCTGGGTTCAATCGGTGAATCTGTCCGCCGCCATCGGGCTTGTCGAATTCAACGGCTATCCGGATAAGAAAGAAGCCCTGGAGAAGCCGATGATCGATTTTATCCTGGTCGAAATGGAGCACGAACCTTTTGATATCTCCGAGCTGAGGTCATTCCTCCTGGGCCTGAATTCCAAACGCGAGGTTCTTGTCAGGGGCGATTTGCAGCCCAGTCTGACCGTATTTGTCCGGCTGCCCGTCGAGGGCGGCGAGCAGGTCCATGCCATGATCAAGCAAGCGCTCGATATCGGCGTCCACGGAGTTGTCATTCCCCATGTCCAGACTGCGCAGGACGCCCAAAAGATTGTCGAAGCCTGTCGCTATCCCCAGGCCAAGAATTCGCGTTATCCGAAGCCGCGGGGGACGAGGGGCGCCTCGCCCTGGGTTTGCTCATATCTATGGGGTCTGACGATGCCGGAGTACGTGGCCCGAGCCGACGTCTGGCCGCTGAATCCCCAAGGCGACCTCATGACCATCGTCATGATCGAAGACGAGGAAGGTTTGAAGAATATCGATTCGATCCTCAAGGTTCCGGGAATCGGCGCGGTTATGTTCGGCCCCTATGATTTCAGCTTCGCCGCCGGACTCGCCGGCAATTCATCGGCTCCTCTAATCAAAGAAACCTGGAAAAAGGTCAAGGCGGCCGCCGATCGGGCCGGAGTCCCGCTCGTCGGATTCGCCGACCTATCGAATGTCGAAGACCTAATCAAAGAGAAATACAGGATGATGCTCATCGGCACGAACGTCGACCTCTCCGGCGGGCCGGGAAAAATCATCGACCTTCTCCGGGCGAAATTTTGGAAAAGATGAAAAAAAAGAGCCTTCATCGCAAAAAACCGCTGAGCTCCATTCTGATCAAGCCGGCCGGCCCCGACTGCAACATGGCTTGCACATATTGTTTTTACAGAGATAAAGAGACGGTCTTTCCGGCCGCCACAGTTCATCGGATGAGCGAGGAAATCCTAGAAGAAACGATCAAACAGATTTTCGCGCAGCCGCTTCAGGCCGTCTCGATCGGCTGGCAGGGCGGAGAGCCGACGCTCATGGGGCTCCCTTTTTTTGAAAAGGCCATGGCGCTCCAGATCCGCTATGGAAAAGGCAAGTCCGTCGGAAACGGGCTCCAGACAAACGGCCTTCTCCTCGACAAAAGCTGGGCAAAATTCCTGAAAGAATACAATTTTCTCGTCGGCCTCTCGCTTGACGGCCCCGAACATATCCATAACCGGTATCGGCTTCGGGCGGGCGGACAAAACACTTGGGCAGATGTCGTGGACCGGGCCAGGCTTTTGCTGGACGAGGGCGTCGAGGTCAATGCGCTGGTCGTGGTCAACGATTATTCCGTCCGTTTTCCCCAAGAGATCTATGCGTTCGAGAAAGCCTCGGGCTTAAACCACATGCAATTCATTCCCTGCGTCGAAACCAACCCGGCCGATAAGTCGCGGGCGGCTTCCTTTTCGGCCCCTGCCGATGCGTTCGGAAAATTTTTAGTAAAAGTGTTCGATCTTTGGCTTGCGGATTTCAAAGACGGCCTACCCACGACGTTCATTCGATTTTTCGATTCTCTTTTCTTCCGTTATGTAGACCGTGAGCCGCCAGAATGCGACCTGCTCGCCGAATGTGGCACATACGTCGTCGTCGAACACAACGGCGATGTCTACGCCTGCGATTTCTTTGTCGAAGAGGGCTGGAAACTGGGAAACGTCAGGCAAGGAAATCTCATCCATATGCTCAGCTCCGCCCGCCAGCGCCAATTCGGACGGATGAAGACGGACCTCCCCGCAGTGTGCCAAGCGTGCGAATGGCTATCGGTTTGCCGCGGCGGCTGCACCAAGGACCGGCTGCGCGATCCGAGAGACCGCGGCCAGAATCATTTCTGCGCCGGCTACAAAATGTTTTTCGCCCACGCCGATCCGCATCTGCGACGCTTGGCCGAAACCTGGAAAAAATCAGAAAAATATATCGAAAAATAGACTCATGGGATGAGGCTCAATTAATAAAGACGCAATAACAATAGCGGCATCCTATGGGCGGCGCTGCCCATAGAACGTCACTTTAATTACGGCGTTGCCGTTAGCGTAAGAATGAGGAGGGAGAGCATGAATCGCAAAAGCCTTGGGTGGAGAGTGTTATCGAAGCGTTTGGCGTGGATTCTCTGCGTGTTTCTTGCGGCCTGTCTCCTGGCCGCCGGCGAAACCAACAGGGAAGGCTGCACGGTCATCGGCGTCGGGAGAAACGCGACGGTTGACGGTTCAGTCATCACGTCCCACACCGATTGTTGCAGCGAATGCCGGATCCAGGTCATTCCCGGACGGACATATGCCAAAGGATCCAAGGCGCCGGTCCATTGGGGCATGGTCTATTTCGGAGCCGACGATGCCCGAAAGGCTTTGCCTCTCGGCGACTTCGGAAAGGTCATCGGCGCTATCCCGCAGGTCGAGAAGACCTTCACCTACTTCCACACCGGGTATTCTCAAATGAACGAACGCCAGCTGGCGATCGGCGAAAGCACCTGCGACCAAAAGCGGGAGCTCGACGTTCCTTTCATTGAGGGCGTCATCCGCCAGATCATGACCATCGAGCAGGCCCAAGTTTTCGCCCTAGAGAGATGTTCGACCGCGCGCCAGGCCGTCGAGCTCATCGCCGGCCTCATGGAAAAATATGGCTTTCTACCTTCATGCGGAGGCTCCGAAGCTCTGTGTATTGCCGATCCGCGCGAACTTTGGGTCATGGAGATTTTCAGCGTCGGACCGGAGTGGACGCCGGAGAGCGGAAAGCCGGGCGCCATCTGGGCAGCCCGTCGCGTCCCAGACGACCATGTCGTTGTCATTTCCAACTACGTTCGAATCCGCGAAATCGACCTCAAGGACCCGGACATGTTGGCCTCCTCGAACTATATGCAGGAGGCCATCGACCGGGGCTGGTACGATCCTAAGAGCGGCCGTCCGTTCATTTGGCAGGAGGTTTATTCCCCGCCCATCCGTGAAGGAAGCCTCAGCCGCCTCTGGCTGATTTATAGTACAATCGCCCCGACGCTTAAAGCCTGGCCGAAGCGCGGCCTCCGCGACGCAGCCGGCCCCGGCACCCTCTACGCTCAGCCGATTGAAGGAGCTTCTTTCTATCCCTTTTCGGTCAAGCCGGAGAACAAACTCTCAGTCAAGGATGTGATCGCCTTCCAGCGCTCAGTCTTCGAGGACACGATCTACGACATGACCAGGGACCCGGCCTGGCTCGTCGCGAGCGGCGGAAAGGTCGAAAAAAGCCCGATGGCCACGCCCTTTCTGCCTTCCGAGATGGAAAGGGTTCTGCGCATCCGGCATCATCGAACGATCGCCACCCAAGGATATGGAATGGTGGCCCAGCTCAGATCTTGGCTGCCCGATGCCGTGGGCGGCATCTACTGGTACTACATGGATAATCCGTTCGTCAGCACGTACGTGCCCATTTACGCAGGAGTCACGGATGTTTCCCCCTTGTTTAAAACATACGATTACGGCGAATTCAGCGAAGATTCAGCCCGCTGGGCGGTGGATTTCGTTGAGAAGCTTATGCTCCTGCGCTGGCAGCCGGCGGTCAAGGACTTGAAAGAGGCCAGGGATCCCCTGGAAAATAGCTTCTTCTCCGACCAGGCTGCGGTGGACGGCAAAGCTCAAGAGCTCTTGCGGAAGAGTGCAGGCCAAGCCGGAAAATATCTAACCGACTTGACGATCTCGCGGATGGAGCGGATCGCCAAGCTCTACCGGGAACTCAGAAAGAAGCTGCTGACGAAATACACGGGCGATATCGTTTGATAGAAGGGGATACGCCCGACGGATCCTGTCACGGTTCACCTCCCGGCGCCCCTCACGGATACCAAAATTTTTTCCTCAATACTTAGTTGGGAAGCACCAAACGTTCGGGTCGGCGGGGGGCCCCCAAACCGTGCCACGCGTCGGGTATCGATCCTGCTTTTCTCGATCAACGAATATCATCCTTGAATCGATAATTTTTGTTCTTAATCACTTTCATTGAGTACTCGGATTTCCTTTTCAGACTCGACATAAGTATAATTGGAAAATATTTTCGTGGAGGGTATTAATGCGAAATAAGATGATCCTGGCTCTCGGCCTTATATTTATCATCGCGCAGGGAGCGATGCTGCCGCTTTCTGCTTCAGCCGAAAACCGCCCGGCGATCCTTTCGATCCGGGACAGGGCAGCCCTTGTCCTTAAAGTCACTCAGAAACGTCTCGATACGCTTCTCCCCCGCCTCATGCGAGAAACGGGCTTCGACATGTGGATCATTACCTGCAATGAGGACAATCTGGATCCCATCTTCGAGACCATGATGCCCTACGAGAACTGGTGTCCCATCACTCAGATCCTGGTCATGTTCGACCGCGGCCAGGCTAAGGGCGTCGAGCGCCTGAACGTCTCACGGACGGACACCCAAGGGCTTTTCGTCAACGTTTGGGACGCCAACGCCTGGGATACGCAAAAAAAGGAAAGCCAGTGGGACTGCTTGGGCCGGATCATCCGCGAACGCGCCCCCAAACGGATCGGCATCAATGAGGGTGAGATCCAGTGGGCCGCCGGCGGACTGAGCTCCGTCCTTAAAAAGAAGCTTGTCGCAGCGGCCGGACCGCAATACGCGGCGCGCCTCGAATCGGCCGAGCCCTTGGCGACACTTTGGGCGGAAACATTCATTGACGATGAGATCGAACTCATGGAGCGGGCCGCGGCGACTTCACACTCCATCATCGCGGAGATGTTTTCGAACAGAGTGATCACACCGGGCCTGACGACGGCAGATGACGTTCGCTATTTTTACTGGCAGAAAGTCGCGGACCTTGGGCTCAAGGTCTCCTTCATGCCGTTTGTCTCGATTCGGGGCCGGAGCCCTGAAAATAAGGAGAAGTATGGAAAAGACGATCGAGTCATCCGGCCCGGAGACCTCCTGCACTGCGACGTCGGGCTGAAATACATGCGATACAACAGCGACCATCAGGAAATGGCCTATGTCCTCCGGCCGGGCGAAACCGACGTCCCCGAAACCTTTAAGAAACTCATGGTCGAGGCGAACAGGCTCCAGGACGTTTATTGCGGAGAGTTCAAGACCGGCCTGACGGGAAACGAGCTCCTGGGCAATATCCTCAAGAAGGCCAAGGAGAAAGGTATCCCCAACCCCAGGGTCTATTCACACTCTCTCGGTTATTTTCTCCACGAGCCCGGCCCCTTGATCGGCCTGCCTTGGGAGCAGGTGAACAATCCGGGCCGAGGAGATGTCAAGCTGGTGCCGCTGAGTTCGTTCACGGTCGAGTTGAGCGTAACGGCGCCGGTCCCGGAGTGGGGAGGCCAGGATTTTCGTCTTCCCCTGGAGCAGGACGTCCTTTTCATGGGAGACCGGACGGTCTTTTTCGACGGCCGCCAGACTCAGTTCCACTTAATTCGATAGGTTTCCGGATCGGGAGGGGCTAAGCCATCCGTAGCCCCCGGACCCCGATGGAACCAGTCCCGCCGGGTCCCCCCTCCGCTACGGGGGCTTCCGGACGGCTTAGCCCCTCCCATAAAATTTCACTTTATTTATCGCGCCTATATTAGTTTTGTTTTCGCCGCCCAGAGATTTTGCCGAAAACTTATTGCGGAGGCGAAAACCTTCGCCCTAGTAGCTCACCCCGCAGCCGATTGGGTATTGGTCGCTGACTTTAACCGGAAGCTTGCCCGAGGCTTTGATCTCTCCTTTGGCGAGCTTTATAAACGAATCGAAATAGACCGCTTGATTGCCGAACCAGCCGCGCTCACCATAGCCGACGAGGAATGCGGGGACTTCGGGGATCTTTCTGATGAGTTGGGGATTTCCGTAGGACATGGCTAAAACAGCCTTGGGTTTGGCCGCTATGACTTTATGGATAAAAGCCAAATCACTCTCCCGGAAAGGCGCCGCATCCCCCAGCCGATTCCTTGGGACAAAAAGCGACAAGACGACAAGGTCCGACGCGGCCGCAGCCTGCCAGGTTTTCGCGTAGACTGCGGGGTCAAGGTCGGGCCGCAAGGTGAAAGTTTGAATTCCGGGGAAGGCCGTCGTTAGTTTTGCGCCGAGGACGGCCGGCGAAGGATCGCCGTCGCTTTTCTGAATGATGATATGAACGGCCCTCGCCATCCGGCCAGGGGTTAATGGCAGCACAGCGTCGTTCTTAAGGACCGTCAACGAGCGGTCAGCGACTTCTTGAACGAGTGCCAGGTGAGCTGGCGTACCGACAAACTCTCCCACTTTGGCTTCGTCGACAAATCGATTTTTGTGCAGGTATAAACGGGCTTTCAGATAGAGGAGTTTTCGCACGGATTCATCGAGCCGGCGTTCGCTGATCCGGCCGGATTTCACGGCGGCGCTCATAGCCGCAATGGTCGCGGCCGCGTCTTTGGGCTTGAGGATGATATCATGACCCGCTTCAAACGCCTTGATCGCAACTTCCTCGGCCCCAAAGCGCTTGACGACGTTGTCGTACCAGAGGTCATCGCTCGTCAGAATTCCTTTGAAGCCCAATTTGTCTCGGAGCCATCCCGTGACAAGCTTCTTTTCCTGGCTGGCCGGAAGCTCCGACCCGCCGGTGACCGAAGGCACAGCGATGTGCTCGCTCATGACGAAGTCCACGCCGGCGTCGATGCCGTGCTTGAAAGCCCTGAATTCTTGAGCTTCCACCGCCGCGGCGGGCTTGTTGATCCAACTCCAATCGGGATTATTGGGCATCCTCTCGACGTCCCCGCGTCCCGGGAAGTGCTTAGCCGTCGTCAGCATCCCATTCTCGTGGTACCCGCGGACATAAGCCCTGACCATTCGGCCCAGGAGGTCGAGGTCGCCGCCGAAAGAGCGGACGCTTTCGGCCGGATTATCCGGCCGCCAGGCGATATCGACCACCGGAGTATAAGTCAGATGAACGCCCATTGCCCTGCCTTCAACGGCTGCGGCCGACGCAGCCCGATAGACCAAGTCCTCCGAGCCGATCGCGGAAAACGCCATGTTAGCCGGAAACTCGGTCGCTCCTGTCACCTGCTGGCCGGGGCCTCCCTCAAAGTCGGCAGCCATGAGGATGGGGATCTCGGCTTCTTTCTGCACACGATTGAGAAGATGGGCAACATCGCGCGGCGTCCCGCCATAAAAAACGAACATCCCCAATCCGCAGTCGCGAGCCAGGCGGATCCACTGCGCCATCCGCGGATCATCGTCCGCAATGTAGCCGCCGACAAGGTCCGAGCAGACAATCTGGCCGATTTTCTTTTCAAGCGTCAGCCCGGCCAGGGTCTTATCCGCCCAGGCTGATGCCTCTTCGGGCGAGGCTTGGGCAGCTGGGCGGGATACCTGATCTAAATCGGCGACCGGAGTTCTACTTCGGTCTCCGAAAATAGCGTTCGAATGTGAGGCAAGAGAGATGATGGCGCTCATGATTACCATCGCGCACAATAAAACTACGGGCGAGCGTAATTTCATAAGTTCCTCCAGCTAGAAAAACATGAATGTCCCGCCTACTGTAATATAGGGAACTTGATGAGTGCAAGGATGTGCCCAATATTTGATCATTCTCAGCTAATATGGAAGCACTAGATCAAGGGAAAATACATGGGCGACACTTGGGCCGCCCGATTCGAGAGCTCACTTCAGTTATCGGGTTAGATCAACGCCGGACGCCAAGTTTCAGCCGCTCCACATAGATCTTCACTGCTTCGCGCATAAACGCCGCCAGATTTGGATGGATCTTGTCGAAATTAGCCTTGAAGTCGGGAGAAGCATTATACATCTCGGCCAGGCCGATGAGTTGATCCAGGCTCGGGGTCCAGAAATAATCCATATGCTTGCGCCAGCGCTCGACGATCGCCTGCACTTCGGGGCTTGAGGCGCCCTTGGGCATAGCCGCGACAATGTCGGCATAGACCTGGTTGCCCTCATCCAGGATCCTCTGCTTTTCGGCCGGGGTATAGGCTCTCCACTTTTCGCCGGACGCTTTCACGATCGACGGATCGTACCTCTTCATGGCGATTTTCTCGATCCTTTTCTGCTTTTCCTCACTGAAAGCCTCAAACATTTGCTTTTTGCTCATTTCCTTTTTTCCTTTCAAATGCAAAATGGTCCCGTCCACGGTCCGGAGGAGATGCTCCAGGCGCGTGATGCGCCGGCTGAGTTCCTGCTTATGACCTTCCAGGGCTTTCATCACGTTGAAATCCCGGCGGCCCATGATCTTCTTGATCTCCGCCAGCGGCATGTCCAGCTCCCGATAAAACAGAATTTGCTGGAGGCGTATCAAGCCTTCCTCTCCATAGTAGCGGTACCTGTTAGCGCCGACGCGGGACGGCTTGAGAAGCCCGATCGCATCATAATAGCGCAGGGTGCGCGGAGTCACCCCGGCTAGTTTGGAAAGCTCTCTGACTGTGAACATACGACGAGTATAAACTTTGACGTAACGTCAATGTCAAGAGATTTTTTTAAAAAAGATACGACGATCTATTTCGCCGAAAACTTATGGACTGTTTGCGTCCGGTATTTCTGCCCCGGTTTCAGGATCGTCGAGGGGAATTTTGGCTTGTTGGGGCTGTCGGGGAAATGCTGGGTCTCCAAGCAGAATCCGAAGTGCTTCCCGTAAACCCTGCCTGATTTCCCGGCGATCGTCCCGTCCAAGAAGTTGCCCGAATAGAATTGGATTCCCGGCTCGGTCGTGGAGATCTCCATCACCCGGCCGCTTTCCGGCTCAAAGACACGAGCGGCGAGAGCCAGCGCCCCACCACCGCTGGTCAGGACGTAATTATGATCATAGCCGCCCTCGACTTTCGCTATCCGCAACCCGATCGCCGTGGGCGTCGTGAAGTCCATCGGAGTGCCCTTGACCGCAGCCAGCTCGCCTGTCGGGATAAGACCCTTATCCACGGGCGTATACCGGTCGGCATGAAGCATAAGCTCGTGGCCCAGGGTATCTCGCCGTCCTCCCGTAAAATTAAAATAGCTGTGGTTGGTCAAGTTGACAGGAGTTGCCTTGTCCGTTGTGGCCTCATAGCTTATTTTGAGCTCGTTATCATTGGTGAGCGTATAAATGACTATACAGCTAAGGTTACCCGGGTAGCCTTCGTCACCGTCCTTGCTGAAATAGGTGAATTTCACGCCCATGCCCCCGGAAGCTTTCATCGGCTCCGCGCTCCAGACGACTTTGTCGAAGCCCTTGACTCCACCATGGAGATGATTCTCTCCGTTATTCTTCGCCAAGTGATAGGTGACCCTATTGAGAACGAATTGCCCTTTGGCAATACGGTTCCCGTACCGCCCCACGGTCGAGCCGAAATAGGGGCTGTTTTTGACGTAGCCGTCGAGGCTATCGTAGCCGAGGACACAGTCATCCACCTTGCCCTTGCGATCCGGAAGTTTCAGCGAGACAAGAGTCGCGCCGTAAGTCATCAGCCGCGCTTCAATGCCACCGGTATTTGTCAGAGTGAAAATGTCGATAGCCGTGCCGTCGGGCAGACGGCCAAAAGATTCTTTTTTTACGTCCATTTGCGAGTTTCCTTTCGTTGTTTGGATTTCTTTATTCGCCGCTTGAGCCGCAGGCGTCTGCGATTCTTTGCTGCCCACGGCAGCCCCAATGACAAGGAGCGCTGCCAAGGCACTCCAACTGACCCCCGGCAAGATATTTTTCATAGGCAAACCCTCTTTTTTCACGAACATAAGCATCTTGAAATCATACGATATCAGAAAAAATCCCGAGTTAAAAGACAGAAACGAAAGCCGAGCTTCAATCTCTCGACGAAGATTCCAGAACCTTTCTAAGCGACTCGAAATTCCTGGCCGAAAAATCTCCCCAGAGGTATGGAAAAGTCAGCTTGTTGTAAAGCAACGGATCGGCATCTCTCTTCAAGACGCCCTTATCGACAAGGCCTTGCCAGACGGGCGTTCCGGGGATCGGTGAGAAATAAGCCATGCGGACAGTCGCCCCGAGGCGCCTCACATAGCGAATGCTCTCCTCGATTCCGGCGATATCCTGGTTAGGGAGCCCGGCGATAAGATACACATTGAGTTCCCCGCGCCTGTAGCCGGCCTTTTCAAGATAGACCACGGCTTTCTCCAAATCCCCTTCCGCGACTTTAGGACAGGATTCGCGAATCACGGCCTCGTCTGTCGACTCCTGGCTGAGATAGAGCGACCGGAAGCCCGCCCTTTTCATGAGGAAAGCCAAGTCCTGGTCGATCTCGCGCACATGAAGGCCGTTGGGAGTGTGGAACGAGACCGGCCAGCCGCGCCGGACAACCTCTTCAAGGATAGGAACGATATGGGAATCTTTATTGAGGAGAAGGGCATCATCGTAAAAAGAAAAATGACGCGTCCCGAATTCATGAAGGAGCCGGCCGATCTCCGCGGCGGCATCGGAGGGATCGCACTGCTCGAACCGGTGATAAAGGAGCGGGCTGGCGCAAAATGTACAGCGGAACGGACAGCCCCGGGAGGTCAGAAGGGGCAGCCAGCCTTTAGCGGGCAGCAGATCATACGCGGGCCGAGGCAGGTCGCGGAAGGAGCGAAATTGCGCCTTCCAGACGCTTCGATCGCCCAGGATTTCTTTCGCGGCAGGCAGGATTTTATTTTCGGCGGGCCCGGAGATGACGAGATCGGCTCCCGAGAATCGGCGGGCATGCTCGGGAGCAAGCGTGGCGTAAATTCCTCCCAGGACAATCGGCACCGAGCCGAATTTTTTCCGGATGAGCTCCACGACGGCCTGAACGCCCGGATACCAGTAGGTCATCGTGCAGGTGATAAGGACGAGGTCAGGAACGGGCGCCCGATCGAGCTCATGAAGAAAAAGCCGCTGGGGAATTCCATAGCGAGAATACCTCCGGGGGACGCTTTTTAAAACGTCCGGTTTCCGGACCTCCTGCTTGGGAAAATGCCCGCGCCCGTCGGCCTTGGACTTTGGCTTATTATCGAGGAGAGGATGAAAGCGGTCTAGGCAGTCGATGAAGTGGAGCCGGCAGCCCGTATGATTCCTCAGGATGGATGCAATATACAGAAGCCCAAGCGGCTTGAGCCAAAAATCGTAAGCCGTGAAATCGTATATCCAGGGATTGATTAAAAGGATATTTTTTTTCATGGAAAAAAAGGGCCGCTCCCGGCAACTCCGGAAACGGCCCCCGCTTGTGTCATGGTGCGGAAGGTGGGACTTGAACCCACACGGCCTTTAACGGCCATAAACTCCTGAGGCTTACGCGTCTGCCAATTCCGCCACTTCCGCACGCGCGATGAGACAATCATTATATCTATGACGATGATGAGAGTAAAGACTCTCAAGCCAGGCCGGGGAAAATCCGCGGAGCTCTGAGCGGCATGCCCCGAGCCTTCCCACTTGACAAACGGCCCGTTCGCACTTATTTTAATTCTTCATGGCCATCTCGATACGGCGAGATTGCGTCAGTTTTAGGGCTTTCAAAAGGGAGACACATAAAAGTTCAACGAGGGACTATCTTTTTTGCTTCCGGGAGTCCTTTTTTCAAAAGAATATCCGGCAATTTTTCTAAATCATCTACTGTTCATTGAAGGAGGTTTAATGAAACTCTTGACCAGGGATCAGATCGATGCCCTCACGCGCTTTAAGAGTGCGAACTTTCTAACCACATCGTTTTTCCTGGATTCCGACAAAAGCCAAAAAAGCAAGAAGGAAATCCAGGTCTCGGTTAAAAACCTTCTGACGATCGGCCGGACGAGGCTGGAAAGCCTAGAACTCGGCAAAGACAAAAAGGCTTCTCTCTATCAGGACCTGGATAAGATCAATGATTTTTGTTCCCAGAATTTAGGATCCGCCAATTCTCAAGGATTGGCCATTTTCTCCTGCCAAGGCGATGGCTTCTGGCAGGATATCGACCTCCCCCATGCGCCCCGCAACCGCGTCCTCTTCGACCGGAATCCTTATGTCCGCCCCCTCTCGGCCATTCTGGGCAGGTATCGGCATATCCTCGTCTTCCTCTTCGACCGGCGGGAGGCCAAATGGTTCGAGGTCTTCATGGGGGAAATCAAAGCTCTCGACAGCCTGACGTCTGACGTCCCCAGCAAGGTCAAGGAAGGAGGCTTTGAGGGCACTCAAGCCAAGCGCATTGAACGGCATATCGAAGCGCACCTCCATGAACACTTCAAGAAGGCCGCCCAGACGGCCTTTGATCTATTTAAGAAGAACCATTTTGACTGGGTCTTTTTAGGTTGCGAAGACAAATATTTTTCCGATTTCGAGCCGTTCCTCCATGCGTATTTGAAAGAGCGCTTAAAAGGCAGGCTCAAGGCCAAGCCGACCGATTCCTGCGACAAAATCCTCAAGGAATGCCTGATCCTTGAAAACATGGTCAACAAAGCCGAAGAGGCGGAGATCGTCCGGAGGCTGGTCGCCGAGCTCGAGAGCGGCGGTCGGGCCGTCTCGGGGATCAAGGAGACTTTGCGCCGCGTGAACCAGGTCGAAGTCCATCGTCTTGTTGTGACCCATAATTTCTCGGCAGAGGGAAAAATCTGTCCTCGGTGCAAGTTTCTCTATCTCGAAGAAGCGGTCTGCCCGAACTGCCAGGTCAACACGGAGCGCGTCCTGGATGTCGTCGACGAAGCGGTTGAGGCCGCCATGGGCAAGAACGCCGATGTCAGGCACATCAGCCCCCCATCGAAACTCGACCGCTATGGGAAGATCGGCGCCTTTCTGAGGTACAAGGTTTAAAATATTTTTTAGGATCTTATAAGGCACAAGCTCCCCTCCGGTTCGGGTCTGGTCTTCGGCACTTTTTTGCTCTGGTTTTTTCCTGATTTTTTAGATTTTATTCTTGTCTTCTTTTATGCTCCGCTAGCCTCGCTAAGGCGAGTTACATCAATTCTTATTACTCCGGTGTGACAGGGGAAGAAGTCTATTTTA
>Ga0315268_10004855_pt1 | contig 14510 bp, 12 predicted proteins | sample C1_top_MG_FD_204535 | JGI IMG/M metagenome (GOLD analysis project Ga0315268, IMG submission 204535) | Sediment microbial communities from Yellowstone Lake, YNP, Wyoming, USA - C1_top | ecosystem: Environmental > Aquatic > Freshwater > Lake > Sediment | place: USA: Wyoming | collected 2017-08-01
TTTTTCGGTCTATTTATCGAAATGTTTGACGAACAATGGGGCTACTTGTTTTTTGCGGGATAGAATTCCGTCAATGTAAACTTTGCCTTGTTCAAGTTTTTGTCCAAGTGTTTTTTCTACTTCTTCCATGGCAGAGCTTGAGACTAGGAATAATGACCCTTCTTTCATGATGTCTGTAATAAATAATACGACGCTGTGGTAATTATTATTTTCGCGCAGTTTTTTCAGCTCCAGCAAAAGCCCTTCTTCACGGCCGGCAAATTCATTCAGGTCAACCGTTTCCACTTGGCCGATCCCGAATTTTCCGGATTTGAAATCAAAATCTTTAAAATCGCTTTTGATTATTTCCGCGTCAGCCAGCTCTTTTACATTTGAACGCACCTTGAATAATTCCATGCCATATTCCTTCCAGTCGGCCACGCCTGATATTCTAGCCAGATCTTCGATTATTGTTTTGTCGAAGTCTGTTACGGTCGGAGATTTTGTAATTACCGTATCAACCAAGATGGCGGACAACATTAATCCGGCCAACTCTTTGGAAATTGAAATGTTATTTGTGTCAAACAATGATTTTATAATTGAACAAGTCGCTCCCCACGGTCGGCAATTGATATATATGGGCTCGGAGTATTTGAAATTTAATTTATGATGATCGATAATTTCCAAAATTTTCGCCTCTTGTGTTCCATCCACTGCTTGTTCAAATTCATTATGATCAACCAAAATCAAATTTTGACCTTGGGCGTTCTCTAATAATTCCGGTTTCTCAAAACCGAATCTATCCAAGGCAAATATCGTTTCTTTGTTTAGCTCGCCGGCAATACGGGCGGAATACTTGTCCTTATTTTCAGATTTATTTTTTAATTCTGCCAAAGCGATGGCCGAAGCCACGCTGTCCAAGTCTGGCGACTTGTGGCCGAGGATGTATATTTTTGAAGCGTCCATATAATTATTAATAAAATTTTATAATTAATGAATCGAAAATTTTTAAATTAAACATACTTAATTCCCAAATCATAATATCTAATTTCTAATAAAATTCTTAATGTCTAATAATGAAACTATTGTTATTAATAATTTGAAATTAGACATTTGAAATTTTATTAAGAATTATAATTTAGAAATTAGAAATTAGTTATTAAAAATTATGATGCTGTTTCTTCCGCTTTTTTTTCGTCTTCAATTTCTTCTTCTTTTATCTCTGCCTTCTTTTCTTCCTTCTCCTTTTTCTTTCTCCCCACTTTTTTTTCCCCAACCTTTTTTTCCGCTTTTTCCCCTAACTCTTTCTCTTCCTTGACTTCTCCCGTCTGAACCTCGTCTTTTATTCTCGCTCCATTTTTTTCAACGGCAACTTCTTCGGTCGGTTTAACGACTGTCTCGCTTTTTTTCTCCATGATATCTATTTTCCAGCCGGTCAGGCGCGCGGCCAAACGGACGTTTTGTCCGCCCTTGCCGATAGCGAGTGACAATTGGTCTCCGGATACGGTCACCACCGCTTTTTTTTCATCAGAATTTACCCTTATATCCACTATCTTGGCCGGAGACAGGGCATTGGAAATAAATTTGATAGGTTCGTCCGAGTATTCAATTATATCAACTTTTTCTCCGCCCAGCTCGGAAATGATGGTTTGAATTCTCGCTCCTCTCTGTCCGACGCAGGAGCCGATAGGATCAACGTTTTCCGAATCGGTCCAGACCGCCACCTTTGAGCGCGAACCCGGTTCACGTGCGATGGACTTGAGCTCTACCAGGCCATTTGATATTTCCGGAATTTCCAAATAAAAAACTTTTCGCAAGATCTCATCGGATATTCTGGACAATACTATTTCCGGACCTTTGGGAGTGATGTTTACCTCTTTTACATAGACCTTAATACGATCTCCCGGATTATATCTTTCGCCCGGCACCTGCTCATCTTGTGGCAATACACCGATTGCTTTTCCCAGGTCAATCAGCACGATCCGGCCTTCCCGCCGTTGGATTACACCGGCGATCACTTCCTTTTCTTTAGTCTTGAATTCATTGAAGACCATATCCCGCTCCGCTTCTCTTAGCTTTTGAATGATTACCTGTTTGGCGGTTTGCGCGGCCATCCGTCCGTATTCATCCGGTTCTTCCAGCTTCATTTTAATTTCATCACCGATTTTGACAGATTTTTTGATCAGCTTGGCGTCCGTTAACTGGATCTCAGTTTTGGGGTTGAATTTTCTTTCTTCTATTTCTTCCGTTCCTTCTGCCGTTTTAAGACGGTTATCCATTTTAATAAATTCTTTTTTTTCTTCAACTTTCTCTTCGTCACCATCGGCAACCTCAACTTCTTCCGGCATATCTTCCACCACGATTTTTGAATCATAAATTTTGGACTTGGCCGATTCCGGATCGAATATCACTTTGATGTTTTGATTTTTTTCGCCAAAGTCTTTGCGGTAGGCGGCCGCCAAGGCGGATTCAATGGTCGTAATCACCGCATCATAGCTAAGGCCCTTTTCTTCGCATATTTGTTTGATAGCATTTGATAAGTCAGACATATTTTTAAGTAATTTAGTTAATTAGGAATTAGTTTTTTGTATTTTTAATAAGTTAAATATTTTATAAAAAAAGCCAGTGTACATACACTAGCTTTATTCAATAGTAGCACAATAGTTTTTAACTGTCAAATACTGATTTTTTACTTTTCAAGCTTGAACGTTCTCGCGATTTTATCAAATATTTTTTTATCCTGGTCCCAGTTTTCTTTGACTGTATTGAAAGAGATCTGCCAGACATCATCGGATATGCCTTTAATGAAGACAGTCATTATTTTTAGCAAGACTCCCTTGCTAGTCCCTTCATATTCAAGTAGTATGGCCGGTTGACCGTTTATTTTGTCATTTTTTTCGTTATTGAATTTTACGCTGGTTATATTTTTATTTTTTCCAATATTAGTTTTGAAGTTTTTGACATAATCGGAAAAATTTCTCTTGGAAAGACGAAAACCAGTGGCTGAATAATAAGTTTTAAAATTGATTTTGTTCGCTTCAGCATCATTGATAACCTCTTTTTCATTTCTTATCATGGCATTGAATTCGGACGGCTCGCCGAATTCTTTCCAGCCGAGCGGCGCCAATATGGAAAATCCGGTTTTGTAAATAGTCCGGTCCATATCTTTTTTTACTCCGGCGTCAACGCTCATCTCGTTTTTCGGCTGGATATTTTTTTCTTGCGCCGCTATTTTTGCGCTTTGTATTTTTTGGTAATAAAAAAATACGGCCATCAGGGCGATTACAATAATGCCGACTAAGATTAGAATATTTTTTTTATTCATCTGAAGCTTGACCATTTAAGTTATGAATTATTGTTTATTCATCCAAAAATCCTCGGCCTCTATTTCCATTTTTTTCAGTCTGGTGTAATAATCGGGAAATTCATTCAAATGCGCTAGCGCGATCTTGCCGGTAACTAGCGGATCGTTCCCGGTCACATCGGTCAGAATATTCGCGAGGCCATGCTCGAGCTCCACATTCATGCCAGAACGATATTCCTCCACGTCGAATTTGGACCAGTCGATCCCGAGTTGTTCGCCGATATTTTTTGCTTCTTCGGGTGTGAAATTAGTTTTGGTGGACATATGCTTATTATTTGTTCAATAGCCTAATCATAGCTTAGCTGGGAAAATTTTGATAGAGGATAATTTTAAAAAAAACGAACTATCACTCGGTATTTAAAATTTTGTACCGCCACGGGGAATCGAACCCCGGTTACCAGGATGAAAACCTGGTGTCCTGACCACTAGACGATGGCGGCCCATTTAACATTTTAGATTTTGGATTTATGATTTTGGATTTATTGCTTAAAAAAAGTTTAAGTAAAACAAAACCCGAACGCTCGGGATGGACTTATTTGATGCTTTGTGTTAATACTAAAAATAGTATAAATAATTATTTAATTTTAGTCAAGATGATAATTTTGGGTATAGAAACCAGCTGTGATGAGACCGCGGCCGCGGTTATTAAAGGAGAGGGGGAGCGCGCGCGTGTTTTATCAAGCATTGTTTTTTCTCAGATAAATATTCACCGCAAATACGGCGGCGTGGTGCCGGAAGTGGCGGCGCGCGAGCATGTGACCAAGATCATCCCTGTCATTGAGCGGGCGCTCAAGCGAGCTGGCATTAATCGCCAGGACGCGGCCAAGAGATTAAGCGCAATCGCGGTCACTGTCGGGCCGGGACTCGTTACATCGCTCTTGATTGGAGTGGAAACGGCGAAGGCGCTTGCTTTGGCATGGGATCTGCCATTGGTTGCAGTGAATCATATCGAAGGGCACATATACGCGAATTTTATTCGCGTAATTTCCAATTTCCAATTTCCAATTTCCAATAAAAATAAGAAATTAAAATTTCAAAAATCTAAAATTAAATTTCCAGCGATTATTCTTACCGTTAGTGGTGGGCATACTATGTTGGTTTTGATGGAGGGGCATGGGAAATTGAAGGTGATCGGCGATACTTTGGATGATGCGGCCGGGGAAGCATTTGACAAGGCGGCTGCGATGCTTGGGCTCGGGTATCCGGGGGGACCAGTCATCGCGGCTTCAGCCGCTAAATTTCCAATTTCCAATTTCCAATTTCCAAAAAAATCCCAAATTTCAAATCTCAAATCCCAAATAATATTGCCTCGACCGATGATGAATTCTAAAGACTTCAATTTTTCTTTTTCCGGACTAAAAACTGCTTTGTTGTATACCATAAAAAAAGATGTAAATTATAAAAAAAGAATTCCAGAATATGCCCATGAATTTCAGCAGGCGGTAATTGACGTGCTGATCTCCAAGACCATCAAGGCTGCCAAAAAATTTAATGCAAAGACTATTATGCTCACCGGCGGGGTTTCGGCCAATTTGGAATTACGAAAACAAATGGCGAGTGTTGTCAGTTTCCAGCTTCCAGCTTCCGCTTTCGACAAGCTCAGGGCAGGCAGCTTTCAGCTTCCAGATCTCCAATACGCCACCGACAATGCCGCGATGATCGCGGCGGCCGGATATTTCAAGGCGCAGCGGAAAAAGTTTACCCCGATAAATAAAGTATTGGCGGATTGCAATAATGTATTATAAAAAATTTTCAAATAAAAAACTACCCCACATTTTGCGAGGTGGTTTTTTCGTTATAAAAATTTAAATTTTAGAAATTCAAAACCACCAATTCCATATCCTCCACCGGCAATTCTTTTTTAGAGATCTTAAGTTTGTCTTCAAAACGCGGCTTAAGGCCGAGTTCTTTGATGAATTTTTCCACGCCGTCAATCTCCAGTTTGACGCCTTCGGTTTTGTAATGCATCGGGATCACTATGCGCGGCTCTATCTGGGAGACGACCTCTACCGCTTTTTTGGTGTCCAGGGTATATTTGCCACCGACTGGAACCAAGAGAATGTCAGCGCCAGATAGATGCTCGAGTTGTTTGGTGTCTAGAATATGTCCCAGGTCGCCCAGATGGACAATGGAAACATCATCAACGGTAATGCGGAAAATAATATTATGGCCGCGCTCCGCGCCGTTTTTTTCGTCATGGAAAGAATCAATTCCTTCAATCAGAACACCTTTTACATCATATTCGCCGGCCGTGTCAACCACAAAAGGAGTGCCGCGCACGGCGCTTTTATTATTGTGATCCGCGTGGTCGTGGCTGATCGTGACAATATCGGCTTCCAAGCTGGGAGCGCGCAGTCCGACCGATTTGTCATACGGGTCGGTCAGCACCGTTATGCCGTCCGCAGTGATTTTGTCTTGAATTTTAAAGCAGGAGTGACCTAAAAAACTGATGTGCATAAATTTTATTTAATTTTATAAATAATTTTTAGATAAAGTTCATTGATTATTTGGATCAATAATTTCTAATTCCTAATTCCTAATTTCCAAACAATTTCCAATTTCCAATTTTCAAAAAAGTTTAGCGGGAGTAGAATTTGTCGAAGGTGGGTTTGGAATTGTTACTTGGTTTATTCTTTTTATTATTATCCTCAACATTTTCATCATCTTCAGAATCCTCATCATCCTTTTCCTTTTCTTCATCATTTTCTTCTTCGTTCTCTTCTTCCTTCTCATCCTCGCCATCTTCGTCTTCGTCCTCGTCCTCCGAAGCTTCAGCGTAGGAGGATTCTTCCTCTTCACCCAAATAATTGTCTGGCGCCTCCGACTCTTCCATTTTGTGCAGGCTTACTCCGCTTATGCCTTGGCTGGCGACTGCTTCATATTGTTCTTTGGAAATAAATATTTCCCGCGGTTTGGCGCCGTTTGACGGACCGATAACCCCTGCTTGTTCCAGCTGATCAAGGATGCTGGCCGCCCGCGCGTAGCCTATGCGCAACCTTCTTTGCAGGAAAGAGGCGGATGCCTTGCCGGAATTAATAATTTCTTCTTTGGCTTCTTCCAGCATATCATCAATATCGCTATTGTTGTCAAATGAGCCGCCGGACATGCCCGGAACTTTTTGTCTTTCGGTTATGGATTCAATATAACTCGGTTCGCCGCCTTTTTCTTTTATGTACTCGATTATATTCTTTACTTCATTGGTGCTCACAAAAGCGCCTTGCAACCTCCGCGGCTTGGCCATTTCCGAACTTAAATAAAGCATATCGCCGCGGCCGAGCAATTTTTCCGCACCGAGCGTATCCAAAATAATTCGCGAATTAACGCCGGAGGTTACCGAAAAAGCAATGCGTGTCGGCATATTGGCTTTGATCAAGCCGGTGACCACTTCGGCGCGCGGATCCTGCGTGGCCAAAATCAAATGAATACCGGCCGCCCGGCCCTTTTGCGCCAAGCGGATTACGCACGATTCCACGTCTTTGGCCGCCAGTACCATCAAATCAGCCAGCTCGTCAATTATAAAAACCAAATATGGCAGCTTATCTTTGAACCGCTTATTATATTCCTGAATATTTCTGGTGTGATCGGAATATTCCAGCATCTCCAATCTTTTTTCCATTTCGTTAATACACCACTTGAGCGCGTTAATCGTCCGTGGTATATCGGTTATCACCGGCGCCAACAGATGCGGAATGCCATTGTAAACCGGCAATTCCACTCTTTTTGGGTCAACCATGATAAACCTTAGATCGTCCGGATTGTTTTGATATAAAATGCTGGCAATTATGGAATGCAAACAGACGGACTTGCCGGAGTTTGTCGCGCCGGCCACCAGAATATGCGGCATTTTGGTCAAATCATCAACCCACACTTTGCCGGACACATCCTTGCCCAGTGCAAAATACATATTATTTTTTCTGTTTTTAAAAGAAACATCGGACAAAATTTCTTTTAGCCCGACTATAGCCTTGGCATGATTCGGCACTTCAATGCCCACCAGCGACTTTCCCGGTATCGGAGCTTCAATTCTAATCGGATGCGCCGCCAGCGCCAGCGCCAGGTTATTATTGAGGTTTGTAATCTTGGAAAGCATAATGCCGTCCGCCGGCTTGAAAGTGTATTGTGTAAATGTCGGTCCGGTAAGCACTTCGCCCATTTCTACTGGAATATTAAAATTTTCCAATGTTTTTTGAATTACAGCCATGTTGGCTTTTATATCGCCTCCGGTCGGTTTGCCGATCCGGCCGTTTAAAAGTTCAAGAGGCAAATTGATTTGAATGTTGCTCTTTTTCCATAAATTGGATTCGGCCGATTTTTGCGCGGATATTTTTTCGTTTCGAGCATTTTTTACCCGGCGGTTAGTAAAATCCAGATCATTTTTATCATCTTCATTTTCATCTTCATCCTCTTCCTCTTTGCTTTCTTCCACATCTTTTTCTTCTTCTTCGTTCTCTTCATCCCCATCGCTTTCTTCCTCCCCGTCTTCCCGTTTTTTGAAAATTTTTCCTAAAACCCAAAAAAACGGAAAGAATAATTTGGCCAGCCCCCTCTCACGACCGACCAGAGATTTTAGCGTGGTATTGAATAGTAGCATCAAGCCAATTAGCAAAAGCGCGATTAAAACAATGATAGATGCCCAAAGGCCAAGCAATTTTATAAATATGGAAATAAAAAATAAACCTATAGCTCCGCCCCCGCTGCCCAAGGCTATGACCGATTGCCATTCGTTTTTATCGATAAATAAGTGCAAGATAGATTGAAAGGAAATTATAAATAGAAATGCGCCCAGGTAATTCGCTCCGCGCAGAGGAAATTCTTCTTCGCGGTACAACATATAACCCCAGAAAAGCAGTAGTATCGGTGCTGACCATTTGCCCCAGCCAAAAAGATAAATAAGCCCCTTGGCCAGATAGATGCCCAGCGCGCCGGCCAAATTAAAAAGGCCGAGCAGCGAGATCGCGCCCAGAGCCAGCACAAATATTATAAAAATACCCTTTTTGATGTCAGAGTCAAGGTCGAGAGAAGGTAATCTAATATAATCAAAAGGGTCTTTTTTGTTGCGTCTTTTAGCCATAAATAATCATGTATCACATAACACATATCACATATCTTAATTTATAAAATTGATATGTGATGAGTGATATGTGATATGTGTTTCATTATAGCATAATTTTAGCAAATAAAAAAGCCGCCGGAAAGAGCGACTCGGGTTAAATTAATTTTTTAAATACAATAAAAAATTATTTCTTCAGCTTTTCAAAGTCATTATTTGAAATGCCGGCGCTGAATGTCCTCATGATATCAAAGGCGTCGCTCGGTCGTCCGAGATAGTACCTTTTGGCGTCACTGGGATTTATATACCAGGCTTCACCGCTAGCTTCCACTTGGATAAAGATTATTCCCAGTTGATTTTTTGTAAAATTACTATCATGGGTCTCGGGATTATCACAGGACGAGAGATAAGGCGGGCATTTTCCGCCGGCCGGTATTTTTTCGAGGTTCGCATCAGTTATCCCTAACCCTTGCTCCCGCATGACCTGGAAAGCGATCACCGAGCGGGAAAGGTAAAACATGATTTTCTCTTTCGGGCTGATATAGTAGGCCTCGCCCCCGTTTTCCACCGCCAATATTATCCTGCCTTTCAAAGTATTGTATAAGCCGTTATGCTTGATCGCTATTCCCGCATTATTGAAAATGGTGCCGTCAAAATAAAAATTATCCTTGTCCATGGCGTATCTAATGTCCTCCTTGAAAACTTCAAAAGTGGCCGGATCCGCGCTTTCTAAATTGTCCGCCAGGCATATGCCGCGGCCGCACTGCAGATAATATACATTTTTCCGGTCTTTTGCATAATATGAATTATATAAAATTTTAAATGTTTTCGGTTCAGCGCCGTATATTATATTGCTATCGCAATAAACGCTGTTTTTGTCTTTGGCCAAATGTTCGTTCAAAATTGAAAATGTTGCCGGATCAGCCGCTTTGATTTGCGAATCATTATAAAAGACCGCATCGGTTTCAACCTTGTAGCCGCTAGCCGCATTTGAAGCCGTTATATATTGAGACGCCAGAAAGGCTATAGAAATGAATAAGGTGGTTTTTAAAAATAGTCTCATAGATTTTATTTTTTTGTCTCAATGGTTTTGTTGTCTTTTTTTTCAACATCCATTGGGCCAACGCCGAAACTCGCCCCAATGCCCATCATTATACCGGTAATGGTTTTTAATAAGCTTGAAATAAAAATTTTAAAATAGTGCGAAATGTTTTTCATTCGATTTGTTTCTTTTTGCGTCATGCTCCAAAATCCCATATGCCCCTTGAGCAAAAGTGCAAAATTCATAATAAGCTTTGTTTTTCAATTTTACAGAAAATACAGAAAAAATCAACCTTTTTATTTACTGGTTCAGTTATTCAGACCTCGTCTTTCTTTTTATATATCTTAACTATCAAAATCATCAACACCACAATCGCTCCGCCGGCGATTACCAGTAGATATTTGAACAGCTCCAGTTTTTTGTCGCGTTCGGCTAACGTCCATTCGTTGTTTTTTGTTATTTCGCCGAGTACTTGCGGATTTTTTGATCCATCGGTCTTGGATAATTTGGAAATATCATCTTCACTGCGCGGCAGGAGGCGGTAGTCATTTTTGCTTTTACTAATAATACCGGTGACGGCCACCTTGTCTCCTTCGGAAATGGATGCGAGGCTTATGCCGGTGGAACCTTTTATATAAACCACAGTTTCGTCCCGGCCGTCGTCCAGGTACAGAGTGGAGCCTTTTTTATCGGTTATCTCTCCCGAGATCTTGATCAGCTTGCCAACCGTATCATCGTTAATGTCTTCGCAGGTAACTATTTCAGCTATGGGCGGTTTTTGTGCGCTAATAATTTTAATATCAGCCGCGGTTTTGGTCTTCAGCCTTTTCTCACCGCTTACCTCGGAGATCTCCCCGCTTACCGCCACGTAGTCGCCGATTTTGAGCGGTGGAAATGTTTTGTTATAATTGTAAACTTGGATGCCCGGAGAGCCAACAATATAAAAATACTGTGCGCCAAGCACACCCGGCAGTACGGCCACCGTGCCTTCGGTGATAATCAGGTCTCCGGCCGATGATTTTCTGGCCAGTTCCAAACTCAAGACGCGTCTGATTTTTTTGGCGGCGGTAGATGATTTTTTTACAGCAGATTTTGCAGCGGTAACTGTTTTTGAGGCAGTAGAATTATAGATAATCGATGTTATAATATTTTTTGTTCCGGGTGTTGTTTTGGTAATACAAACCCATTTTCCACTTTCTTCGCGCGCGAAAGAGGCGGCTTGTATAGCGCCGGAGTAATTAACGGTATCGATCAGTTCGTCGCTGTCATTGAACAGTTTGATCGTATCGGCTGTATTCTTGAGAGAAAATTTGGTGCCGAAATTCTTTACCAGATAATAAGCGCTTGGTTCCAGCCAGACTGCGGTGGAAATTTTCAGATTATTGCCGCTGGAATTCTTAAACTTCCAATTGAGTAAGTTTATTTTTTCCGACTCCGGGTTAAAAAGTTCAATCCATTCATTATTCACATCACTGCCAGCCGGATTCGGCATCAGCTCGTTGATAATAATTTTGCCGATATTTTCAGCTATGACATTGGCCGTCAACGCCGGAATGCTTGCGACGGTTTTTTTGGCGGCGGTGATTTTGATGGAAATATTTTTGCTTGTTTCAAACTGGCCATCAGTGATCTTCAAGGTAATTTTGTATGAGCCGGTTTTTTGGTACAAATGATTTACGACTGAAAGTGAACTGGTGGCGCCATCGCCGAAATCCCATAAATATTTAATTTTATTATTATCCTCATCGGACGAGTCCGAGCCGTCGCATGAAATCGATTGTCCGACTTCGGCTGTTTTCGGACAGTCAAAGTCAGCTACGGGCGCATGGTTCGGCTGTTTAATAATATTAAATTGCCCGGGCGTAACGGTTTCGCTCCATTTCCAATCTTCGTTAATGCTTTCATTATAATTGTTCACCGTTAGTGAATTATTATAACTTTGTCCTTCTGCTGTTTTGTCGTAGCTAACTGAGTTAATTGATTTGGTTTTACCTGGTTCATATAAATGCAAGACATCTCTGTCATTATCCAGCGCGATTTTGCTTTGTCTGCGATAAAGCGTGAAGAAAGAGCTTTTGGCAATGATAAATTTTACGGTTGAGGAGGCGAAGACATATTTTTTTCCGCTCTCATCAATGATTTCCCAATCAGAGAGATCAATATCGGCCGTTCCCGGATTGTATAATTCAATAAATTCTGCATCCGTGTCATCGCCGATTGGATTGGGGAAAATTTCCGAGATAATTATTTTTGACTTGACTGTTTCTTTGGCGCCGGGGGAAATAATTTTTATTTCGCCCCCAATAATATTTTTTACATTCTTGGTAAGCCGAGCCGTTACGGCAAAATCTGTTAAGTTATTGTTAGAGTTCAAGCCGTCAGTAATTCTAGCCACGCTATTCGGGTCAGAGGCGACCGGAGCGTTATCCGTTTTATTGCCGTCGTCCCAATTGCCGTAAGTCACCGAATCAATGATCCGGCCATCTTTATCCTTGAGCATGATAATGTCGCCGGCATTATTCAAATTGCCATTGATAGAATTAACTGTAAAAAATTTATTTTCACTTTGCCCCGGAATCGTGCCGGATAATTTTGTTTTTGCCCCGGACCCTTCTTCAATTATCCAGCCGTCCAATTTGATATCGTTATAGGTATTATTATAAATTTCCACCCATTCATTCTCCCCATCTTGCGGATCGCTCGTGAATTCGTTTATAACGAGGTCACCCGGGTTGATAGAGGAAACGACCGGTAAAGAATTGTTATTTGTTGTTTGACTTTCGGTCTGTTCGCTTGGCGTATTTTCTTGATTGGGATCAACGGTCGTTAGCTCGTCTTTGGCCACACTATTTTTGGCGCGGGGCGTGCCGATAATATTATTGTCTTGCGCATCTTGGCCGTTTTTGACTAGTCCGTTGTTAGCGGCCCAATTATCTTTAAGGTCGGTGGCGGAAAAATATATCCGTTCCAAACTTGTTTTAGCCAGATTGTCGCCGGCATGCCAGCCGGCTGAGCAGTCAATCGTATCCACAATATTACCACTGGCGTCAAGCAGTTCCAACCTTTCACCGCCATTAGACAGACTCCCGACGTAGATTTGGTCCGCCGTGATGTCTTTGATAGTCTCGTCGCTCGTTCTTTCCAACAAAAAATAGCCATCTGGGGCTATTTGTCCGCTTAAGTCGATTGAGGGCGCGCCGTCAGCGGCCACCAGTTTCCATCCGGTCAAGTCGATTTGTCCGTCCGTATTATTAAAAAGCTCCATCCATTCATCGTTGGCGCTCGCGAGCGTTCCCATCCAGGCGATCTCGTTGATAGCGACCGTTGGATTGCCGTCGGCCCTGGCCGAACCCTGAAATTTTCCGCCGAAATAAAAAAATTCTGCCGCGAGCAACAGAATCACAAAAAAAATAACCTCCTTTTTTTTCATAGATAAAAGTTATAATTAAAACATATTTTAATTATAAATGATTATAAAAAAATTTCAAGGGGCTTTGTTTTAATTTAAATTCGCATCGGAATTGAGAGTTTCGGGGATATTTATTTTACAATCTAAAACTTCGCAGTAGTACAGCCAAAAAAAGCTTCATCTCTTTTCTATTGAATTATGCCAGTTTTTAGCAGCACTATTAGTTGACCGCAAAGCTTCTTCAAGCTCACCCGAATATTTTTTGTCTATAGCCGTAGCCTCTTCTCTGCTGGCGGTATTTGCTTTTTCTTCTTTTATTTTTTTAAGTATAGCGCCAACAGTTTCAAGGCAGGCTTCAATATTTTGAAATTGTTTTTCATCTTCAGGAATTTCCGGCTTAGGAATATTTTCTATTGTTTTTTTCGGCATAAGATTATATTAATAGTTATTTAAGTTTCTTCTTGAACCAATCCACCCACGGCACTTCCACCGGATTAACTTTATTGAGGATGCCGAGGTAAAAGGTAATCCAGGAGCCGAGCTGGAGGAGTTTGAAAGATTGCTCTACTTTGGATTTCCCGCTTAGTTTGTAGCTAACCACTTTTATTTTGTTTTTTTTGATCACTTCTTTGGTCAGCTCGCTTCTTTTTTGCACCCGCGGATGGTAGAGATTGGAATCAAAAAATATAAAGATGAGCGGCTTGGCGCCATTCTTAGGATAAGTCAGACCTTCCATGGCATAATGGTTCAGCTCCGGCAAAGTAAGATAATCGGCAAAATTTTTACTGGTTTCGCAGAATTGGTTGCGCATGGCGTGCAGATTGCCGGTTAGAAATTCCGCTCCGACTAGGATTGGGATTTTGCCGTGCAGATGTTCTGCGATTCTTTTAGCTGCGTTTTGTGATGATGGCGATTCCGGTCGCAATTCTTTATTTTTTACCATCATCTTGGCAATAATATCTTTTATTTCGCTCGCTTGCATTTTATAAATACCGGTCTTGGCCAGGAGCACCATCAGCCCGAATATGGAATACCCTACTCCCAAGCGCGGTTGGCGCGAAGGATTTTGTTCCGGCCGGAAAACATATCCCGGAATATTGTCTCTGACCATTATTTTTTCCAATTGCCCCTTTCCCTTGGATGTGATGGCCATGATCTTGGCCTTGCGCTTTCTAGCTTCTTTGTAAACAGCCAAGGTCTCTTCGGTCTGGCCGGAATAAGAGGACATAATATAGAGCGTATCCGATTTGACATAGGCTGGCACAAAATAACCGGGAACGATATTGATCGGTATGCCGATCTCGCTACTAAACACCGCCTTGAGAATGCGCGCGCCCAGATTGGATCCGCCCATGCCGTTAATCACGACATTTTTAACGCGGCTGAATTCATAAGGGATTTTGACCAATGTCGAGTCGTCCAGCACTTGCCTGATCTGATCCGGCAATTGCTCGATTGACTTGGCTACCTGCCCCTTGTCGTACTTTTTGTAGATTTGTTGGTTGTCTAAAATCATAAGAATATGTTAATTAATATTTTTATTATATCAATAAAATACAAGTATTAAAAGTAGCAGTTATCGGCTTGATTTTTATATATTTTTTGTGTTAAAATCTTAATGTCAGGCAACGCCTGATTTTAGTAAATATCGAATTAATAACCAATT
>Ga0315268_10004856_pt1 | contig 14508 bp, 9 predicted proteins | sample C1_top_MG_FD_204535 | JGI IMG/M metagenome (GOLD analysis project Ga0315268, IMG submission 204535) | Sediment microbial communities from Yellowstone Lake, YNP, Wyoming, USA - C1_top | ecosystem: Environmental > Aquatic > Freshwater > Lake > Sediment | place: USA: Wyoming | collected 2017-08-01
TGGTGACGCTGGTATCGGTCTCTTGAACCTTTTGGATGGACTGCTGCAGCGCGGCGGTGAGCCCCTGAGTTTCCAGCACGAGCGGGCGCAGTGTAAAGAGCATGTGCCGGATTTCCTTCGTCGTCCGCCGGGCCAGTTCTTCGATCTTGGCGATTTCCGCATCTACTTTGGAAGGCTCGTGTTGCAGCAACTTGCGGATGTAATTGAGCCGCATCGCAATTGCAGCGATGCTCTGAGTGGGGCCGTCATGCAAATCACGCGCCAGCTTCTTGCGAGCGTTTTCCTCAATGTCCACGATGCGGTTCTTTTCCTGCTGCAGGCTTTGGTAGAGCTGCGCGTTCTGCAGCGCAATCGTCGCCTGGCTGCACACAGCCGTCAACATGTCGACATGCTCCGTGGTAAACACGTCCGGTTCGGCGCTGCCAATCACCACGGCTCCATACGTTTCAAAGCCTGCCCGCAGCGGCATGCACAGCACCGATTTGCATGGATGCAGGGCCACGAACTGACACAGTTCTGGATCTTGAACCGGGTCGCTCGACAAGATCGGATCGGCAGATTTCAATGTCTGGGCTACCAGCCCAGCCTGCCCCGGGATGATCTTTTGCTGATCGCGTATCGTCAGGTGGCGTGAAGCCGCCACCGACAAACCGCCCTTGTCGTGCAGCAGCACGAGGCTGACCATCTGACGTGCCGCCGGGCCTAACTCCTGCAGACCCATTGCAGCCACGTCCAGAATTGCATCGAGGATACGGTTGTAACTGAGTGTGGCCCCCAGCATCCCGGCCATCTCGAACATGGCGCGCACCTGCTCGCGGATGGTGCGCAGCTTGCGGAGTTCCACTTCTTCCTCGGCCTTGCTGATCTGGTGGACGATGCTCTTCAGCCGGTCGCTCAGCATCCCGGCCAGCACCGCAGCGATGAGCAGGATGAGCGCATTCAACAACACAGGGAACATCTGAGAAAGACTGGCACTCGGCGGCCGCATCTGATAGACTGCCACGCCATACACTAACGTGATGCCAGTCGCCGTGATAAAGCCGGCGAGCCAGTCGAAGCGCAGAGCCGCGGTGATGATGGGGAACAAGCCAAAGAACAGCAGCGGACTGCTGGCGCCGCCCGATGTGATGATCAACCCGGCCGAGAGCAGTGCATCCAGAACCACTGTCAGCAGAGGCAGTGGACGAGCAGGCACCTGGAACGCCAGCAGCACCATCACCAACAGGTTGTATGCTGCCCCGCCCAACAGCAGCCCCAGTGTGAACAACATGCGCGAGTCTTTGATGGAGGCACGAGTGGGGTCGAGCAAGACGACAATGCCGACGCTGACCAACAACAACCAGCGCAAATTGCACACTAGCCAATCTACTTGAGTTAGTGTCTTGGACATTCTGCGCACCATGCGCTTGTCCGCCCCAGGAGCTTGAAAGCCGCGACGCATCAAGCAGCCGGTCGCGGCTAGCGAGGATGGGCGCGGAGGGTTTCGAACCCCCGACCTCATCAATGTGAGTGATGCGCTCTAACCGACTGAGCTACGCGCCCAAGTGAAAATGATTATAGCATTGAACCAACAAAAAGGCAAACATAATCTATCGCATGTCGCGCGAGGCTGATTGCAAGTCACGCTTGACGCCGGGCGGCTCAACGCATCCTTTATTTGACATTTGAAATCTGATATGGTATCATCTCGCCTGAACAATTGAATAGCTATTGACACTCTTATCCAGAGAGGCGGAGGGACCGGCCCAGAGAAGCCTCGGCAACCAGCCCGTGAACCGGTATGGTGCCAATTCCGGCTGAGTAAGATTTCTGGAAGATGAGAGGAGATCGGTCAGCGTGGTTTGCCCGCCTCTCCTTGTCCAGAAGAGGCGGTTTCATTTTAGAACCTTGCCCACTGGGCAGAAAGGACAGAGAGAATCGTATGGGACGCAATATTGTAGTATCGGAAGCGACGGGACAATTCATTGAGGATTTGCCGGTGGAGATTGTGGAGCGGAAAGGCATCGGCCATCCGGATAGCTTGTGTGACGGCATTGCGGAGCGCATCAGCCGCGAGTACACCCGCTGGTGTGAAGAGAACCTGGGCGGAGCGCTGCACCACAACTTTGATAAGGTGCAACTGGTGGCCGGTGAGGTCAATGTCCACTTTGGCGGCGGCGAGATGATCAAGCCCATCCGTATCCAGATCGCCGGGCGCGGCACGCCATCGCTCAACGGCAAGCTGGTGCCGATGGACGCCCTTGCCATCGAGGCGGCCAAGGCGCACATCCGCGAGACGATGCGCTACCTCGATCCGAGCAAGCACGTCGTCGCCGACTCTTATGCCGGGCGTGGGGCGAGCGAGCTAATTGACCAGGTGTCTCAGGTGGTAGCGAACGACACGTCGTTTGGTTGCAGCCATTGGCCGCGCAGTGGACTGGAGCATTCCGTCTACGAGACAGCCCAATATATCAACTACAAGTTGATTGACCAGTTTCCGGTCGGCGAAGATATCAAGGTGATGGGCTGCCGAAACGGGAGTGAGATCACGCTGACCGTAGCACTGCCGTTCATCGCGTCCAGGGTCAAGGATGCGACGGAATACGAAGAGGCCAAAGGTGCAGCTCAGGCGGCCATCCAGGCATTTGCGCAAAAGCTCGACCACCGCAAGGTCACCGTTCAGGTGAACACTGCAGACCAGGCCAGGCGCGGCGACTATTATCTGACGCTCACCGGCACCTCGGCCGAGATGGGCGACGATGGCTCAGTGGGGCGCGGCAATCGCGTCAACGGGCTGATCACGCCGTTTCGCACAGCCAGCCTGGAAGCCGCTGCTGGCAAGAACCCGGTCAGCCATGTGGGCAAGATCTATAATGTGATGTCGCTGCTCATCGCACAAGACGTCATCGCCAAGGTGCCTTCCGTTCGTGACGTGAGCGTCTATATCCTCTCGCAGATCGGCCACCCACTCGATCAACCGCTGATGGCGACGGCCACCGTCTATCCCAAGAGCGGCCCACTCTCGCCCAGCGTGTGCGCCGACTTGGAAGCGATCATTGACGAGCATTTGCGAAACGACCCGGCTCGCATTCGCGCCAAGTTGGCCGCGGGCGAGTTGAAGATGTATTAAAAGTAACGAAAACCCGTTGTCTCAGAGACAACGGGTTTCTGGCTCTGTTGACATCGTCTGGCTTTCCGCGTATAATGCTTGCCAGTCTGAAACGGAGACGACGATGTTGACCATGATTGCTTTTGACCCGCAAAGCCCGCTGCCGCCCGACCGGGGGTCTGGGTAGCTCGCTGCGGCACGGCATATCGTGGGCCAACACAGCTAGCTCACTCCAGACCCATATGGAGGAGCTAGTTTTTTTGTTGGATAGCCTCTCCCAAGCTCCTGTATTCCCTTCTCCTCTCCACTTTGGAGAGGAGAAAGGCACGGGGGGTCGAGGCGTGGTAAGATATGGACCTCAAACAACTCACCGACGAGATGAACAGATTCGTGGAGGCCAAGGGCTGGTATCGGCCAGGCTCGCGCGCGCCGCAGACGCCGCGCAATATTGCCACGTCGCTGGCGATCGAGGCTGCCGAAGTGTTGGAGCATTTCCAGTGGAGCGAGACGGCCCAGGATCGGGACAGCCTGGCGGGCGAGTTGGCCGATGTGGCATTGTATTTGCTCCAGTTGGCTTACCTTGACGACATTGACTTGGAGCAGGCGATCCTCGCCAAACTCGCGGTGAACTATCGTCGGGTATGGCCAGAGGACGAAGCATGAGAGTTTTGGCCGTCAGTGACGACGTTATAGACAAACTCTATACTCCCGGCGTTCGCGGGCAGCTCGGCAAAATTGATCTCATTTTAGGTTGTGGCGACCTGCCGTACTATTACCTGGAATACGTGATGACGATGCTTGATGCGCCGCTATACTATGTCCATGGCAACCACGACCCGCTGGTGGAATACTCGACTGCGAGTGGAACCAAGACGGCACCGGAGGGCGGCGAGAACCTTGACCTACGCTGCGTGAACGCCAGTGGCTTGCTCTTGGCGGGGCTGGAAGGCTGCATCCGCTACAAGCCGACAGGGAGCCACCAATTTACACAAAATGAGATGACGCTTCGGTTGCTAGCGCTGTTGCCTGGTCTGGCGTGCAACCGGCTGGTGCATGGACGGTGGCTGGACGTGCTTGTGGCGCACTCGCCGCCATTGGGAATTCACAACGGACCAGATCACGCGCATACCGGCTTTCGCGCGTTCCTCGACTTGATGCGTGTCTGTAAGCCACGTTACTTGTTGCACGGCCATCAACACCGCAACTATGGCTCCGGCCCCGGTGAGACACACTTTGGCAAGACCATGGTGATCAACGTTCACCCATACCGGGTGCTGGATATCGAAATGGAGTGACGGCAATTCCTATGACGTCTGGTTATGACTCGGACTATTCGGCGGCACGCGCTAAAGCGTTTTTCAATTCGGTATTGGCGCGGCTGGCCGGGCGACCCAACCGACTCTTGGCGTTCGACGAAGTCAAAGACAAGTTGCATCTGCGCGGCTCTGTCTACCGCGGTGTGAGGTCGGTGCCGGTCAAGAGCATCATCGGCAGCGTGGATCGTTACCGCGACTTTGACCGTGCATTCCTGCCCGCGCAAACTCATACCGCCGACCGCTGGAAGGCGGTCAATCGCGTGTTCTACAGCGACGAAGCGTTGCCGCCGGTCAAGCTGTACCAGGTCGGCGACGCCTACTTTGTTTTGGACGGGCACCATCGAGTGTCAGTAGCACGTGAGCACGATGTCGAGTTCATAGACGCGGAGGTGATCGAGGTTCGCTCACGGGTGCCCCTCGCACCTGATGCCGACGCGGCCGACCTGGAAATCCTGGGCGAGTACGAGGCGTTTCTGGAGCGTACGCAGCTCGACAAGCTGCGGCCAGAACAAAACATTGGCTTCACTATCGCAGGCGGTTATGAACAGTTGCTCGAACACATTGCTGTCCACCGTTACTTTATGGGGATTGACGAGCAGCATGAGGTGGACGAGGCCAAGGCTGTAATGCATTGGTACGACACTGTGTACCAGCCCATCGTCCAAGTCATCCGCGAGCAGAACGTGCTGGCCGATTTCCCTGGACGCACTGAAGCCGACCTGTATGTGTGGCTGATGGACCACCTGTATCACTTGCGTGCGGCGCAAGGCGACGTAGACCTGGCGGAGGCCGCGCAAGAGTTCGCAGAAGAGTTCAGCGAGCGGCCTGTGCACAAGCTGCTGCGCAGCATGGCCCAGGCCATTGAGGCCATTGGCGAGGCCGAAGCGCCGCTGCCAGGCCCAGCGGCTGGGCCTAAACCAGGCGAGTGACCTCTGCGAAGGTTGGAGAATCTTGGCAAGGTGGGGGGAGTCAGCCATGCCAATCGTTACTGTCTTTGGAAGCAATGCACTGGAAGTGGACGAAGCCGGGTATCGAGAAGCGCGTGAGTTGGGCCGGCTGTTAGGACAGGCCGGGTACACGGTTGCCAACGGCGGCTACTATGGTACGATGGAGGCCGTCAGTCGCGGGGCCAAGGAAGCCGGCGCGCACGTCATTGGCGTGACGACCGCGCGGTTCGACGCTCACAGGCTGGGTCCTAATCAGTGGGTGGACGAAGAAGTCAAATTCCCTACGCTGTTCCAACGTCTGCACTACCTGGTGACGTTCTCTGACGCGCTGGTGGCGCTGCGCGGCGGTGTGGGCACGCTGACCGAAGTGGCGCTCTCGTGGAGCCTGATCCAGGTGGGCGAGATGCCGCGCAAGCCGCTGGTGCTGGTTGGCCCTCAATGGCGACAAATCATGGAGACCTACTATCGGGAATCCACCGTCAAGGAGCGCGATTGGACGCTGCTCGGCTTCGTGGCGAGCGTCAGGGATGTCATTCCGTTGCTGAAGCGTTAATATCGAAAAGCCGCAGGTCGCACCATGGAATACTCAACACGCAACACCTGTCAAGGAGATCCGTCGTGAATAAGACTTTAGCTGCTGGTCAACGCATGTCGCAATTATTCGGTCAAACACTGCGTGAAGCGCCGTCAGAGGCCGAGGTAGCTTCACATCAACTCTTGCTGCGCGCCGGGTTCATCCGACAGCTCGCAGCAGGCGTTTTCACGTACATGCCGCTCGCGTGGCGGTCGCTACGCAAGATCGAAAACATCTTGCGTGAAGAGATTGACTCCATCGGCGGGCAAGAACTCAAGATGCCAGTCGTGCATTCCGCCGACCTGTGGCAACAGACAGGTCGCTGGTACGAGATCGGCCCGGAGATGGCACGCCTCAAAGACCGGCAAGGGCACGACATGGTGCTGGCTATGACGCACGAAGAGGTCGTGGCCGACCTTGCCCGTCGCGACATTCGCTCGTACAAGCAATTGCCGATGCTGGTGTATCACATCCAAACCAAGTTCCGCGACGACCCGCGCCCGCGTGCCGGGTTGATCCGCGTGCGCGAGTTTGACATGAAGGACAGCTATACGCTTGACCGCGACGAGGCCGGGCTGGACAAGCAATACCGGGCGCACTATCAGACGTATTTCAACATTTTCAATCGCTGCGCGCTGCCCACCATTGCCGTCGGCTCGGACGTTGGCATGATGGGCGGCAAGATGGCGCATGAGTACATGTACCTTACCCCCATCGGCGAAGATGCACTGATGCTCTGCGACCATTGCAGCTATGCAGCCAACCGGCAGATTGCGCGATTTCGCAAGCCGCCCGCGCCGCAAGAAGAGATGCGGCCTACGGAAAAGGTCGCCACACCCAACTGCAAGACGATTGACGCACTGGCGACGCTGTTGAACATTCCCAAGTCCAAGACGGCGAAAGCGGTGTTCCTCATGGCGACGATTCCACAAGGCGGTCGAGATATGGAGCGATTCGTCTTTGTCGTCGTTCGCGGTGACATGGAAGTGAATGAGACCAAGCTCGCCAACGCGCTCAAGGCCAATGCGCTTCGTCCGGCGACCGAAGATGAAATCCGCGCAGTGGGCGCAGAGCCGGGTTATGGCTCGCCGGTCAGTGTGCGCGATGCGATTGTCGTGGCCGACGATGCAGTTGCCACCTCGCCCAACCTGGTATCAGGAGCGAATGAGCCGGGCTTTCACCTGCTCAATGTCAACCTGGGGCGCGACTATAAGGCCGACATCGTGACGGATATTGCCGCCGCGTGCGAGGGCGATGGCTGCCCGCAATGCGGCCAGCCTTTGCGCTCTTCGCGCGGTGTTGAGGTGGGCAACATTTTCAAGCTGGGTACGCGCTACAGCGACTCGCTGGGCGCGACGTATCTTGACGAAGATGGCAAAGCCAGGCCCATCGTCATGGGTTCGTATGGCATCGGCACAGGACGGCTGCTGGCGTGCGTGGCCGAAGAGCATCACGACGACAAAGGGTTGATCTGGCCTGTCACGATTGCACCGTATCACGTCGTGCTGATTTGGCTGCCGAGCGATTCCGCCGAGACGCAAGCAACCGCCGAGCGTGTTTACGAAATGCTGCGCGCGGGTGGGATCGAGGTGCTGTTCGACGACCGCAAGGCAACGCCCGGCGTCAAATTCGCAGACGCTGACCTGATCGGCTTGCCGCTGCGCGTCACAGTGGCTGACCGGTCGCTGGCGAAGGGTGGTGTAGAACTTAAACGGCGCGACCGTGAGGACAGAGCCATTGTGCCTGAAAGTGAACTGCTCGCCGCCGTTCGCGCTGAGCTGCAAAGCCTGCACGATGAGATCGCACGGCGGGTCGTACCCGTCACGTTCCCGGAGAGCTAAAGCCCACTTGCTTTTTCGCGGCAAGACGCCATCCCCTAATGGGGACGGGCGAGCGCCAAGCAAGGATTTTTTCGCGTGCTGTGCGCCTTTGCAGTAAAATGGACTCTGATCACTGGGAGAGGTCCATCATGCCCGACAAACTAACGCCCCGCAGTCAAGATTTTAACAAGTGGTACAACGACCTCGTCGTTCTCAGTGAACTGGCAGACTATGCACCTGTGCGCGGCTGCCAGGTCATCCGGCCCTACGGCACGGCGTTGTGGGAAAACATCCAGCAAGCGCTGGACAAGCGCTTCAAGGCCACCGGCCACCAGAATGCACTCTTTCCCAGCCTCATCCCGATGAGCTTTTTGGAAAAAGAGCGGTCGCACGTCGAGGGCTTTGCGCCTGAGCTGGCCGTCGTCACACATGGAGGCGGAGAAAAGCTGGAAGAGCCGCTGGTTGTTCGCCCCACGTCTGAGACGATCATCGGCCACATGTACGCGCAGTGGATTCATTCGTGGCGCGACTTGCCCGTGTTGCTCAACCAGTGGTGCGATGTAGTCCGTTGGGAACTGCGCACCAAGCTCTTTATCCGCACGCTCAACTTTTACTGGCAGGAAGGCCACACCGCGCACGCCACTGCAACAGAAGCTCAGGAAGAGACTCTGCGGATGCTCGACGTGTACACGGACTGTGCTGTAGACGATGCGGCTCTTCCAGTGGTGCCGGGCCGCAAGAGTGAAAGCGAGAGGTTCGCCGGGGCGGCCGCCTCGTACAGCGTCGAGGCAATGATGGGCGACAAGAAGGCTTTGCAGGCAGCCACCTCGCACTTCTTGGGCCAAAACTTTGCCAAGGCGTTCGAGATCAAGTACCTCGACAGGGACAACACGCTCAAGTATTGCTGGACGACCTCCTGGGGGCTTTCGACGCGCTTTATTGGCGCGATCATCATGGTACATGGCGACGATCAGGGGCTGATCTTGCCGCCGCGCCTTGCGCCCATCCAGGTGGTTGTCGTGCCGATTTACAAGAGCGATGACGAGAAGGGCAAGGTGATGGAAGCCGCCATGCGCATCAAGGCCGCGCTGCAAAACGATGTTCGCGTCAAACTGGATGACCGCGAAGAACTGTCACCTGGCTTCAAGTTCAATGACTGGGAGATGCGCGGCGTGCCGCTGCGGATCGAGGTCGGTCCGCAGGACGTGGAGAGGAATCAGGCCGTGCTGGCCCGGCGTGATACGCCCGGCAGTGCGGGCAAGTCACTCGTCACGCAGGACGAGCTGGTGCTCGTGGGTAGCGTGTGCGAGACGCTGGACACGATCCAGGCGGAGTTGTATCGCCGCGCGCTCAAATTCCGCCAGGGGAACACGCATCAGCCCAAGACCTATCACGAGTTCCGGCAAGTGGTCGAAGACGGCTGGGCCCTGGCGTGGTGGTGCGGCGATGCACAATGCGAGGCGCAGATCAAAGAGGACACCAAAGCCACCACGCGCAACATACCGATAGATCAGCCTGGCGGCGCGGGAGCCTGCATTCACTGCGGCAAGCCCGCCAAAGAGCAAGCGATCTTTGCCCGAGCGTATTGATACGTAACGAGTTTCTCCCGGATAGGCCCAGTGCAAAAGACCCGGCGGAATTGCTCGGTATGCGCCGAGCCGGTACATCACGAAAAGACGCCCCCGCCATGGAAGGCGGGGGCGTCGTGAAACCGGATCAACGGACTCCCTGCTCGATGAGAGGCGCTATTTGGGCAATGTTCTGCGGGGTAACAGTGCCGACCCCGGTATTGATGTGGAGACCCGGGATCAAATAGTTCTTCGTCAGCCAGATCTGCTGGACCGGGAAGTAGCCCTGCAGGTATAGCACCTGATCGAAGCTCGCGCTGATGTAGCCACTCTTGATGCCGTCAATCGTTGCGGGCGAAAGGTCAATGCCACCTGCGATGATATCAGTAGAAAAATCGCGGATTTTACGCAGGAATTTGAACGAAAATGTGGGCGAGCTGCAGATAGCTGGGGTAACGGTCGGACTAATGGCGCTCTATTCTATACTCTACGCTTTGCGTTTCCCACCTCTTACTTGCTGGAAGCGAGGATATGCAGCCCCAGCTTCTGGCTCCTCAATAGCTTCTAGCACAAGCACGTGCTCGATGTTGTCGCCAAAGTCGTAGACGTACTCAATTTGTGCACCCGGCTCCAAGCCCAGCCCGGCGAGGCGAACTTGGTGTGCGGCATACTCGCCCATCGGGTCTAATGGGCCAAAGGGCTTGCGGCGTGCCTGTTTGCCCTTGCCGCGTGGCGTGATGAGCGTAAACTCACTGAGGTGATCCCAAGTATCCAGGTCAAAGGCAGCCTTCATCACCGCATCCAGGTCTCCCAGCGTATTCGTCCCTTGTGCTTCGATCACGAACCCACTCTTGCCCCGGCTCGCGCTAAAGCGATACACCTGCCCACCCTGTTTGTCCGTGAATGGTTTTTCCTCGATGGCCTCTTCTTCAGGCTCGCCGAACATCAGATCAAAGATTGACGTGCGATCGGATTCGGCGTGGACGATCTCGAACCCATCCCGCCTCATGCGCACGTCCTCCTCGATCACCGTTGCCCAATGGTCGCCGGGATAATCGCGTGCTGAGGGCAGGCGGGCATAGGCGGTCTGCAATCCACGTTCCGTCCACAAGCTTTCGCGCTTGGTCTCTTCCAACAACGCATAGAGCAGGTCGGCCAATGCGCGGTTTTGCTCGGCAATCTCGACCTTGCGACGCCGCCGCTCTGGCTCAATCGCTAATTGAAAACGGCCCTTTTCCCAGTCCAGCACGGTCAGCAGAAGGCTATCACCTCGCCGGGCGTGCACACTGGTCAACCACGACTTGAGGTCGAGCGCCCCAACGTGTCCTTGTGTCAGCTCGCCGATGAGCCCTTGTTGCCGGACGCGCAGCATCGTCAGGCCAGAAGGAATCTCGCGGCCCTGATCGTTTTCAAACGTGGGCACGATCCTGGGTGGGGCAGCAGCTCGCACATCGCGCAGGAAAGGCATAAAGCAAGGATAGAGCGGCACTGCACCCTGACTGACCATTTGCCTATCCAGTGTGATGCGAAAGCGAGCACCCTGGAACGCCAGCCGCAGCGGGATGATCGTCTGCCGATCCAGGAAAGCATAGCTCACATGCCGGTACGAGTTTCGCAGGTGATTGGTCACAGCCTGCACCGGATTCTTGGCTTTGGAGGGCTTGCGGGCTAACACTTGTTGGACCAAATCGTCGAGAGCCACTGGCCCATCTGCCACGGTCAATAACGATTCAATCACCTGGTCAAGCGAGGGTCCTTTGGTTCTGGCTGATTTGGTCGCCTTGGCAGGTAAAGCTTCGAGTTGGTCCTGCAGCCAGGCCACGGCTCCTTCTGTGCGCCGCCAGTGGTTGAGGTGATCAGCGGCGTAGGCGATGGCCTCATTCTCGTCGCCCATGCCGATACGATCTGGCAGATCCTTGGGAATGCGCTTTTGGCCGAGCAGGTAAGGTGGCACGTTCGGGTTCTGCCCAAGAGCCTTCTTGAGCGCCTTGTTAGCTTTATCCGTCGATCCGCCTTTGCGAAATTCAACCAGCGCCTGAGTGTAAAACCAGACAGCCGACCAATCGCCACGATACTTGTTGAGTAGCTTTTGCACCCCGGTGTCGAGGTCCATACTGAGCAGCAGGTCGGCCAACAGGTAACGAATGCCCTGGTTGTCGCTCGGATTCAGGCGCAACAGCTCTTCATAGTGTGCGCGCGCTTCTTCTCGGCGTCCGAGCCGCCATAGCGTGTCGGCTAGACCGCGCCGCGCTCGCATATAGGGGCGTGTTTCCAGGATGCCCCAAAAGTAGCCAGTGGCCTCATCAAACTTGTCCTTCAGCGCCCGTTCACCAGCCGCCACGCCTTGACGATAGTACTCTAGCGCGCGACCTGCTGTATCGGCTTCTTCCTCGGCCAGCAGTGCATAAGCGTCCGCGCAGTCGGGTGAGATGGACAGCGCTTGGTGCGCCAGAGCGATGCGTCGGGCAGGATTGCCGTCTTCCCATGCCTGGTACATCAACTGCTGCGCCTCTTGCAGTTTCAGATCATCACTGAATGGCTGACCACCCACCTGGCTCGCCATCGCCGCCATCTGGCCTTCCATGATTCGGCTGTCAAAGGAGGGCATTTCGTTGCTCTCCTCTTCGTCCGACCAGTCCATCTGTGCTGCCGGCTCTGCGGCTCGATCCAGCTTGCCAGCCGGATAGCGAATCGTGGCTGTAACCTGGCCCTCCGATGTGGGAACCTGGATCGGCGTCTCAGTTGGCACATAGTCCCCTTGTCCATCCGGGCGCATGTGATCGCGGACAAAGATCGGAATGGCGCGCAAAGCTGCCTGGTACCACAGCAGCTCAGCTCGATCAGGGCGGAGCGCCCCGGCGCGCCGGTCAAAGATGACGGGCAACGGATAAGCTTGATCGCTGACGATTTCCCAGTGATACTGCTCTGCCGCGTCCACATCGTCGAACGGGGTATTCACGACCGAGTTAAAGAGCATGGAGTGAGCGCCGTCCCGCGGGATGAATTCCATCGGATCCTCCACTGCGCCAGAGGCCATTCGTTTCAGGTCATCCCAACGCAAGCTCACCGATAGGCCATACTCCACACCCGCATTACCCATCACCGATACATAGCGCGGCGCGGCTTCGGAGGGTATTTGAACGGCCAGGGCTTGTGTATTCGTCAGCCACACCCACGGAGCGGAGCGGTAGAACTCAGCGGCTGCCCCGAATAGATCCCCCACGATCTCTGGTGTGACGCCCTCGACCGACAGTAAGCCAGGGACATCGGGCCGGTCACCTCGTATATGACCCTCCATATCAGCAACAATCTCTCGCGCTTCGGCCGGCGTGTCCATCTGCCTGCACTCGACGCCAATCTCGGACAGGGCCGGGGTCAACGCAGCGACCAAGGCGGGATCGGCTAGTGTGATGATCTGCGGACGATGCGGCTGCAGCCCGGTTCCCGGTCGTGTGATAGCCTTGAACAACGTTTCGCGCACCCAATCGGGGCTGACCGTCTCGACTGCTTCCAAGCCCATGATCTTGTCATCGGTAAAGTTGAGAATCATCAGGCCATATGGGCGCACTGGCTTCTTGCCTGGCTCGGTGACCCAAGTCCGCAAACGGATCACAAATGCGTGCCAGATATCCTCGCGCTGAGGCAAGTCTTGAGGGTGACGCGGGAACGGACTCATCGCATAGCTCCTTCGGATACGCGCGTGGTATGCTGGGAGTCAGCACCGGCGTGGGCATTACACGCTGTGGGGCGGGAGGTTGTCGGCATTCAGCCTGGCCTGCACTGCATAGGCTGCCATCTGTGCGCGGTTTGCCAGGTGCAACTTGTCGAGGATGCTGCGCACATGGTTCTTGACTGTGTTCTCTGCGATGTGAAGCGCCTCGCCGATTTCACGGTTGGTCAGCCCCCGGGCGACGCATTGCAGTACCTCACGTTCGCGCTCAGCGAGCTCGGGTGGCCAGTCCGCCGGCTGCGGCTCCAGTTGGGCCGGGGTGCGCGCAAACTCACGCAGAATTTTGGCCGCCATCACGCGGTTGATGGGCGCTTCGCCTTCGCCAATGCCGCGCAGACGGGCAAAAAGCTCGTCGGGCTTGATGCTCTTGAGCAGGTAGCCGATCGCTCCGGCGCGCACGGCTGCAAACAAGTCCTGATCGTCGTCAGAGACGGATAGCATCACAATTTGCATGCCGGGCATCTCCCGAGTGACGAGTCGCGTGGCCTCCGGGCCGGAGCAACGCGGCATCGTCACGTCCATCAGAATGACGTCAGGCTTGAGCAGCCGGGCCTTTTCCAACCCCTCCAATCCGTCGCCGGCCTCGCCAACAACAGAAAATTCTGGCTGGCTATCCAGTAAGCTGGCGACCCCTTTGCGGAACAAGACGTGATCGTCTACCAAAAGAATTCTGAGTGGCACAGTCAGTGATCTCCTCAGCTCGTGCTCCCCGCTTTCTCGGAGAAAACGGGGTTCTCGATCCAGCTAGTCTGTCTCTTCTTCAATGGGCGCCTCAGGTGTGGACACAGGCTCCGGCTCACATGGCACGCTGGCACTGATGCGCGTACCGCCGCCGATCTGTGTCTGCACGTCCAGAAACCCGCCGATGCCTCCAGCTCGTTCCTGCATCGTGGTCAAGCCAAAGCTTTTGCGATTCTGCCCCTTGAGCACCACGTCCATATCAAAGCCCTGGCCGTCATCCTGGATAGAGACCGCCAGCCGCGTGCCGCGCCGAGTGAGCGTCACCCAAGCACGTTGAGCATGCGCATGCTTGCGGACATTGGTCAGCGCTTCCTGGACGATGCGCATCAGTTGGACTTCTGCCAGCGGGGCAAGTATGACCGCGCGGGCGCCGTTGGGCGCCGTGAACTCTGTTGGGATATTGTTGCGCAGGCCAAAGTCGAGCACAAACTCTCGGAGCGTCGCCACAAAGCCAGCGCCTTTAGGAGAAGTGAGTCGTAGCGCGGTGATGGCTTCGCGCACATCGCGATTAGCAGCGTCAATCACCTGCGCTGCTTTATCCAGTTCCTTGCGGGCTTGCTCTGCCTGTCCGGCGACGAGCAGGCTGGTCGCCACGTTGACTCGCATGTTCAAGAGCGCTAGCGACTGCGCTAATCCATCATGAATCTCGCGGCTGATGCGCTCGCGCTCCTGGACGATGGCCTGGTGCTCTACCCGGCGCGAAAGCTCGTGGACGCGCCCTTCC
>Ga0315268_10004857_pt1 | contig 14508 bp, 9 predicted proteins | sample C1_top_MG_FD_204535 | JGI IMG/M metagenome (GOLD analysis project Ga0315268, IMG submission 204535) | Sediment microbial communities from Yellowstone Lake, YNP, Wyoming, USA - C1_top | ecosystem: Environmental > Aquatic > Freshwater > Lake > Sediment | place: USA: Wyoming | collected 2017-08-01
TGGTCGCGCGGCAAAGGAATAAAGTCATAAAAGTCGCCGCCCACCTGCCGCGCCGCGCGCCAGAATGCGCCAATATCCCAGCCGGGCACTTCGGGGCAGCACGAAGGCAAAAAGCTGGCCTGGATGTCGCGCGCGACTTTGAGCTCTTGCTCGAGCCGCTGCTGTGTTGCCAGCTCGGCCACGAGGCGCGTATTTTCAATGGCAATGGCCGATTGATGCGCGATGCCGGAGAGAATGTTCATCGCGCGGCTGGCCTGTTTCATTTCCTCTTGCTGGCCCTCGACGATCATCATGCCGACGACCTTGCCCTTGGCGCGCAGGGGAAAGGCGCTGGGCGTGTGCAGGCCGAGCGTGGCGGCGACGTTTTGCGGGACGCTTTGAGCCGACATGATCGCGCCGCCCGCCTCGCCTGACTCTTCCGGCGCCGGCCACGCTTCACCCGGCACGTGCAACGAATGGAACGCGCTCAACCGGTCGCGCTGCAAGCCGTAGGCCGAGCCGCCGACGAAAGCTTGCCGCTCGTCATCCCACAAAAACACCATGCACGCTTCGATGCCGACCAGGAGCGGCGTCAGGCGAACGACCGTCGTGAGGATTTCGGCAAGCTCCGTCTGGCTGCCGACTGCTTCGGCCACCTGGAGCAGCGCCATGTTGACCCAGGCTTCTTCGCGCTGCGCCGCCGCCAACTGCGCGCTTTCAATCGCCAACGCGGCCTGGTTGGCGATACCGGTGATCATCTCGACGCGATGCGCGCCGAGCGGGCTTCCGTCTTTGGTGCCCACCAGCATCGCCCCGGCCACCTGCCCGCGCGCGATCAACGGAAGCGCGAGCAGACAGCCCTGGCCGAACGCAATGCGCGCGTCGCCTTCGAGCGATTCAATCCGCACCGGCTTTTGACCCTCGCGCAATTCGTCGAGCGGGGGCCAAACGCCTGAAGAGACCTGCAAACCGGCAAACAAGGCGGACTGCTGCTTGGTGAGGCCGAACTCGTGCGAAGCCCGAAAGAGGTTTTGCGCATTGTCCCACAGCAACACCGCACACCGATCCACGCCGGCAAGCAGCGGCGTGATGCGCACGACCGTCGAAAGCACCTCGTCCACGCCTGCCGCGCGCGTCGTCGCTTCGGCCACCTGCAACAGAGCCGTGCTCACCCAGGCCTGCTCGCGCTCCGCTTCATAGAGGCGCGCGTTGCCAATCGCCAGCGCCGCCTGGCCCGCAAAGGCAAAGACGACCTCGGCATCGTCTTGCGTATAAGACTCGGGCTGTATCTGCTCGACCGAGAGAAAGCCGATGAGATCATCGCGTGCGATGAGCGGCGCGCACAGGCAAGAGTGATCGGCCGGCAAACCGATCAGCTTGTGAAACGCGCCGACGCCGTCGTCCTTGCCAAAGATCATGGTTTGGCGCGTTTCCTGCACGCGGATAAAGCGTCCGCCTTCACGCACGGGCAACTGCTTGCCGAGCGCCGATACGACTGCAGGCAGCCCTCGCGCGGCGTGGACCGTCAACGTGCCTTGATCGTTCTTGAGCAGGATGGCCACCGCGTCATACGTCACCACGCGCCCAAGGCTCTCCAGGATACGGTCGAGCAAAGGATCAAGATCGAGCGTTGCCGCCAGCATCACGGCAATATCGCGCAGCGTGTCGGCCACTCGCCGTCGGTGACGTTCGGCTTCGTAAAGCTGGGCTTCGCGGATGGCGACCGCCACCTGGTCGGCGAGCGTCTGGAGAATGAACAAGTCATTTTCGCCAAAGGTGTTTTTCTGATCGCTCTGCACGTCGAGCACGCCCAGCACGCGATTGCCGAACTTGCACGGCACCGCCAGTTCGCTGAGCGTCTCGGGCAGCACGCTCAGACGTATATAGTGCGGGTCAGCCGTCACGTCGTTGATCGTTTGCGCTTCGCCGGACTGCGCCACGAGACCGATGATGCCCTCGCCGATGCGCAGCCCGCGCCCGATGAGCTCAGGGTGAGTGCAAGCGCGAAACTCGACCCGCCCAGTGCGCTCGTTGGGCACACACAACCCAGTATGATAATACCCAAAAGTGTCCCGCACCAGCCGGACAACACTCACAAACAATTCGTCAATGTCGAGAATACCGGCAATCTGGCGACTCACTTGCCCGATGAGGTCGAGTTGCTTGACGCGCATCCGTTCGCTTTCCAGCAAGCGGGCGTTGGCAATAACCGAACCGGCCTGGCTGCCGATGATGGAAAGCAAGCGGACGTGGTCTTCGGTGAACTCGCCAGACTGCTGGCTTTGAATGGCCAGCGCGCCGATGACATCTGCGCCGGCCAGCAATGGGACGAACACGGCGCTGCGCGGAGGGTCAGGGCTGATGTAGCGCGGGTGAGCGGGCAGTGATTCGGCCTCGGATTCGAAATCGTTCACGAGAAGTGGGCGACCTGTACGACGCATCCACCCGACGATACCCTCGCCTTCGGTGAGGTCAAACACAGCCGGCGCCTGGCGCGCGCCGTTGACCTGCCACAGCTTGATTCGGTAGTGATGATCTTCGAACAGGCCAAGCTGAAAAGTAGAGGTGTCTACGATGGCCGCGGCTTGCTGGTAGATCAGCTCGCACAGTTGCTCCACATCGAGCGTGGCGCTGGCAATCACTCGCCCGGCGTCGGCCAGCGCAGACAGTTCCGCCACGCGCTGTTCCAACGCTCGGCGTGAGGCAAATCTCCGGCGTAGGATAAAGGCCAGCGCCAGCATGCTCAATGCACCAATTAGGCCAAGGAACCAAGTCGTCGAGGACACACCACATCCCAGAGATTCTCTGCGGAGACTGAACGACTTGTAGAGACGAGGCGTGCCTCGCCCCTACGAAATCACACCATCCGCGGCATCAGCCCGCAGCCAGGTCAAGCCGCGCGGATCAGGCTACTGGCGCAGATTGAAACGCAGCAGCGGCTTCGTCGCGCGTGGCATACACGCCAAACACGGACACAAAGCCGACCATTTCAAAAATCTCACGCACGCGCGGATGAAGACTGCACAGAAAAACATCGCCGCCGCGCGAACGAGCCTGGCGGCGCGCGGTCAACAAGGCGCGCAGGCCGCTGCTGGAAATATAGTTGACGCCGCCCAGGTCTACCACTAACCGCGCCTGCCCCTCAAACAGCAATCGCTGCAAGACCTGCTCGAGCGACGGCACAGTCGCCGCATCGAGCCGTCCTTCCACCGTAACGCCCACAACGCCGCCGCCCAAGGGGGTATGAAATACTTTCACTTTGGCCTCCGCTTGACCATCGTCAACACGTTGCCATTTGTCGAGTCAAAGTGAAACGTCACTTCGTCCATGAGCTTGCGCATAAAGTACAGGCCCAACCCGCCTTCTGGCAAGTTCTCCAAGTCTGCGCCGATAGGAGGCTCGGGGACCGTAGCCGGATCAAAAGGCTTGCCATTGTCGTGAATCGTGATGACCAGATCGCCCTGGCTCTGTATGCAGCAGGTCAATTTGACAACGCCGGTCACTTGCGGGCCGTAGGCGTGCTCGATGATATTCGAGCACGCCTCGTCCACGGCTACTTGTACATGAAATAATTCGTCATCGTCCCAGCCGGCGTCTCGAACTGCCGCGCTTACAAACTCGGCAATCTGCGCAAGCGACTCAAAGCGGCCTGGGACGGTCAAACACTGTTCTTCCACACGCCCTTCCCCAACCGACGACCAACGGGGGAAATTGGTCCAGGTTATTCAGACTTGAGAGTTTCTCGGTGATCTCCTAGAAGGAGCCAACCGCCTCAACCAAGTCGTCGTAGACCGTAAAGATGCTGAGGAGGCCGGCCAGCTCGAGCACTTCCTTCACACGCGTGGAAGGACGCGCCAGGCGCACGTCTCCACCGCCGCTTTTGGATGCCTTGAGCGCGCTCACCATACCCCGGATGCCGGCGCTGCTCATATACTCTACGCCGCTGAGGTCCAAGACAATCTGACTGCGGTTAGCCTGAATGAGCGATTGGAGCGCCTTTTCAAAGTCTGGGGCCGTGGCCGAGTCCACCCGCCCGGCAACGGCGACGAGGCTGACACGTTTCATGTCTTTGGTCGAGATTTCCATCGGTGACCTCCCTTTGGTTTTGTAAGGCGATTATACCATCATCGTTGCGGCGCGACAAAACGACGTGTGAGGAGGTCTACCATTTGCAGGGAGCACGCCAAGCGCAGGCGCGTGGATTAAGCAAGTATTGAGCATCGCCGGCTCAACCTGCATCGTCGTCGGCATGGTTCCCGCCGAGACCACTTGGGGGCCGCTCAACTGGCTTGAGCTGCCAACGCGGTTTGGATGTCCTGGATCGTCAAGCGTGCTGGCCGCGTATACCATCACATTGTTGCGTGGCAATGAGCCGGTGAAAGTAAAAGTTCCACCAGCGTCGGCCAAGACGGGCAGTTGCCGAGTCACGCTGATCGAACCCATCCGCAAAGATGAGACCGCTGATCGGCGTGGGTGTTGCTGTTGGCAGCGGGGTCGGCGTGTTCGTCGGCAGTGATGCTGCTCTCGGCGGATTGGTCGGCGAAGGAGGCAAAGGCGTGCTGGTGAACGCGGCTATCGGCGTTGGAATGGGCGTGGGCAGTGCGCCGCTCGCCACGGCGTTGTATGCGGCCAGCACGTCAGTGCGACCTGAGCCGTAGGTGTTGTCAGGCCCGGCTGGCCCAAGGTCAACAGCGGTCGAGCTCGCGCGATCTCTTGTTGCGCTACGGTCAGTTTGGGAAACGCGCTGAGCAGCAGCGCCAACGCACCCGAGACGTGCGGCGCTGAGAACGAGGTGCCCAACACATTGCACCAGAATCTAACCTTGGCTAGTTAACTGGGTATATTCGTTATGCTTTTGTTATACAAATACACGAGTTGGGTCTTGACTTCTGAGAATAGTTCTCTATAATGTGTATTGTTATTTGAACCATTCTGTGCACAAGCCTGAACCTTTAATCGGTCATGCATTTCGTTAGCCAAGCGAAAGGAAACTGTGCCAGTCACAGGCCTGATGACCGGGCTAGTCCGGCCAGGAAGGCAAGTACTCGTCGCAGCCATTATCCCACTTATGCCATATAGCCAAGGATTCCTCGTCTTTCAGTTAATCCAGTTTAGTTTGGGATAACTTGCGGAGGACTCTGACTTTTCAGCCTGGGCGGAGGGATTAAGCCCGGCCGGGGGGAATTTTTTGCCAGGATTTGGGTGCAGCACACGGGGATTGCGAGCCCAGTAGCCAGTACCTGTAAAAAGAGCCAAAAGGTATCGTCCATCCACCGCCCGCGCTGGTGACGTTAGCGTGGATGAGACGACAAGCGGAAGCCGACTTGCTTGCTCGCGTGTTCACGCGTCTGGGCGCGTCCCTTTTGGCCCTGCATTCATTATAGCAGATTTGGGCTTCGGCTGTCAACCTGTTTGCCAATGTCAGCGGATCATGTGAGCATGAAGGGAGGAGGTCTTGTCCAGAAGGGGTAAATCTTTGTCCAAGAGATTGTCAGAGAGTGTAAATGAATTCACCACAAATCTTTATAACGAGGGAGGAAAACTTATGAAAAGCAGTAGATCGAATCATCTTTGGGCATCCATCGTGGTGCGGTCGGGCCTGGTACTGGCTCTACTCATGACTTTTACGTCGTCCAGCCTGGCAGCTCCGGGTGGCGGAAACGGCAAGGGTCAGCACCATCCTGTGCAGCTTGGCCCTGTCGAGCCGCCACATCCACCCACGCAGCGGCATGGGCCGGCCAGCAACATCAAGGTGGGGCGACCGGTAGATCAAAAGTTCTGGGGCATCCATGCCACGGATCCCATTGACATGAAGGTGCTGGTTATCACGGCCGATGGGCAGGAGACGGATTTCCCGGAGATCAAGGCCACCCTCGACCAAATCGGCGTTCCGTACGATGTCATGACCGCCACTCAGACTACCCTGACTCCGCAGATGCTCTGGGATGGCGGCGTGCATGGGTACTATCAGGGCATCATCCTGGTAACCGGCGACCTGACCTACTACGACGCGGCTACGAACTCGTGGCCGAGCGCCTTTACCGATGCCGAGTGGGCGACGCTGTGGCAGTACGAATCCATGTTCGGTATCCGCCAGGTCACGTCCTATACCGACCCGTTCGGCGCCCCCGACAACTATGGCTTGAACCTGGTAACCTATCAAGACACGACGACGACGCCTCTTACGGCAACGCTGACCACGGCCGGGAAACAAATATTCCCCTACTTGAACCCCAACAGCCCAGTCACCTTCAAGTACGCCTGGGTTTACCTGGCGACCGTCGTCTCGCCGACTGTCACCACGCCGCTCCTGGTCACGCCGCAAGGCTATGCGATTGCCTCCATCACCAAGTACCCGGATGGACGGCAGAACCTGGCCGTGACCGCCGCCAACGCCCCGTTTCTGGTTCACTCGCTGCTGCTCTCTTACGGCGTCGTCAATTGGGTGACCAAGGGTCTGTTCCTGGGCGAGCGCCATGTTAACCTCGATACCCAGGTGGATGACCTGCTCATTGATGATGACATGTGGGATACTACGGCCCTGACGGATACCACTGGCCTCAGTTTCCGCATGGCAGGCAGTGACTTTAATGCCGTCATCGCCTGGCAAAACACGGCTCGTGCTTTGCCGAACGCGGGCCAGTTGATGCTAGAGTACCCCTTTAACGGCGAAGGGGCATCCGGCATCTATTCTCCGGACACGCTGACGCCCGCCGTCATCGCCGGCCAGACGAACTTTAGCTGGGTCAACCATACGTATTCTCACCCGAACCTGGATACCATCACGTACACTCTGGCCTTGAATGAACTACGCCAGAATAACAACGTTGCTCAGAAGCAGCTCAAGTTGAGTAAATACTTTAAAGATACGATGGTGCAGCCGGACATTTCGGGTTTGTACAACCCACAGTTTCAGCAAGCTGCGAAGGACTATGGCATCAAATACATGATTTCCGACACCTCTCGGCAAGGTTGGAACAATCCCAGCCCCAACGCCGGCTTTCACGCCATCTACCAGCCCAGCATCCTGATCATTCCGCGCCGGCCGTCGAACCTGTTCTATAACCTCTCGACACCTGACGAGTGGGTGTCCGAGTACAACTGCTACTATGGCCCGACAGGCACCTGCGCCGGAGGTACATGGCGCTACTGGGACCACAACCTGAGTTATGCCGAGATCCTGGACAAAGAATCGGACGTGTGGCTGACCTATCTGCTCAAGTGGGACATTGACCCGCTCATGTTCCACCAGCCCAATCTACGGGCCTACAACGGCACCAGCAGCTTGCTCGGCGACATGATCAACGCCACGCTGGCCAAGTACAACCAGGCGTACGCGTTGCCCATCCGCAACGATCCCGAGCACCAGGTCGGGATCCGCATGACGAACCGCATGGCCTACAACGCCTCGGGCGTGACGGCCAGACTGGTTCCATGCGCCGGCACTCGCAAGGCCCAGCTTGTCGTCAAGTCACCCGCCTCGGTGCAGGCTCCGGTAACGGGCGTGGCCTATGGCAACAACCGGGAGACCTATGGCGGACAGAACATCTCGTACATCCAACTTTCGGCTAACCAGCCCGTCACTGTGACTTTGTCGAGTTGCCCGTAGCCGTCGAGAGCAAGACGCCACGCCTCTAGAGGCGACTGCGTCATGGACAAATTTCGGCGCCCGCCAGGCAGGCAGATGAGAATTGCCTGGCGGGCACCGGTCTGGCAGCACATCGCGTGGAGAGTCCTGTATGCAATCGGACATTGCCGACCCTATTCGCGTCTTGTTGATCACGGAAGGCACTTACCCATTCTACTGGGGCGGGGTGAGCACATGGTGCCACTCGCTCCTGCATGACTTGCCCGAGGTGGACTATACGCTGATCAGCATCGTCAGCGACACTCGCGTCCGGCCGCAGTTCGATCTGCCGGCGAACGTCATCGAGTTCCGCCCGGTCCCCCTGTGGGGCATCCGCGAGGCGCTGGAAACCCGGCCGGGGATGTCCCTGGCCGACATCCTGCGACGCAAGCGGCGCGCGGCGGAAAATAGGGTGGCGGACGAGTTCATCCCGATCTTTCGTTCTTTCCTGGACGGACTCTTGGCCGAAGACGGCGACCCGCAGCGTTTGGGTCAAGTGATCCATCAAATGTATCGTTTTTTTCTGCACCATGATTTTGACGCCACCATGCGTTCTCGGGCGGCCTGGGATTGTTTCATCCAGGCAGTGCGAGACTTGTTTCCTCACATGGCGGCCCAACACGGTTATCCTGGCGCCGGGTTCGACCTGTCCGACATCACGGCGGGCATGCAGTGGCTGTATCGCTGGTTGTTTCCGCTCGCCCAGCCGCTCCCGCGTGTTGACGTGGCGCATGCGGCCATGGTGGGGCTATGCACACTCGTCGCCGTAGCCGTCAAGGTGGAGTATGGCGCGGCCTATCTGCTGACCGAGCACGGCGTCTATCTGCGCGAGTGTTACCTGGCAGAGGCCTCGTCGTCGGGCAGCCTGTTTCTCAAGCTGCTCAAGCTGCGCTTCGCCCGCCGAATGACGGATGTCAGTTATGCCTGGGCGGACCAGATTTCGCCTTGCTGCGACTATAACCAGCGCTGGGAATTGCGCAACGGCGCGTCCCCCGACCGGTTGCATACGATCTACTATGGCGTTGACTCGGCCGTGTTCACGCCAGCCGATAAGCCCGTGGGCGACCCGGCTGTGGTCGTCTGGGTGGGGCGCATCAACCCACTCAAGGACCTGGATACTCTGTTACGCGCGGCGGCTCTGGTTCACCAGGCGCGCCCCGACATCCAGTTCCGCCTGTATGGCAGCGCCACGGCGGAGGACGAGCACTATCACCAGGCCATGCTGGCTCTCCGCGCCGAACTCGGCCTGGAGGACGCGGTCGTCTTTGCCGGTTACGTGTCCAAACCGCAGGCGGCCTTTAACGAAGGCGATGTGGTCGTTCTTTCCAGTATCTCGGAGGCTTTTCCTTTTAGCATCCTGGAAGCCATGCTGTGCGCCAAGCCCGTGGTTGCCACGGCGGTGGGCGGTGTGCCAGAGGAAATCGAAGGATGCGGGATCGCCGTCGAGCCGCGCAATCCGCGCGAGATGGCGGAGGCGATTCTCGCCTTGATGAACGATCCCGCCCGCTGTGCCGCCTTGGGGCGCGCCGCCCGCGAGAAAGCCGCGCGAGATTTCAGCGCTCAACGATCTGCCCGGAACCATTATTCCACCTACTTGCGACTGTTACGTCGCAGCGAAGCATTTTCCTCTCTGGAGGCACCCTCCGTGACCCCACAGAGCATTGGGACCGCCAATGAGCTGCCGTCAGCCGATGCAGCTTTGGATATTTCGAGTCATCTAGATCCCGGTGACGGACGCCAGATAGTGTTGACCGCGCAACGCAAGCCGCGCCTCCTGACGGTTGGCGCATCCGCCGAGCTGGTCGCGATGAATACCGATGCGATTCTCGGCCTGGCCGACGAAATGGCTGTCCGTATTCCACTGCCGGTGGACGCATTGGAAATCACGGCCGTGATCGAGTCGTTGGGTATCACCGACGAGGTCGCCGCACAGCGTTACGGCACTCCGGACGTTTTCTGCCTGGCCAACGAAGTGTTGACTCAGATGAGGTTGTCCAAGTGACGGCAAACATGAGCCATCCGCCGGAAGCCTCTTCACGCGCTCTGGCCCTTGCGGACTATATGCGGGGTCCCCTGGCGCTGATGCCCGGCATCGTCTTGCTGCTGATCATCCAGGCCTACAGCCGGCTGTGTCAGTGGCCTCCCAGTCAGGTTCTGGCGTTGAGCCTGGGGATGACGAGCAGCATGGTGATCACGAGCGGTTTTGTCCAGGCTGTCAGCCGGCGTGGCTCTGTCTACCTTGCCCTGGGTGACCCTGGCGCAGCCAGCCGGTTCCTGCGCATCAGCATCACCGTCGCCGGGGCTTGCGTGGTGGCGATTGCGGCCATGCTCTTTTTCGTCGCCACCGGGTTGGGTCTGTTCGCACTGGCCGACAGGTTGATCTTTGGGTTGGCTTTCGTTGGGCTGGCGGCGATCTGGCTGATCGCCGCCGGGCTATCGCTGGTGCAGGCGACGGGCTGGCTCGGCCTCGGGTTGGCCGCTGGACTGATTTCCGGCCTGATCACCGACCGAGCGGTTGTGCTGATCTCGGGGGCTCACTTGGTGGCCGCCACTATCGTCGGATTCGCCGTCGCACTGGCGTTGATGCTGAGCGCCATGAATCGCCGTCTGAATGTCAAGTCCAACGGGCAACCCAGCCGGACCGTGTTGCCGCCGGCAGCCTACCTGGTTTATGAGGCCGCGCCCTATTTTGTGTACGGCTCGCTCTATATGGTTTTCATCTTGCTCCCGCACGTCTTGGGTTGGCTGGGAGCAGCCGGGATGAATCAAGAGCGAATGTCGGCCGTTGCCAGTCTTGAGGCCGGCCTGACCCTATCGTTGCCACCCGTTGTCCTGGCTGGAGGAGTGGCCGAGCACGCGCTGCGCCTGTTCTGGCTCCGAGCGCGAGAAGCTCAGGCGGCTGTGCCGGGCAACGACCTGCGCCGCTTCGGGCGCACTCTATCTGAGCTTTACGATCGGCAACTGCAGTCCTACCTGGCTGTGTCGAGTGTGTGTGGCCTGGCCATCTTGGTCGTGTTCCATGTGGCCTTAGGCACGGGCTCCCTTCAGCAGTGGCTGCAAGTGCGCGACCTCGCCACGCTGGTATTTGTCTTTCACGCCAGCTTGATCGCGTATTTCCTGGTGGGGTGGGGACTGTTCAACTGCATGTTCTGCGTGACTTTGGCGCGCCCGGGACTGGCGCTGCGCGCCGTGCTCATTGCGATGGCCGTCATGGTCATCACGGGTATCCCGCTGAGCATGGGGATAAATCTGGGTTACGCGGCTGTCGCTTTCATTTTTGGAGCGGCAGCCTTTGTCGTGGCATCGCGCCGGGCGACAAGCCTGGTGCTCGAGTCCGCCGATTATTACTATTTTTCATCTTTCTAGGAGATAAGGAAATCGCTATGGAAACACTAACAGAGTATCGGACAGACACCAGCCGGTGTGGTCAAGTAAAGGTGGTGGCAGACGCCGCCGAGTTCATCCTCAATAGAATTACGACCCGCCAGGCGGTTGTGGCCGTCATCGGACTGGGTTACGTTGGTCTACCACTGGCAGTAGCCTTTGCCGAGGCTGGCTTTAGTGTGGTTGGCATTGACGTTGACCGGCGGAAGGTTGACAGCATCAACGCCGGCCAGAGCTATATTGCGGACGTGCCATCTGAGCGGCTGGCAGCGCTAGTGCCGGCTTTCGCCAGGAATGGAACGCATGCAGCGTGGAACGAGAAGAGCAATGAGATGACACACAAGGATCTTTCGCCTCTCGTGACTGGCAGCCTGCGTGCCACCCATGAGTATGATGTGCTGTGTGAGGTGGACGCGGTCATCATCTGTGTCCCAACTCCTCTCAACGATGCCAAAGACCCGGACATTTCGTACATTGTCGCCGCTGCCGACGAAATCGCCCCACGGCTTCATCCCGGCATGCTCATCGTTCTGGAGAGCACCACGTACCCGGGCACTACCGAAGAAGCAGTTTTGCCCCGCTTGGAACGCTCGACACTCGAAGTGGGAACGGACTTTTTCCTGGCTTTTTCTCCCGAGCGGATTGACCCAGGTCGTACAGATTTTACGGTCTCCACTACGCCCAAGGTGATTGGGGGGATGACGCCTCGCTGCCTGCAAGTAGCGCGAACGCTTTACGAATGCGCCATCGAGCGAGTGGTGCCGGTTTCCTCGCCCAAGGCAGCCGAGATGGTAAAATTGCTGGAAAACACTTTCCGGCTCGTGAACATTGGCCTGGCCAACGAGCTCGCTATTATGTGTGATCGGCTGGGGGTGAATGTGTGGGAGGTTGTTGATGCGGCCAAAACCAAGCCATACGGCTTTATGCCTTTTTACCCCGGGCCAGGCCTGGGCGGGCACTGCATCCCGATTGACCCGTTGTACCTGTCATGGAAGATGAAGTCATTGAATTACAACGCTCGTTTCATTCAGTTGGCCGCCGACATCAACTCGGCCATGCCACACTATGTATTGAGCAAGATCATGGATGCTCTGAACGAGGATAGCAAGGCGCTCAAGGGCTCGCGAGTGTTGATCCTGGGGGTAACTTACAAGGCGGATATCAGCGACATGCGAGAATCGCCCGCGTTGGACCTGATACACCTTTTGTGCGAGAAAGGCGCTGACGTAGCCTACAACGATCCATTCGTTCCACAGCTAAAAATGGACGGCGGGATCATGTCCAGTACAGAATTGACCTGCAGTACACTGCACGGGGCTGACTGCGTGGTCATTGCCACTGCCCACAAAAACTATGATTGGGCATGGGTGACTGTGAATAGCCAGCTCGTGGTAGACACCCGGAATGCGACGCGAGATGTGTCGGCGCCGCCGGCGCGAGTCGTCACGCTGTGACGGCTTGCCGTCTCTGGCCGATCGGCAACAGAAGAGGATTGTGAGGGAATCGTATGCCAACGTTTGAATCTGCCAACAAGCCCAAGCGGGTCCTGATCACGGGCGGCATGGGGTTTATCGGCAGTCATCTGTCTGAAGCGCTTTTGGCGCAGGGCCATCAGGTAACCGTCGTAGACAATCTGTCCACAGGGCGTTGCGACAATATCCAACATCTGGTGGCGCAGCCTCGCTTCAGGTACGTTGTGGACGACATTACCCACGGGGCCGTGCTCAACCGCCTGGTCGGCGAATGCGACCTCGTCTATCACCTGGCGTCGGCCGTCGGGGTCAAGCTCATTGTCGAGAACCCGCTACAGTCAATTGAGACAATCGTGATGGGTACAGAAGCAGTGCTCAAAGCGGCGCTAGAGCATCGGGTCAAGGTGCTCATTGCCTCCACCTCCGAAGTGTATGGCAAGGGCAGCCGAATCCCTTTTGCTGAGGAGGATGATGTGGTCCTGGGTCCCACCCGCAACAGTCGGTGGTCTTATGCGGCTTCCAAGATGGTGGATGAATTCATGGGCCTGGCTTACTTTCGGCAGAAAGGATTGCCGGTGGTCATCTTTCGCCTGTTCAACACGGTGGGGCCTCGTCAGACGGGGCAATATGGCATGGTCGTCCCGCGCTTTGTACAGGCGGCCTTGCAGGGAGCGCCGTTGACCGTGTATGGAGACGGCCAGCAGTCTCGCTGCTTTTTGCACGTGCGGGATGCCATCGTGGCGATCACGCGTTTGGCCGAGTGCCCGCAGGCAGTGGGCGAGGTATTCAACGTAGGATCGACAGAACAGGTGACTATACTGGAGCTGGCGCACAGGGTATTACGCCGCGTCGGACATGCGGGCGCCGCTGAGGAGCAGATTGTTTTTGTGCCCTATAAAGAAGCTTACGCCGAGGGTTTTGAGGACATGCGTAGGCGCATACCTGACGTATCCAAGATTCGTCGCTATACCGGTTGGGAGCCTCAGCACTCCCTTGAAGACATTTTGCTGGATGTGATTGAGCATTTCGCATCGGCCAAGTTTCCGTCTGCTACGCCGATGCTAGAGCAGCGTCAACTCGTTGCACAAGAGTAACCATCTGTCAACTGTGGGCTATCTTCACAACCTTTCATATAGACGAATGGGGCCGCGCATGGCGCGCGCTTGGCACTGGTACCTATTGCGCGGGCGTGCGCTGCTAGCCTTTGTCCCCATTTGTTTGCTGATGACCTTGGCATGTAGCGGGCCAAACACGGCTCATGTGCAGACCACATCTGAGCCAGCCCGTCCGAGCTCTGATAAGGGTAAGCAGGTCAACTCGGAGCAGCCTGTATCGTCGGCGCTGCCCGCTGCATTTGCCTGGCCGGATTGGGCTCGTACAGCTCGCATCGCCGGCGCCTACTTTGATCCCACCGATAGCGATGAAGACATAGAGGCGCGGTTGGATGCGCTGGCTGCACAACATGTCAGCGTGGTGTTGGCCGATAGCCCGTGGGGTCAATCCTACAGTGCCTGGGTGGACGATGCCAGTTTCGCTGCGGTCAAGGCCGTGGTGGCCAAGATGGTGCAAAAGGCCCATGCCCACGGCCTCAAAGTGGTCATGTATCAGGCCGGACTGGAGCTCGTATCCGATCCGGACCGTAATCCTGGCACAGAGCACCCGGATTGGCCTCAACACTCCCTGGATGGCCAGTCGGTCCTGTTCAACGACATTGACAGCTCGCAGGCGCACTGGCTGAAAAAAGGCGAGTGGGATGTGTGGATCTCGCCGTGCACCCATTTCCGTGAGCTGGCAATAGCGCGGGCGCGTGAGATGGTCGCCACCGGCATTGATGGGCTGTGGGTGGACCAGGCCTATCTGCCGAGCGACATTGGCAATCATGATAGTCTGTGGCCCTCCACCGACTCTTGTAGCGCAACTGCTTTCCAGGCCGCCACTGGCTTGAGCGTGCCGAGCGCCGAAAACTGGGACAATCCCGTGTGGCGTCACTGGGTCGTATGGCGACACGCCCAGATGGCAGACTGGTTGGTGGCGCTGAAGGAGGCT
>Ga0315268_10004858_pt1 | contig 14505 bp, 15 predicted proteins | sample C1_top_MG_FD_204535 | JGI IMG/M metagenome (GOLD analysis project Ga0315268, IMG submission 204535) | Sediment microbial communities from Yellowstone Lake, YNP, Wyoming, USA - C1_top | ecosystem: Environmental > Aquatic > Freshwater > Lake > Sediment | place: USA: Wyoming | collected 2017-08-01
TGAAAAGTTTGGGGCCCGCGGGCGGTTCCGGCGGCAACGGTGGGAGCGTTTACGCATTGGGCGTTTCGGACATAAGCGCGCTCCAGCAATTCCGTTTTAAAAAAGAGTTTGAGGCGGAAAGCGGTCGCGACGGGCGCGGGCAATTCCGCGACGGCTATGACGGAAAAGATCTTACATTGAAAGTCCCTATAGGAACTGTTTTCCATAATCTTACGACAGGCAAAGATGTTTCCGTAGGAAAGATCGGCGAGCGGATCCTTGTCGCGCAAGGCGGGCACGGAGGCCGCGGGAACTTTCACTTTCGTTCCGCCCGCAATACGTCGCCCACCGGATTCCAGCCGGGACTTCCGGGTGAACAATTTGACCTTCAACTGGAGCTCAAGCTCATCGCCGACGTTGGTTTTGTTGGGCTTCCGAACGCCGGAAAATCAAGCATGCTGAACGTTCTGACGAACGCGAAGACCAAAGTTGCGAACTACGCGTTCACCACGCTTGAACCGAACCTCGGCGCATATTACGAACTGATCCTCGCGGACATTCCCGGACTTATTGAAGGATCGTCCACCGGCCGCGGGCTTGGCATAAAGTTCCTGCGGCACATTGAACGTACCCGCATCCTCTTCCATTTTGTTTCAGCGGAATCCGAGGACCCAAAAAAAGATTATGAGGTGATCCGCAATGAACTCGGCGCATACAACGAAGAACTCCTCAAGAAACAGGAATATCTTTTTCTCACAAAAAGCGACCTCGTGCCGAAAGAAGCGCTTGAGAAAAAACTGAAAGCTCTCAAGAAAATAAACAAGGGCGCAATGGCGGTATCCATCCACGAACCGGAGAGCATAAAGAAAATTGAAAAAATACTTAACGGGATAAAATCCGAAAAATAACATGTCCAAAGGCGAAGTTATCGTTCGTTTCAATAAAGTTTCGTTTGAATATGGCACGAAGCCGATTCTCAACGAGGCGGATTTTTCTATCCGCGAAGGAGCGAAAATAACGCTCATGGGCCAGAACGGCGCCGGGAAAAGCACTATCTTCCGATTGATCACCGGCGATCTTGGAGTGGGGTCCGGAACCATAACGATATCAAAAAAACTCACGATGGCGACCGCGCACCAAGTGATACCGCAGGGCGAGATGGAACTCACCGTAAAAGAATTTTTTGAGAAGGCGTTCACGAAAAAAACCTACGACATTGAACCGCGCATTGAGGCGGTTCTGAAAACCGTTCATCTCACGGTCCCCGTCACGAAGCATCTGAAAGCGCTCTCGGGAGGACAGCAGGCCCGCCTGCTTCTCGCGCAAGCGCTCATTCAAACTCCGGACATCCTTCTCCTTGATGAGCCGACCAACAATCTGGACAAGCATGGCATCGCGCATCTCACCCAATTTCTCATTGATTACCCGAAAACATGCCTTGTGATCTCCCACGACGCCGATTTCCTGAATTCCTTCACTCACGGCGTTCTCTACCTGGACATCTTCACGCATAAAGTAGAACAGTATAACGGCGACTATTTTACGGTGGTGGAAGAGATCAAGGCCCGGCTTGAACGCGAACGCATGAAGAACGTGCGCCTTGAAAGGGACATTCAGCACAGGAAGGACCAGGCAAATTTCTTCGCGCAAAAAGGCGGCCACATGCGCGACGTCGCGCGGAAAATGAAAGAAAAAGTTGAAGAGCTTGAGGGCGATATCGTTGAAGTGCGGCAGGAGGACAAGACGATCAGAAGTTTCGTTATCCCATGCCAAGTGGATATTAGCGGCCGCATCCTTGAGCTGAAATCGGTCTCCATAATGGAAAAGCACAAGCCGGCCATAAAAAAGGTGAATGTTGCACTCAAGAAAAAAGAGCGGTTGCTTTTGGCCGGCCCGAACGGAATCGGAAAGACAACGCTCCTTGAAACGCTCGCCTCGGGCCACGCAAAAGGCGAACACGTGACGCCGGGCATCCGCATTGGCTACTATCGCCAGGACTTCAGGACGCTTGATCCCGAAAAAACGGTTTACAAAACGCTCGCCGATGCGATGAAGGACGGGACGGAACAGGAACTCCGTTCGTGCGCCTCCGGCTTCCTGCTTGACGCCGAAGTTATGAGAGCCAAAGTTGGCTCGCTATCCGAAGGACAGAAAGGACTCGTGGCGTTCGCGCGATTGGTCCTTGAACGGCCGGGCCTCTTGATCCTGGACGAACCCACAAATCACATAAATTTCCGCCACATCCCGGTCATCGCGAAAGCTCTTGACCGCTACGAAGGCGCAATGGTCATTGTGAGCCACGTCCCGACTTTCGTGAAGCAGATAAGGATAGACCAGACGCTTGACCTTGAATCACTTTGACGATTAACCGATCGTTGTTTATAATACGAGTATTATGACCGAAGAGGCAAAACACGAGATTTCGCGCGAGCGGCGGATGAAAAAGACGCGGACTGCAATGTGGCTCCTTGTCGGTCTCGCAGCGGTCATTTCCGCTTTCATGTACGTGAACAGCATCCCGCCGGCGGCCGGCAAGTACGACGATTTCGCAAAATGCATCGCAAAGAGCAGTACCACGTTCTACGGTGCGTTCTGGTGCCCGCACTGCAAAAACCAGAAAAACATGTTCGGAACTTCAGAACAATATCTTCCATACGTGGAATGTTCCTTGCCCAGCGGATCCGGGCAAACACAGGTCTGTATAGACAATAAAATAGAGGGTTATCCTACGTGGGTATTCAAGGACGGCTCACAACTCAGCGGCGAAGTTGCGCTTGATAAGCTCGCTGAAAAAACCGGTTGTGCGCTGACCACCGGCAAATGACACCCTTGGTAAAGAATGCCACCGACCTGTTTTCGTTCGGGGTGCTCATCCTGGACATTTTCGCGGCCGGCCTTTTCCTGATCCTCTTGACGCCGCTCAAGCGGCGCGGCTGGACAAAGGAGATCGCCGATTTCTGCGGCGAACGGGCTATCTTCCTCTCGTTCCTCGTAGCGCTCGCGGCGACCGGCGGCAGTTTGTTCTATTCGGAGGTCGCCGGATTCGCTCCGTGCGTCCTCTGCTGGTGGCAGCGCGTCTTCCTCTATCCGCAAACGATCCTGCTTTTCACCGCATTCATCAAAAAGGACGATAACATGCGCCTTCATTCGTTCGTGCTCTCAAGTGCCGGCGCTCTTATCGCCGTCTATCATACATTCATTCAATTCGGTTTTGAATCGGCGCTGCCATGCACCGCGTCCGGCGTGAGCTGCCAAACGCTCTATTTTTTGGAATACGGATACGTGACGATCCCTACGATGTCGCTCACGGTATTCGCGCTCATTCTTCTTTTTATGTCCTCGCCGAATCCCAAAAAGAGACAAGTGGCCGAGCTGTAGGGCCGGAGACCTATACGAACTTTATCAATACGATCTCAGATTTTGTGCCGATGCGGAGCGGAGGGCCCCACGTGCCTACGCCGCTTGAGGTCATGACCTGCATGTTGCCCAGCCGCTTCAGGCCATAATCAAATCCTTTGTAGATCTTCCTCGTGAAAAGGAAAAGTGGGAATATTTGCCCGCGGTGCGTGTGGCCGGCAAGCGTGAGCGAGAAACCGGCTTTCTCCGGAACATCAAGATTGCTCGGTTCGTGTTTTAGAATGATGCTGGGCGTCTTGCGGTCCACATTAATAGTTTTTAGGATGCGTTCAAAATCTTCTTTTCTATATACCGCCTTGTAATCAACGCCAACAAGCTGCATACCGCCGCAATCCACTTTTTCATTATCCAGCACGCGGATGCCTATATCGCGAATGGCACGCAGGAACTTTTCGGCATCCTGAAATTCATCATGATTGCCGGTTATGAAATAGACGCCTAGCGGCGCGCGGAGCGGGCGCAACGGCTCAATAAGCTTGTCCGGATCGCACTTGACGCCGTCATACATGTCACCGCCGATGAAGATGGCCTCCGGAGCTAACGCTTGGACCTTCATTGCCACTTTTGCCGCGAACCGCGCACCGTGCACGGCGCCAAGATGCAGATCGCTCACAAAGACCGCCTTCTTACCGCGCCATGACGCCGGAAGATTCGGAATGGCGACGGAGATCTCCGTTATTTCCGCCCGACCGCTGTTCCACGTCCCATAAAGATGGACCAAAAAAAATGTGCCGAATGATATTCCACCGATGATGGACGGAGCGATATAAATATTACGGCCGTAGAGGAACGTCGCCGCAAAGAAATACGCCACGCCGCCCGAAAACAAAAAATGGGAAAGTCCGAACCAATATGCGCTCGCGGCATATGCCATGGCGACAAACCTGTTTCCCGATTTGAAGACCGAAACCGACATTACGACGAACGACACAGCAAGCACCATAAAAACCACTGCCGTAACCGGCCCGCCTATGCCGAACGCCGCAGCAACTGTGGCGTAGAGCGCGAGGTGCACGAAGATCAGAAGTATTTGGTATGCGACGAGCGCGATGACGGCAAAAAATGGCATGTGTTTATTTATTGTTCACTGCCCTCTTAAAAAGGCCCGTGAGCTTTGTTTCCGCGATAATGTGTTTTTGCATTGCGACCTCAAGCTCCGCTTTGCCCGATGTTCCGGCAATATTCAACATTGCATCAAGCGCATAAAGCATGAATTCGTAATGATGCGTCCCGGACGGCGGGCACGGACCCACATATCCCTCTTTTTTTGCGCTGTTCAGGCCTTCCACGCCGCCCGGCGGAATGCTTTCCTGTTTTATGATCGTCGCCCCCGGCAAGATGTTCCAAACGACCCAATGAGTGAACCCGCCAGGCATCGGAGCGTCCGGATCGTGCATGATGAGCGCCAAACTTTTCGCACCGTCCGGCGCGTTCTGAATGTGCAGTTCCGGGTTTATATTTCCCCCGTCACACGTGAACTTTTTTGGGATAAATGCGTCGTCCTCAAACGATGGGCTTGTAAGTATCATGGCTAATTGATCGTAACGGTAATTGTAATTGATTTTTCGCCTTTCATCAATCTTTTTCTTTCGCCGCGAATTCGCGGTACTCCTGTTGCGCGAAATTCATCGCAACCGCGTCACGCGGTTTCGTGACGCCGGGATAGCGCCACGCGCTTATCACTTTTCGGTTATGGCCGGCATCCTGGACCATCACCCATATCTCCTGCGTCCATGTTCCATCCTTCTTTGCGCCGGCCCTTCCTATCGCCGATGTTTTGATGGACGCCGGCTGCATCATCGCAACCGTTTTCGGCGCCACGCCTTCCTCTATGCGCGCGGGCGAATGCAGAACGCGACGCACGCGCTCCTGCGACAATTTATAGAAACGCATCTTCACCTGAGCGTGATGCGTCCATGAAAGAATTTTTGTTCTTGAAGCAAATGGCATCAGAAACGGGCCGCCGCGTTCCGGTAATCGCAATACTTACAATCAGATGACGGCTCCGGCGCCTTTTCCTTGTCAAACGTTTTTTTGGCGTTCATGATCGTATTCTCAACCCATGAATCGTCTCCCGCAAGCGGCTCAACAAAAAGGTCGAATGAAAGCGCCGCCACGCCGTTCCCGAACCCGTCGGCCTTGTTCACCTGCGCGAACACAAAATAACCGGTAGGCGAAACCTTGAAACCGTTTTGTCGCAAGAGCCACTGGTAGATCTCCATTTGGCGCCGATAGGAATCGTATATCTTATGTTCCTTTGCGCCGGTCGCTTTGTAATCCACAACCATGATCTCGCCAGCCGGGTTCACCCACACGTCGTCCACCGCGCCGGTTATCAGAAACCCGCTCGGCTTGTGGTCAAACTGCACGCCCGTAAAGTTGTGCCGCCATTTGTTCAGATCGTCGTGCCGGAACGGGACTGCGTCTATCTTATGTTTCTCCATTACCGGATGCCTCGTCCCCTTCTCGCGGTGAACGTCAAACTCCCCCTTCAAAAGATAATCAATTGCGTTATTGATGGTGAGCGGATAGCCCGGCGGGCGCTTTATCCCTTGCTTCACGTCCAACCAAAAGCATTTCTGGCATTCGGTGAAAAGTTCAAGCTTGGAACGTGAAAGTTTGGAGGCCATAATCAACTGATTATAGCGCCTTAAAAATGAAAAAGCTATTAAACCGACCTACTGATCATCTTTTTGAATTCCTCCACCATCGGTACCTCCTGCGGGTCCACGCCGTAAAGTTTGGCAGTATGGTATGCCGTCCAGTCGGCGAGATTGAGCGCGTTGAAGATCTTATGGATCTCGCTTTTGCCCTGAAGCAATATGATCTCTATTTTGAAGCCGCGATCGCGGAGCAATTTTTCCATGGAACTCATACGCCTCGTGATGCGCCGGTCATCCGTGCCGTCCTTAAGAAATACAAAGTGGAAGTGGCGGGAGATGGGCGTCGTCCTGCCCTTCGCGTCAAACCCGGTCATTTCGTTATGGTTCAATTCCGGCACAACGTTGTAGAACGCCGGGATCTTCCCTGTTTCGTTGAACTTTATTTTCCAATTTTCCGCGATAGCGCGATTGCGCCCCGAGGCATAGATCACGGGCACAGTGCCGTGAAGCCGTTTTGCCAGGTCACGCCCGCGATGCTCCTCGCGGGAAGTATGAAGCTGGGTAGCGAGTTCGCCGGTCTCGTGAAGCCACGTCTTCTCGTTCATTAAAGCAAGTAGCGCCCTCAAACTCAGTCCTGTCGCCATTCTTGGCTGCATATGCATGTCCGGCATCTGCACGTACGGCACTTTGAATTTCTCCGCCAGATTGATTAGCTTACCGCGCGCCGCAACAACTGCCAACGACAAGCGCTTCGTCCGCGCTGTGTTGAACGCATCTATAGATTCCTCGGTAGCGCCGGAATACGAGCTTATGATAACAAGTCTCTCCTTTAATTCCTTTTCCTTTAGCGCCGGCAAGCCGTAATTTGACCACACGATTATGTCCGCCTCCGGATGCCACGCACGCAAAATATCCGCCGCCAGGTGCGATCCGCCCATGCCCGCCACAAGGAATTTGGATGTCTTCTTCAGCTTCCCCGCATTCTCCACGATCGGCTCATATCCAAACTGTTTATTGTAATGCTTTATGTCGTCCAGGATCATATTTTCATTATACGCTTTCGCACCTACTTTATTACTGCTTTTTGATGGAATGGCCGCCAAAGCGGTTTCTGAGCGCTGAGAGAACACGGCCCATATAGCTCGGTTTCTTCTGCGATTGTGTACGGAATCTGAAAGCGTCTTCTATCGCCGGGAGCGCCATTTTCCATTTCTTTCCGGTCTTTATGGTCCACTCGCCCTCGCCAGTGGCGGCGACAGAACCCGAAACATCCTTCAGTTCCTGGCCGTAAACGCGGAATGCATCCTCCATCCATCCGACGAGCCGCGATTCAATGACGCTGCCGCGATTATAAATGCCAGCGATCTTCTGAAGATCCAGCTTGAACGGCGACTTTTTCATCAGCGCGAACCCTTCGGCCAGCGACTGCATCATGCCGTATTCAATGCCGTTATGGACCATCTTTACGAAGTGGCCCGAGCCGGCATCGCCGAAGTGCGCATAGCCACGCGGCACGGAAAGGTCCGCAAAAAGCGGCTCCAAATATTCAAATGTTTTGCGATCGCCGCCTATCATGAGCGAACCGCCATGCCGCGCGCCAGCAGGTCCGCCGGAAAAACCGACATCCATGAAGCGTATTCCTTTTCTACTCAAAAGCTTCGCGCGGCGCACAGTATCTTCAAAAAAAGAATTGCCGGAATCAATGACTATGTCCCCTTTCTTCAAATTCTTCACCAATCCTTCTTTTCCGAAAAGGAACTCGTCAATGCCTTTTCCGGCCGTGATCATCACCCAAATAATGCGCGGCGGCTTCAATTTGGAAACGAGCTCTTTTGGAGAATAGGCCGCTTCAAATCCTTCTTTTTCAATTGCTTTCGTCGGCTCAGGCGAACGGTTGGATGCAACGACGCGCCATCCTTTTTCACCGAGCTCACGCGCCACGTTCGCGCCCATCTTGCCCATACCGAAAATGCCTATTTCCTTTGGCAACCCGCTTGCGCGTTTCTTCTCCGTTCCGTCAATGGCGGCCTCCGCATCGGCGATGATCGCCCGGAGGTCCGGCGCGTACCGCCGCAGCGGCACAAGATTCCTCCGCCACGCCTCAACGAACGGATCGGTGAACCGCCACATCGCGGCGATCTCCTCGCTGGAAACAAAAAGCGTCTGGTCGCCGGCGATGCAATCCAGAAGTAATTTTTCGTACTCTTCCGTATATTGCGCGTGTGGATGGCCTTCTTCGCGAAAACTGAAGCTGAGCGTGCGCTCTTCAAGTTCAAGCGAGTGCCCCGGTTTTTTTGAATGGAACTTTATCGTGATGCCCTCTTTCGGTTCCAGATGGATGGATATCCGATTCTTACTGTGCTCCGGCCCAATGCAAAGGCACGGCGTTTCGTGCCGTAGGACTATTTCCATTTCTTTGAGCGGTTCGCCGAGGCGCTTGCCGCTTTCCATGATCACGGGCACGCCTTCCCACCGCTGGCCGGAGAGATATCCCTTTATCCTGAAGTACGTTTCTGTCTTGGAGCCTTTGGCGACTCCTTTTATGGAACCGTATCCGTCATATTGTGCCCGGAAAGAATTCTTGGCCGCCTCTTTCGGCGTCTGTATCACAAGCTTGTGCAGAAGTTCGGCACGCCGCGGGCGGATTGCATGCGCGTCGTATTTCGCCGGTTTTTCCATGGTAAGCAACGCGAGCATCTGGAGAAGATGGTTCTGCCCCACGTCGCGCAATGCGCCGACATTATCGTAAAACGCCCCACGGTCTTCAGCACCTATCTTCTCAAATAATCTGATGTTGATGCTTTCCACGTCCGCGGCGCTCCAGCTATCCTCAAAGAGATCGTTCGCGAAACGGAACATGAGAATGTTCTGTAGCATCTCCTTCGCGAGATAATGGTCAATGCGGTATATCTGCTCCTCTTTGAAGAATTTCGCGAGCTTCGCATCAAGGGCCTTCGCGGTTTTTTCGTCGTTCCCGAACGGTTTCTCCACGATGATGCGCGTCCATCCCTCGTCCGGGCTGCAACCTTCGGCAAGACGGCTACTGTGGATATTCCCGAGGATCATATCGTAGAACTGGGGAGGCACGGAAAGATAGAACAACTTGCTTGCGCACAAGCCGCGCGCGTCGTCCATTTTTTGCAGGCGGTCCTTGAGCCCGCGGTAATCCCCTGGCGCGTCAAACGTTATTTTGTGGTATGTCGCGAGGTTCAAAAACGACTTCACGGATGCGGACGACGCGTGCGGCGCCTTTACCTCCAGGATCGCCCTGATGTGCCGCCTCAGGTCGTCGTCGTTCCAGTCGCGCCGCGAGACACCCAGCAGCTGGAAATTATCCGGCAGCTGACGCTTTTCGTGCAAATTGAACAGCGCAGGAACGATCTTCTTTGTCATGAGATCTCCCGTGGCGCCTAGGACGACCAATATTGTGGGAATGTTTTGTTTCTCCTGTTTTGGAAGATTCATAATTGCTTTACCATTATAGACGAAATTTTGGAACGATGGAACTGCTCGCGGCAGCCTCAAACTATTGACTTATCTTAAATAGTGTGGTAAAAGGATAGAAGCACCCGAGGAGGGTAAATATGATTGAATTGAAGTCCCCGATGTTGCGTGACCGTTTTCCAGACACGTTCCAACCACTTTCAACGCCGATCTCGGATGAAAACATCCAAAGAGCGGTTCTTCATTTCCGTAAGGCGATTGGGCGCTCCATACGCCACAACCACGGAAAGGGAATCAAAAAAGAGGAACTTTTCAAGCTCATGGCCCAAGTGATCACGTTCATCTGGGGGCCAAGCGACAAACTCCCATCAGATGAATATCTATACCTCATTCGGAGGATCTTCTACGAGTTTCGCAAACCTTTGCAATATACCCTTCGGCTTGGCTCCTTGAGGGGAAAAAATGTGCTTTTCATTGGGCCAACAACTTCGGAGGAGAAATGATTGGGAAGGAGAAACTGCAGAGGGTGCTTCTGGACGCCGTGCGATTCCACGATGAATGGCGAACAAGATGTGGCAAAAATGCCTCTGAATTCAATGGGGACCTTGTCTGGAAAGCCATTGATCGCGCACACATCACAAATTCCCATGATCGCGCGGAAGCCTTCGCGAAAATATGGGGATCACGGCATCGGTGGCCGGAACGCGTAGCCTAGGCTGCGCACAACCCTGAGGACCCTATCACATGGGTCCTCTTTTTTTAGATCGCCCCTTCGCGCTTCAATAGTGCTACTTTCTTCGCGCGCCCCCAGGCATAACCCCCTGGATCGCCGTCGGAACGGATCACGCGATGGCACGGCACTTTAGGGTTTCTGTTCTTATTCATAATGTTTCCGACTGCGCGGGCCGCTTTGGCGTTCCCCGCCCGCCGCGCTACTTCCCTATAGGTCATCGTCTTACCGCGTGGGATCCCTGCGACAACGGCACAAACTTTTTCCTTGAAAGTTTTCATATGAAGATTATACATAATCTAATGCACGATTTGTGAGATAAAAAAATGGGCCGGGAGAACGCTCTCCTGGCCCGATGTGGTTGGATTGTTACGGCATGATCCTATTCAGGCCGTTGAAATCGGCGATGTAAAGTTCCACCGTGAGACCCGGAAAATCCTTTTCCGGAAGCTCTTCTTTGAGGAACCTCCACGCCTTCACCAATTCTTCTTGATGATGCCGAAACTCGACATCGTGGTCGTTTTCAAACGCCTTGGATCCTCCGTACGCTCCGCAATCCATATGCAACACGAGGATCACGGCTTTCGTATGGTGGAGCCTGATGGATATCTTCAGTTGCTCAAGAAGAAACCCCCTCGCGCCCGAAGCTTCGTCGGCGAATCCTTTCGCGCCGCCGGCGACCTGGACGATGTCTATGTTCTTGATCCCGCGCTGTTTGATGAACTCTTTGCGGAGCTTCCAATAGCGGTCGTCTATGCACCAGAAAAGACATCCGCCATCGGAATCGTAATGATCCTTGGGGCACTCAAGCGACAGCACGTGTTCTGACATCATGCCTCCTGAACAAGAAATTTTGCTTCGTTTCCCGACCTTATTTCAAGAAATCCGGAACTGACGGGAATATACCATTCTTTTTTGTTATTGTCAATTATCGTCACTATGCCTTTTTCCAAAATGGAAATCAGCGGCTCGTGGTGGTCAAGAATGGTTATCTCGCCAGCGCGGGTCTTGCAATTAACCTCCACGGCCTCTCCCTTAAACAGCACTTTTTGCATTGAATAAACGCCGAGTGTCATTGGCTTATCACATCTTCTATCGGCCCTTTGAGATAGAAATTTTCTTCTGGCATGTCGTCATGCTTGCCATCAAGAATTTCGCGGAAGCTCTTTACGGTGTCTTTGAGCGGAACGTATTTTCCGGCGCGTCCGGTGAACGCCTCGGCGACGAAAAACGGCTGAGAAAGGAAGCGCTGGATCTTCCTCGCGCGATTCACCGTCTGGCGGTCGGTCTCGGAAAGCTCCTCAATGCCCAAAATGGCGATGATGTCCTGAAGTTCCTTGTATCGCTGGAGCGTCTTCTGGACGTCGCGCGCAACTTCGTAGTGCTCGCGGCCGACGATCTTCGGATCAAGAGCGCTTGAGTTTGAGGCAAGCGGGTCCACGGCCGGGTAGATGCCGATTTCCGTGAGAGCGCGCGAGAGCACGATCGTGGAATCCAAGTGGCTGAATGTGGTCGCCGGCGCCGGGTCCGTGATGTCATCCGCCGGAACGTAGATCGCCTGCACCGATGTGATGGAACCCTTGGTGGTTGAAGTGATTCGCTCCTGAAGCTCGGCCATCTCCGACGCGAGCGTTGGCTGGTAGCCCACAGCAGACGGCATGCGGCCGAGAAGCGTGGACACCTCGGAGCCGGCCTGCGAATAACGGAAAATGTTGTCTATAAAAAGCAGAATGTTCTTCCCCTCTTCGTCACGGAAATATTCCGCCATCGTGAGAGCGGAAAGCGCCACGCGCGCACGCGCGCCAGGCACCTCGTTCATCTGTCCGAAAACAAGCGCGGTCTTATCAATAACGCCCGACTCCTTCATTTCATTGTAAAGGTCGTTGCCTTCGCGTGTCCGCTCCCCAACTCCCGCGAAGACCGACACACCGCCGCCCATTTCCGCGACGTTGCGGATCAACTCCTGGAGCAAAACGGTTTTCCCTACGCCGGCGCCTCCGAATAAGCCAACTTTTCCTCCCTTGATGAACGGGCAGATAAGATCAATTACCTTGATCCCGGTCTCAAAAACCTCCGTCTTTGTGGATTGCTCCGTAAACTTCGGCGCGTCGCGGTGGATAGGCGAATATTTCTTGAACGGTTTCAATGGCCTTGTGAGCGGGCGGCCGAGAACATCAAAAATATTGCCGAGCGTTTCCTCGCCGACCGGAACCTCTATCATTTTGCCAGTATCCGTGACTTCCGCGCCGCGATTCAATCCGTCCGTCGGAGCCATGGAGATCGCCCGAACCTTTCCCGGTTCCAGGTGCTTCACGACCTCCGCAACGATCTCGCCCTTGCCAAGCTTTATTTTGAGCGCGTTGTAGATAGGCGGGAGAGAGTTCTCTTCGCCGAAATCCACGTCCACGACCGGCCCGATGATCTGTGTGATTTTTCCTTTCATGTTAAAGCGATTGTGCGCCGGAGGTCACCTCAATAATTTGGTTTGTGATGGCCGCCTGACGGGACTTATTGTATACGACATTCAAATCTTCCGAAAGCTCGCGGGCGTTGTCCGACGCGCTCTTCATCGCAACGCGCCGCGCGGAGTGCTCCGAGGCGTTCGCCTCCAGGATCGCGTGGTACACGCGTATCTTGAAAAGTTCCGGCGCGAGCTTTTCCAAAACCTCGGCAGGCGTTGGTTCAATAATGTATTCTCTTTCTTTCCCGTTAGAAAACGATTCAGAGTCAAGATATTGGGAATACTTTCCGGCCTCCGGGATGAGCAATTGGATGCTTTCCTTTATTTTTTCAAAGCTGACCGGGAGGATCTGGCGGACAAAGACCTCCTGCCGGAGCGCGGTCACGAAATTGGTGGAAAACGACATCACCTCGTCAAAATCCTGCTTCAGATAGCCGGAGACCAAAAAATCTACGATCGGCCCCACTTCTTCCATCTTTGTGAAATCGCCCACACGAGTGAACGATCCGATAACATTCATCTTTCTCCGCTCAAAATAGCTCTTTGCCTTCTGTCCGATCACGATGAACGAATATTTTGGGTCATGAATGTTGATGTTCTCCGCCTTCACAAAGTTCTCAAATTTGCGGAGGACGGCGCTGTTGAACGACCCGGCGAGGCCTTTGTCCGACGTCACAATGAGGAACGCCGTATTCTCCACCTTCCGCTCATGGAGGATCTCCGGAACGGGCACGTCTTTCAGGTCCGAAATGATCCCCAATATCTCAAGCGCGGCATAGGCGTACGGGCGCGAGTTCAATGCGAGCTCCTGGCTGCGGCGCATTTTCGTTGCCGCCACGAGCTCCATCGCCTTCGTGATAGTCCCGATATTTTTGACGCTCGCCATGCGCCGCCTGAGGCTTTGTCCTGATTCCATTTATTTTTGCAGGAAGCGCGCGATGGCCTCCTTTAATTTCCCTTCAACGACCTCGGTGAATTCACCAGTTTCGCGAATCGGCTTCAAAATATCGTTCTCGCACAACTTATCCAAATACTCCACAAAACCATTTTCGGTTTTTTTAATGTCCTCTACGGCCACATTTTCAAAGTGATCGTTCAAGACCGCGTAGAATACGCATACCTGCTGCTCAAACGAGATCGGCACAAGGTCATCCTGTTTCAGGATCTCGTTTATTCTCTGGCCGTGGCCGATCCTCTTCTTTGTGGCATCATCCACGTCGGTGGCGAACTGGACGAATGCCTGCAGTTCACGGAACTGAGCGTGAGCGAGCTTCAGTTTTCCGGCAACTTTTTTCATTGCCTTCGTCTGCGCGGCGGAACCGACGCGGGAAACGGAGATGCCCACGTTCAGCGCAGGCCGCAAACCCTGGTAAAAGAGGTCTGACTCAAGATATATCTGCCCGTCCGTGATGGAGATGATATTCGTAGGAATATATGCGGTTACATCGCCGAGCTGTGTTTCCACTATCGGAAGCGCGGTCAAAGAACCGCCGCCTTTTTCCTTGGAAAGTTTCGCGGCGCGTTCCAAAAGCCGCGAGTGCAGATAGAAAATATCGCCCGGATACGCTTCGCGGCCCGGAGGGCGGCGCAAGAGCAATGATATCTGACGGTACGCCCACGCGTGCTTGGATAGGTCGTCATAGACGATGAGGGCGTCCTGGCCTTTGTCCCTGAAATATTCGCCGATCGCGCAGCCGGCGTACGGCGCAAGATACCACAGCGCCGCCGGCGACGAAGCCGGAGCAGAAACGATGATGCTGTATTTTAGCGCGTCATATTTTTTGAGCGTTTCCGCGATCTTCACGATCTTTGATTCCTTCTGCCCGACTGCCACATATATGCAGATCGGCGTGCGCCTGCCGGTATCGTTC
>Ga0315268_10004859_pt1 | contig 14505 bp, 12 predicted proteins | sample C1_top_MG_FD_204535 | JGI IMG/M metagenome (GOLD analysis project Ga0315268, IMG submission 204535) | Sediment microbial communities from Yellowstone Lake, YNP, Wyoming, USA - C1_top | ecosystem: Environmental > Aquatic > Freshwater > Lake > Sediment | place: USA: Wyoming | collected 2017-08-01
CCTCTCTTTACACCCGGAGAGCCGGGACGCCCGATTCACTTGTTGGGCACTGATGATCTGGGCCGCGACATTGCCTCGCGTTTGCTTTATGCAGGTCGCTATTCGCTGTTCGTGGCGTTGGCTGTCACGACTCTGACCATTACCGTCGGGACGACGGTGGGCGCTGTGGCTGGCGCGACCGGTGGATGGGTGGATACGCTCCTGATGCGCTTTGCCGACCTCATGTTGACGCTGCCTGACTTGCCTCTGCTCTTGATTCTGTCCAGCAGCTTGCGGCAGTTCGTCGCGCTCCAGAATCTCTTAGGCTCCAACCTGAGCGTCGTCATCATCATCTTCGTGCTGGTGCTGTTTGGGTGGATGGGCGTGGCGCGGCTCGTGCACGGTTCAGTGCTCAGCCTGCGCAGCCAGGACTTTATCTCTGCCAGCAGGGCGCTCGGCGCAGGCGAATCGCGAATCATCTTCCAACACCTGGTGCCCAACTCGCTGGCGCCGATCATTGTGGCGGCCACGCTGGGCTTTGGCAGCGTGATTATTCAAGAATCGGCGCTGTCGTTCCTGGGCTTTGGCGTCATGCCGCCAACGCCTACGTGGGGCAACATGCTCAATGCGGCGCGCGGCGCTCCGCTCGAATTCATGTTCACGCAGACGCTCTCGCCGGGCTTTTGCATCTTTGTCACCGTGCTGGCGATCAACTTTTTGGGCGATGGGCTGCGTGATGCGCTCGACCCGCGCTTGAAGCTGTAAGTAATACGTGATACGTGATGCGTGATTCGTGAGGGTCGCGTAGCACGGGAGAAGAATGAGGCTGCTTTCGCGAAGACGATTTATCGCCTGGCTTCTTGCGAGTGGCGCAAGTGTCTGGGTCAACGCAGCCTGCGCATCGCTAACGCGCAAACCAACGTCGGTATCGCCAACGCCGACACTGTCCGAGCCAGCGACGGCCGCGAGTGTGCCGGGCCTTGCCGGCGCGACGATTGTCGAGCCGCCGCCCGTTCGGCTGAATGCGCCGCCTGAGCCGGGGCGCATCACGCCGAACGACAAGTTTTACGTGCTCAAGTACTCGCCCGAGTTGCCCTCGGTTGACCTGAGCTTGTGGGGCTTGCAGGTTGCCGGGCTGATCGAGCGGACGCTGACCTTAACATGGAATGACGTGATGGCGCACCCGCAGGTTGAGGCGATGCGGACGCTCGAGTGCATCAGCAATCTGCCCGGCGGCGGCTTGATCGGCAACGCCGTGTGGCAAGGTATCTCTTTGCGCGATTTGCTGAACGAAGCAGGTGTCCAGCCAAGCGCCAGGTTCGTCACATTCGAAGCGCAAGACGAGTATTACACGACCGTTCCGCTCGAACGGGCGATGGACGAGCAAGCGCTGCTTGTTCACCGCATGAATGGCGAGCCGCTGCCCCCGGAGCACGGCTTTCCACTGCGCGTGCTGTTGGTCGGCGTGTACGGTCAAAAGCAGCCCAAATGGATATCGCGCATCGTTTTGACCGATCAGAACGAGAAAGGGTATTGGGAGAAACAGGGCTGGTCGAACGTCGCCGCCATCAAAGTTACCTCGCGCATCGAAGCGCCAGAGGAGGATGCCAGTCTTCAAGTCGGTCAGCGCGTGCTGATCGCGGGCATGGCATTTTCGGGGCCGTCGGGCATCCAGCGTGTTGAGGTGAGCGCGGATCGAGGGCAGTCCTGGCAAGCCGCCACACTCGTGCCAGCGCCTGCACCCAGTGAGAAAACCGCCTGGACCGGCTGGTACCTGTGGTGGACGCCGTCGCAGGCAGGGCGCTACCTGATCCAGTCTCGCGCAACGGATGGCGACGGTGTTCAACAAGGCGAAGAACAACAGCGTGGCATTTTGGCCGGCGTTTTCCCCGACGGCACTTCGGCCATTCATCAGGTACAGGTATCCGTGATCGGATGAAGCAACAGCCCACTGACAAACTGAACACCAACATCACGGGCATGCTCCTTTCCGTCATCGGCTTGGGGCTGTTGGCTGTTTACGCGACCATTGCCTTTTCGGCGCGCGATGCTTTCTGGTTCCTGACAAGTTTTGACGAACGGCCTGCGCGCGTCATCATTTATCACGAGGGCAAGCGCACCGAAATGCAACGTGGCGACCCGGGCTTTGACCCGTTAGCGGAAGCTGTTCGAGCGAGCCTGGCCGATGGCGTTGCGCGGCCATCTGGGATTGGTCTGTCGCCCGGATCGCTGGATGACGCATACAATATGTATGTGACCGTAGAAGTGTTCTTCGATCAGCCGGTCAAGCTGCACGCGGCGTTCAATACCGACTCGCCCAGGCAGATGCTATTCCCCATTACCGGACGCCATTCGGGTGTGCCAGCCGTTTTCCTTGGCGTCGAAGGTCAGTATATGGCGGACGCGCCGGCGCTCAAAACGATCGAGCCGATTCGAGATGCGTTGAGAGCGCAGGGATTTCTGCAATGACTTAAAACGTAATGCGTAGCACGGAATGACTCGCTACACATTACGTATCACGTTTCATCCTTTTAGGGAGATGTAAGCATGAGCGATGCCAAGTCACTCTATCGCGGCGAGCGGATACTCGATGTGAAAAACCTGCAGACCTACTTTTTCACCGAGGACGGCGTGGTCAAGGCCGTGGACGGCGTGGACTTTTACGTGAACCGGGGCGAAGTGCTCGGCCTGGTGGGCGAGTCCGGCTGCGGCAAGAGCGTGACCTCGTTTTCGGTGATGCGGCTGGTGGGCATCCCCGGCAAGGTCGTCGGCGGCGAGATAATCTTTGACGGGCGTGACTTGCTGACGGTGTCCGAGAGCGAGATGATGCACATTCGCGGCAACCGCATCTCAATGATCTTTCAGCAGCCCACGTCGTGCCTCAACCCGGTGTTCAAGGTGGGCGACCAGATTTCCGAGGTGTTGGATATCCACCAGAGCCTGGGCAAGGAAAAAGGCTGGGCGCGCGCCGTCGAGTTGCTCAAGATGGTGGGCATCTCCGAAGCGGAAAAGCGGGCGCACGCGTACCCGCACGAGCTTTCGGGCGGCATGGCGCAGCGCGTCATGATCGCCATGGCGTTGGCCTGTGTGCCGGAGCTGCTCATCGCCGACGAGCCGACGACAGCGCTCGACGTGACTATCCAGGCGCAGATTCTCGGCCTGTTGAGCGACATGCGCTCCAAGATGGACACGGCAATTATTCTCATCACGCACGATCTGGGCATCGTGGCCGAGATGTGCGAGCGGGTGGCGGTGATGTATGCCGGCCAAATTGTGGAAGAGGCCGACGTGAACACCATTTTTGCCCAGCCTAAGCATCCTTACACTCTCGGCTTGATCGGCTCCATTCCGATTCTGGGCGTGGTCAAGGACAAGCTGGAGGTGATCCCTGGCTCGGTGCCGAACCTGGTCAACATGCCGCCGGGCTGCCGATTTGCGCCGCGCTGCCGTGCTCGTCTCGAACACAACCTGGAAATCTGCACACGCGAAGAGCCGGAACTCAAGCCGCTCGAACCGGGCCATACCGTGCGCTGCTGGTTGTATCAGCAATAGGGAGTCCACCATGACACAGACAAACACGAATGACCTGATGGTCGTCAAGGATCTCAAGAAATATTTCCCGGTCAAGAGCGGGTTGCTGCAACGGGTCACGGCGCACGTCAAAGCGGTGGACGGCGTGAGTTTTACCGTCAAGGCCGGCGAGTGTCTGGGCATGGTCGGCGAGTCGGGCTGCGGCAAGACGACCATCGGGCGGACGATTCTGCGCCTGGTCGAGCCGACGGCCGGCACGGTGTTGTTCGAAGGGCAGGACATTGCCACGGCAGATCGCAAAACACTCAAGGCGATGCGGCGCAACATGCAGATCATTTTCCAGGACCCCTATTCGTCGCTCGACCCGCGCGTGCCGATTGGCGAGAGCATCAGCGAGGGTCTGCTGATCCATGGGATGAGAGACTCGCGCGAGCGCAACCGGATCGTCGTGGACATGCTCAAAAAGGTCGGGCTGGAAGAGTATCACTCGCGGCGTTACCCGCACGAGTTTTCCGGCGGCCAGCGTCAACGCATTGGCATTGCCCGCGCGCTGGCGCTGCGCCCCAAGTTCATCGTGTGCGACGAGCCGGTCTCGGCGCTGGACGTTTCGATCCAGTCGCAAGTGCTCAACATCTTGCGCGATCTTCAGAGCGAGTTCGGCCTGACGTATCTGTTCATCGCACACAACATGAGCGTGGTCGAGCACATCAGCGACCGCGTGGCGGTGATGTACCTGGGCAAGATGGTCGAGCTGGCGAGTCGAGAAGAAATGTTCCGCGACCCGCGCCATCCGTATACGCAGGCGCTCATGTCGGCCATCCCGGTCCCCGATCCCAAGGTCAAACGGACGCGCATCATCCTCAAAGGCGATGTGCCTAGCCCATTGAATCCGCCCTCTGGCTGCCGGTTTCACCCGCGTTGCCCGGTGGCTCAGATGGATGTGTGCTCGGTCAAGGACCCCGAGTTCCGCGAGGTCAAACTGGGTCATTGGGCCGCGTGTCACTTTGCGTAACGGCGGACCTTCGAGGTTTTGGCCCGCTCCGCTTCGCTACGGGGTGCTTCGCAAAACCTCGAAGGTCTTTTATTTGACAACCTCTCTCTATGCGAGTATAATCTCGCCCAATAACGACGACGGAGACAAGTAGGCAGTCGTGAATGTTCAGCAAGTCGCCGGACGATGCGAGGCGATCATTCCGAGGCCGAAATCCACTCCCGAGTTGACGGCGAATCTCCCTCTTTAGGGGGTTGAGTTAGTCCGGTTGCTCCCGTTATCGAGCTTGATGAGGTCATTGCCATTGCGCGATGACAAATCCAGGTGGCACCACGAGCGCCCTCCTCGTCCTGGCAACAGGCGGAGGGCGCTTTTTTATTTTGGGTATTGGGTAGCGGAGATTTTAGATTAGAGACTGAGGATTTGCGGCAAACCGAAATCCGAAATAGGGGAGGCAAAGATGTTAGACTTGAATCTCATTCGTGAGCACCCCGATCAAGTCAAGGCGGCGATGCAAAAGCTTTATGCCGAAGCGCCGATTGACGACATCCTGGCGCTCGACGTCAAGCGCCGCTCACTGCTGGGCGAAGTCGAACAACTAAAAGCCCGGCGCAACGCCGTCTCGAAAGAGATCGGCAAGACACTTGCACCGCACGTCACCCCTGGGCAGTCCCAGGGGCAAGGTGCAGGTGTGAACGCTGCGCGAGCCGCAGAACGCGAGTCCAAGAAGCAAGAGATGCGCGCCGTGGGCGATCAGATTGACGCGCTCGACGTGCAGGTCAAAGAGACCGACGACAAGTTGCGCGAGTTGATGCTGACGGTCCCCAATCTGCCGGACGACAGCGTGCCCGTCGCGCCGGACGAGAGCCACAACGTCGTCACCGCCCAGGAAGGCGAAGCGGCGCGCGAGGATTGGCAGCTCGCGCACTGGGATTTAGGTCCGATGCTGGGCATCATTGACTTTGAGCGCGGCGTCAAGATCAGCGGCACGCGCTTTTACATCCTCAAAGGATTGGGCGCGCGGCTTCAGCGCGCGCTCATCACGTGGATGCTCGACGTTCACATGGCGCAGGGCTATACGGAGGTCTATCCGCCGTTTGTCGTGCGGAGCGATTGTCTCGTCGGCACGGGGCAACTTCCCAAGTTTGCCGAAAATCAGTATCACGACGCCAAAGAGGATTTGTGGATGGTGCCGACGGCCGAAGTGCCAGTGACCAATATGTACCGCGAAGAGATTCTGGACGGCGACCAGTTGCCGATCCATCACGTCGCGTATACGCCATGCTTCCGCCGCGAGCAGATGAGCGCAGGTCGCGACGTGCGCGGCATCAAGCGCGGCCATCAATTCGACAAAGTCGAGATGGTCAAGTTCTGCAAGCCGGAAGACAGCATGAAGGAACTCGACACGCTGATCGAAAACGCGCGCGACGTCTGCCGCCTGCTCAAAATCCCGCACCGCGTGGTGCAGATGTGCACGGGCGACCTGAGCTTTACGGCCGCCGCCAAGTACGACGTGGAAGTGTGGGCGCCCGGCTGCGGCGAGTGGCTCGAAGTCAGCTCGTGCAGCAACTTTAAAGATTTTCAGGCGCGGCGAGCCAACATCCGCTTCCGCAGGGACAAGGGGGCCAAGCCCGAGTTCGTTCACACGCTCAACGGCTCGGGGCTGGGCCTGCCGCGCACGCTCATCGCCGTCATCGAAAACTATCAACAGAAAGACGGCAGCATCGTCGTGCCGGAAGTATTGCGGCCCTACATGGGCGGCCTCGAAGTGATCCGGTGAACAAGACTGGTCTTGTGCCATCCGCCAATTAAAAGGCGACGAGGCTGCCGGAAAACCGGAGCCTCGTGCCTTGCGCCCCCCCATGGCGCCTGCCTGGCGCCTGCCCAAGCACCAGACAGTACGCGCAGCGCACCAAGTATGTAGGGACAAGGCATGTCTTGCCCGTACTGGGGCATACCTTGACCCGTGCCCAAGGCCGGAGAAGGATATTATTGTCGGCGCGGACGCCGCCTCTGGCGGCAGTCCGTCACTAGCGTTGCTCCGGCAGGGCAACATCAGCTTGAGATTTGCTGTTTGAAATTTGTAAACGTTCCTGCGCCTGATGGCGCGCTATCTCGTGTTGGCGCGCGTGCGACTGTCTCAACTTGACGCTCTTTAATCGCTGCACCAACTTGCCAATCCTTGAGCCGAGGCGTGTCCGCGCTGCTTTTGAATTTGGCATTGGCGGTTTGACTTTTGCTAATCCCCGCTTTCTTTGCTGGCGAGGATGGCGATCAAGTCCTGGATCGCGCGCTTGGTATAAAGCCACACCATCCCGATGCGGCTGGCTCCCATCCGCCGGTCAAAGGCCAGCGTCAGGAACAACGCATCACCCACGTTCGAAGAGTAGATGTCGTAGCGCGTGCCTTCGTGATAGTGCAGGTTGAATGAGCGGTCTTCGCGCAAATGGCGGTTGATCTCAAACTCATTCGCAAATCCGCCGCTCATCAGCGCCGTCAGCGTGGAAGGTCCGATGCCCTCAGCCAGTCCGGCCTCGACGACGAGCTGGCCGCTCATATCGGCCAGCAGGATGCACTGTGCGCCGACTTCGTATCTCAGGTCGTTGAGCCGCTGAGTCAGGCGCTCGAGCCGCTCGTCCGGCAGCACGACGAGGCTGGCTGTGCTCGGCACTCCGTCTTCCATAGCTTCCTGAACCGCCTCAGTCAGGTCTTCAATGTGAAACGGTTTGGTAAAATAGCGATAGGCATTCAGGCGGCGCGTTTCTGCTTCCACATCATCCGAGCCATAGGCGGTGATCAAGATCGTCCGCGTCTCTGGAAAGTGTTCTTTCACGTGCTGCATCAACTGTAGCCCATTCATGCCCGGCATGCGCAGATCGGTGATTACCACGTCGAATCGCCCGTGATCCATTGCCTCGAGCGCAGATTCGCCTGTCTCGGCATGCACCACCTGGTAATTGCGCTCTAGGGATTCGAGGCTCTCTTGCAGAAAGAAAGCGACTTTGGGTTCATCATCTACGATCAGTATTCGTCTGCTGTCCGCCATCCGGTTTGCCTCGGACCTGCTTGCCTCGCTGAACTGGCATTAGGATAGCACAAAACCCGGCGCGAGCGGGTTTCGATTGGGTTACGGCCAAGTTACAGGCAAGCGCCTGACATCCGTCACTTGCAGGCCGGAAACACTTTGGTAGAATAACTTTAGCCACACTGCAAAGGAGGCTGTCCCCATGCTGCGTTCATTTTTCATCTATCTGTCCAAGCTGCGCTGGCTGCGCGACCTAATTCTCAAGCTTGGTTTCACTCGCAAGGCAAGCCGCCGCTTTGTAGCCGGCGAGTCCGCCGAGGAAGTCATTGAGGTCATCCGTCAGCTCAACGGCCAGAACATCCTGGCGACCTGTGACCACCTGGGTGAAGACGTGTCAACCGAAGCCGACGCCCGCGATGCTCGCGACCATTACCTTCAAATTCTCGACTTGATTCAAAAAAGCGGCGTCAAGTCGCACGTCTCGCTCAAACTCACCCAGTTCGGGTTGGATGTGAGCGGCGAGCTGTGCCGCGAACTGGTATCATCTGTCATCGAGAAAGCTGCGCAGTTGGGCACGTTCGTGCGGATTGACATGGAAGACTCGCCGCACACCGAGCGGACGTTAGCTGTCTATCGCGACATGCGCAAAGAATATTCAAACTGCGGCATCGTCATCCAGGCCTCCCTGTATCGCACGGCGGACGACATCAAAGGATTGGTTGACGACGGCATCGCGAATGTCCGGTTGTGCAAAGGCGCGTACCAGGAATCGTCCACCATCGCCTTCCCCCACAAAGCCGATGTGGACGCCAACATGGTCAAGCTGATGCAATATCTGATCACAGCGCCCGGCGCTTACCTGGCAATGGCGACCCACGACGAAAAGATGATTGACGCAACCAAGCGGTGGGTAGCGCAGTATAACCTCTCGAAGGACAGCTTTGAGTTCCAGATGCTATATGGCATTCGCCGCGATTTGCAGCAGCAGCTTGCCGCCGAAGGTTACCGGATGCGCGTCTATGTGCCCTATGGCACTGAATGGTATCCGTACTATATGCGTCGTTTGGCGGAGCGCCCAGCGAACCTGTGGTTCGTGCTCTCGAACTTTTTCAAGCCATAAGAAAGCTGGCGTTATAGGATGAAAAAACAGGGAGGCCAATGATGTTTGGCCTCTCTGTTTCTTATCTACAAGTCGGGCAATTGCTGGACGCACTCGCTGCCATTTCAAGCCGTCTTGTGATGTACAGTCACCGCGCGAATCTCGTCGGCGTGCAGCCGCTCGTGAAAGCCGATGATGCGGAACACGTCCTCGACGGTCATATCGCCATAGCTGGGATGGCGCACCGGCAAGTCGAGCGCAGCGTCGGGTAAATCGGCCAGCAGCTTGAGCGTGGCTAGCCGACCGCTTTCCATCTCGTCCAGCAGATCAGATGGAGATTTGTCCGCACGCTTTTCCACCTGGCGGCGATTCCAAAAGTTCAAATCAAAATCGGGACGCGGAGCGTAGCTGCCCTCCGCCTGTGTGCGAGTGATGATGGCGATCATCGAAGGCTCTGCACCTGCGACGTGCGCCAGCACATCGCGCGCCGTCCAGCCAGCCGAATTGGCATGCGCCACACGCGACCAATCCTCAGCCTGTGCGGCCTGGACTGCCTCCAACAAGAACCGGCGCGATGAGGCCAGCCATTCTACAATCCTTTGTTTGCGCTCTGACATGGATTCCTCCTTTTGGAAATTTTCTTGACCTGAGGCCGTGACATTCGTCGCAAATTGCGCTTTCGCCTGTCACTAGAACGACATCGGCGAACGTAGTACAATCGAGGACGACCGTGTCTGTACGAATCACCTGAAGGCGCAACCTCTCAGCACCACCTGACACAAACTCAAAGCAAGACTTGGTTGTGGCCGTTGACTCCCGGATATGCTCCATCAGGAGGCAAGTCCGCCCCAAAGCATACCGCATCTCGAATGATTTGTCATCTCGGGTGACATTCTCTCCACACAACTTTTGAGGGAAAGATAAAGATATGGACGAACATCGCATTCGACAACATCCGATTCTTCCGGTCGAGCCACGCGAGGGCGTGGCGTTCTACTGGCACGGGCGGGAGCTGATGGCTCAGAAAGGCGAGACCATCGCTTCGGCCCTTTTTGCAAACGGCGTGCGTATCTTTGGTCATCATCACAAAGATGGCTCGCCGCAAGGTATCTTTTGCGCCAACGGCCAGTGCGCTCAATGCCTGGTGCTGGCCGATGGCAAGCCGGTCAAGTCGTGCATGGAAATGGTCCGGCCCGGCGCGCGGGTTGAGCCGGTCGAGGGACTGCCCGAACTGCCGCGCGTGAACAACGTGCCGGCGATGCGCGACATTGAAGAGATCAGCGTGCCGGTGCTCATCATCGGCGGCGGGCCCGCCGGACTTTCGGCGGCGTTTGAGCTGGGCAAGCGCGGCATCGAGGTGCTGCTGGTAGACGACAAGCATCGCCTGGGCGGCAAACTGGTCTTGCAGACGCATCGCTTCTTTGGCTCGATCAACGCCGTTTACGCCGGCACGCGTGGGATTGACATCGCCACCAAGCTCGAAAGCCAGGTGCGCGAACTTGGCAACGTGCACATCTGGGTCAACAGCACCGCGCTAGCCGTGTTCTCTGATCAGAAGGTCGGCATCTTGCGCGACGGCAACACCTATGTGCTCGTCAAGCCGCAGATATTGCTGGTGGCCGCAGGTGCGCGCGAAAAGACGTTGTCCTTCAGAGGCAACACGTTGCCCGGCGTGTACGGCGCAGGCGCGTTCCAGACGCTCGTCAATCGCGACCTGGTGCGCTGCGCCGAGCGATTGTTCATCGTGGGCGGCGGCAACGTGGGACTCATCGCAGGATACCATGCGCTGCAAGCAGGCATCAACGTCGTGGGCTTGGTCGAAGCGTTGCCCGAGTGCGGAGGGTATCAAGTCCACAAGGATAAACTCGCGCGCATGGGCGTGCCGATCTACACTTCTCACACCGTCGTCAGCGCAAACGGCGCCGACTGCGTCGAGTCGGTGACGATTGCGCAGGTGGACAATCGCTTCCAGCCGATCCCCGGCACCGAGCGGTCGTTCAAGTGTGACACGGTGCTCATCGCCGTCGGGCTGGACCCGGTCAACGAGTTTTTTATCAAAACTCAAGAGTTTGGCATGACGGCCTTGGCTGCTGGCGACGCCGAGGAAGTGGCCGAAGCCTCAGCCGCCATCTTTTCCGGCAAGATCAAGGGATTGGAGGTCGCACGCGCGCTTGGTCACGACGTTGGCGAGATTCCAGCCGACTGGTATCGCACCGCCGAGATTCTCAAATCCAAGCCTGGCAGGGCCGCGCAAGAACGCATCCCCGAAGACGAGACGGGCGTCGTGCCGGTGTTCCATTGCTCGCAAGAAATCCCGTGCGATCCTTGCACATCGGTCTGCACGCAAAAAGCGATTTACATTGACCCGAACGACATCCGCCACATTCCTGAATTCATCGGACAAAAGATCGGCAAGAAATGCACCGGCTGCGAAAAGTGTGTGACGATTTGCCCCGGTCTCGCCATCACGCTGGTGGACTATCGCAAGGATGCGGAGAACCCATCTGTGACCCTCGCTTACGAATTCCTCAAAGAAAGCATTAAGGTGGACGACGTGGTCACAGTGCTGGATGTCGAGGGCAATGTGTTGGGCAACGTCAAGGTGACGAATGTGCGCGCGGTCAAGGCCAATGACCGCACGGTAGCCGTCAGGCTGCGAGCGCCCAAAGAATACGCCAAGCGCATCGCGGGCATACGCATCCAGGAAGAGTGGGTGACGGAGCCGATGGACCATTACGTGCAGCGCATCACCGACGACACCATCGTGTGCCGCTGCGAGCGCGTGAGCGCAGGCGAAATCCGTGACTTGATCCGCAAGGGCTATCGGGACATGAACGAGATCAAGGCCGTCTTGCGCGCGGGCCTGGGCTCGTGCGGCGGCAAGACCTGCACCGCGCTCGTTCGACGGCTCTTCCGCGATGAAGGCGTTCCAGAATCCGAGGTGACAGATCGCACCCTGCGACCCTTGTTCATGGAGGTGCCACTCGGAGTGTTTGCTGGCGTAGCCAGCGCAAATGGTGAAGGGCAGGTCGCGCAGGAGGTGAGCCATGACTAAACACTACGACGTCATCATCGTCGGCGCGGGAAGCGTGGGCACGCCCACGGCGCTTTCGCTGGCGCAAGCGGGCATCAAGACATTGGTTCTCGACAGTCGGGCGAGCGCTGGGCAGGGCTCGAACAAGGCCGCCATCGGCGGCCTTCGCGCGACCCACTCCGATCCAGCCAAGATTCGATTGTGCCTGCGGAGTCTCGAAATCTTTTCGACGTGGCAAGATCGCTACGGCGACGACATCGAGTGGCAAAAGGGCGGCTACTGCTACGTGGCCTATCGCGAGCGCGAGGAAAAGACGCTCAAAGACTTGCTGGTGATTCAAAAGCCTTATGGTCTGAATATTGACTGGCTGGATCGAGACGACCTGCTCAAGCTCATTCCCGACCTCAACCCGAATGGATTGATCGGGGGAACACTCTCGCCGGACGACGGCAACGCTTCGCCGCTGCTGGCGCAACACGCGTTCTATGTGCACGCCAAGCGGCGGGGCGCCGAGTTCCACTTTAACGAAACGGTGACTAACATTGACGTCGCAGGCGGGCATGTGTGCGGCGTGCGGACGGACAAGAGTGTGTATGGCGCGGACGTGGTGATCAATGCGGCCGGCGCGTGGGCTGTGCCCGTCGCCCAGATGGTCGGGATTGACGTGCCGGTGAGGCCTGACTCACACGAGGCCGCCATCACCGAAGCCGTCGCTCACTTTTTCGATCCGATGATCGTGGATATCCGGCCTGTGATCGGCTCGGCTAATTACTATTTTTACCAACACGCCACCGGGCAGATCGTGTTCTGCATCACGCCACAGCCCAACATCTGGGGCGAGGACTGCCGCGAGACGAGCGAGTTCTTGCCGATGGTGGCCAAGCGCATGGTGGACGTGATGCCGCGCCTCAAGAACATTCGAGTGCGGCGCACCTGGCGCGGCCTCTACCCGATGACGCCCGATGGCTTCCCTATTGTCGGTTGGGCGAAGGAAGTTGAGTGCTATCTTCTGGCGGTGGGCATGTGCGGTCAGGGATCGATGCTGGGGCCGGGTCTGGGCGAATTGCTCGCGCGCATGGTGACACACAAGACCGTCGAGTCAGATGTGGAGATTTTGAATATCCTCTCACCGTACCGGCGGTTTGTAGGGCAGGAAAAACTAAAGTAGAGCACAGTTGCGGCGGAACCTTGTGGCGTTCTTCAACGATAGCGAGTTACGCGACCTGTGCTTTTATATGAACGTGGACTATGACGGCTTGAACGGTGCGAACAAGTCGGACAAGGCAAGAGAGTTGATCGCGTTCTGCGAGCGTAGGCAGATCGTCCCTGATCTGGTGGCCCGTCGTCGCAAGCTTCGCTCCAAAGTCGCGTGGGAAGGCGAGTGAGAAGATGGTCGGGCCAGTGATAGGGTTCACACAGAATTGACAATCAGCGTGGCAGGTCTATAATCTTCGCGATCAAGTGTGTAGCCTCTTTGGACGTTTATGTGCGTTGGCTGACCGCATACAATGGCTCCCGAATTGCGGCAACCCCGCGAGCATCGGTGACGATAGCCGGGGCAATGGCATTGCAAAGTGGGAAGCCTACATCACGGTGATGGCACCGGCGTATCTTCTACGACACAGGAGCGCGTGGGCTGCAACGCGATAGTGCGCAGATGAATTTCGAGAGCTATTCTGCCACGTGACACTCACAACATGCAGAACAAGACAAGGAGAGGAAATTATGCCCAAGGTCAAAGTAAACGATATAACTATGAACTATGACCGGCAGGGAAGCGGGGAGCCACTCATCCTCATACCCTACTTGGCCGCTGATTACGCCTGTTATGCTTTTCAGGTTGCCGAGTACGCCAAGCACTTTACCTGTGTTTCAATAGACCCCCGGGGTGCGGGTGAAACTGACAAGCCTGAAGGGGCCTATTCCACGGAGCTTTTTGCAGATGATGTGGCCGGGTTCATGCAGGTACTGGGGATTGACCAAGCCCATGTCACCGGTCTTTCATTGGGGGCTGCAACCGGCATGTGGCTTGCCGCCAAGTATCCCCACAAGGTCAAGTCATTATCGCTCCACAGCGGTTGGGCAAAAACGGATCCCTTTCTCAAGACCGCCGTAGAGGGTTGGCAGGTTATGGCCAAAGGTCTGGGGAGTGTAACCGAAATGGTGATTCTGGGTATTTTCCCCTGGTGTTTCACTCCCGAACTCTATGCCGCGAGACCTGACTATATCAATTCGCTGGCAGAGTTTGTCAGGGGAAGACCTGCGCAGCCTTTGGACGCCTTTATGCGACAATCGAATGCGGTGATTGCCCATGATGCAGAAGCCCAGCTTGGTAAGATCAAGGCTCCGACGCAGATTACGTTTGGCCGCTATGATATGGTCACCTCGACCCGCTTTGCCGACCGGATGAAGAACAACATTCAGGGATCCGAGTTGATCGTCTTTGAAGGTTGTGCTCATGCGCCCATTTACGAGAAGGTTGATGAGTTCAACCTCAAGACCTTAGAGTTTCTGCAACGACATTCTGGGTAGTAGAGCCTTTCGCTCCACCTGGCGCGGGGCTTCCCGCGCCTTTTTTGTTGTCCCGCGCCGACTGGGCGTATAATATCCTTGCATCACACGACAACGAACGCAGGCATATCGTCCCCGACTTGGTTGCCCGCTGCCATGAGCTTCGCCCAAGCCTCTCGCTTTGTGCTATACTTGCCTACTGCCAGCACATGCTAAGCATACTTGAGAGGAGGGGAAAACGATGAGCGCGAAAGAACCACGACCCGAAGCGACGCCGCGAGTGCCGCTGGGGGGCGATTATTGGGAAGCTGATCCTGGCGTTCCCCTGTGGGAAT
>Ga0315268_10004860_pt1 | contig 14504 bp, 10 predicted proteins | sample C1_top_MG_FD_204535 | JGI IMG/M metagenome (GOLD analysis project Ga0315268, IMG submission 204535) | Sediment microbial communities from Yellowstone Lake, YNP, Wyoming, USA - C1_top | ecosystem: Environmental > Aquatic > Freshwater > Lake > Sediment | place: USA: Wyoming | collected 2017-08-01
GCCGCGGGTGCCCATGCCCAACCTGTTGGACTTCTCCTACTACGCGCAGAAAGCCACGAACCAAGGGGGCCAGCTCTGGGTCGGCTCGACGCTGGTGGTCAACGCGGTGCAGAGCGACACCAACCAGCCGGGGCTCTACCTGGCTGGCACGACTTCCAACCCCATCAAGATCAACGGGCCAGTGGTCGTGCCGGGCGACGTGGTAATCAAAGGCCCGATCACCGGCGAGGGCACTCTCTACATCGGCGGCAACCTCTACATCGCTGGCGACGTCACTTACCTGAACGGGCCCAGCTTCACCACGCCCCCGTCCACGATGTCGCAGTCCGACCGTGACACGTGGGTTAACACTGCGGTCGCCGCGGGCAAGGACCTGGTGGGGTTTGCCGTGCGGGGGTCCATCTTGGGCGGCGCGGTCAACTCCTCGACTTGGCAGACGTATTGTTACAGTGCCTCGGGCTACGGCCTCCGGAACGTGGGCGACGAATCCAACCTGGGCCCAGACGGCATCGCGGGCACACCGGATGATGGTACGATTTATTTGGACACCAATGGCGACGGCGTCCCGGACAGCGCGTGGTACGACGCTGATGGGAACGGGGTCGCGAATGCCAACTACAACTACGCCAGCGACATCCAGATGACCACTGCCCGCGCCAACAAGATTCTCAATTATCCCACGACCAGCGGCAACCCTACCGACTACAACTCGGTTGCCACCGCCAACATGAACCGCCTCGATGGCGTCTATTACTGCAACCACGCGGCCGCCATGTACTTGGCCACAGCCAACGGCGCCTGGAACGGCTCGATCATCTCCCGCAACGAGGCCATCGTTTACACCAGCAGCCTCAAGCTGGTCTATGACCCCCGCGTCCACAGCCATTACTGCACCGATCCCAATCGCTTCATTGACCTGGGATTGCCCGTGGCCGTCCGCGTGCGCCTGCAGTCATTTACCGAGATCAAACCTGTGGGCGGATTCTATACAGGGAGCTGACGAGAACACGGCCGTTAGCCACGGATGGGAAAAGGATGAAACACGGCAAGACGATTTTTGGCAGGTTCTCGTTGACAACTCGTGGCCTGAAGTTGGCTGGGCTGTTGGTGCTGCTGGCCAGCCCAGCCAGGGCGGTGGACCCGCCGCCGGAGGAGATCGCGAATTCCTCCCTCGAAACGATCCAAGCTTACTTGGACCGCGTTGGCCAGGACTCCGAGCGGCTCAAGAGCGAGGTGGCCCAAGAGCGCTACGAAGCGCACCAGCGCTACTGCCAAGACGTTGCGCTGGCCATGTACCGGGCGGCCGAGCTCCGGCGTGAGCTGCTCCTGCCCCAGGCCTCGGCGCCAAGCGAATCGGCCAGCGGCCCGGCTCAGGCGGGGGCGGGGGCGCCGACCCTGCTCAGCCGCGTTTGGCCCATCGCCCTAGTCGCTTTTGCGCTGGCGTTGGTTTATCGTTTTAGGGAGCGCCTGTTCCCCAAGTTCTACGCTTGATTTTGCCTGCCCGACGCGGTAAGCAAGGTCTTGCCAAGGTTCAAACCGGCCTGGCAGGTTGACCGTGAGGCAGGGACAACAAGTGGAGGGTTGGTGGGAGGCCGCCGGCGAAGTGAGTCGGGGGCGGCGGGCTTGCTTGTTGTCTGCCGGATTGGGCTTGGCGCTGGCCGGCGCGCTCCAGGCACAGACCACCCCGGCCCCGACGAACGCCTTGCCCCAGTTGACCGAAGCCCGCCAGGTGCTGAACCTTGAGCCGGCGGAAGCCAACCGCGGTTACCCGGTCCGGCTGCGGGCGGTGGTCACCTGCTTTGACGCCCGCACGCAGTTGTTTTTCGTGCAAGACGAAAGCGCCGGCATTTACGTACATCCCGCCAAGCCCGAATTAGCGCTGCACAAAGGCCAGGTAGTGGAACTTGAGGGGGTGAGCAACGCCGGGCGGTTCACCCCGATCGTGCTCGTGTCCAAGGTGCGCGCCACGGGGCAGACTCGGGTCCCCAAAGCCAAGCCCGCGTCCATCGCCCAGTTAAGCGGCGGCGACGAAGACAGCCAATGGGTCGAAGTGGAAGCGGTGGTGCGCAGCGAGACCTTGGACTGGGGCCACTTGGTGCTCGATTTGGCCGACGGGCCCAATCTGTTGAAGGCCCGGGTGTTGTCCTTTCCGGAGCGCCGTGACGCCGAGCTGGCCGGCGCGCGGGTGCGCGTGCGCGGGGTGGCCGCCACCCATTACAATGACCGGGGCCAGTTCACCGGCGTGCACCTGATTGTGCCCGACTACGCGGAGATCAGCATGTTGGGCCAGCCTCATGGGGACCCGTTCGCCTTGCCCCTTACGGAAATCCGCAAGGTCATGGCCTATTCGCCGCAGGGCCCCCCGGGCCGTCGGGTCCACGTCAAAGGCGTCGTCACCCTGGCCTGGCCGGGCACGGGCTTTTGCGTGCAGGACCAAAGCGGGGGCGTGTGGGTGAGTGTGGCATCAACCTCGCTGCCGCGAGTCGGCCAATTGGTGGATGTGGCCGGTTTTGGAACCGCTGGCGGCTATACGCCCCACTTGGAAGCGGCCTTGTTCCGGGTCCTCGGCCCTGGCGCGCTGCCCGCCCCAAAACCCCTGACCGCAGCCCAGGCGTTGGAGGGCAAGTGCGACAACGAGTTGGTCCAAGTCGAAGGCACACTCGAAGAAAGCCGCCGCGCGGCGCAAAACGAACCACGACTGGTGTTACGCGCCGGGGAGCGGGTTTTCCAGGCTGTTCTGCCCGAAAGCGCGGGCCGGCTGGAGAAGTTGGAACTGGCCAACGGCAGCCGGCTGCGGCTTAGCGGGGTGTGCGCCGTGCTGGCTGATGAGCAGCAGCGGCCAATGGCCTTCCGTTTATGGCTCCGCTCGCCGGCGGACGTGCGGGTCCTGAGCGGTCCCTCCTGGTGGAATCCGCGCCGATTGCTGCGCGTCTCGTTGGCGGCGGGTACGCTGGTGCTGTGCGGCCTGATCTGGGTGGTCATGTTGCGCCGGGGCGTAGCCCAGCGAACCGCCGTCCTCCGTCGGCGCGAAGCGCAGTTGGAGGAACGCTGCCGGGACCTGTTCGAGAACGCCAATGACATCATCTTCAGTTGTGACCGGGCTGGCCGGCTGACTTCGCTCAACTGCGCGGGCGAGTTGATTCTCGGCTATACCCGGCAAGAGGCCGCGCAAATGGACTTGACTTCCCTGGTTCTTGGGGAGCATCGCCAGTTGGCGCAACAGCAACTGGCCGGCAGCCTGGCCGACGCCACTTCCGCCCGGATTGAGCTGGCCGTACTGGCCAAGGACGGCCGGCGCGTGGTGCTGGAGGTCAACACGCGGCCCGAGTTCAGGGAAGGCCAGATCACCGGCCTCAGAGGCATTGCCCGCGACATCACCGCCCGCAAAGAGGCCGAAGAGGCCCTCTGGCAAAGCGAGCGCGAGCTGCGGCGGGCCTTGCAGGAACGGGAGCGCCTCGGCCAGGACCTCCACGACAGCATCATTCAGTCCATCTACGCCGTGGGCCTGCGCTTGGAGGAGAGCCGCCGCCAGTTGCGAGAGCATCCCAGCTTGGCCGAAGCCGGCATGGCCAAGGCCACGAGTCAACTCAACGCCGTCATCCGGGACGTGCGCAATTTCATCCTAGGCCTGGAGCCGGAGCTGCTCAAGGGCCAGACGTTCAAAGAGGCCCTTGGCCTGCTGGTTGAGGAGTTGGGGCCCGCCTTTGCGGAGCGTTTCCGCCTGGAGGTTGACCCAGAGGCGGCCAGCCTCCTGGACGCCCGCCAGACGACCCAAGTCCTGTATATCGTCCGGGAGGCCCTCCACAACAGCCTCCGCCATGCCGTGGCCCAAAATACCACTGTCTCGCTTCACAAACAGGACGGTTGCATCCGGCTCGAAGTCCGCGATGATGGCCGGGGATTTGACGTTAGTGCTGTTCCCAGCAGCGGTCACGGGCTGCGGAACATGGCTGCCCGTGCGCAGGAGCTGCACGCGCGACTGGCGATCAATTCGCGCCCCGCCCAAGGCACCGCGGTGGTTTTGGAAATCCCTTGCCCGCCTGAGGCTTGAGTTGAAAATGCAGACTTCCACTCCTGAGAACCGACCAATCCGCGTGCTGGTGGTGGACGACCATGAAGTCGTCCGCATTGGGCTGCGCTCGTTGCTGAGCGGGCAATCCGGCCTGGAAATTGCGGGCGAAACCGGCACCGCGGCCGGCGCCGTCGCCGAGACTATCCGCTTGCAGCCCGACGTGGTGCTGCTGGACATCCGCCTGCCCGACGCCAGCGGCTTCGAGGCCTGCCGCCAAATTCAAAAACTCCCGACCGAGGCGCGCGTCCTGGTTTTGACCTCAGTGGCTACGGACGAAATAGTGTTTGAAGCCATCGCGGCGGGGGCCGACGGTTTTCTGTTCAAGGAGATTGACGCCGTCGGACTGGTCGAGGCCATCCAGCGGGTAGCCGCCGGCCAGTCCATCCTCGACCCCGCGGTGACCCGCCGCGTCATGAACCGCGTCAAGGCCATTTCCGAGACGCCAGCCAAGGACAAGCTTGACTTGCTCTCCGCGCAAGAGCGGCGCGTGCTGGCGCTGGTGGCGGAGGGCAAGACGAACAAAGAGATTGCCATGGACCTGGGCCTCAGCGACAAAACCGTCAAGAACTACTTGAGCAACTTGCTCGACAAGCTCCAGTTGAGCCGGCGTTCCCAGGCCGCCGCCTTCTTTGCCCAGCACGCCACGAAGTAGGGAAGAATCGAAGGCAGAAGCCCCTGCGCCCTTTGCGCCTTTGCGTGAGCCCCGTCGGTGGCGGGTGAGGTGTGGCGGGTTTGTCCTCAGCCAAAGGCGCAAAGGCCGCACAAAACTGGGGCGCTGACAAGAGAATCGTCTTTGTTGGCGTTCCCGCGGTTGAGCTTGGTCTCTCTGTGTCCCATGCCGGAGAGGCGGGCTTTTGGTGCTCTAGAGCCGTTTGCCCCTACCATGATAGGGCCAAAAAACTTGCCGTTCTGTCCTATCCCCGCTGCCCGCTTGGAGTATTTCTATCCACGTGCGGGCCAAGTGCTTGCCTGTAGGGTTTCAGGGCGAGCGGTCAAGGCGGCGGTTTTCTTGGTGGTGAATTGGCAAGCGGGTTGCGGGACGCGCAGAGAAGAAGTTGGTTCTCAGTCATTATGAAAACCAGGGCAACCAACGGGAAAGCTGGCTGGGGCGGGCGGGCCAGGCGGGCGGCGATGACGCTGGTGGAGGTGATCATATCGGTGGGTGTGGTCGGGGTGACGTTCTTCTCGCTTTACGCCGGCATCACTTACGGGTTCACGGTGCTGCTGCTGGCGCGCGAGAACCTGCGGGCAACCCAGATTATGATGGAGAAGATGGAGACGATCCGCCTCTATAACTGGGACCAGATCAATTCCAATGGTTTCATCCCGGCGACTTTTGTGGCCGCCTTCAACGCCACCAACACGAGCACCAACTTCGGGACCGGCTCCGGCGTGCTCTACTACGGCACCCTGACCATCGCCCCGGTGCCGGCGACGGCTGATGATTATTGGGGGGCAATGCATTGGGAGCGTTGGGGTGGAATTCGTTGGGGTTATTGGGGCGGAAGGCGTTGGGGTTACGGGGACGCAATGAATGAGGCTTATACTAACGACATGCGATTGGTGACGGTGACGCTGTGCTGGACCAACAACAACCAGCAGCGTGCCCGCGCCATGTGCACGCTGGTTTCGCGCTATGGATTGCAGAATTACATCTATTAAGCGGCGCTGCGCGGGCCTGACGCTGGCGGAGACGATGATGGCGGTGGGCATCGCCAGCATTGTGCTCGCGGCGGTGGCCCAGTTGATCATTTTCAGCGGGCGGAGCTTTTCTTCGATGCTCAACTATGTGGACCTGGACCACCGGAGCAACAGCACGCTGGAGCAGATGTCCAAGGACATCCGCCAGGCCAACAACGTCGCTTCGGGTACCGCCGTGAACCTCGTTTTGAACGATTTCGATGGCACGCCTTTGGAGTACGCTTATGACACCGGTGCCAAAACCTTCACGCGCACCAAGGGCGGCGTCTCCAAGACCATGCTGCGGGACTGTGAGTTCCTGCAGTTTTCGCTCTACCAACGCAATCCCTGCCCCGGGGGGTATGATTACTACCCTGCCGCCACTGCCACCAACGCCAAAATGGTCCAGGTCAGTTGGGTCTGTGTGCGCAAGGTGCTGGGCACGTTGCGCAACAGCGAAAGCGTGCAGTCGGCCAAGTTTGTGATCCGCAAGGAGTAACCTATGAGAACGATTCGCTCCAAGTCTGGCGGGCCCCACCGCGCCGGAAGCATCTTTGGGATAGTCGAGGTAGGCGGGAGCTGCTGCTCTGTCCATTCGCTGGGCGGCGCGGCCGCGCCGCCCTACCAGGCCGGTGCGCAACGGAGAGCGCGGCCCACCGAGCGGGGCACCGCGCTGATGGTGACGCTGGTGGTGGGGAGCATCATCGGCATCATGCTGGCCTCTTTTCTGGCGCTCGTCCAGTTCCAGAACCGGGCGGTGCTTCGCGCGGAGGCCTGGAATTGCGAGATACCGTTGGCGGAAGCCGGGATTGAAGAGGCGATGAGTCAGTGGTACTACAGTCGGACTAACCTGTCCGCCAACGGCTGGACGCTCATCAACAACGCCTACACCAAGCAGCGGACGCTGCCCAACGGGCGCTACGTGGTGGCGATCTCGAACGTCAGCCCGCCGGTGGTCTATTCCCAAGGCTACGCCTTGGAGCCAGGCACGACCAATTACATGACCAAACCGCGCACGGTGCGGGTGACGATTGGCACGCGGGGGATGTTTGGCAAAGGGATGGTCGCCAAGGGAAGGATTGACCTGAGCGGCAACGATCTCAAGAGCGACAGCTTCAACTCCACCGACCCAGCTTACAGCACCAACGGGAGCTACGATCCGGCCAAGGCCAGGGACAACGGCGACATCGGCACCAACGATACCGTGACCAACGCCATCGCTGTCGGCAACGCCAACATTTACGGCCATGCGGCGACGGGGCCGGGGGGAACGGTGACGGTGGGGCCAAATGGCGCCGTGGGGAGCTGGGTCTGGCAGAATGCCGGCAACAAGGGCTTCGAACCTGGCTACGTGACCAGCGACATGAACGTGAGTTTCCCGGACGTGACGGTGCCTTTCACCAGCGGCAGCACGCCGTCGGGCGGCACGGTGGACGGCACCAATTACACCTACGTTTTGGGCAGCGGCAACTACGTGGTGGCCAGCCTCAAGCTCTCGGGCCAGAAAGACGTGTGTGTCAACGGCAATGCCGCCCTTTACGTGACCGGCGACGTGAGCATTTCCGGCGGTGTATGCATCTACATCAAGCCCAATTGCAGGCTAGACCTTTACGTGGGCGGCGCGGCGGACCTTTCCGGCGACGGGATTGTCAATGCGAACGCCTCGGCGACGAATCTCTTCTATTGGGGCCTGAACTCCAACACCAGCCTCAAGTTCAGCGGCAACTCGGCTTTCGTGGGCGTGGTCTATGCCCCCTACGCGGCGTTCACGCTGGCCGGCGGCGGCAACCCCAACGCCACTTACGACTTCATCGGCGCCAGTGTGACCGCCTCCGTCACGCTCAAAGGCCATTACAGCTTTCACTACGACGAGATGCTGGGCGGCCTGGACCTGATGGGCATGCCCGTCATTACTTCCTGGAACGAGATCTAGCGCCGTGAGGCGTGATCCGTGCTGCGTGAGAACGAACCCGGAGCGCGGAATTCATTCCGCCGCCCGGGGGTTTTGTCCCAGTTCGGCGACGGGAGCGATGGCGGGGCAATGCGAACCTGTTGCCGGCATGGTAGCACTCTTTCATTGACACCCACCTTCAGGTGGGTCTCGATGAGAGGCGCACTGAGCCAGAATCCTGGCCGGTTACGCCTATTCTTTGCTGGCCCAAACCCCGTACGCCAGGCACACTCAGCGGCGCGAAGCGTCTTGGAGTGCGCCAGTCCCCTGGCGCTTTCGCCGACGCACTGGTTGGAAGAGCGGCAGTGCACTGCCGCGCTCCAAGACGCCTCGGATGCAGGCACCCAGAAATCATTTTCTGGTCAGACATCATGCCGCAGGCGGCGCCACAAACGATGAAAATGGTTGGAGGTAGGGCGCGCACTCCGTTGCGCGCCGTCGTGGCCAAACAGGACATGCTGGCGGCGGCGCGCAGGGGACTGCGCGCCCTACCCGTCCGCAGACATTTTCTGGTCAGACAGCTATGGCGAAATTCGAGTATCTGACGGCCCCGGTCAAATCGGACAAGCTGCCCCCCGGGGTGCCCTACATCGTCGGCAACGAGGCCGCCGAGCGGTTCAGTTACTACGGGATGCGCTCCATCCTGGTGATCTTCATGACCCAATACCTGCTGGACCGCTCCGGGAACAAGGCGCTGATGAGCGACGAGCAGGCCAAGTTCTGGTACCACCTCTTTGTCTCGTCGGTCTATTTCTTTCCGTTGTTCGGGGCGGTCATCGCGGATGCGTTCTGGGGCAAATTCCGCACCGTCATGATCCTGTCGCTGGTGTACTGCCTGGGGAACTTTGCGCTGGCGTTGGACGCCACGCGGCTGGGGCTGTTCCTGGGCATGGGGCTGATCGCGGTTGGTTCGGGGGGCATCAAACCGTGCGTGTCGGCCAACGTCGGCGACCAGTTCGGCCCGGCCAATCAGCACCTGCTCTCCAAGATGTTCGGCTGGTTCTATTTCTCCATCAACGTCGGCTCCACGCTTTCGATGTTCCTGGTGCCTGAACTCATGGAGCGGCACGGCCCGCAGTGGGCGTTTGCGTTGCCAGGGGTGCTGATGGTGCTGGCGACGGTGGTTTTCTGGCTGGGGCGCAAGAAGTTTGTGCACGTGCCCGCCAGCGGCATGGCCTTTGTGCGGGAGACCTTCAGTTCAGCCGGGCTGGGGGCGCTGGGCCAGCTTGTGATCATCTACCTTTTCGTGGCGGTGTTTTTCTCGCTTTACGATCAGAGCGGCTCGGCGTGGGTGCTGCAGGCCGAGCGAATGGACCGGCACTTCCTGGGCAAGGAGTGGCTTCCCTCCCAAATCCAGACGATCAATCCGGTGCTGGTGCTGCTTTACATCCCGTTGTTCAACTACTGGCTCTACCCACTGATGGACAAGGTGTTTCCGCTGACGCCACTGCGCAAGATTTCGGCGGGGATGTTCGTGACGGTGGTGTCGTTCCTAATCTCGGCGTGGATCGAGACGCGGTTGGACGCGGGGATCAAGCTGAACGTGGGCTGGCAATTGCTGGCGTTCGTGGTCCTGACCGCCGGGGAGATCATGGTTTCGATCACGAGCCTGGAGTTCTCCTACACACAGGCGCCAAGGAAAATGAAGTCCTTGGTCATGAGCGTGTACCTGGCTTCGATCGCGCTGGGCAACGCGATTACCGCCGCCGTGAACTACGGCATTCAAAAGCCGGCGGTGAGCGCCTGGCTCTTCGGCTCGACCAAGGTGGTCGGAGACGTCTATTACCTGTTGTTCGCCGCGCTGATGCTGGTGACGTCCATCCTGTTCATCTTCGTGGCGATGCTCTACCGGGAAAAGACCTACCTCCAGGAGGCAGCTTGATCGGAGGGCGGAATTGCAAACTGCAAACTGCAGATTGCAGATTTGAGTCGGCCCCGGCCCCATGCCCGCTTACGCGCGCTCCATGTACTTGCCGGTGCGCGTGTCAACCTTGACCTTCTCGCCGGTCTTGATGAAGAGCGGCGCCTGGATGCTGATGCCGGTTTCGAGCGCGACGGCCTTCATGACGTTGCTGGCGGAGTCACCGCGGATGCCTTCCGGGGCGTGGGCGACGGTGAGGACGACGGCGGCGGGCAGTTCCACCTGCACGGCCTTGTCTTCCACGAAAGTCACAGTGACGGGCGTGTTCTCGACCAGGTAGTTCTTCGCGTCGCCGACGGTCTCGGGCGCGAGCATGACCGTCTCGAACGTTTGCGGGTCGGAAAAGACGAAGTCCTTGCCGTCCATGTAACTGAATTCCATTTTGCGCGCCAGCAGGGGCACCACCTCGACTTTCTCGGTGGAACTGAACCGCACGTCGGAGGACTTGCCAGTGCGGATGTTGCGCAAGGTGGCTTGGACGAAAGCTCGGAGGTTGCCGGGCGTGCGATGCTGCGCGTCCAACACCACGCACACCTCGCCGTTGTACTTAATCGCCATGCCGCGCCGCAGATCGTTTGCTGAACCCATATGCTTCAAAAACTGGCCGCCGCGTCCGGCACCGGCCCGTGGCAGCGGGAGGGTGAACATAGCCGAGCGGCGCCCGAATGCAAGCGCAGAAATGTCTTTGAATTCCGCCGCTGCCCCGCCAACATCCGCGCTTGCCTGGCCGCGCTGAGCCGCGCGCCAGGAGAGCGGAGTTGATGAAACGCACGCACCATTGCAACGAGCTGCGCCTGGCGCACGCCGGCCAAACGGTGACTCTGTGTGGCTGGGTCCACTCTTGCCGCGACCTGGGCGGGGTGATCTTTGTGGACGTCCGGGACCGGGAAGGCCGGACGCAGGCGGTGTTCGATCCGTCGGCGTTGCCGGGGGCAGTCTTCGCGCAGGCCGCGGCGCTGCGCAGTGAGAGCGTGATTCAAGTCGCCGGCACGGTGCGTCAGCGGCCGCCTGGCACGGTGAATCCGAAGATTCCCACCGGCGAGGTGGAGGTCCTGGCCGGGCAACTGGAAGTGCTGAACGCGGCCGACCCGCTGCCGTTCCAGATTGACGATCCGGAGGCCGCCGCCAAGGTGAACGAGGAGTTGCGGCTCAAGTACCGCTTCTTGGACCTGCGGCGGGAGCCGATGGCGCGTCACCTGCGCCTGCGCCACCAGGTGGCCCTGGCCACCCGCGCCTATTTCGATGAGTTGGGTTTCCTGGAAGTCGAAACCCCGATGCTCTTCAAGTCCACCCCCGAAGGCGCCCGCGAATTTGTTGTGCCTTGCCGCACGAACCTGGGCCTCTTTTACGCCTTGCCGCAGTCGCCCCAGCAGTTCAAGCAAATCCTCATGGTGGCCGGCATCGAACGCTACTTCCAGTTGGCCAAGTGCTTCCGCGACGAGGACCTGCGCGCCGACCGCCAGCCCGAATTCACCCAGATTGACCTGGAGATGTCCTTCATCGAGCGGGAAGACATCTACCAGGTCACCGAGGGTCTGCTCAAGCGTCTCTGGAAGACCGCCCTGGACCTGGAGCTGCCCACGCCTTTCCCGCGCTTGTCCTTCATTGAGGCCATGAATCGCTATGGCACCGACAAGCCCGACACGCGCTTCGGCCTGCCGTTGGCGGACCTGAGCGAGGAATTCCGCCACAGCGCCTTCAAGCTCTTCAGCCGCACCGTCGCCGAAGGCGGCGTGGTCAAGGCTCTCAACGCCAAGGGCCTGGCTGGCGTCACCCAGGGGCAAATGGACACCATGACCGAGCTGGCGAAGAGCGGTGGGGCCAAGGGTTTGGCCTTTATCAAAGTCGAGGGTGGCGAGTGGAAGGCCCCAATGGTCAAGTTCTTTAGCCCGGCCGAGAAGGCGGCGCTGGCGGCCAAGCTGGGCGTGGAGGAAGGCGACTTGATCCTGTTCGCGGTCGGCCCGTGGTTGATGGCGTGCGAAATCCTGGGCCGGATTCGGCTTTATGCGGCGGAGGTGCTCAAGGCCCAAGGCAAACTCTCCATCCCGGCCGACCGCTTCGATTTTCTGTGGGTGGTGGATTTCCCGCTCTTGAGCTTCGACAAGGAACAAAACCGCTGGTATTCGAGCCACCATCCGTTCACGGCGCCCGTGGCCGAAGACATCCCGTTGCTGAAGAGCGACCCCAAGAAGGTGCGGGGCCAGCACTACGACGTGGTGGTCAATGGAATCGAGTTGGGCGGCGGCTCGATTCGGATTCACCAACCCGACGTCCAAAAACTCGTTTTTGAAGACGTGCTCCAAATCCCGCCGGAGACGGTCAAGGCGCGTTTCGGCTACATGTTGGAGGCCTTCCGCTACGGCGCTCCGCCGCACGGCGGCATTGCGTTGGGCTTCGACCGGCTGATTGCCATTCTGTGCGGCGTGGCCAGCATCCGCGACGTGATCGCCTTCCCCAAAACCACCAAAGGCACCGACCTGATGACCGACTCGCCCGGGGGAGTTGAGCCCAAGCAACTGCGCGAGCTGCACTTGGAACTCACGGTGGCCAAGGGGGAATAGGCCGTGACGATTAGCTGAGCTGGCACGAGAAGAAGCCCGTCGCGCCCCGGAGTTCGGTGATCAAAAGAATTCCGCGTGACAAGCCGCCTCTGGCGCGTATATTGCTTGGTTCGGCGGACGACCCTATCGTCTAGTGGTTAGGACACCACCCTTTCACGGTGGCGGCACGGGTTCGAATCCCGTTAGGGTCGCCATTTTGACGAGTGCCCGTTTCGGTTCAACCGGAGAAGAGGGCAGGGAGGTTCACAGGTTGCCGCACTGGCTCCAGCCGCGGCCGACCCACCGGCGAAGCGTTTTTGCTGGCTTGGTGGATGAGGGCCTATTAGATACTCGGCCCGATGAAGACGCGGTGGCTGGTGCGGGGCGATATTGACGGTTTTTTTGGCCTGTTCATTGACAACCTGCTGCAGTTGATGGTCATTTCGGTGTTGGGGCGCGTGGTGTGTGGCTTTCCCCCCGAACTCATCAGCCAACGCATCCTGCCGGGAGCGGCGGTTTCCATCTTGGTCGGCAATCTGTTCTATGCCTGGCAGGCCCACCGGCTGGGGCAGCGAACCAACCGCGACGACGTCACCGCGTTGCCTTACGGCATCAACACTCCCAGCGTACTGGCCTATATCTTCTTCATCATGGGGCCAGTCTATCAAGAGACCGGGAACGCCACGCTGGCGTGGCAGGCGGGCTTGTTCGCTTGCCTGCTGAGCGGGGTGATGGAGGTGTTGGGGGCCTTTTGCGGGGACTGGGTGCGGCGGCACACCCCGCGCGCCGCTCTGTTGTCCGCGCTGGCGGGCATTGCGATCACGTTTGTGGCGATGGGGTTCGTGTTCCAAATCTTCGCCACGCCGGTCATCGCGCTGTTGCCGATGATGCTGATCCTGGTCACCTACGCCGCCCGTGCCAAGTGGCCACTGGGCCTGCCTGGCGGCCTGTTGGCCGTGGTCGTCGGCACGCTCTTGGCCTGGGCCTTTCGCTGGCTGGGCTACGACTATTTCCAGCCGATGGAGCAGGCTTACCACCCCCACCTTTACGTTTCGACGCCGGCTTTGGGCGATCTGCTGCCCATGCTCACCTCGCCGGTGGGCTGGAAATACCTGGCCGTGATTTTCCCCATGGGGCTGTTCAACGTCATTGGCTCGCTCCAGAACTTGGAGAGCGCCGAGGCAGCCGGCGACCGTTACGAGACTAGGCCGTCGTTGCTGGCCAACGGAATCGGCACTCTGTGCGCCGCTGCTTTTGGCAGCGCGTTTCCGACAACCATCTACATCGGCCACCCCGCTTGGAAAGCAATGGGCGCGCGGGTTGGATATTCGATCATCAACGGCCTGGTCATCACCGCCCTCTGTGTGGTCGGGGGCGTGACTCTGGTGCTGAAGCTCGTCCCGCTGGAAGCCACCCTGGGAATTCTGGTGTGGATTGGGCTGATCATCACCGCGCAAGCCTTCATCGCGACTCCCAAGGAGCATGCCCTGGCCGTGGCGCTTGGGTTGATTCCCGCGCTGGCTGCCTGGGCGCTGGTGCTGATTGAGACGACGTTGCGCAAGGCGGGCGTGAGTCTGTTCGACACGGCGCCGAAATTCGGGGCTGACCTTTTCGTGCAGGGGGTCATCGCGCTGAGCCAGGGATTCCTCCTTACGGCGATGGTGTTGGCAGCCATGCTCGCCTTCATTATTGACCGAAATTTCCTCAAAGCCGGCGTTTGGGCCCTGGCCGGGGCAGGGCTTTCGGCGGTGGGAGTCATCCACGCTTATGAGTTGACGCCCCTGGGGGTGCAAAACAAATTCGGATGGCTGGCAACGCCACAATTCACCTTCGCCTACGCCCTCACGGCGGGTCTCTTGATTGGCCTGCACTTGTGGCGGAACAGGGGCAAAAGCTCCGTGCCGCCGGCCAGCGCGACCAATTCCGACTTGGCGAAACCCCCGGACGCGAGAGACTGCTTAGCTGTCCGGTAGTTCTTATGGCAAGGCCGGACTGGGTTGGCTGCGTCGTGGTAGTTTGGCAAGGAGAATGTGACCTCTTGTCGTGTAGTTTTCAAAGCCGGAAAAGTGGTGGTTGGCAAGTCCGATCGAGCCTAACCGCCTCCCGAAAGGATGCCAGCTCAACCCACTCAGGGCTGGTTCCCGAGCTGGCCCTGGGGGCCGTCAGTCTGGGCCGGTTCCAACGGAACTTCCACCGCTTTTGGGGGCATAGACCCGCATAGGACCTCGATTTGACGCGGGTTTCTGCTGTCTTGGCCTTTTGCCTCGTTGTAGGCATGTTGTTTTCTTCCGCTTTCTGCATCTTTTCTGTTGACATCGGACTTGCATCCGCCTATTCCGT
>Ga0315268_10004864_pt1 | contig 14500 bp, 14 predicted proteins | sample C1_top_MG_FD_204535 | JGI IMG/M metagenome (GOLD analysis project Ga0315268, IMG submission 204535) | Sediment microbial communities from Yellowstone Lake, YNP, Wyoming, USA - C1_top | ecosystem: Environmental > Aquatic > Freshwater > Lake > Sediment | place: USA: Wyoming | collected 2017-08-01
GTTTGTGGACCATGAAGAAGACATACCTTCCTCTTTTCCTCTAATTTTAGGCTACTGTTTCCATCTTCGGATAAGATGGCTGTGAAGGTTAGGATTAATGTGGAGAATAGTATAGAAGGAAGGAGCCAGACGGGATGGGGGAAGAGGGATGCGTAAATCAGTCCAAATCTGCAATATACACCAATGCAGAAAATGACATGATCATTCCAAATCATTCTTGGTTGCCCCTCAGGTTTCTTCGAGTTCACAATTTTACCCCATGCAAATGCCTTTTAAGCGACAACATGGTTGGAGAATATTAGCTTCTAGGTTTGTAAGAAAATTTTATAAGTAATACTTTTTTAAATGTATTACAAGGAGACTTTATGATGGAAGGAGAGACTACAACTACCGTCACTCAAAAGGGACAGGTGACTATCCCACGGATTTACCGCAAGAGATACTCCATCAAAGAGGGTGTAAAGGTCCGTTTTGTTCCAATGGATCAAGTGGGTGCGAATGAGATGGAGAAATATGCTTTAGCCCTCCAACTGATCCCCCATTATGATAGTTTCATTGGTGTAGATCAGGGAAAGGGCTCATATGAAGCGGTTGTGAAGGAGTTGGAGGCGTTCCGTCGTAAATGGGAAGCGCCGAGAGAGTAGTGTTAGACACCCGCTTCCTCCTTGCCATTCCATTTCTCGATGAAAGAAAGAAGGGAAAAGTAGTAGCATTCCACAGCCGGATACGCAGCAAGGCAGTAACGGGATATGTCCCAACGATTGTGATCACTGAATATTTTCACATCATGAGTAAACGGTATGGAACTGATGTAGCTGAGCTTAGATCACGGAGCATAATGGAAACCTATACTATTGTGGATGTGGATGAGGCTATTGCATTGGAGGCGGGTAGAATCCTAGCCCGAGTTGAGGTCCCAATTGGAGATGCTATTATTGGGGCTACTAAATATTGTATGAAGGCTGATTATGTCGTAACAGACGACGAAGAGCACTTTAATAAGATTGGCGTTAAGACAAAATGGATAGATCAACTGTAATTTGTCTTAAAGATGGCCCCACTTTCTTGCACATTCGCTAGGCCTCTTTCCCTCTGTAGAATAATTGAGTCCCGGGGATTCTTTGTGAAGGGAGGATCGTTTAGGTGTTAAATGTGTTTCTTCACGCCTTTCTCATGCCTCGGCGAGTTGCCAAAGAAAAATAAACAACCTCGTTTATGTCGGTATTTGAATCTCCTTTTCTGTTTGTTTTTCAGCGTGGGGGGAGGCATACTAATGTTGAGAGCTTACCGAAGGGTTTCCCTAGAAGTGAATATGGTAAAATCAAAGAAGCCATTAAGGAACTTGATATAGAGGGCTTCTTCCTAAAGAGGCCTAAGCCTAATGGAATTCACGTATCCCTTAATCCTCATATGTTACTGAAAGTGAGGGAAGTCTTAGAGGCTGAATAATCGGCTAAATGACACATGGTTTGTATAGCTGGACGGTTAAACTATGGATGGTTATGCAAGAGTCTATTTGAAATAATCGCTGAGAAGCTTGGAAAATCTTGAGTTTTAAGAGTAGTTCAAAATGATGTGGGGTGATTGGGTGGAGCTTTATTTGCTTGATTGTTTGCGGGTGTTGATGAGCTTGGGGTTGCTTGGCTATGCTTCTTGGAGTGATCTTAAATGGCGGGAAGTGAGTGATTGGGTGTGGATTATTTTTGCTTCCTTTGGCGTTTTATTGACTGGCCTTTACATTTATTTGACGAGTGCGTGGTCGCTGTTATTTGATCTAGGGTTATCTGTGGGGGTCATGGTTACTTTGTCGGTTTTCCTTTTCTATTTTGGGTTTTTTGGTGGGGCTGATGCGAAGGCTTTTATCTGCTTGTCGGTAGCGTTGCCTTGGTATCCAAGGTATGTCCCATTTTCTCCGTTGACTGAGTTCGTTCAACCTTTGTTTTCATTAGCTGTTTTTACCAATGGGGTTATTGTGGCTGCAAGCTCAGCTTTTTATGTTCTAGGTAAAAATATTGTTTGGAAGCGTCGGACGGGAAGAAGGCTTTTTGAAGGGTTAGAGGATATCTCAGTTTGGAAGAAGTGTCTGGCTGTTTTATCGGGTTATCGGGTTAAGATTTCAGATTTAGAGAAAAGTATCCATCTATACCCATTAGAGGATGCTGAGGAGAAAGAGGGTAGGGTAACTCGGAGTTTAATGGTCTTTGTGAAAGTTGAGGAAGAAAAGGAGAGCGTAGTGGAGAGGTTAAAGGGGTTGGTGGAGAAGGGTGTTTTATCGGATGAGGTTTGGGCTACTCCTGGTTTGCCGTTAATTTTATTTATCACGGTTGGGTTCGTTTTGACGTTATTTTTTGGAGATGTCGTGGGTTGGATGTTTAAACTTTTAGCGAGTTAGGTGTGAGCGATGATTTTTATGTGTTTCCCCATGAAAACTGTTTGGTTTTACACCATGTGCTAAACGAGTTGTGGCTGAGGTAATAGCGGTGGGATCCTAAGGTTCGGGGTTTTTAGTGATTTACTTCCTTTAAAAGCTTTTTAAGTAGATTTCATGATTAGATGGTTTTGAGGGGAAATGCCGTGAGGAAACGAAAGGAGAAAACTGCGTTTGAACATGTGATGTCTATGGGAGATGAACTTGGGAATTACGTAGACAAATGGATAGCAGTAAGAGAAAATGAAGTAGTGGCAGTTAGTGATGATATAAAAGAAGTATTCAAGAAAGTTAAGGAAAAATATCCAGAGGAAACACCATTCATAATGAAAGTTCCTGCCGACAGAGTTATGGTGTTATAAGACGTCTTTCAGGACTGTTACTTGTAAGTACCTCTTTTTCAAATATAGGTTAAAAAATGGATCCCTACGAGTAGTTAGGCTACCTTTAGTTCATATCTATATAGAGTCCTCACAGTTGAGTTTGGAAACCGTTGGGTTGGTAGATACAGGAGCTACTCAGTCACTTATACCGCGAGAAATAGCTGAGGTTTTAATGTTAGAATACGAAGAGGGCGAAGGTGAAGTTTGGGGTGCAGGAGGAGTATTTACAGCTCAACTAGCTAAATTAAAAAAGCTTGTATTGCTAAAGAATGTAACTCCATTCGCCTCGTTCCTGGAGGTCAAAGTTCTAGTTCCTGAGCGTGAAGGCATTTTACCATATGCGATATTGGGAAGAGATTACACATTCAAACGATTTGATATAACATTCCACGAGAAAAGGCAAAAGATGACCTTCACAAAGACCTAAACGAGAATACAAAAGTTTTGACTTTTATCCAAATTCAACAACAATCTACTCTTGTGAAATTATATCGTTGACTTGCCCCGCTCTATGCGCGCTTGCACATGTTGTAGCTGGCGTCTAAAAGCTTGGTTTTACACCATGTGCTAGATGCGTCATGGCTCAGATAATACTGGTAGGATTCCAAGGTTCTGAATTTTTAGTGATCTCTGCGAGAGAAACAACCTTTTAGTGTGAACTTTTCACAACAACTTCTTGGGTAACAAATATGCACATGATAGATGAGGCTGCGATCTCCAATTCCAAATGAATTAAACAATGTGAAGCTAGATTATTGTCAGTTGTTTTAACTCTCCTTTGAGTAGCGCGAGTTGTTGCGTCGGAAAGGCTTCTGGATGCACTGGTATGATCATGATCCCATCTGCCGCTGCAATATTGTCACGTTTAGTTTGGATGAACCGATAGGTGGCTTCGAACCCGTTGCGGCTTGCGAGGTACTCCACCCCGTCGAGAAGCACTATGGGATTTTTAGCAACATTAACGAATCCTGCTATTAGCAGTGATAATTCCAGTAGATTCTCTGTGACACGTCCCCTTACATTAAAGTCGGTCAGCCAGAAGATCTGGGTGTTACTTAGAGCATATAGTTCTCTAACTTTCCTTGGGTTTTCCCTTGTTATGCAGAGTCCCTGCCATCCATGCTGCACATGTTCCTCGAATAGTCTGAACGCTCTATCCCTTTGCTCCTCCAAAACTATGTAACACTCTGAGGGTTCTAACTCATATTTCTGGGCTTTCTCTTCAACAATTTCAGGCATCATTCCTTGAGTGAGAAGGGCCCTCCTAATTAGGAAGGCTGCTTGGCCAGCATAGGCTCGCAGGGTTTGAATTTCCTCCAACCCGAAGGCTTCAGGCCTTTCACTATAAACGTTGAGAGCCCCCAAAACCTTGTTATCAACTATTAGCGGGAAAGCTGCGGATGACTTGTAGCCTCTCTTCAGGGCTTCCTCACGCCAAGGGGCATATTGCAGGTCACTGTCAATATGATTCTGGATAGCAGGTTTCCCTGTCCTAATCGCTGTCCCAGTTGGACCCCTCCCAAGAGGCGAATCATCATACCTCACCTTGATGGATTGGAGATATCCCTTCTCAAAACCAGCCTGTGCAAGCGGCTTAACTTCAAAGGAGCCTTCCTCTATTAGTCCAATCCAAGCCATCCTATAACCAAGTCGCTCCACCGTACCTTCGCAAATTAGACCTAGCATCCACTTTAAATCAAGAAACGAACTAAGTCTACCAATAGTCGAAGTCAGCTCATCAACTTTTGCTCTGAGTCCTTGCAAGGATTCCACCTATTCCTTAAATGGTAGGGTTCGGGTGCATTTTAGGTTGATGCTTGTGTTGATAAGCTGAGTTCGCTGGCCATAAGAATGTAAGTACTCTATTAATCTACATACGTTTGGGAAGCGAATACTTGACTAAAATCGTGAAAAATAGAAAGAGGGGAAAACGATGAAAACTACATGGAAAACTGCTAGTTTCCCATGAAATATTCAAGCCTCGTCAATCCTAGGATCTCATGGAAGTCTAATCCTATAGCATCTAACACTTGTTCAAAGGTTGCTTCAATGTATTCTACGTATTTGTCAACGTCGATCTCGCTTACCGATGCTAGCTGCACAGGTTTAACTCCAGGGGCACCTACCACTTTGACGTACCCAATGATGTCTCCTGGTTTAATTTCAATGCCTCTTTCAACTAGGAGTTTGGCTGCCTTAACATGGATGGGGGTTGTTTTCACATATCTTTCGGGTGGTTTACTAATCATGATGTTAAATGAAAGGTCTTGGAGCGAGTATTCTCGGTTCTTGATTTTGGTATAGCATGTTTTGACTATGTTTCTAATTTTTTGCCGGGCTTCTTCGAAATCTTCGGGAGACTGCACTTGGCTTAATGTTTTGACCATTTCCATAAATTCCCGCTTTAAGAATTCGGGGATGTGCCTCTTTTTCCCAGTTAACCCCTTAATGTCTACGCTTCCGTCAGGGAGGACACCTAGATAGTTCTTCTTGCGCATTGAAAACACTGAATACCTGTAGACTTTGTCGATTTCAAGTTCCATGCCCAGCTCCTCTTCAGACCATTTCATCAACTCATCGATTTGCTGCGAGGTTGGGGCTTCAAGGAAGATGCTGTCAGTATCCCCATACAAGACTTTGATGCCTAAGGAGTTGGCTTTCTCAATGGTATGGGTGATGGCGTACCGGCCAATTGCTGCCGTGGCTTCTGCAACTGGGGGGCAGTATAGGGCGAAGGCTTCAGCGCCCATAACTCCATACGATGCATTGAGGAACACCTTTAACGTAAGTTGAACAACGTTGTAGAGATTCCGCACCGCCTCAGGTAACGCCTTGTCTTTAGCCCGCTTTTTATACCATTTAACCCGCATGTCACGTAGTGAACCTATGATAAGGCTGTATAAGCCGCGGCGTTTCCTGCAGACCCAGTGCGGGGTCTCTGGAATCTTATTATTTCTACATTCAGGATGAGGACAGAGAACCGTCTCGTAGCTGAGATTGTATTTTTTAATAATTGAGGGGTAGAGGCTATTATGGGCACAAATCCATCCGAGGCCACTGATAAAGCTATTTGTTTCGCTAACCCCTAGATCGTAAACATAACCGTTGGTTGGGTAGCACTTTTGGATTTCTTCTACTTTTGAGATCTGGAGATCTGATGAAAGGAATGAATATAGTTTTTCCCAATCAGGATCGATTGGGTAACCAATAGGTTTAGTTCCATGTTTAGTACGGAAGCTAGTTGCATACCTGTCGAGTTCCCCTGAGGATAATTCTATAATGTTGGAACACAGTCGCAATTTGTTTACTTTCACCGTTTTTTGGTAGAGACACGCCCCAATGGTTTTCCTTTCATCTTTCGAGAGTTTATTCCACCAAGTGCCGTAGCGGGAGTTCAGATGGTTTCTGATGAGTTGCTGAGCATCTTCGGTAAGTGATACCGTGGCTTCATCAGGAAGTCTCTCTAGAAGGTGATTATCAAGGTTTTTGAGCGATGTGCAAAAGTCTTCAAGAAACTTGACTTTTTTCGTATTCTCCGAGGCTTTGCATGGAACGCTTTCTCGAATTGCCTGAGGAAGTAATGTTGTGGGAAATAGATATGACGGGTGACGATTATGGGTTATGTTGAAATCATCCCAATTGTCATTAACACGCACGGTATAATCGACTACCTGATCCGTGATTGTACGCTTTCCACGCTTCCGTGGCTTATCGATTTTCTCGGATTTTTCATCAATTGTAATGCCATTTTTCCCTAGGCTTAATAGAAATAACGTAAGGTCGTTAGCAAGTCTTTTTGAGGAGGTTTTAAACGCATATCCAGAATCGTAATTCCACCCGTCACCATTGAAGTAAGCTTTTAGAAACGCCATCTTGGTCACTTCATCGGTAAAGAATAAGAAGGGGGGCATTGCTTTGGTATAGGCATCCCTACCAGCCCCTAGGCAGATAGCCAGTAGGTAAGATAGGAAATGCGACTTGCTTAAAACGACGCCGACTCTTTGACGACTAAAAGGAAAGCCCAGCTGCATTAAACAATCAAAAATATCCTCACTTATCCGTGGCGATTTTTCCTGTGCGATAATGATACTATCATTGGTTGAGCAGATTGAGCCCTCAGATAAATAGTACCCTAAGAACTTTGCAAAATTTTCTAAGGAAAGCACTAGGCTACATGGAGTCCCACGCATTTTGAATTTTTTACCTTTAAGGTAAATGCCCCAGTTACGAAGTTCATTGGGCGGGATAAGATGTAGATAGGGTTTAAGGTCATTAAATCGAAAGATTAAGCGTCTAGACTGGGGATCGCGATAGTAGAGTTTCTCTGCCATGATTTTTTGAAGAGGAGTCGCAGTCGATTTTCTCCACTGCGTTGAAAGTCTGTTGTAATTGTAAATGAGGATTAATGGTTCAGTCTTCTCCTCTGGCATTGTTTTTAAAAGGTCTAGTAGATTTATCTTGTTTCTGTAGATTATTGGAAAACATACTTTCTTAGGAATAATTATGTAATCTCCTCTTCTAAGTTCGCCAACTTTAACAGGAACAACTTCTAAGTTTTCATTTAGCCTGAATAAGCTATGATTTGGAGTTACCCTTAAAGAGCGCCCATCAGATGTTCTAATTTTTAGCAGACTTTCTTGCCATTTATGTCTAGAAACTTGAGTAATAGGTTTAAACTTAACTTTTCCATCCTTATCAAAGCATAATACTTCCCAATGTTTTGTCTCCGCAACTTGTAGTGGAGCAACATCGCATGAAGGCAAAAGGTTATCCACAAATTCTGCGATTTTCACCTGATGAAAACCTTCCTCCCCCTCCCTTCTCACTATAATTGGCTCATCTGAGTCGACGCTAGCAAAATCAAGCACTGGCACATTGAAGTGGACGCCTGGGGAGGGTGGAATGACTATTGCGCCTTTGTATTTCTTGCCTTTTGTTATAGCCTCGGTGGTAGTTATTCCCTTTAGCTCGAGGAGGTCTTGGGGGCGGGGAATTAGGTAGTTTCGACGCCTGTGCTCATAGTATAGAAGGCTTCGGATCCACCCTGACACTCCCTGACGGTTAACGTCTTCAATCGGCATCTGGCTGATTCTGGAGAAGATGACGAGTAGCTTCATGACAAGGTCGTTGCCGTGGGTGGTTAGGTTCATTGTGATTTCGGCATCGCGATAGCAGTAATTTGCGAGTTCCATGTATGGAAGTTCTGGGAGGGGTAGCCTGAGTTCCAGTTTGGTCATGCCGAGTAGGGCTTCGCCAACCGCATCTAAGGTGTTTTCGCGATATTTCTGGCTGAAGGCGTAGATCTGGAGAGATCTGTTGAAGAAGAATTTGTAGAGATCGATGTGCACCCCATATTTCAGTAAGGCGAATTCTCTACCCAGCTCGATTGGAATCTGCTCTCGAGGAAAGTGGAGATGCCCTTCAGCACGGTGATAGAGATAGCGGAGATCGAAGTCGTCGCCATTAAAGGATAACACGATCGGATAATCGAGCAACGCCTTAAAGATCTCAGTGATCAGCTTAGCTTCGTCATCATAATACTCAACTCTCACATCTGAGGGCAGCGTTGCACTACCTTCCTGGACGTTAAGTCTTCGTAGGAGGAGAACCCGTTTAACCCCATCTGATCCAAGCAGGGTTGCACAGACAACAGGGTAGGCTGCCTCATGGGGATCAGGAACGCGTGAGGGAACATCAGTTGCCACCTCAATGTCCAATGCAACTCGTCTAAACTCTGGCACTTGACATTCAAACAGGTTAGCCCAGGTCTCTATGTATTCTTGGAACTCCTTTGATTCCTTTGTAAATAAGTTTCGCAATTCATTCAGGGTTTCTGAGGGCACATCTGGTTTGATAGGTATTAGATCGCCATCCTTGACTTGATATGGCATACCCATAGCTAGTCGCCGATCGTAAATGAAATTCTCATAGTATCGAATGTCGGCTTCCCATGCTTTTGGAATGATGTCTCTGATACATCCAGATGGGCGACCGCCTATTGCTAAGGGGTCCTTAGCCACGATCTTGGTCATTTGAGCCTCTTTATCGCGTAATGTATCGTACTTTTTAATCACTTCAAAATGGTTGAGGCCCCCATGCGTCGACAATGCACCATTTTTCTGGAGTTGCTCGATTGGTAAATCTGATAAACAATATGGTTTATGCCCAGTTGTATCATACCAGAAATAGAATCGGTGAGTCTTAGGCTCGTAAAGCCTTACGTACGCTACACCTTTTTCTCCGTCGTAACTAGCTGAGATTAAATATGCCTCAGTTAGATTGCGGGGAGTCTCAGGGCTAAAGGTTAACGGCTCCAATTCTTTTTTGACGGATTCCGGTTTTGGTTTTTCCTCTATTGATACCGATGTTTTCGCGAAGAAGTTTTCGAGAGGTAGTGAAGTCATTTTTCAAGTCATCATAGCTTTAGATAGGCTCGCAATAAAGGTTATTCTATTTATCGATGCCAACAAAAAGCCTAAATCCCCACCAAGCCACTTCCTTTCCTTCGTGAAGGAAAAACCGTGAGCAGACCAAGACAAGCAGGAGCCTTTGCTGCTGGATTGCTCATGATTGTTGTAGCATACTATTTAGTGATGAATTTTGTTCAAAATCCTGAAATTTCATCTCTGCCCTATTACACCTTCAGAACTCTTCTAAGAATCACTCTAACCCTAGCTATTTCTGTAGCTTGGGGTGTATCCTTCGGAATATTAGCTTCGACAAACAAGACAGCTTCAATTATACTTGTGCCTTTCATCGACCTGCTACAGTCCATCCCAATACTGGGTTACTTCCCTGCTGTAATCCTATTCTTCATAGCGCTCTTTCAAGGAAGCGAAATTGGAATTGAGCTCTCTGCCATATTGCTACTTTTCACCTCTATGGCGTGGGCTATATTTTTCGGCGTTGTAGGTGCGGTCAAAGGAATTCCCACGAACATAGTTGAATCGGCTCATAGCTTTGGATTGACAGGTTTTAAGTACACCCGCCACGTGATTATCCCGGCTATTGTTCCCGCCTTGATTTCGGGAGCCACGCTGGCTTGGTGCGACGGGTGGTTCTTCATGATAGCAGCAGAATACGTGATGTATCAAGGGCAGATTTATTCGGTTCCTGGACTCGGCTCCTACCTAGCTAAGGCAGCCTACGTCTATAACGATCTCAACCTCTCGGTGATACTTCTAGGTTTAATCACTGCAATAGTCCTCTTTTTGAATTTTTTGACATGGCACAGGCTTATGGAAAGAGTTGGCACAGGCACGTACAAACCTGCCATTAAAATAGGGCTGTCAGGCATTGGCATACTAGGAGTAGCTGGACCAAGATGGACGCGTTTAGGAGACCGCATTCACATGCCAAAGTCACTAATTCTAGTTTCCAAGTGGCTGAAACGATATACCCGTTTGGAGAAGGCTGTCGCCATCGTCTTATCCTTAGTTGCGGTTTTCTTCATTATATACTTTATAGCTGGACAGATGCCCAGCGTAGAAGTGTTGCAGCAAGCTTTTGCAGATCCAGAGTTTACTAATCTTCCCGTTTACACAGCCTTGACTTTAGGGAGGCTGGGAGTCGCTTATGTCATTTCTCTGGGCATTGCCCTAGGGATGGGTGTTCTGGCCGCGGAACACAAGAAGCTTGCAGCGATTTTTTATCCCATATATGACATTGGACAGGCGGTTCCGATCTTGGCGTTGTTTCCCATATTCTTTATCGCTTTTAGTCGAGCTTTTGGAGGAGCAGTTGGCTTAGAGATGACTGCAATTGTCATTCTCGTTTTAGACATGATTTGGTACATGTTTCTTAACATCGTTAGCGCGGTGAAGAGTATTCCAAGCGAGATTAAGGAGGTGGGGCATCTTTTTGGGCTCAAAGGCCTAAAACGCATCACCCATCTGGTCATTCCTGCAATCTTACCCGCCATTGTCACAGGCAGCATTCTATCTTGGGGAACTGGATGGAACACTATAATTTTCGCTGAATACATGCCCTACCAAACCGAGCTCACCGGAGGGCAACCTCTCACGCTCCCAGGATTAGGGTCATACCTTGACAAAACTGGATACTTGCCACCTCCTAAAGGGAACGTCATACGACTTTTTTTCCTGTTAGGTGTGATTGCCGCCATCGTGCTTCTAATGGAAGGACTGGTATGGAGAAGGCTGCTGAGAAGATTTGAAAAATATAGGATTGAGGTGTAACTCTTGGCTGTGCTTGAAATCAAGAATGTAACGAAGACTTTTCAGATAGAAAAATCTAGAATCCCAGTTCTAGAAGATGTAAGTTTTTCAGTTAAGAATGAATTCGTCTGCATCGTTGGGCCTTCTGGGTGTGGCAAGTCTACGCTGCTGAGGATAATTGCAGGTTTAGAAAAGGCTGATTCAGGCCAAATAATTTTCCAAGGCCAGTCCTATACGTCGCCGTCTCCTAAAATTACCATGATCTTCCAATTGTTCGGTTTGTTGCCTTGGAAAACCGCCCTAGAAAACGTGGAGGTTCCGTTGGAAGTTCTTGGAATGAAAAAGGAGGAGAGAGAGGAAATTGCTAAGAATTACCTGCGCAGGGTTGGTTTAGAGGGCTTTGAAAACACTTATCCCCACGACCTTTCAGGTGGCATGAAACAAAGGGTTGGCATCGCTAGGGCTTTGGCACTTCAGCCAGAGGTGTTGCTTATGGATGAGCCTTTCTCCTCTCTCGACGAGTTGACAGCGAAAACCTTGCGGCTACTGGTGCTCAAAATCTGGCGTGACCGCAGGGTTCCCCCGAACACTTATATTATGGTCAGCCACAATGTTGAGGAAGCCGTTTTCATGGCTGATCGCGTTATTGTTATGTCGCCTAGACCTGGGAGAATTGTTGGGGAGGTTAAAGTGAAGGTTCCGAGACCTAGGGAGAAACACCTAAGGCATAGAGAATTTTACGATGCCTATGATAAGATAATGGGGTTGATTCAAAAATCCGCCCCAAGGCTCTCTGTTCATTAGGACGTTTCTAGTTTAGTTTTCACCGCCTTGATAAGTTCCTCTTTTTCAGGAACCCCAACGAACGCTACTTTACCGTTGATAACAATTGTGGGAACAGAGAAAATTCGATACCCATTTGCCCTAGCCATACCCTCGCTTGTGGATGTGTTTACCTCCTCGACGATAATGTCACTGAACTTGGCACCCACTTCGCGAACCAGTTCTAAGGCAGCTGGACAATAGGGGCACATCTCAGTGTAGAATACCTCGATCTTTACAGGCACCCTCTCCATCTCCCTATCTTTGAATTAATTAAACATTCCCTTTAAATGAAGAGAGCTATAAGGATTGACGTTGCCGTATGAAGGCAGATTAAGGCTTCTTTATGAAACAGAGGATTTCAAAGATGATTTTTGCAGCTTGTACGGCTGTCGTACCCGTATCATAATGCGGGGTAGCTTCAGTTACATCAAAGCCTATGAAACGCTTATCACAGACCTCCTGTAAAATGTCTAAGAGAGCTGTTGTTGAAATCCCATCCGGCTCCGGATTTGCAACAGCCGGAGCGAACGCAGGATCCAATACATCCATGTCGATTGTGAGGTATACGCGTCTGTATGGTTTCAGCATTTTCTTTAGGTTTTTAGCGATTTTCCGCGGAGTGAATTGACGAATTTCATGGGTAGTAATGTACCTAAGCCCTGATCCCTTAGCGAAGTTGAGGTCATCTTTACAAATCGCCCTCACCCCAACCTGCACGATTCTTTCAGATCCAATTTCTTCGGCTAATCTGCGCATGAAGGTTGTGTGGGAAAGTCGGCTGCCCATATACTCGTCTCTCAAATCCATATGCGCATCAAAATCGAGGACTGCTGTGTCCTTCCCAAAAGCCCTGACAGCGCCTAGAGTGATGGAGTGCTCCCCTCCGATTATTACTGGGAATTTTCTGGCATCTAAAACATCACGGGTTACCAGTGTTAATCGTTCCAGAGTTTTCGATAGGTTTTCAGCGATATGTAAGTCTCCAGCATCGCAAATTTTCAAGTCCTCGACATCTGATCCACTTCTAATACTGTAGGTTTCGATGTTTAGGGAGGCTTCGCGAATGGCTTGCGGTCCAAATCTAGCTCCTGACCTATAGGTGCTTGTTCCATCATAGGGGACGCCGAGAACTATGAAGGCTGCGTTTTCAAATGGTTTATAGCATCCTGAGAAGGCTAGGGATGGGGAAACGTATAGGTTGAGGTGGGACATGGTCATTGCCCTTTATAAATTATGAAGGGATTGTCTATTTTAAGAATTTAAGATAACTGATGCGAAATTAATTTATGGGATGATTTAACTTAGCGAATTAAGACTTGGAGAGAACATTATGTTGACGAAGGGAAGGAAGGCTGAAGTCAAGCCAAGATCACGAGGCTTACTGGTTATCGCCGCATTTTATGCATTAGTTGGGCTGGCTGATTTCACAATCTTGTTCACCTCACGTTTTATGTTAATTTACATTGGCTTTTTAGGGGCGTTAAATTTGGCGGCGGCAGTCGGATTAGGTCTGTTGAAGAAGTGGGGGCTTTACCTGGCATATGTTGGTGCGTTATTTGGGGGATTTGCTGGTTTGATAACAGTTTATGCCTCAGTGATGTTTTCAGGTAGCTTTAATTCGAATGCTTATGGACTAACTCTAAACTCGGTATTGATTAGTTATGCGATCGCCATAGTCATTGCCGTTCTTTATCTGTTTAGGCAAAAACGTGAATTCAGCTAGGTGGTTTCTGTCCTAGCAAGTGAACCTCTACTTTTTCACCTTTCTCGATGAATTCTCTAGTTTCTGGAATTTCGATGAAACCATCAGCCTTAGCTAGAGTTGTTATAGCTCCAGATTCTGCGGGAATGGCATAGGCGACTAGTTCGCCGGAAGAACCTTTTACCAGCCTTACTGGGGCATAGGTCCGTCTGCCTTTTGCTGGAAAAATTCGGGTGGCTGCCTTAGCCGAAACAGTGAACCCTGTTGTTTCAGTGATAAATCCAGCCATTTTACGGAGTATCGGACGAACCAGCAACCCGAAGACAGTTAACGCCGAACTAGGATGTCCTGGCAAGGCGCACACCATCTTCCCATCTAAGACCGCTATCGTTGTCGGCTTTCCAGGTTTAGTGGATAACCCCCTTACAACCACGCCTGGTTTTCCTAGTTCACCCAAAATTTTGGGAAGCACGTCCTCAACTCCAGCGGAAGTAGAGCCTGAGGTGATTACAAAGTCGGTGGTTGTGAGGGCTTTCTCTAAAGCACGTTTAATTTCCCTCGGACTGTCTTTTATTATTCCAAAGATAACTGGAAGACACCCACATTCAGAGATTGACGCAGTAAGAGTGCTCCGATTAATATCATAAATTTTAGCTTGAGGCAGCGGTTTGCCAGGTTCAATTAACTCATTTCCAGTCGATATGACCGCAACTCTGGGGCGCTTAAACACCTTCACTTTAGTTAGCCCTATTGCCGCCATAACGCCCAGTTCACGGACAGTTATCTGCTGAAATTTTCTGAGAACAAGCTCGCCGCGTTTTATGTCAAAGCCTTTCTTCAACACATTCTCGCTGGGAGCGGCTGAGCGGAAAATCTTAACTTTATCATCCTCTCGATGTGCATCCTCAAGTACGACGACAGCGTCAGCTCCCTTGGGTAACGGCGCCCCAGTGGCGATTTCAACAGTACACCCCCGCCTAACTTT
>Ga0315268_10004865_pt1 | contig 14500 bp, 17 predicted proteins | sample C1_top_MG_FD_204535 | JGI IMG/M metagenome (GOLD analysis project Ga0315268, IMG submission 204535) | Sediment microbial communities from Yellowstone Lake, YNP, Wyoming, USA - C1_top | ecosystem: Environmental > Aquatic > Freshwater > Lake > Sediment | place: USA: Wyoming | collected 2017-08-01
CCGGCTCGCCGGGATGAAGCAACCGCGCTATCGCAACGGCTTTGAGGTCACGCTGCAACATGATCTGATCCGGTTGCCTCTGCGCTGGCGCCAACCGCGGGTCATTTTCGTCAACTCGATGAGCGACCTGTTCCACGAGGAAATTCCGGAGGGATTCATCGCCGAAGTCTTTGACACCATGGTTGCCGCCCACTGGCACACATTCCAGATTCTCACCAAACGGGCCGATCGCCTGGCCAAGATCGCGCCACGCCTTCCATGGCCGATCAACGTCTGGATAGGTGTGAGCGTCGAGTCTCCGCGCTACGTTTACCGGATGGAACGCCTTCGGAACGTCCCGGCGGCCGTTCGTTTTCTGTCGGTCGAGCCGCTGCTGGCCCGAATCCCATCGCTCCCGCTGACCGGGGTCGATTGGGTGATCGTAGGGGGTGAATCGGGGCCCGGCGCGCGACCGATGTCACCAGACTGGGTGCGGGAGATTCGGGACGTTTGCCTGGCGCAAGGGGTCCCCTTCTTCTTCAAGCAGTGGGGTGGAACCAGGAAGAAAAGAACTGGTCGGATACTGGACGGCCGCTCCTGGGACGAGATGCCAACGCCCGTTTTGCGCCAGGTCCCGCGGAAAGGGCCCCTGACAATTCAGCGAGACCACGGTCCGATGCCGGCAGTGCATGGCAGCGGACTGCCGTGCGCGGACTGACGCTCAGTTCGGCGACCACATCTTGCGGCTCGGGAGTCAACACCGCTGATCGCCGGCAAAAAGCTCTTGATTCCCATGCCGCATCGGAGATAGCATCCGAACGACGATCGAGGGCGTGGCGGAGGCTCCTCGATCCAATATACCCCACCACCTTTCCTCTCGATTGACATCGCCCCGTGGCGCGCCCGATCGCATGGCGGAAGCCGCCGCGGCGTTTCCTGATCCCTTGGCATCATCTGGCTTCACGATGCGCACAACATGCGATCTACTCGGTAGTGCCCGGTCTCTTCCAAGATCCGGATGACCATGATTTACACCCATGTCCTGAATCGCCGCGGCAAGGGCGTCCGCAGTCCGGCCGACACACTGTGATGACGCCGACTGGTGTATGTCTTATACCGACCCGTATAAGATGCCCCGGTAAAATGATACCGACCGAGAGACAGGCCCAAGAATTCGCGATTTGAGTGCAAGTACCTGCGCTTTAGAATGCGCGTGTTATCCTGACAGGGATTCAGACGTTTCGTTCCTACGCGGACCCATATACTCAATAGATGCGCCGACGCGCGCGGCCGTCGCGGCGGTCCAGTTGGATGCTCCGGGTGGCCCCATCGCCCCCAGCCCGGCGGCTCACAATAGGTTGACCGTGGACCGCGCCGGCGCGAGGCAGTCGGCGCATCGGGGCGGCGGAATCGGGACGCCGCGTGCTGGAGCCGCTCGCGCGGCCCATCACGCGGATGCAGCCGGCCGTCGCTCCGGCGAGCCGCCTCGCCGTCCCGCCCGCGCCTGATCCGCCGCCCCGATCGTTAACTAACCCTGCTGCGCTCTGGGCTTGACGGAGAGGGTTAAGAAAGGTACTGGAGCCGCCGCGCGATTCGGGGAGCTCGACTGCGGCTCAGCGCCGCCCCGTGAGGCCCTGGATAGGTCTTCGGAGGAGCGGCCAATGGACGTTGACCTCGAGAAGATCGACGAGGTTGTTCTTGCGCTGCTGTATCTGACGCTGCACGATGAGGCTCGGGTCTGGAAATCCTTTGACTGGGACGCCTTGAATCGCCTCCATGAAAAGGGCTACATCTCCAACCCGGTTGGTAAAGCGAAGTCTGTCCTGCTTACTGAAGAAGGGTTGCGAGAGTCTGAGCGTCTCTTCCACAAGCTCTTCGCGAAGAAGTAGGAACGGGGTCGCCAGTTCCGAGCTTGACTTGTTGACTCAACCGTGGCGACCCTCGGTCACCGCCACGGGGCTCGCCGCCCGCGCCTTGGACCTCCTGCCCAACCACGTCCCCGTGCTGCTCCGCACTGGTCCACGCCCCCTCGGAGGTCGGTGCGCCACCCCGCTCTAAAGCGGGTCACGAGGCGATCCTTGGCCAATCACGCTCCATAGGGTATAGTCAGCGGTGCGGTGCCTGAGTCTGGATGGCATCGCCACAACCGTCGGCCCGGAAGGCGGTCCGCCTCCCAGTCGGCCGCGACCCGATGTCACCTAGGGCTGCAGGCCCTTCAAGGACTATGTAAGCCCACCGGGCGATGTGAAAGGCGATTCCGTGAAACTGCCCCGCATCCTCGACAGCTCTCTGCGGACCCGGTTCATCCTGGGCATGGGGGTGATGCTCCTGCCGCTGGTCGTCCTCGCGGTGGGCGCATTTTTCTCGCTCCAGGGGACGATCCGTGCCACCGAGGATGTCGTAGACGAGACCTCCAGAGAGGTCGCCCTCATCCTCCGTCTCCAGGCGGACATCCAGCGGGCGGCGATAGTGGTCCACGACTCTCTCATTGCCGGGAACGGCGCCCCGGGCGGGCGGGAACGATTCTCCCGGGCGGCCGAGCAGGTGGAGAGGGCGTTTACAGAGGCGGGAACCGTACGCTTCGGCCTGGCTGAGGAGCGGGCGTTGTTGCGCTCTACGCAGGATCTGTGGGAAGGGGGGCGGGACAGGGGAAAGGCGATCCTGGACAATCCTCGACCGGCGGGCACCGCCACGACGGTGCGCGAGAACAGCGCGTTTGATGCCGAGATCGGCCCGGTGTTGGGCACGCTCGAACAGATCCACACCCTGGCGCAGCAGGAAATGGCCGAGCAATTGGCCCTGGCCCATGGCGTCAGGCGGCGGGCACTGCTGATCATCGTTTCTGTTTTCGTCGTGGGGCTGGGCACCGCCGTCGCTGTCGGCAGCGCTTTGGCCCGCTCCATCCTGCACCCGCTTCGTGCCCTCGAGGAGGGCGCCGACCGGTTTGGCATGGGTGATCTCTCCCATCGTGTATCCCTGGCCGCACAGGACGAGCTGGGACACCTGGGGGGAACCTTCAATGCGATGGCGGAGAAGCTGGCAAAGAGCCAGAAGGCGCTTGAGGATCTCTCCGCTCACGATGGCCTGACGGGCCTGTGCAATTACCGCGAATTCCACCGGCGCCTGGCAGAGGAGGTGCAGCGTTCTCTCCGGTACGGTCCCCCCTTCTCTCTGCTGATCCTGGACATCGATGACTTCAAGGCCGTGAACGACACCTACGGACATCTGGCCGGCGACGAGGCCCTGCGGGGGCTCGCCGCGCTGATCCGCCGGGCAGTGCGGCCGGTGGATGAGGTCGCCCGCTACGGGGGGAGGAGTTCGCCATCCTCCTGCCGGAGACGGCGGGACCCGGGGCCTTTGCCACGGCGGAACGCATCCGCGAGATCATCGCCACACATCCGATTGCCATTGCCCCGGCGCAGACGGTCGGCCTCACCGTGAGCATCGGAGTAGCCACCTACCCACAGGATGCGGACACCGAGGAGAAACTCCTCGGCGCAGCGGATCAGGCGCTGTACGCCGCAAAGAACAGTGGCCGCAACCGGGTGTGCCGGTGGGCCAGAACATAGAGGAGAACTCGTGCCTCTTCGCAACCAGAGCGCTGGAGCGAATCAGACGGGGGTTGCTCCTGAGCAGGAGCCCGGCTTGACCATACGGCCAGGCGTCGCAGCCGTGATCCAGGATGCCCGAGGCCGCATCCTCTTGCACCGCAGGCGCGTGGGCGGCGGCTGGGCCCCGCCAAGCGGCGCCGTGGAGCCCGGCGAGGACGTCCGTTCCGCCCTTCTGCGCGAGCTTCGCGAGGAAACGGCCCTCGTGGTGGAAGTCGAGCGGCTGGTCGGGGTGTACTCCGATCCGGCCTATCAGATCGTTCACTACCCTGACGGCCGCATCATTCAGTTCGTCACCTGCCTCTTCGCCTGCCGTCTTCGCGGCGGCAATCTGCGAGGGTCTGAGGAGGGTACGGCGTGGGATTGGTTCTTGTCGGCCTCGCTGCCGGAGGACCTCACGCCGTATGCGCGGATCTGGCTTCTGGACGCACTTTCCGGCGAACCGCAGGTGCTGATCCGGTGACGCAGTACCTCGCCAATCCGCAACGGCGCGCCCGCAAGAGGCAGTGCGAAGCAGGGAAAGGAATATGAAGCTCAAAGCGCTCTCCCCGGAGGTCGGCCTCCTCCTGTGGATTGTGGATGAGGGCTACGAAAAGAAGGGCTGGCACGGTCCCAACCTGCGCGGCTCGATCCGGGGGCTCGACGCTCGCCAAGCCTCATGGAGACCAGCAGACGGCCGACACAATATCTGGGAGATCGTGGTGCATTGCGCCTACTGGAAGTACGCGGTCCGGCGCAGAATCCTCGAGGAGAAACGGGGCTCCTTTCCGATCAAGGGCTCGAATTGGTTCGTGCGTCCGACAGCCATCACGCCGGAGGCCTGGCGAAAGGATGTCGCCCTGCTCGAGGACACCCATCGGAGGCTGCAATCCGTCATCGCCGGCCTGACGCCGGGCGACTTGCGGAGGACCCCTCGCGGCAGCAGGGTGAACACCGCGGCCCTCATCTCCGGCATCGCCGCTCACGACGTGTACCACGCCGGCCAGATCCAACTCTTGAAGCGACTCCGCGAGAGCCGAGATCGGTAGCCGATACGCAACCGGGATCTTCCGACATCACCGGCGACCGGACCGGAGGAAACGAAGGCGGGGAATGCTCCGAAGCGAGGTCGGGAATTGGAACTCGTGCTGACGCAGGGTGTGATCCGAAGCTGGAGGCCGGACGATACGTTGTACGCGGTCGTCCGGGAGTGGGGCCGGGTGAGGCAGGGGAAGGTGGCGAGAAAGGTACGAGGAAACGGTTGAGAGCGGCCAGGCCTTCGGCAGCCTGCCGGCGTGATCGCCGGAGGCTGATGACGGGCCGGCTCTGAGGTACCGTGGGCTGTCTTGCGACCTGAAGGACCGGAGGGAAGAAGCGGCATGACAAACAAGACACTCACAATCGGAGAGAAGAAGAAAATCGCCCTCGTGGCGCACGATAACAAGAAGCGCGATCTCGTGGAGTGGGCTCGATTCAACAGGGAGCTGCTGGCGCACCACGAGCTGTACGGGACGGGAACAACCGGCAAGCTGCTGGAGCACGAGCTGGACCTCGAGATCATCAAGCTTCAGAGCGGACCGTTGGGCGGCGACCAGCAAATCGGGGCCAAGATTGCCGAGGGAAGCATTGATTTCCTCATCTTCTTCTGGGACCCCCTGGAACCCCTCCCCCACGATCCGGATGTGAAGGCGCTCTTGCGGATCGCGGTCGTCTGGAACATTCCCGTCGCGTGCAATCGCAGCTCCGCCGATTTCATGATCTCGTCGGCGCTCATGTCCGGCGAATACCCGCGCATTCTGCCGGATTACGACGAGCACCGGGAACGGATGGCGGGCCAGCCTCCGGCCTGAGGGTGGGCCGCCGCCTTCATCGGAACCTACGGTGGCCAGCTCCGGGCATGCGCCGACCCTAGCGTGAGCGATGTGAAAGCGAGGTCCATGCGATGAAAGTCGGATTCATCATCTACGATGGAATGACCGCCCTGGATTTCATCGGCGTGTACGATCCCGTCACCCGGCTGAACACGATGGGATTCCTGCCGGACCTTCACTGGGAGGTGTGCGCGCGGTCCATGACCGTCGAGGACGGCGCCGGACTTGCTTTCATCCCGACCAAAGTCGGCGAGCCGCTTCACGTTTACGACATGATCATCGTGCCAGGAGGATACGGCTCCCGGAAGCTGGTTGACGACGGCACGTTCATCGAATGGCTGAGGACGGCAGCCCCGTGCCAGCTCAAGGTGTCCGTGTGCACGGGTGCCTTGCTCCTGGGCGCTGCGGGATTCTTGAAGGGCAAGACGGCGACGACCCATCGGAGCGCATTCAACGATCTCCGACCGTTCTGTGCGTCCGTCGTGGACCGGCGAATCGTTGATGAGGGGGACGTCATCACGGCACGAGGCGTAAGCTCCTCGATTGACTTGGGGCTCTATCTCTGCGAAAAGTTGGCAGGTCGCAAGGCCAAGGAACGCATCCGCCAACAGATGGATTACGAGCACGTCGCCGCTCTTTAATCGCGCCGGAAAGGAGGCGTCTTCCTATGGCCACCCCCAGTCCCCCACAGAGCCAGTTGCCCCCGGCCGAGCCGATGGCGCTCACCGAGGGGGTGCAGTACGCGCCCGGCTCCATCGTCAGCCGGACGCTGCTCAAGACCGACACCGGGACCCTCACCCTGTTCGCCTTTGACGAGGGGCAGGAACTCAGCGAGCACACCGCTCCTTTCGACGCCCTGGTTCAGGTGCTGGACGGCGCCGCCACCCTGGTCATCGGGGGCAAGCCGGTCACCGTCCAGAAGGGCGAGCTGGTCTTCATGCCCGCCAACGTCCCCCACGGCGTCCGGGCGGGCGGGCGCTTCAAGATGCTGCTGACGATGTTCCGGACGCCGCAGAAGTAAGAGAGAGGGGAAATTCCGTGACTGAACCCAAGATCCTCGCACTCGATTTCGACGGCGTCATCTGCAACAGCGCCTACGAGGGATTACAGTCCGCCTGGCGCGTGTACCGGGAGATCTGGGGAGGAGCCGGCGACGGCCCGCCAGCCGAGGCGGCCGCCGCTTACGTCCGCCTGCGGCCCGCCCTGGAGATCGGCTGGGAGTTCCCGGTGATGCTCCGCGCTATCCTCGAGGGCGTGCCGGAAGGCGCACTTCTCCAGGAGTTTCAGACCAAATGGCGGTCGCGGATCCTGGAGGAACACCACCTGAGCCTGGCGGATCTCACGGCGCGCTTCGACGCCACGCGGGATGCCTGGATCCAGAAGGACCTTGGGAGTTGGCTCGGCTGCCAGCATCTGTACCCCGGCATCGCGGAGCGCCTGCGGGCCCTCCTGCAAAGCCGCACACAGGTCTTTGTCATCACGACCAAGGAGTGGCGTTACGCTCACCTGATCATGGAGAAAGGCGGCGTGCCTTTCCCGGCCGATCGCGTCTGGGGGAAGGAGCGGGCTCGGCCCAAGGCAGATCTCCTCCGCGTCCTGCGCCAGGAGCGCGGCGTAGACTTCGGCGACATCTGGTTCGTCGAGGACCGCCTCACGACCCTGCGGTCGGTCGAGGCGCAGGCGGACCTGGGCGCGGTCGGCCTGTTCCTTGCCGCCTGGGGCTACACCACGCCGGCCGAACAGGCCGAGGCTGCGACGGACCCCCGCATCATCCCGCTCACGCTGGAGCAGTTCTGTAGGGACTTTTCCGCTTGGACGCAGAAGGCCGTCTCGCGAGGAGGCGCCGCATGAAGGTGGGCATCTACCTCACCAACCAGCATCCGCCCGGGACCGATATGGTCTCAGCCCTGGAAGAGCAGATCCTCATGCTCCGCGCGGCCCGCGACCGGGGCTGGGATGCGGTGGGAACCGGGCAGCACTATCTCAGCGAGGGCATGGTGCAGTTGCAGCTCGTCCCGTTCCTGTCACGGCTGGCCGCCGAGGCGGGAGGCATGACGGGCATCGCCGGCGTGCTGCTCCTCCCCCTCCACAACCCGGTGGAGCTGGCCGAGCACGTGGCCTCCCTGGACGTGATCTGGAGGGGGAACTTTGTCTTCGGCGTGGGACTGGGCTATCGCGATGCCGAGTTCGACGCGTTCCGGGTGCCCCGCGACCGGCGCGTGCGCCGCCTGGAAGAGTGCCTGGCCCTGGTCAAGCGCCTCTGGACCGAGGAGGCGGTCAGCGTCGAGAGCGACGTGTGCAGGTTGGACAAGATCACCATGACCATCCGACCGGTCCAGCAGCCCCACCCGCCCATCTGGTTCGCCGCCACGACGGATCAAGCGGTCCGGCGGGCGGCCCGCCTGGGAGACACCTGGTTCATCAGCCCCCACGCCACCTGGCCCACTGTAGCGCGTCAACTGTCGCTGTACCGGGCCGAGCTGTCCCGCCTGGGGCGCCCCTTCCCCCGGGAACTGCCCATGTTCCGCGAGATCTTCTGCGCAAAGGACCGGCGGACGGCCCTGGAGATCGCCGGGCCTTGTCTCGCAGAGAAGTACGGGGCCTATGCGCGTTGGGGCCAGGACGGCGCTCTGCCGGCGCAAGAGACCTTCCAGCGTCCCTTCGAAGAGCTGGTGAAAGATCGCTTCATCCTCGGCTCGCCGGAGGAATGTTACGAACAGCTCCGCCCTTCTTGGGAGACGCTGGGTGTGAACTATCTGCTCCTTCGCACCCATTGGAGCGGCCTGCCCGCGAGCGCCGCCCTCCAGAGCATGGGGCTGATCAGCGACGAGCTGCTGCCCTCGCTCCGCCGAGTGCCCGGCGCCGGCGCTGGGTCGCCACCCCGCGCGGGGACTGGTGACTGATCACGCCGCACGCCGCTCGCGCCACTGGGCCGCCAGCACGGCCGCGCGGCATCCCAATATCGACTTTAGAGGGGGGCAGCATGCAGTACAGGCACCTCGGCCGTACCGGTCTTAAGGTTTCCGAACTGGGGTTCGGTTGTGGCAGCATCGGCGGACTGCTCGTGCGGGGCGAGTACCCCAAGATGTGCCGCACGGTGGCGCGCGCCCTGGAGCTGGGGATCACCTACTTCGACACCGCATCGCTTTACGGGGACGGGCAGTCCGAGGTCAACCTCGGGGCGGTCCTGCGCGAGCTTCGCGCCGACCCGACCGTGGGAACGAAGGTGCGCTTGAGGCCCCCGGACCTGGACCGGATCGAGGCGGCGATCACCGAGTCCGTGGAGGCCAGCCTGCGGCGTCTCGGCCGGGAGCGCGTGGACCTCATCCAGCTCCACAATTCCTTCACCCCACACTCCGGGCCCGAGTGGGCTGGGGTGACCCTCCACCACTTCCCTGCCGTGCTGCGCGCCTTCGAGGCCCTGCAGCGGCAGGGCAAAGTGCGCTTCTGGGGGATCACCGGCCTGGGCGAGACCGCGACGCTGCACCAGGTGGTCGAGGGCGGAGGGTTCCATACGGTCCAGGCCGTTTACAACCTGCTCAACCCCAGTGCCGGGATGCAGGCGCCGGCTGGCTTCCCGTACCAGGATTATCGGCAGCTCATCGACCGGGCAGCCGGTCAGCAGATGGGCGTCATCGTGATCCGCGCCCTGGCGGGTGGTGCGCTCAGCGGGACGCCCGACCGGCACCCGGTCGCCGCCCGCTCGGTCGCGCCCATCGCTACCGAACGCGACTACTCGGCGGACGTTGCCCGGGCCCGGCAGCTTGCCTTTCTCGTCAAGGACGGGACCGTCGGGGATCTTGTCGAGGCTGCCATCCGCTTCGTCATCAGCAAACCCGAGATCTCGACCGCACTGGTCGGCATCTCGAGCCTGGAGCAACTCGAGCACGCTGTAGAGTGCGCTAACCGCGGCCCATTGCCCACCGAAGCGCTCGCGCGTCTGCGCGGGGTCTGAGAGGGGGGAACAACCCCCACGGAGGGTGCTCCAGTGATCTGTCGCATCTGGCACGGGTGGACCACACGCGAGAATGCGGATGCCTATGAGAAATTGCTGCGTACGGAGATATTCTCCGGCATCGCCAAGCGATCAATCCAGGGCTATCGAGGCATCCATCTGCTCCGTCGGGACGTTGATGATGGCGTGGAGTTCGTGACGATCATGTGGTTCGATTCCCTGGATGCCGTGCGCGCATTTGCAGGCGACAGCTATGAAGTCGCCGTCGTCCCTCCCCAGGCGCGGCAGCTCCTGTCGCGATTCGATAGCCACTCCGCGCATTATCACGCCATCGAGGCACCCGCGTAGGCCGCACTAAAGGCGGCGATCATTGACAGTCCTGCAAGAAATGGTATAGTTTTTATACTCTAATGGAATTTGAATTCGATCCGCTGAAAAGTGAGGTGAACAGGAAGAAACATGGCATCGACTTTGCCGATGCCCGGGCGCTGTGGTTAGATCCAGACCGCGTTGAGATCCCGGCCCGGACTGAGGATGAGCCACGGGTGCTGGTCATCGGTAGGATTCGCGGACAGCACTGGTCGGCCGTGATCACGCATCGGGAAGACCGAGTCAGGATTATATCAGTGCGGCGCTCCCGAAGAGAGGAGATCGAGATCTATGAAGGCGAAGGAATTTGACAAGCGATTCGACCGGGGCGAGGACGTCACCCGCCTGTTGGACCGAGCGAAGGCCCGGCGTCCCGAACAGGAACAGCGGCGGGTCAACGTGGACTTTCCGACCTGGATGGTTGAATCCCTGGACCGGGAAGCGAAACGGCTCGGAGTCACTCGCCAGTCGATCATCAAAATGTGGCTGGCCGAGAAGTTAAAAGAGGTCCTTGCGTAGAGACATCGAGATCCGGAGCGAGTACGGGGGACTTCTTTCAGCGGTGTGACGATCCGCGCCTGGTGTCCCGCCGCTTCCAGATTTCGATTGACAGCTAAACGTATGTATGGTATCCATCTTTCATGATCCGAATGAGGGATTGTCCTTGATCCGCCTCCAGCCCTACGCGTAGGATTCCGGCCGTGAGCTACGCGGCAACCACCCAGCGAGCGAGCTATCCCCTCGGGCCTCCCAAGCCGAAGCTCCTCGACCGCGTCCTGACGTCCGCCCCGCATCTCCCGGAAATAGGCCGCACGACCTCGCAGCCAATTTCGCTGCGATCCGACGTGCCTCTCGCAAGCCGGAGCGAGTGCGATCAACCAGTTACAGCCCAAGCCGAGATGCAGGCTCACGGAAATAGGCTGCAGCGCTTGCAGCGTTTGCGGTATTAGACAGGTCTGTCTACTTGTAGATGCGCCGCCGCGCGCGGCCGTTGCTGCGGTCCAGTTGGATGACTCCGGGTGGCTCCATATCCCCTAGGCCGGTGGCTCACAATAGCTTGGCCGCTGACAGCGCCGGCGTTACGCAATCGGCGCATCGGCGCGGCGGCGTGGGGACGCCGCGTGCTGGGGCCGCTCGCGCGGCCCATCACGCGGCCGGAGCTGACATCCCGGCACTGCGCTTCGCCACATCGCTCCGCCACCCGCGGCGGACCTCGTGAAGCGACCTGATCGGCCCCGAGCACCTGCAAGGGGATACCGGTGTGGTCCTGATGTGTTATGCTTGTGCGGGTACCGCAGCAGGAGGTTGAGTCATGAGCATGTCCCCGCAGCAGATAGAGGCTGGGGCGTTGGAACTGTCCGCGAGCGAGCGGGCTCGTCTGGCGCGCCGGCTCATCGAGAGTCTGGACGAGGAGGTCGAGGACCCGACCGAGGTTGAGCGAGCCTGGGAGGCCGAGATCCAGCGCCGTCTAGACGAGTACCGTGCGGGTAAGGTCCAGACGACTCCCGCGGCTGACGTCTTTTCCGAAGCTCGCCGCCACCTCCGGTGAAACCGGTCCCGTTCCTGCCGGCCGCCCGCGAGGAGTTTCTCGCTGCGGCCCACCACTACGATACTGCGGCTCCGGGCCTCGGTGACGACTTCATCGCAGCGGTTGAGCGGGCGGTGGCGCGCATTGCCGCGCTTCCGGAGCACGGCAGTCCACACCTCATGGGCACTCGCCGGGTAGTGCTTCGGCGCTTTCCCTTTAGCATTGTCTACCTTCTCGAGCCCGAGGCCGTGTTGGTTGTTGCAGTCGCGCATCACAGCCGGAGGCCCGGGTACTGGCGGGACCGTGTGTGACCGATTTCTAGCCCTGGCCTAACGTGCGCGTGAAGCTGACGGGCCTCGGCCCTAATCTATGGGCTGCGGCGCGGCGGCGTTCGAGCGGGCGCCTCGGTCCGCAGTGTACGCGCTATCCGTTAGCGGGGGTGCCCCAGCAGAGGGACCGCCGAGCATGACAGCCGAGGTTTCGCTTCAAGAGATCGTCGCGGCGATGGATCTGCCCAATGCCGAGTGGGCCTCGTATCTTGATCCCGAGACGGGCGAGATCGTGACCGTCACGGACGAGGACCGGCGGTTGCTGGAAGAAGAGCGTTCCTGATCCCCTAGCATATTTTCCTTCCGGAGTCTCCGATGTACTCCCCCGCGCTCCCCCTGACGGGTTGGATTTTCGATACGTACCCGACATCTGGCGGGATGGTGGTGTGGATCGTGGACGCCGAGGGGAAGAGCCACCGTCTGGTGGACCCGTTCCAGCCCAGCTTCTACGCGGCCGGCCCGATCAAGGCCCTCCGGCAACTGGCCGCGGATCTGTCCAGGCTGCGGCTGGCGGAACCGGTCGGGATGGCCCGACGCCAGGAGTTCTGGACCGGGGAGCCCCGCGACGTCCTGGAATTCCTGCTGCTCGATCCCGAGCGGCAGCCGGCTCTCTTGCGGCATCTCGCGGTCCCCCGGCCGGGGATCACCCTGTACGACTGCGACCTCTCGCCGGCCCTCAGCTACTGCCATGCGCGGGGAATCTTTCCCCTCGCCCGTGTGGCGGTCTCGGGGACAATGACCAATGACCAATTCTCAATGACCAATGGGGGAACCCGGGCGGCAAATCCGCAATCCCAAATCCGCAATCCGAAATTGCAGTACCAGGTCGAGGGGTCGGCGTGGGACCTGGATTATCCGGAGCCGCCACTCATCATGATGGCCCTGACCAGCCAGGGGGACGAGCAGGGACGCGGCGCCCCGCTCGGCAAACTGCGATCGCTCACCATCACCTGCGAGGGCGAGGAAACCATTCTCGAAGAGGGCGACCCTGAGACGCTCCTCGGCGAACTCAACCGGCTGATCCGCCGCCTTGATCCCCACGCCATTCTCACGAATTGGGGCGACGCCTTCCTCGTCCCGGCCCTCCTCGACCTCGCGCGCCGCGCCGGCATCCCGCCGGAGTTCGACCGCGAGGTGGTGCGCCGCCGCATCCGGACCGCGGGACGCTCGTATTTCTCCTACGGCCGCGTCGTGTACCAGGCGCCGTCCTATCCGTTCTTCGGACGCTGGCACCTGGACTCGCGGAACTCTTTCATCCTGAAGGAGACCGAGGTGGCGGGCCTCCTGGAGCTGAGCCGCCTCTCCAAGGTCCCCGTCCAGAAGATGGCCCGCACCTCGCCCGGCTCGGCGATCAGCATGATGCAACTGGACCGGGCGCTCACCGACGGGATCCTCATCCCCTGGAAGAAGGGCGAGCCGGAGCGGTGGAAGACGGCCTGGGACCTCTTGGTCGCGGACAAGGGCGGCCTGGTCTACCAGCCCATCACCGGCCTGTACGAGAACGTGGCCGAGATCGACTTCGCCTCCATGTACCCGGCCATGATGGTCCATCACAACATTTCGCCCGAGACGGTGGACTGCGCCTGCTGCCCGGAGGCCGCCGCGCCCGAGATCGGCTACTCGACGTGCCGCCGGCGCGACGGCCTGGTCACCCGGACGCTTCGCCCGATCCTCGTGCGCCGGCAGGCGCTGAAGCGCCTCCGCAATAGCGCCTCAGGCGTGGCCAGGGCGCGCTACGACCACCGCCAGAACGCGCTCAAGTGGATCCTGGTGACCTGCTTCGGATACCTCGGGTACAAGAACGCCCGGTTCGGGCGCATCGAGGCCCACGAGACGGTGACCGCCTACGCCCGGGAGAAGCTGCTCACCGCCCGCGCCCTGGCCGAGGAGCGCGGCTTCCGCGTCCTCCACGCCATCGTGGACTCCATGTGGATCGTCAAGGCGGGCGCGACCGAGGCCGAGGTCCTGGACCTCTGCCGGGCCATCCGCGAGGCCGTGGGGATCGACATCAACCTGGAGGGCATCTACAAGTGGGTGAGCTTCCTGCCCTCGCGGGTGGACCCGGCGGTCTCCGTGGCCAACCGGTACCTGGGGGCCTTCCGATCCGGCGGGCTGAAGCTGCGAGGCATTGACCTGCGCCGGTCCGACACGCCGCCACTGGTCGCCGAGGCGCAGCAGCGCATGGTGGAGGTCCTGGCGCGGGCGGAGGATCTCGCCGGGTTCGCGGCGCGCATCCCCGAGGTGCTGGAGATCTTCCTGGAGTATGCCTGGCGGCTGCGCGAGGGGCAGGTGCGCATGGAGGACCTCACCATCCGGCGCACCGTGTCGAAGGAGGCGGGCGAGTACAAGGGGAACAGCCAGGTCGGCCTGGCCAGCCGCCAGATGGCCGACCGCGGCGTCCCCGTCCACCCGGGGGAGCGGGTGCGCTACATCATCAGCGACGCCGAGGCGGGAAACGCCGAGGTGCGGGTGCGGGTCATACCCTTCCTCGCACCCGACACCCCCTATGACACCGGGACGTACCTCACGCTGCTCTGCCGGGCCGTCGAGACGCTCCTCTGGCACCACGGCTACGACTGCCGCCGTCTGCTCCGCATTCTGGCCGAGCGGGGAGTGATACCAGGGGATGAATGAAGCAATGACCAATGACAAATGACCAATGCGAGCCCAGTCAATCGGTCATTGGCAATCAGCCTGCCGGTGACTAAGTGCTTCTGGCCATAATTACGGTGACGTATTCTCTCGACGCAACCTATCGACCCCCCCTCTCCCCGCACCCCCCCTTGCACCCGCCCCCCCGCCCTCGCCCAACCCGGGCGAGGGAACACAAACCCGCGTCCTCCGATTTGCGGCCGGGCGCACCAAGGGCGAAGACCGACTGG
>Ga0315268_10004866_pt1 | contig 14500 bp, 12 predicted proteins | sample C1_top_MG_FD_204535 | JGI IMG/M metagenome (GOLD analysis project Ga0315268, IMG submission 204535) | Sediment microbial communities from Yellowstone Lake, YNP, Wyoming, USA - C1_top | ecosystem: Environmental > Aquatic > Freshwater > Lake > Sediment | place: USA: Wyoming | collected 2017-08-01
GGCTCCGGGCGGCCAGGCGGAGATAGGCGCCATGGTAGCCCGCGGCGGCGAAGCCGCGGTTGAACAGGATGGGGCTCTTGCTGTGGAAGACCGGGTGGCCGGCGACGGCGAAGAGCTCGAGCTTATTCATGCTTGAGGAACTTCATGACCGCCTGGAGGGTCTGGAGGTCGGGCTGGCCCTCGGCCGTTTCCTTGCCCGTGCCGAGCGAGGCGTAGGTCAGGGGCGCGCCGAGGAAAGGGGCGGCGATCCGGGTGATGACGCCGAGCTCGCCCATGCCCAGGGCGACGAGGTTCTTCCTCGACTCGTAGAGGGACAGGATCCGGACGCAATCCTGGGAGCTCTGGACCCGGCAGATGATCTTAGCGATGTCCGCGCCGCGGTCGAAGCAGTCCTCGATGACCTGAAGAAGATAGTGCCGGAGGGGCGTTTCGGTAAAGTTATGGTAGGAGACGATGACCCGGCAGTTCTTCTTCCGGGCCGCGGCTAGGACAGCCTCGCGCAGGGCCGGCGCGGCGTCGACCTCTATATCGACATAGGCGGCGCCGGCGTCAATGGCCGCAAGCAGAGCCGACAGCCGCTCCTCCTCCGCCCGGTTCCCCGGCCGGCAGGTGGCGACGAGCTTGACCGGCTCGGCGAAGAGCTGCTTGATATCGACGAGCGACAGGGCCGTCTTGTCGATGCGGATCTCGGCCATCTCCAGCCCCTTGATGGCGGTCAGGCAGTCGGCCAGTGTGGGTTCGGCGATGCTAACGCAGATCATGGATCAGCCCCTCCAATTCACCGAGCGGGATGTCCTCGACGACGGGTTCTCCGATGCCCTTGAGAAAGACGAACTTGACGGCGGCCCCGGCCCGTTTCTTGTCCTTCCGGACGGCATCGAGGATCGCTTCCCGGTCGAACGGGACGGACGTCGGGAGGCCGAGGGACTTGAGGAGCCCGAGGAGCCGCTCCGCGTCACCGGCGGGAAGCAGGCCCTTGCGCACCGAAAAGCGCGCGGCCGCGGCCATGCCCAGACTGACCGCCTCGCCATGGGAGAGCCCCGACCGGGCCTCGAAGGCGTGGCCCAGGGTGTGTCCGAAATTGAGGACCCGGCGCTCGTCCGCCTCCTTCTCGTCCCGGCCGACGACCGCGGCCTTGACGGCCACGGACTGGCCGATTATGTCCTCGAGGATGTCCGGCACGAGCTCAAGGGCGTCCCGGGACCGCGCCTCCAGCACTTCGAAGAGCCCCGGGCTTCCGATCGCCGCGTGCTTGACGACCTCGGCCATCCCGGACAGGACCTCCCGCTGGGGCAGAGTGGCTAGGACCGCCGGGTCGCAGACGACGAAGCGGGGCTGCTGGAAGACCCCGACCATGTTCTTGTAGCCGCCGAAATTGACGCCCGTCTTGCCCCCAACACTCGCGTCCACCTGGGCCAGAAGGGTCGTCGCGGCATAGCCGAAGCCGAGGCCGCGGAGGAAGGTCGAGGCAGCGAAACCGGCCAGGTCGCAGACGACGCCGCCGCCGACGCCGACGACCAAGGTCGTCCGGTCGGCCCCGAGCCCGAGGAGCTTCCCGTAGATGAGGGCGACGGTTTCCAGGCTCTTGGCCTCTTCGCCGGCCGGGAGCTCGATCGTGGGAAGGCCGGAGAAGACGGCGGGATATAGGCGCCGGACGTTCGCGTCGGTGATGAAGACGGCCTTGCCGCCGGGGAGGTGGGAAACGAGGTTCCCGATCCGCTCGCCGATGAAGACCCTCGAGGTCCCGGTCTGCCCCCGGATCTCGAGAACCTTCATTCCCGGACCCTCCTAGGTCTTGTCGTGGCGTCCCGTCTGCGTTTTCATGAAAGCGACCAGGGCCAGGACTGCCTTGGCCAGGCCGGCGAACGACTCCGGCGTCACCTGCTGGTTCTTGTCGCTGAGGGCGTGCGAAGGATGGGGGTGGACCTCGACCATGATGCCGTCCGCGCCGACGGCGACGGCCGCCAGGCACATGGGCCTGACCAGGCTGGCCCGGCCCGTGGCGTGGGAGGGGTCGACCACGACCGGCAGGTGGCTGAGTTCCTTGACGGCCGGGACGCTGCTCAGGTCGAGGGTGTTGCGGGTGTAGGTTTCGAAGGTCCGGATGCCGCGCTCGCAGAGGATGACCCCTTCGTTCCCGCCGGCGAGGATGTACTCGGCGGCGTTAAGCCACTCCTCGAGGGTGGCGTTCATCCCCCGCTTGAGGAGGACGGGCTTCGCGGCGTGGCCGAGCTCCTTGAGCAGGGTGTAATTTTGCATGTTACGGGAGCCGACCTGGAGGATATCGGCGTAGGCCTGGACCATCTCGAGGTGGCGGGCGTCCATGACCTCGGTGACGACCGCAAGCCCGGTCTCGTCGCGGGCCGTCTTGAGGATCTTGAGGCCATCCTCCCCCAAACCCTGGAAGTCGTAGGGAGACATGCGGGGCTTGAAGGCGCCGCCGCGGAGGATCTGGGCTCCGGCCTCCTTGACCAGCCGGGCCGTCCTCAGGGTCTGCTCTTCGTCCTCGACGGAACAGGGGCCGGCGATGATCACGAAATCCCGGCCGATCCGAAGGTCCCTGACTTTGACCACGGTCCGCTCGGGGGGGTGATGTCCGGCGGCGAGCTTGATTCCTCTCATGTCCGGTCCTTTTCCTGCCTGGGAATAGCAATCACCGAGGCCGATTATATCAAATTGTCCCCCCGGAGGATAGCCCGTCCGGAGGGGCCCCATGCCGGCGCAGGAGGGACAGGCCGGCCAGGAGGACGGCCGCAGCGCAGGCGGCCTTGAAGAAGTCGAGCACGGAGTGCCTCTTGAGGACGTCGACATAGTGATAGGAAAGTGTGCCGGCCAGGGCCAGGCCGAGATAGCCGGCCAGGGCCAGCAGGGCCGCGGCCAGCGGGAGGCGGTCCCGGCGCATGCGGAGGGACCGGACGGAAAAGACGAGGACGGCGGTGACGGCGGCCGCGATCAGGGAGATGGCGAGCTTCTGGTAGGGCTGGCGGAGGTTATAGAGGTCGAGCCCGACGACGATGTCCCGGCCCAGCCGCGAGATGCGCTCCTCGAGCAGGAAAAGCTCGGAAAGGGCCAGCAGCGAGAGGACGGCGGCCGCGCCGGCCCAGAGGCGTCCGTCCCCTGCGGGTTCTCCGGGGCGGGCGGGCGATCGTCCCGTGCGCCGAACGAGGAGGACGAAGACAGCTCCTCCCGCGAGTAGCAGGAGGGCCAGGCCTAGGTGGACGGGAGACGGCCAAAGCGGCAGGGGTCCGGGCGCGGGCGGCTTGGCGTCGGGCCGGAAGGCCAGGTCCGGGTTCGGGTTCCTGCGGATCAGGTAGGCCGACACCCTCCGGAGCCGTTCGTCGCGGGCTCCCGGCTTGGCCGCCCGGACCGGGATGAGCTCCGTGTTCGCCCCCGCCGTCCGCGTCCGCCAGTCGCCCGTCGGGGAGACCCAGATGACCAGTTGGATGTAGACCATCCTGTCCGTTTCCGTGACGTCGATCCGGAAATCGTACGTCCCTCCGGGCTGGGCCGGGACGGGCGGGCTGGGCGCCGGCAGGCGCCCGACCACGGTCCGGTGGTTCCCAAGCAGATAAACGTTGACCACGAGTTGGGACGGCTCGGCCGCCCGGGCCACGGCGATGCGGACGTCGAGCGGCTGTCCGACGACAGCGTAGGGCCGTGTCTCGACGGTCAGCCAGTCCGCGTACGGCGAATGGAACAACCCGAGAAAAGCCCAGACGGCGGCGAAGACCAGGACCGGCGCGGCCGCCATCAGGCCCCGCCGCAATGCTCCCCGCCGCTTCTCTTCCATCCTTAGATCCTTTGGCGCCGCCGATGTTAAAACATCATCGGGGGGATGTCAAACCGACAGAAAAAGGGGGACACGTAACGCTGTACATGTCCCCCTTTTTCTCCCGCCGATGTCAAAGCGCTCAGTAAGGGAAGTCAAGCCAACGGGAAGGGAGGAGTTGTTCGCTTTATTGAAGGGCCGAGGGGATGGCCGAAGCCCGACATTGCGGGAGTTTAGCCGGGAAGCCAGCCGGGCGAGGGCAGCCTGTCCGATAGAATGGGAATAAGGTTAGAGGGGCGCGCCTCAAATCTCCTTCAAGGTATTTCTTAAAAGTGACGCTCCGAGTTCCTCCGCATCACTTTTAATGGTCGCTTCGGAGACTTTGCTCCCTGCCGGAGAGCTGCGGGGTGCTTCCCGGAGTGAGGCGTGGAGAGGCCGGAGCGGGCACGGGTCCGAGCCCTTTGGGGCGAGGAGAGCGCAGGCCTATCCCCGAGCGGGTTGGCCTCGCCGGGGCCAACCCGCGTCCGAACGTAGGGAACACCCCGAGCTCGACATCCTCATATTGACACGGCGCGGGGGGCGGCGCTATAGTCCTTGCGGACGAGCGGACCAAAGGAGCCCCACATGCCCACGAAAGCCAAGAGCCCCCACCTCCCCTTCGGCGACCAGCGGACGGCCCCCTGGTACGGCAAGGACATCCTCACCGTCAAGCAGTTCTCGCGGGCGGACCTGGAATACATCCACGGCGTCGCCCACGAGATGCGCAACATGGTCGACCGCGTCGGCACCTTCGACCTGCTCAAGGGCAAGATCCTGGCCAACCTGTTCTACGAGCCGTCGACGCGGACATCGTCGTCCTTTATGGCGGCCATGCAGCGGCTGGGAGGAGCGGTCATCCCCATCAGCGAGGTCCGCTACTCGTCCGTGGCCAAGGGCGAGACACTGCCCGACACGGTCCGGACGCTCGGCTGCTACGCCGACGTCATCGTCATCCGCCACCCCGAGATCGGCTCGGCGGCCTTGGCGGCCGAAGCCTGCTCCAAGCCCGTCATCAACGCCGGCGACGGCGCCGGCGAGCACCCGACCCAGGCCCTCCTCGACACCTTCACCATCCGCGAGGAGCTGGGGAGCCTGGACAGCCTGACCGTGACCATGCTCGGCGACCTGAAGTACGGCCGCACGGTCCACTCCCTGGCCCGGCTGATGACAAGGTTCGATGGCACCCGGCTGAACTACGTCTCGCCCGACATCCTCCGCATGCCCAAGGAGGTCATGGAGGAGGTGGCGGCGAAGAACGTCCCCCAGGCCGAGCACTCGAGCCTCGAAGCCGTCCTCCCCGAGACCGACGTCCTCTACGTCACGCGCGTCCAGAAGGAGAGGTTCGATGACCCAGCCGTTTACGACCGGGTCAAGGACGCCTTCATCGTCACGCCCACGGTCATGAAGGCCGCCCAGAAACCCATGATCGTCATGCATCCCCTGCCGCGCGTCAACGAGATCAGCATGGAATTCGACGACGACCCGCGGGCGGCCTACTTCCGCCAGATGGAGTACGGGCTCTACGTCCGGATGGCCCTGCTGGCCATGGTCCTCGGCAAGGCCTGAGGCGGAACCCCGCCTAGACCTCGATCTCGCGGTAGCGCCTTTCCGCGAATCTCACCAGAGCGGCGTACGCCGCGGCCGATGCCGCCGCCAAACCCAGGTAGAGCAGGACCAGGACCACTCCGGCCGCGACCTTCGCCCCGACCATGAACCGGACGACGAAGAAGAGCGCCGTCAGGACCCCGACGTCCGCGAACGTGGCCAGGAGGACGTTGAGGTTCTGCTTGATGGCCTTCTGGGGGTTCGTCCAGTCGAGGAGCGGACGGGCCAGGTCGATCATCATGCCGAGCGAGGTCAGGAAGAGGCCGGCGACGAGGGACAGACCGGCGGCCGCGAGAAGGGGCATGATCCCGAGTCGGAGGAGCCAGACCGCTATGGCCGAGGCCGTGGCCGTGCCCAGCACGGAGACCAGATAGGAGTGGAGGAATTTGGCCGCGACTTGCTCGCGGGCCGAAACGGGGATGACCCGGGAGATCCAGAACTGGGTGCCCTCCCTCGAGAACGTCGACGAGGACGTCCCGTTGAGGCTGCCGCAGACGACCATGAAGGCCGCCGCGGCCAGGATGGTGAAGAGCGGGTTGGCCGAGGTCATCAGCTTAAGGAGGGAGCCGGCGTCTCCCCTGCCCGAACCGGCCTTGGCCATAAGGACAAAGACGACCGGCACGACCAGGACGACGAGGATGCCGTTCAGGAGGAAGATCGGGGTGCGGTTCATGATCCGCCACTCACGGGCGAAGACGGCCCGGACGGCGTGGCGCCCCGACGAGACCCGCTGCGACATCTGGGCCTTGGACAGGGTGCGGCGGCGGCCGGAGACCTCGGAGAGCCCGACCAGGCCGCGGTAGAAGAGCTTCTCCGCGAGGACCAGGATGGCCGCGAAAAGGAGGAGGGACGTCCCCGCGAAGAGAGCCAGGTTCAGAAGCCCGGAGGCCGAGAACCCCCCGGCGATGGCCTTCGACGCCCAAATGCTCGGCGGGAAGCGCGACCCCACGATGTTGAGCAGGGAGTCGGGCGAAGTGAAGAACTTCGTCATCGCCTGGCCGGACACCTCGCCGCGGCTGGAACGGCCCATCACGTACTGGAGCCCCATGCTCACGGCGATGAGGAGAACGCTGCCGATGAGGATCAGGGCGTCCTTCTTCCGGCCGATGTTGACGACGCGCATCAGGGCCACGACCAGGAGGGAGACCAAGGCCAGGGGGATGACCGGCAGGAAGAGGTAGACCAGCACGCCGTTCACCCAGTAAGCGAAGGGGCTCTTGGCGATGACGCCATATCCGACGAGGACGGGCAGGACGATGATCATGACCGTCAGGTACTCGTTGACCAGGATGACGGCGAACTTCGAGGCCATGACCTCCCACGGCTTGAGCGGCAGGGGGATGAGGAACTCGAGGTCGCGGGAGAAATAAAATGCCGAGATGACGTAGTAGAGTCCGAAGAGGAGGATGAAGAGCTGGCCGCCCAGAACGCCGAGAGTGAGGAGAGCGTGCTCTTGGCCGAGGGGCTTCAGGGCCAGGTAAATGTTCTGGACGAGGAGGATGAGGCCGTAGACCGAAGGCAGGACGCCGAGGGCGGCCGCGCCGATGAGCACGGCGAGCCAGCGGTCCTTCTTCACGACGAACAGCCGGTGGCGGAGTACGGACAGGCCGAAGTTCGAACGGAGCCCGGCCCGGGTGAGGGCGAGGAGGCGGGTCATTTCTCGGTCAGCTCCAGGAAGATGGCCTCGAGGGACTGCTGCGTCCGGTCCAGGGCCTTGAGCTCTTCCATGGTCCCGCAGGCGACCAGCCGCCCCTTGTCGATGATGCCGATCCGGTCGCAGAGCTTCTCGGCCACCTCCATGATGTGGGTCGAGAAGAAGAGCGTCTTGCCCTGGCCGCAGTGCTCGCGCATGAGCTCCTTGAGCGAGTGGGCGGCCCGGGGGTCGAGCCCGACGAGCGGCTCGTCGAGGACCATGACCCGGGGCGCCGGAAGGAGCGCGGCCGTCAGGACGATCTTCTGTTTCATGCCGTGTGAGTAGCTCTGGATGGGGTTGGCGACGGCGCCGCTGAGCTCGAAGATATCGAGCCACTTCCCGATCCGGTCCAGCCGCTCGGCCTTGGGCACGCCGTAGACGTCGCCGATGAAGTTGAGGAATTCGAGGCCGGTCAGCCGCTCGTAGACGTTGGGGTAGTCCGGGACGTAGGTCGTGATGGCCTTGCACTTCAGGGCGTCCTTCTCTATGTCCAGGCCGTCGACGGTGATGGTCCCGGCGTCGGGACGGAGCAGGCCGACGATCATCTTGATGGTCGTCGTCTTGCCGGCCCCGTTCGGGCCGAGGAAGCCGAAGATCTCGCCCGGCCGGACGGTCAGAGTGAGGTCGTCGACCGCCTTGACCTTCCCCTTGTTGTAGCTCTTCGAAACGTGATTGAGTTCGATCACGGGCCGCTCCTTCGGGGATGGTTATACCACAAATTGAATTTTCCCGCCGGGGGAGCTATAGTGAAGGCGAACAAGGAGGCGTGATGAGAAACCTGAAGGTCGAAGTCGTCAGGGTCAAGGAGCGCTGCGGCGCGCACCACAAGGTTGGCGACCAGTTCTTCATCCGGGGGCTGGGCATGATCGAGATTCCCAAGGGCAAGAAGGTCTGCCTCTTCGCCCTCAATTCCCTCTTCCCCTTCCTCACGGCCAAGCAGCGGGAGGACGAGCTCCCCGGCGACGACTGGATCCTGGAGACCGGGGTCCTGTGCTGTCCCGACCCCAAGGGCGTCGATTTCAAGGTCACGGCTTTGGAGAAATGACCCCGCTTCTCCGCCCCTTCTTTTGACCGGGCTCCCTGTAGCGGAAGCAGGTCACGAGGTGGTCGTTGACGACGCCCGTCGCCTGGAGGTGGGAGTAGACGATGGTCGAGCCGACGAATTTGAAGCCGCGCGCCTTGAGGTCCTTGCTGATGAGGTCGGAGAGGGGCGTCTTGGCCGGCATCTCGGCAAATGACTTCAGGCGGTTCACGACGGGCTTGCCGCCGACGAAGCCCCAGATGTAGCGGTCGAACGACCCGAACTCTTTCTGCACTTCAAGAAAGCGCCTGGCGTTGTTGATCGCGGCCAGGATCTTCAGCCGGTTCCGGATGATGCCGGCGTCGCCGAGGAGCCGCCGGACGTCGCGCTCCGTGAAGCGGGCGACCTTCCGCGGATCGAAGCCGTGGAAGGCCTTGCGGAAGTTCTCGCGCTTGTCGAGGATCGTCCGCCAGCTCAGCCCGGCCTGCATCCCCTCGAGGATGAGGAACTCGAAGATCTTGCGGTCGTCGTGGAGCGGCTTCCCCCACTCCTTGTCGTGATAAGCGGTCATGACCGGGTCGCCGTCCCAGCACCGCGTCCGCTTGTTCTTGATCGTTCTCGTCGGCTTCGCCACGTGTCCGCCTTTCCTTCCGCCCGCGATGCGGCCGGGCTACCGTCCGAGCCTCTTCATCTCGTCATCGAGGCCGGTCATCTCCCAGCGGATGAGGGACTGGGGAATGAGCCCCCGGGAGAAGAAGTCGTCCAGGAAGTCCTTCAGCCGGAACGCTTCGCCTTTCCGGGCCTTCTCGTCGGCCAGGAGCCGCTCGACCTGGTTCTTTCCGACGACGTAGCTCGTGCCATACCCCGGCTGGGGCAGGTAGATCGACATGTCTCCCCAGATCGTCGGCCCGTCGGGCAGGACCCAGCCGCCGGGCGTCACTTTCACGGCGTATTCCACCGCCTGCTCGAGGGTGAACTCACGGCTGTGGAGCCTCAGGTCGGCCATGGCCCGGGCGCAGCGGAACGCGAGGAGGATGTAGACGAGCTCGCGCGCCCGCGGATTCCGGTCGAAGAGCCCGGCCTGGAGCATCATCTCCTCGAAGGCCGTGGCCATGCCCTCGGCCCGGCTGTCCCAGATGTTGTAGAGGAGCGGGCCGCCCCGGATGGGATGGGTGTTGCGGGCCTCGCGCTGCTTCTCCAGCCAATGAAGGGAATGGCAGAGCAGGGGCAGGTTGTCGCGGTAATCCACCTGGGTGAAGAAGTCGCGCTTGTCTGGCGGCATGAGGGGCCCGGCGACGTCATTGAGACGCATGTAGCCGGGAACGGTGAAGATCTCCTCCGTCCGGAGGAAATCCATGAAGTAGGCGACGTTCGCCTTCAAGCGGCGCCCGAGCTCTTCGGCCGTGGCCGGCGGAAGGAGCGGCGGCAGCTTGCGGTTGCGCTGCCTCTCGAGCCCGAGGAAGGCGACGGAACGCTCGAGCTCCCTTTGAACGAGCTCGACCTGTTCGGCCCATGTGTAGGGGACGAGGTGGACGTTCTTCTGGTACCAATCGAACTCGGCGACGCCGACGCCGGCAGGGACGGGCTCCGCCGGCCGCGTCCGCTCGAGCCAGCCGCGGAAATCGTCCACGGCCGCCCGGGCCTTCTCGGCCAGGGGGACGAGGTCGGGATAGGGGCCGGCCAGGCGGCGGCCGAGGTCGGCCAGGTCGGCGCTCTCCTCGGTCTTCTGGCGGATGCCGAGCGTCCAAAACTCCCGCGTCCGCTCGGTCAGGTTCGATCTGGCCCGGTCCAGGAGCTCCGGGACCGCGGCCAGCTTGTCCCGGAAGGCGGCTTTCTTCGGCGCGTCGAGCGGAAAGGGAAAGTCGGAGAGGCACAGGGCGCCGAAGACCTCGGGGCCCTCGCGGGCCGGGACGTCGGGCCCGGAGACCTGGAGGGCGGTGTAGAACGTCGGAACGCGGGACCAGGGCCGGAGCACGCGATGGTCGAACTGGAGGCCGTTCATCTCGGCCCGGACGATCTCGTAGTCGACGCGTTGGGCCGCCGGCCAGCCATGGGCGTCGATCGCGGCCAGGCGCTTCTCGAATTCGGGGAGCCGCTTCCTCTGGGCGGCCATGGCTTCGGGCGAATAGTCCGGAACGCCGCTACGGAGGGGTGGTCTCTGGAACTCGCGGAAATCGGCGAACAGCTTCAGCAGGGCCTGGTAGCCGTCTCCGGGCCCGGCCGCCCTCGGCGCCTGGAGGGCCAGGACCGCGACGGCCGCGGGGATCATCAATACCAGAAGGGTCATGGACAGCTTTCTTCGACTCATCGTCCCCTCCTCATTATGACACTTCTATATTACACTTCCGGGCAAAAGACAATTACGCCCGGCCCGAGGAAAATTGACTGCAACCTTCCGGCCGGCCGCCGCGTTAGATATTCGGGTGCTAAAAAATTAGCAAATAGGCTTGACAAGGCCTGTCCGAGGTGCTAATATTTTAGCATGCTAAATATTTAGCAGGCTAATGCCTCCCGAGAAAGGGGACGCCATGAAAGGTCCGCAGAGCCTCAGCCGGAGGGAACGGCAGATCATGGACATCATCTACGGGATGAAGGAGGCCACGGCCCTCCAGGTCCTGGAGCGTCTCCCCTCCCCCCCGGGCTATTCGGCCGTCCGGGCCCTTCTCCGCGTCCTCGAGCAGAAGGGCCACCTGTCCCACCGTCAGGACGGCCCCCGCTACGTCTTCAAGCCCGTCCTGCCCCGGGAAAAGGCCCGGAGGGGCGCCCTCCAGGACGTGCTCCGGACGTTCTTCGACAATTCCACTGAGGACGCCGTGGCCGCCCTCCTCGACATCTCCGAGGACAACCTGTCCGAGGCGGACTACGCCCGGCTCCTTGAGCTCATCGAAAAGGCCCGCAAAGAAGGACGGTGACCATGGCCTGGGCGGCGGATTCGCGGTGGCTCGGTCTTCTCGCCGAGTACCTTATCAAGACGACCGCCGTCCTGTCCCTGGCCTTGGCCGTCGCCGCCCTGCTGCGGCGGCGCTCGGCCGCGCTCCGTCACTTCGTCCTCTCCGCCTTCCTCGTCGGACTCGTCCTGCTGCCGCTCCTGCCCTCGCTCCCGACGGGATGGGAGACCCGGTGGCTCCCCGCCCGCCCGGCGGCTCAAAGGGCGGCTCCCGCGGCCCGGAACAGTGAGGCGTTGTGGGTGGTCGGAGAGCCGCTGGCGATCGCCGAAGCAACGGGAACCGCGGAGCCGCTGTCCGGCCGGTCCGAGGCCGGTATTCCGGTCGCCTCCCGCATGGCGGATGCCGGTGTCCGGCCCCGGGCCACGGAAGGAGTCCCGGCCGCCGGGATCCGGGCCGCTTTGATCGTCGAAAAGCTCCTCCCCCTGGCCTGGTCCGCCGGGCTCCTCGTCCTCCTGTTCAAGCTCGCTCTGGGGCTCGCCGGGGCCGCCCGGCTCTCGCGCGAGGGCAGCCCGCTCGACGACTCGGCCTGGGACTTGCTCCTCCGGCGGTTCCTGGCCATGGTCACGCTCCGGAGGCGGGTCCGCCTGAAGAGCCACGGACGAGTGGCCGTCCCCATGACCTGGGGGGTCGTCCGCCCGGTCGTCCTTTTCCCGGAGGATTCCCGGGACTGGGACGAGGGCCGGCGCTCCGCCGCCCTCTTCCACGAGCTCTCCCACGTCAAGCGGGCCGACTTCGCCGTCATGCTCCTCGTGCGGCTGAGCCTGGCCCTGTTCTGGTTCAACCCTCTCGTCTGGGCCGTCTTCCGGCGGCTCAGGCGGGAGCAGGAGAAGGCCTGTGACGAGCTGGTCCTCAAGGCGGGGATCAAACCCTCGGCCTATGCCGCCAGCCTGCTCCTGTTCAGACGGCCGGCCGCCGGCGCCTGGGGTCCGTCCGCGGCGCTCCTCGGCATGTCGGCCGGGTCATCGCTCAACGAGCGGCTGGCGGCCATCCTCAAACAAAAAATGACCTTCAAGGAGATCACCATGAGAAACCGCGTCATCTTAACCATGGCCATCATTTCCCTCGTCTCGCTCATCGGCTCGGCCCGGCCGGCGGCTCAGACCGCCGCCGCTCCTGCCGCCGCGGCTTCCGTGGCCGCGGCCCCGGCGCCCGTCCAGGAAGCGGCCGTCGTGAGCCCGGAAAAGCAGGCGACGGAGAAAGAAAAACAGGCCGCCCAAGCCGAGAAGAAGGCCAAGGAGAAAGAGAAGCTTACGAAGACCATCGTCATCAGCACGTCCGAGGCCAAGGAAGGCCAGATCCTGATCACGGTCTCCGAGGGCGACAAGACCAAGACTCTTGTCCTGGACGACCCAGTCATCCTCGAGGCCGGCGGGTCCGGCGAGTCGGTCACGCTCAGGCTCGACGGCAAGGACATCGTCCTCAAGAAGGGCGAGAAGCTGACCCTCGTTTCCAAGGGCAGCTCGGTGAAGCTCATCCAGGAGGGCGAGGTCCACGAGCACGCCGTCGGAGTCCCCGTCGTGGTCAAGGTCGGCCCGACGGGCGCTGAGACCGTTATCATCAAGGAAGCGCCCGAAGGCGTCACCGTCAAGGAGGTCTATATCACGCCGAAGGGCGTCGCCGCGGTCCCCACCGCTCCAGCGGCCCCGGCCGTGCCCGCTCCCCTCGACGCCCCGGCGCCCGCCGCCGCGCCGACACCCCAGGCCGCCCCCCCGGCCCCTGTCAAAGTGACGACGTACGAAATCGCTAACGACGGGAAGATATACACCATCGTCCTGTCGCCGCGGCAGCCTCATCCGCCCTATCCGCCGGCCGTCGCGTACTCGGTCGTGCCGGCGTACGGCATCGACGTGAGCCGGAAGGAGATCCGCGAGGAGCTCCAGGGCATCCAGGAACAGCTCAAACAGCTCGAGAAGCGCAGGCCGGACCTCGAAAAAGACCTCAGTGGGATCGAGGAATCGCTCGCGGCCCTGAGCAAGAAGCTCGAGAAAGTGGCGGCCAGGCTGGACGCGTACAAGGTCGCGAACTGGGCCCCGGCCGAGCATTTCTCTTCCGAAGCGCCCGCCGAGCATATCACCATCATGGGCAAGGACGCCGCCGCGGGCGAGGCCGTCGGCGTCGTCTATTCCGGCGCGGCGGAGAAGGCCCACGTCGTCAGCGTGACCCGCGGCGAAGTGGGGGCCATCACGGTCATCTACAAGACCGGCGAGGTCCTCAAGGACGAGGCGGCCGTGGCCCGGGCCGTGGACAAGGTGAAGAGGGCCCTGCCCCAGGGCTACACTGTCGAACCCAAGGCCGACAAGGAGTCGGGCGCCCTGACCCTCAAGATCAAGGCCCCCGATGGGCAGAAGGTCGACGAAGGCCTGGCCAAGAAGATCGTCTCCATCCTCGTCGAGGAGCTGAAGAAAGACCCCGGCGGAAAGAACTGACGGATACTGGCAACGGCGCGTCCCCGGGCTTACAATAGGCCCGAAGGGGACAACATGACCCGGAGGGCCCGGCGCGCCATTCTCGTTTTCATCCTCCTGACGATCGCCTCACCCGTATTTTCGGCCCCCCCGGCCGAAGAGATGCGGGACGTCCGCGTCCGGATCGTGGCCGACGAGGAATGGCGCCGTGACCCCGCTTGGGAGACAAAGGCCGGCGCCCTCGTCCGGACGGCCTCGGAGGAGTTCGAACGGTCGTTCCGAATCCGGCTCGTCCCGGCCTCCTTCGGCGGCTGGGAGTCCGACGACAGCGTCAACGCCATGGAGGCGTTGGCCGACGACCTGGAGTCGAAGGCGGACAAGGACGGCTGCGACATCCTCGTCGCCCTGACCGCCCAGCCCAATCTGGCCCGGGGGCTCTTCGGCTACTCGATCTTCAAGGAGGGCCTGGTCATGATCCGGGCCTCGGACGACGCGGCCGCGTTCGCCGGGGCCCTCAAGCATGAGATCGGCCACCTCTTCGGGGCCGTCCATGTCTCCAACCCGGCCTCGGTCATGGACGTCTTCCTGCAGGGCAAGGAATTCGACGCCCTCAACCGGGAGGCCATCCGGCTCCTCCGAGACCGCCCGTTCAACTCCATCGATTTCCCCATCCCAAAGCCGGTCCGGCCGCGGGCCATCGAGCTCTACACGCGGATCTGCGCCGTCATCGAGTCGGCCGACCTCCAGCGCAAGTTGGATTGGCTCGGCGGGACGGGCATCCGCGCCGTCGTCAGCGAATCCGGACGCCGGGACACCCTCGAGCTCGACGACGCCCACCTCCTCCTGGCCCAGATCCTGATCGAGGAGCGCCGCTACGACGAGGCGGGCCGGGCCGCCCGGGCCGCGCTCAAGATCCGCCCCAACGACCTCGAAGCGCAGAACATCCTCGGCATCGTCGACCGCAAGCAGGGCCGGCTCGATGAGGCCATCGCGAAATACCAGGCCGTCCTCAAGGCCGAC
>Ga0315268_10004867_pt1 | contig 14498 bp, 10 predicted proteins | sample C1_top_MG_FD_204535 | JGI IMG/M metagenome (GOLD analysis project Ga0315268, IMG submission 204535) | Sediment microbial communities from Yellowstone Lake, YNP, Wyoming, USA - C1_top | ecosystem: Environmental > Aquatic > Freshwater > Lake > Sediment | place: USA: Wyoming | collected 2017-08-01
GTTCGAATTTTTCCAGTCCGACGTCCAGGTCGACCTCCCCTTTCTCGAACCAGACGACGATCTCCTCCAATTCCTTGTAGGCCGAACCGAAATCGAATTTGTCCCCGGCCGGCTTGCTTTTCTTGACCATAATGCGCTAATTAACGGCGCTAAATTCTTTTTTCCCGGACCTCCGTGACCAAAGCGCCTTTGGCCAATTGTACCTCCAGGAGTTCGCCGATGTCCACCTGGCCGGCGTCGCGGACGACGCGGTCGCCGCGCCGCACCAGGGCGTAGCCGCGGGACAGGAGCCGCCGCGGATCGAGTCCGCCGAGCAACCTCTCTTTGGCCAGCAGTTCGCCGCGCCAATGGCCGGTGAGATAGCCGACGGCGGCGAACAGCCGACGGCTGAAATTGGCCGCGGATTGTTCCAGCGCTCCGGTCCGGGCGGCGAACAGGCCGAAGAGCCGGTGCAGTTCGCGCCAGAGGTCTTCAAAGGCGGCGCTGACCCGGCCGATGCCGGCCTCCAGACGGCCGGTGAGCCGATCGACGGCCGTCTCGCGCGCGTCGATCACGGCCGAGAGCGCGCCGGTCAGCCTCCGGGAGCCGGTTTCGAGCGAAGCCAGGATCTCACGCCGGTCCGGCGCGATGATCTCCGCGGCGTTGGTCGGCGTCGAAGCCCGGACGTCGGCCGCATAATCGGCCAGCGTCTCGTCGCGTTCGTGCCCGACGCCGACGATGACCGGCAGGCGCGAGCCGAACACGGCCCGGGCCACCTCTTCGGAATTGAAGGCCTGCAGGTCTTCGAGTGAACCGCCGCCGCGGGTAAGCACGATGACGTCGGCGGTTTCCGGATGCTCGTTGAAATGGCGGAAAGCCGCGGCTATCTGCCGGACCGCGTCCCGGCCCTGCACGGCCACGTCGACGAGACCGATCTCCAGGCCGCCCCAGCGGTTGCCCAGAATGCGCAGGAAATCGCCGTAAGCCGCCGATTCGGCCGAGGCGATAAGACCGATGCGCCGCGGGAAGCGCGGCAGGACCCGCTTGCGTTCGGCGGCGAACAGGCCCTCAGCGGCGAGTTTCTTCTTCAGCAGTTCGAAAGCGCGGCGCAGCGCGCCCTCGCCGATCAGCTCGACCCGTTCGACGTTGATGGAAAATCGGCCGCTTTTGGGATAGATCTTGGGCAGACCGAAGACCCGCACCTGCATGCCGTCCTCGAGCGGCGTGCGCAGCTGCCAGGCCGTGGCGAAGCAGGAGACGGTCCCCTGCTCGTCCTTGAGGTTGAACCAGATCCATTTGCCCTGGGAAAGGCGGTATTCGACGACTTCGCCCTCGACGGCCGCACCTTCGGGAAACACCGCCGCGGCGAAGGCGGTATTTACGAACTCGATGAATTGCGAGACCGAGAAAATGTTCATCAGGGAATATAGACCAGGCTGAGATCGGTCACCGACCAGCCGGGCCGCTGGCCGCCGCCGAAGATGAACGCCCGGCCATTGATCGCGGCGATGCCGAAGCCGTGCAACGGCACCGGCATGGGCGCGGCCGACTGCCAGCGATGGTCCTTGAGATCGTAAGTTTCGACCTGGTCGAAAGTCATGGTAGCCGCTTCGCCGCCGAAGACATACATCCGCCCGGACAACTCGGCGGCGGCGCCGTCACCCCGCCTCGTCGGCATGGCGTCAAGGTCCTCCCAGAGGCCAGTCTTGGAATCATAAACCTCGAAAGTGCGCAGATTATTGACCGACGATCCCTCCCGGCCGCCGGCCAGGTAGATCCGGCCGTCCACGACCGCTCCGGCCATGGCTTCACGCACGGAATTCATCTCCTCGCCCTGTTCCCAGGCGTTCTTCAGCGGATCGTATATATAATGCGAGCTGATCGAGCCGGTGGCGCTTCGGCCGCCGAAGACGTGGATGCGCTCGTCCAACAGCAGGGCGGCGGCCAGCCCCATGCCGCGCGGCGGATCGGCGCCGCGGCTCCAGGAGCCGTTTTCGGCGTCATAGATGAACAGCGACGCCGAAGGTATCGAAGCCAGTCCTTTCAGGCCGCCGATGGCGTAAAGTTTGTTCTGCGACGATACCAACGACAGCCCCTGCAGCGGCAGCGGCAGCGGCGCCCCGGTCGACCAGGTATTGTTGAAAATGTCGAAGATCTCGACCTTGGCCACGGTTCGTCCGAAACCGTCGCGGCCGCCGATCACGTAGATCTTGCCGCCGATATTGGCGGCGGCCGCTCCGATGCGCGGCGTCGGCATCGGCGCCGCGGCCAGCCAATAACCGCCGGATTTGACGGCCGGCTTTTCGCTGTAAACGTAAGCCGGCAACAGGCTGGCCGGCCCGCCGTAGTCCCTGATCAGATCGATGCCGCGGACGTACCAGAAATAACCGTAAACCGCCGCGGCCGCCAGTATCAGCATGAATAGGATTCTTTTCATACGATGGCAAGATTACTGTTCCCGGTCCGGTCGGCCGGACATCAGGGTTGAAGAACGTCTTCGGTATGCCCGTTGACGCTGATGATCACGTCTCGGACCTCGGGGAACTGCTTCAAAGTCGACGTTATCTGGGCCCGGATGGCGGCGACGCGGCAGGCGCCGGCCACGCCGCGTTCCAGGCTGCCGGTGAAATCGGCGGTGACCACGCCGTTGGCGTCGGCCGCGATGGATTTGAGCGTGACGTTAGCCGGCAAAGAGGTGGCGTAGCCGGCAGCCCGCTCGGTTTCGTTCAGGCCGCGGACCAGTTCATCGATCACCGCCCGATAGATGGCGGTCTTGCTCGAGACCATCCTGACCACCGGCAGGACCGTGTCGCACGATTCCTGGGAGTCGAAGCCGGTCATGCGGAAATAGACCTTGGCCGCGACCATGTCCGGTTCGGCGAACAGCACCTCGCGCCTCACCAGATCCTGCCGCCCGGAGTCGCCGGGGGCGCCGCTCATGACCTCGACCGAGCCTTTGCCCAGCTTATGCTGAGGCAAGTCGACGACCTGACTGAACCGGCCGAACTGACCGGATTCCTTGGCGTCAAGCGCGGCCACCGCCTCGAACAGCTTCTCGCCTTCGGCGTCCCGGACGATCACGGTGACGCCCTGATCGGACATCCGGGCGCGTCCGGCCACCTCGAAAGACCCGCCGAGCACGGCGGTCTCGGTCGGTATCTCCAGGACGATGTCCTTGTCCGGTTCGGGCTGAACAGACGCCGCGTTGACCGGCGCCTTTTCCAGATCCTGGCGCGAAGGCACGGGCAGCATCGGGAACACTCGCTTGGCGGCGTTGATGTTCAGCGCCGGGGCGACGCCTGTCAGCCGGCCGACGGCAAAACCGGCGGCGGCGACGATCAGCAGGATAGCGGTTAAAACGGATCTTTTCATGGAAATAAGGAGATCTTTCGGCTGATATAGTTTAGCAGATATTTCGGCGGGCTGGAATGTTCGAACCGGACAATACGCTCTTGCCGTCGCAAATCAAGGAAAATAAAGCCGCTGCCTCTTTTGAAGTCCCGCCGGGCGGCGGCCGGCCTGCGGATAAAGTTTAGAGTGTAAAGTTTAGATTTAATGAACTTCCTTAACTTCAAACTCTAAACTCTAGACTTTAAACTTTTTAACTCCCCAACTTCTCGAAGCCAGCGCCCCGGGCGGGACTCCCCGCGAAATGCAAAACCGGCCGCCGCGGCGGCCGGTCATGGTTCAGTTGTTAAAGAAATTACCGCCTGAACCGGCATCGCGCCGCCGCGGCTTGAAGAAGATCAGGGCGCCGATGACCAAGGCGAAGATCACCAGGATCAGCGCTCCGCCGGCGTACCAATATATCATCCGGCTCATCGGAGCCTCCGCTGTCGTCACCGCCGCGGCCGATGACCCGTAAAATTCATCCGCCGTCACGGCCTTGGCCTCGGCCACGAAGAAGGACAACGGCGAACTCTTGCTCTTGATCTTGCCGGTCTCTTCGGTCACGACCACGTAGGCTTCGTGTTCGCCGTCCGTGACGTTGGAGTCGAGATCATAGGTCCAATTGCCGTCGGCGCCGGCCGTGGTCGTAAGCACGATCGGCAAGTAGCTGTAGATGAAGATGGACACTGTCTGGCCTGGGGCGGCGCGGCCGGACAGGCGCAAGCCGGGCGCGCCCGCGGCGGCGCCGGCGGCGGCGTGGTCGACGCTGAGACCCGGGTCGGTCTCGCCGGACGATCTGGGCTGTTCTATCGCCGCGCCCGAGATGATGGCCGTATCCACCGGCGCCAAGGAGGCCACGGCATCGCCGAGCTTGCCCGGACCGAGCGGATTATAGCCGTTCTTGACCTCATCGAAATCGGAGTAACCATCGCCGTCAGTGTCCGCCTTCTTCGGATCCGTGCCCAGGCGCTTCTCGACGTCGTCGGGCAGGCCGTCGCCGTCGGCGTCGATCATCAGCACGGCCGGCACGGCGCGGGAACTGCTGTCCGCGGTGGTCTGGACGAAGTTGGGCGAAGCCTGGACGCGGAAGACCACCTCAACTTTGGCTTGCAGCGGGATATTTGCGGCAAGAACCTGATCGACCGGAGCTGGCGGCGGTCCTTGCGGCGGCCGAACTTCGACCGGAGGCTGCCCCGGCGGCGGGGCCTGGGGCGGGGTCGGCGGCGGAGCCTGGAGTGGCGGCGTTTCGGTCCGGACGAACCGAAGCGGCTGGCCGACGAGAGGCGCAACCGCCTGGCTCAGCCGGTTCAGATCGTCGTCAGACATCAGACCGGCCGTCTTTCTGGCTATGGCCAAAGAGCAGGCACTGTCGTCCTGTCCCGCGCATTCCAGAAGCTGTCCTCCCTGTTTTTTCTCAAGATACGAAATACATTCTTCCTTGGTCAGGATGCCGGCCTGCCGGCACTCGTCGGCCGTGTTGCGCCGGGCCAGCCAGCCCTGGCAGCGATCGGCGGGGATCCCGGCGGCGACGCACTCCTGGTCCAGCTTTCCCGCCTGCTCCAGCACGTCGAAAGGCAGCTGTTTGGCCGACAAAGGCTTGGTTCCGGAAGGAGGCTGCGCGGCCGCTTCCTGGACCACGGCCGGCGGCAGGATGACCACGCCCGTCGGTTCGCCGGCGGGGGGCGCCTTGGCGTTATTGACCACGGTCCAGACCGGCTCGCTGCTGACGACGCGGCCGTCGGCCAGCGTGGCCGCGGCGGTGACCGTGTACCGGCCGTCAGGTCCGGACGTCGTGTCCCATAACGCCTGCCAAAAGCCGTTGGCGCGGGAAAAAACAGCGTCGAATTCGCTCTGTCGGCCCGAACCGTCGGCTGATCTTATCAGGAGAGTCAGACCCGTCGTCTGGCCGCTGACCGCTGCCGACAACAGCACGTTGGTCCGGACCTGATCTGGCAGCTGGATCACCCTGACCAGAACGGCCGGCTGCGGAACAGTCGGAGTTATCGAGGGCGGCTCGGTCCCGGGCAACGGCGGCTGTTCCGCGGACGGCGGCTCGGTCCCGGGCAACGGCGGCTGGGTGGTTCCGGGTACGGCCGGTTTATTGGCCACCTTGACCTCGACCGGCTGGCTCTCGCCCGCCCAGCGCCCGTTGAGAATGACCTTGGCCACGATACGGTACGCTCCGTCACCCGAGCGGGTGGTATCCCATTCGGCGACCCATCTGGTTCCCGTGCCGTCGGAACCGGAACGGACGATCATCGGCGTCGCGTTCGGATCTGCGCTGGAATATATAAAGAACGTCAGCGGCTCCACCTTGACGCTGGTCGAGGCGCCCAGCACCGCCTTGGCTGTGAGAATGCTGCCGGACGCCGGCGCATCAATGGTGACGGCCAAGGCCTGCGGCGGCTCCTGGGCCTGCTCATTGACCACGGAAAAATCGACGCCCTGGCTTACGGCCGCAGCTGTTCCGGCCGCGGCAGAAGCCGTCAGCTGATAATCTCCGTTAGGGACCGTCAAAGTGTCCCAGGAGACCGACCAGGTGATCCCTGAAGCATCACCCTGGGCGTTGAGATCGATCGTCTTGCCGCCCAACGCGGCGCTGGCGATGCCGAACTTCAGACTGCCGACCCTGCGGCTGGTGGTAGCGGAGAACGTGGCGACCTGCTTGACCTGGGCCTTGGCCGACGGCATAGAGACCACTACCGTCAGCGGCAATTCAGCCGTCTTGCGGAACATGAACGTATTCGTCGGACTGTTCTTGACCTGCCGCGCCAGGCTGGACCGGGCGATAACGCTGAAAATGGTGTCATCAGAATAATCAGCTTGCCAAACGGCCGTCCAATTCTTACCGTCCCGACTCGCGGCCGTGATCGGCTGTGGCGCCGCGACAGCGGTTGAAACCGAGGTCAGGACGAAAACGAGGCCGTCGACCGGCTGACTGGTGACGGCGGCCAGGGGCACCGCGCCGGGCGGAACGGCGCTGTTGTCCGTCGGGGTCATTACGATCACTGAATATTCCGGCGCGGCTACCATGACGGTGACCGGCTGGCTGGTCGTGGGCGCCTGGTTCAGCAGGGCTTGGGCGGTGATGGTGAAAGATGAACCGGCGGCGCGGTCATTGGTCCAGGTGGCGGTCCAGGTTTTGCGGTCGGCCGAGCCATTGGCCGGGACCGAAGGCGCGGCGGCGGTCCGGGTCGCGGTCGTGGCGGCGGTATCGGTCGTGGTCACGGTGCCGGTCCGGGTCGCAGCCGCGGTATCCGTAACCGAAGTCGTGGGCGCGCTCAGGATGAAACTCAGGCTGTCGACGGCCGCGCTGGTCGCGGCCGTGAGGGTGACTGTGGCGCCGGGAGCGCTGGCGCTGTTGTTGGCCGGCGAAGTGACGGCGACGGTGTATTGGACGGCCGCGGCCTGGACCATGACGGTGACCGGCTGGCTGGTCGTGGGCGCCTGGTTCAGCAGGGCTTGGGCGGTGATGGTGAAAGATGAACCGGCGGCGCGGTCATTGGTCCAGGTGGCGGTCCAGGTTTTCTTGTCGCCGGTCGGATTGATGGCGGCGATCTGCGGCTGGCGGGTGACGGCGTCCTTGGCGCTCAGGATGAAACTCAGGCTGTCGACGGCCGCGCTGGTCGCGGCCGTGAGGGTGACCGTGGCGCCGGGAGCGCTGGCGCTGTTGTTGGCCGGCGAAGTGACGGCGACGGCGTATTGGACGGCCGCGGCCTGGACCATGACGGTGACCGGCTGGCTGCTGACGGCCACGCCGGACGGATCGACGACTGACGCGCTGACCAAAAATGACGCCTGCGGCAGATACGTCGTGTCCCAATCGGTCACGCCCGTCCAATTAAGGCCGTCGGAACTGACTCCGGCGATCGACGGCTGTCCGACGGCGCTGGAGGTAAAATCAAAATTCAAGACTTGGACGGCCGCGTTAGTGACAGCCCTGAGCTGCACCCTGCCGTTAACAATGCCGGCTGCGGGCGCGGTCATGGTCACGGACAGCCTGAGACCGGTACTGAGGGTCGACGAAGTCACCGGATCAGTGCGGACCTGCCCTCGCACCGCCTGGATGCCGAGCGCGGCGACGAACGTGACGGCGGCGATCGAGGAGATGACCTGTAGCCGGCTGTTTAGCCTCATATGGCCTGAACCATGCTGATTAATACATATATTCTACCATTTTCAGGGCTCTTCTTCAATCAAAAAACCGCCTGCCTCGTCCTGGCTGGCGGTATCAATATTTTGGCTATAATAAGCTTAAATATGGTTATCATCTAACGGTCATTTCTTAAAGATACTAACCTCCATGCCATCGTCTCCGAAAACCTGGCTGGAACTTTGGTATGAACCGGACTTGCGCACATACTCGAGGTAGGTACCCAATTCCCGATTGAATACGGCCGTGCCATTGGCCACGACGACAGCTCCGGGACTCAGCTTCGGTTCTAATTTCTTGAGATAACTCAGGTACTGGGACTTCTGCGCGTCCAGGAAAACCAAGTCGACCGGACCGGCGATCTCGTCCAGACGCTGCCGGGCATCGCCGCGGTCGATCGTTGCCCTGCTCTGAAGGCCGGCCTGGGCGATATTCTCTTCGGCCCGCCTGGCCAGCTCCTCGCTGATCTCGAGACCGGTCACGGCGCAGCCGTCAGGCAGGTTCCGGGCGATCAGGAGGGTGGTGTAACCCACCAGCACGCCGACCTCGACCGTCCGGCACGGTTTTTTGTCCCTGACCAGCTGCTCCAAAAATTTGCCTTTATCCGCCCCGATGATGGGCAGGAATTCCCATTTCGAGGTCTTTTCGATGGTGCTCAGGACGTGGTCGACGGCGGTCATAAAGCGGCCGGTCAGGCGAAGATCTTCTTGACGAACTCATCGTCAAGAGCGCTCCGGAAATAAGACAGCATCTGCGACCGCGCCAGGCCGATGGCATCCTCGGATTTCTCGCGCCAGGCGTAGATCTGGTCATGACACTTGACCAGAATGCCGACCTGCATCTCGGTGACGTCGATGGGGAAATGCTTCTTGAGCTCCCGGACGAAAGCGATCTGCCAGTCGGGGTTGCCCCACATCATGATCCAGGCCTTCATGGCCACGAATTCCCAGGGATCGACGCCGCCGACCCAGTCGGCCACGGCGATCCGGCCCTTGGGCAGCATGATAAAATTGCGCGGGTAGAAGTCGCCGTTGGTGAACATGTTGCCCTCGTAACGCCCGGTGGCCTGGGACTGCAGATGTTCCAGGGCCCGGTCGATGATATCCTGGCCGCAGATGCGCCGCTCCACCAATTCCCGACTCTGAGCGCGGAAATCATCCAGCCATTTATCGAAGCTGAAACGGCGCACGAAATCCGGTATCGATTCCATGTCAACCAGCCGGAGATCGCGCAGGACGTCGACGGCGTACTTGGCAACCTTGAGGTCGATCTTCCGGCCGCCAAGGATGTCGGTCTTATAGGATTTTTCCGACCATTCGAACAGCAGCGGCTCGCCTTTGATGTATCTGGTAAGCACCCAGTCCAGGTCGCCGAAGTGTCCGTCGCTGACGTATTCGGGGATGACCAAACGCTCAAAGAACTTCTCGTCGAACTGCGGCAGGACGTCGCGGATGATGAGCGTCTCGTACTTGATGCTGGCGGCCTTGCGCGGGTCGGAACCGATCTTCAGGACGAGCAGGGCGCGATCCTCCGTCGAACCGGACTTGCGGCAAAGCAGGACGTTCCACTTCAAAGGCTCGATGATCTGCAGATCAAGGCTCTTCACGAGTTCGGGTACCTGGGGATGGATCGGCGGCAGGGCTGGCTCCATAGTTCGGCCGGTTTAGCGTCCGACGCGGACGCTTTTCCTTATTTCTTGTTTTCGATGCTGACCGAGGTCATGACATCGCCTTTAACGATGCGGCGGACGACGTCCATGCCGGATGTGACCCGGCCGAAGATGGTGTAGTTCTTGGGTAATCCCGGCTGGTCCTCCAGGACGATGAAGAACTGGCTGCCGTTGGTGTCCGGTCCGGCATTGGCCATGGCCACGATGCCAGCCGAGTAATCGAGCGTCACCGGTTCGTCCTCGAACTTGTATCCCGGTCCGCCCGTGCCGTTGCCGAGCGGGTCGCCGCCCTGAATGACGAAGCCGGGTTCGACGCGATGGAAATTCAGGCCGTCATAATAGCCGCTGCGGGCCAGGGCGATGAAATTGGAGGCGGTCTTCGGCGCTTCCTTATCGAGGATCTCAAAGACGATATCGCCCTTGGCGGTGGCGATAACCGCCTGCTTGCCGCGGAGATCCTGGTCTTTGAGCGCCCCGGGGGCAGACGTCGGCCGCGACCACTTCCCGTCCTTAACTTCCGCCGCTCCCTGAGCGGCCGGCTGGGCCGCGTTCTCCTGAACCGCCGGCGCGGGCGCCGCCGGTTTGGCGTCCGCCGGGTTGGCGGGTGCGAAGGACAGGGCTGACTCCCGGTTCATCTGATCGGCCGGGATGGCGACCTGTCCCTGGCCGCAGCCCGCTCCGACGAGGATCAGGGTGCCGGCGATGACTGACATAAGAAGGGGGTTAATTCTGCTCATAGTATTGTTTGATTCCGACTAAACACCGGTCGGATCAAGGCCGACCGCTATATTGAATTGTAGCCGACTTACTGGTCCTGCTCAAGGGCTGATTCGGTATAGTTGTTGGCGGCGTTCCAGATCAGCCAACCCGAGGCGCCGCCGTCCGCCGCGGCGCGCATCTGGGCCCGTACGCGCGCGACATCATAGACCGCGCCCATATCAAAATCCTGTATCCAGGGACGGAGCGTGGCCAGCCGCGGCACCGGTACGGGAGGGTCAGCCTCGGCCAGGACCGCGTTATTCCGGTTCATGGTCTCCAGCAGCTCGTTTCCCCTGACCAAATTACGATAGACCACCTCATAGGGATACAGGGCGGGGTTGGCGAAACCTTCGAAACCGGGAGGATAATGGGACGGGTAGACCATCGGCGAAACGAAGTCCAGCCGCGGGGCGGCGTCCATAAGGCGCTGGCCGATGCCCAGGTCGGATTCATGCTGCCACATGGTCAGGCCGAACAGGTCGGCCGAGATCGGGATACCGCGCTTCTGGCGCAATTCCTTGTCGAAATAGGCGAAAAGATTGGCGATCACCTTCGCTTTGGCCAGTTTGCCGTCGTAGACCGGATATCTGATCGATCCCAGCGATCCATCCGAAGGAAAACGGATGTAATCGAACTGGACCTCGTCGAAGCCGCCGGCGAAAGCCGCTTCGCCTACGGCGACGTTATACTTCCAAACGTCGTTCGAAGCGGGATCGAGCCAGAGCAGTCCCAGACTGTCGCGCCACAGGCTGCCGTCGCCGCGTTTCAGCGCCAGATCGGACCGCTTCTGCGCCAGCGCCTGATCAGGAAAGACCGGTACCCGGGCGATGAGGTAAAGACCCTGCTGGCGCAGCCCGGAAGTGAATTCAGCTAGGCGGCCCAGCGACGGATTTGACTGCTGGAAAGGCGCCAGTCGGCGGTCGTCGGTGGCGAAGGCGATCTGGCCGCGATGGTCCTTGACGTCGATGACCAGGGCGTTGATCTCGGTGCGCCGGGCCAGGTCGACCAGATGTCCGAAACGTTTGGCGCTGCCGACGGTGTCGGACGTGACATACAACCCTTTGACGAATTCCGGTGTTTTGACCACCCGCGGCGGCCCGAGTTCGGAGCGCAGAGCGGCGTCGTCCGGCCGGGCGGCAAAGGTCAGCGGCTGATATCCGGCCGGCGACACCAGCCAGCCGAAATAGATCACGGCCGGAGCGGCCAGCAGGACCACGACGGCCAGGCCGTAACGCGAAGCGAAACGGACCAGCCAATGTTCGGCGGCCCGCTCGATCTCCGACGACCTCTTATTCAATTCCTGCAAGGATGAACCAAGATCCATAATAACTGGCGGCCGGCGGCGGCCCAGTGATTCACTTCTTCGGTTGGCCGCCTTCCGAGCCGAAACCCTTCCTTCCCAGCAGGGCGTACATGGTCCTCTTGCCGTCTTCGACCCCGGGCTGGTCGTAGGCGTTGATGTTGAGCAATTCACCCATGGCCGCGGTGGCCAGCTGGAAGAAGAACATCAGGCCGCCGACGGCGCGCGGGGTAATGGCGCCGATGCGCAACGTGCCGCTGGGACGCCCGTTGCGGGACAGGGACAGGGCCGTGGCCTGGCGTTCGGCGTGGATGATCTCCTCCAGCGCATGGCCGGCCATATAGGCGACGCCTTCAATGTCCGGGTACGGCCGCGGCACGGTCAGCCGGTCGCGGAATTCGGCGACCTCGATGAAATCCACGATCTTATCCAGCGGCCCTTCATTATACAGCTGCAGCTGGGAGTGCTGGTCGGTCGCGCCTAGGGCCGCCACCGGCGTCAGGCCGTGGAATACGGTGTGGCCGTGGCGGTCGTGTTTCTTTCCCAGGCTCTCGGCCCACAGCTGACTGAACCAGGCAGCCAACTCCTTGAGCGCGGCGGCGTAAGGCATGAGCACCGTCACGTGCTGGCTGCGGCGGCTGTAGGCTTCATAATGCAGCCCGGCGAAAAGCAGTGGACCATTCTGGGGCGCGGGCGCGGTGACGAAATCTTTAAGGACCTCCTTGGCTCCGGCCAGGAGTTCCCTGACCGGGATGCCGGCACAGGCCGCCGGGAACAGGCCGACGGAGGTCAGCGCCGAGAAGCGCCCGCCGATATCCGCGGGCACGGGCAGCGTGCGATAACCCTCGAGATCGGCGATCCGGCGCAGGGTGCCTTTGGCGGCGTCAGTGGTGGCGACGACCTGGTCCCGGTGCCGTTTGAGACCGACGGCCTTGACCAATTCCTGGCGCAGCAGCAGGAAGGCGCTCATCGGTTCGATGGTGTCGCCGGATTTGGAAATGATGTTCAGGACCGACCTCTTGAGATCCACACGCCGCAACAGCGACGCGATCTCCTCCGGATCGGTGTTAGCGCCGATGAACTCGATGTCCATCACCCGCTCCGGCGGCCGCAGGGCCCGGATCAGGGCCCGGGCGCCGAGATCGGAACCGCCGATGCCGATGACGATGAGCGTGCGGTATTTCTTCGCGACGGCGGCGGCCAGATCCTCGACGGCACGCAGCTCCTTCAAACGTCCGGGAATGGAGAAAAAACCGACCTCGCCGGCTTTCTGCTGCCGGACAAGCTCGTCGCGGACCGGATCAAGACGGCTCCACAGGTCCCTGGCCTCGGCTTCGGGCATCGCGGCCGCGCCGGAGCGGTCGGCATACATTAATGAATGGTCGTATTCGATCAGCGTTTTCTTGGGCATACCTGGGATAATTCCAGATTGATTGGCATAATGATTATACACGAAAGCCGATTTAACCGCACCAAAAACTTCTACTTGATTTTTTCGCTAAAATAGGCTATATTATTATCAGCTATCATCTCCCGCGGCATATGGCACGTAGGCCGGAACATCGCCTTAACGAAGAGCCGGGCAAAGAACCGGAACGGTCTTTCGATCCGGCCGGACGCGAGGAACCGGCTGAAGACCGGGAACGGCGTCAGGAAGACGAACTCTGGCGGCGGCTGGACGATTTTGATGCTGTGCCGCCGGTGGATAAACAGCAGATCTATGCCGATATCGCCAAAAGCAACCACGACGTCATTAAAGGGCAATATTATCTCAACGGTTATGATTTCTTTATCGTCAATCCCGCGGTTCTAAAGGCGGGAATAAAAGTGACCGAGGATCAACAGAGGGTCGAACGGGCCTACGCCTCCGGCCACGATGAATTCGCCGACGACGATGACGCCGTCCGGCAAACCTACGAAAAATTGAAAGATAACATATTGTCGGAATACAAGATCCATCTGCAGCCAGAACGCAATAAGATCGGCCCGGTCCTGCGCCGGCTGGTGGACATGCTGAAACAACCGGAAAACGCCGACCTGAGGGACAAACTGATCGCTTTCAAGATAAAGACGAGGCCCGCCGCGCGCGGCGGCGAGATCTTCCCGGAGGTCGTGATGTATTCCGCGCCCGGAGCCGAAACCGACGCGTCCGGCAAAAGCGCTGGCCGCCGGAACATGGAGCGGGTCCTGTCTGCCGTCGTCGACGCCGTGCGCGACCTTGAACCGCTGGCCCAAAAAGACAAAACGCCGCGCTACAACGCCCAGGTCAGCGATCTGGTCTACCTCGCCCAATCCGGCGGCGATTTCAAGAACTTCCTCAAAAACCGCGGCCTGCTCGACGAATACTTTGACGCTTCGACCAACTACGCGTTCAGCAAGAGCGAAAAACGGCCGCTGACCATCGAAGATCCGATCTCCAATATCGATGCCGCCGCGCCGGAGGTCGGACCAAACCCGGACGAGATCAATGCTCTTGAGCAGCGCTATGATCGGCTGGTAAAACTCGTTGCCGCCGATATCCATGACCTGCCGGAGATCGGCGCGACGATCAAAGAGATCGAGGAGCAAATTGAACGGATACGGACGGCGATCAGAGAATCATATGAGAACACCTCGCCGACGGACACCGCCAAGATCAATGCCGTTATGGCTGAGCTCAAACCTCTTAAGAACTTGCGGGCAAAATTACAGCACATGCTCGACGAGCTGAAGAAGCACGACGCCTACGGGGCGCTCAAGAACCTGGATCAAGTACCTAAAACGGATAAAAACCGGCCGCCACCCCTTCCTAAGAGCCGCCGAAGATGATCTCGGATGTCCGATCATTACCCAAAACGACCCGGCCGCGAGGCCGGGTCGTTCGGTTTCGCCTTATTTCCGCTGGTATCCCCCGCTCCGGGCTCTAGTGGTTGGCCAGGAAGTTGAGCAGCGGGCTCAGGTCGAGGGTGTCGCCGACGCGGAGGGCGCGGGCGTTCCGGGAACCGGAGGGTAATCCCATCTCCGGCACGCTGACCTGATTCAACTTGGCCACCTTGAGCGCCAGCTGGCCGATGACGTCATCCTTGGTGTTATGGTTGATGACGCGCTTGACGACCGACCAGACGGAGTCGCCCAGGGAGAGCTTGGCCTGGAGCTTCCCGATCTTCTCGCCGATCCTGGCGCGGAACTCCTGGGTCTTGTCGGCCCATTTGCCGGAGAGCTGGTCGACGAGTCCCTGGACCTTGGCCTCGAGCTTGGCCTCGTTGGCC
>Ga0315268_10004868_pt1 | contig 14496 bp, 10 predicted proteins | sample C1_top_MG_FD_204535 | JGI IMG/M metagenome (GOLD analysis project Ga0315268, IMG submission 204535) | Sediment microbial communities from Yellowstone Lake, YNP, Wyoming, USA - C1_top | ecosystem: Environmental > Aquatic > Freshwater > Lake > Sediment | place: USA: Wyoming | collected 2017-08-01
GCCAGAGCACGACCCCTGCCCAGCCTGGGCCACCGCCGCCGCTAATTACTGCCGGCGCGCTCCCGCCGCAGTACAATCCCCGGCGGAGGCGCGTATGAAACTTCGCCAGGTTGCCGCCGCCGACCTCGAAACCATCGTCCGCCAGCGCACGGCCATGTTCCGCGACATGGGCTACCACGACGAGGCGCAGCTCGACGCCGCGGCGCGGGCGGCGCGCGACTACTACGCGCACGCCATCCCCAGCGGCGGGTATCACGGCTGGGTGGTGGAAGAAGATGGCAAGGCGGTGGCGGGCGGAGGCGTGCTGATCAGCGACTGGCCCGGCCACCCGCTCGATCCCCAGCCGCGCCGCGCCATGATCCTGAACGTCTATACCGAGCCCGAGTACCGGCGCCGCGGCTACGCGAGGCAACTGGTGACCGCCATGCTCGACTGGTGCCGCGAGCAGGGCTTCGGCGCGGTCACGCTGCGCGCCAGCCGGGAAGCGCGCGAGCTCTACGAGGAGCTGGGCTTCGCGCCCACCCACGAGATGCGCCTCGAGCTGAAGCGCTGACGCAGCCCGCGGAACCCCGGGATTCACTCCTCAGAGGATGATGCGGCGGTCCTCGCCGCCGGCGGCTGGCACCACCGCCGCGTCCTTCTGCGGAAAGCGCGCGAAGAGGAAATCGAGGAAGGCGCGGGAGAGCGGCCGCCCCGAGGTCTGCGCCTGGCCCATGCGCGCCACGAACACCAGCGCCTCCAGCACCTCGGAGTTTTTCAGGGTGGCCGCGCCGAGGTGCTGCTGCTCCACCTGGCGGTACTCGGCGACCATCCTCTCCAGTTCGGCGGTGATCGCCTGCTGCGCCACGTTGGGGGTGGCGTCGCCCACCACTAGCCCGGAGTTGACCAGCGTCTGGTAGCTGCGCGCCAGGGCGGTGACGGCGGCGATGGCGTCGCGGTCGGCGATGCGGCGGTCGGCGCGCGCCGCTTTCACCAGCCCGTAGGTCAGGCCGACGATCAGCGGCTCGCGCTCGTAGAGGAAACGCTCGCGCACCTCCACCTGCGGGAACAGGTCTTCCTGGGGGACTTCGTTGATGTCGCGCTTCTCGCGCTGCCGCGCCTGTTGCAGGTAGGGGCAATCGCCGGGACAATCCAGCGTCACCTCGCGCTGCTCGCCGCAGCAGACGGCGCAGATGCGGCCGTGCACCGCGGGACAGAAACGCCTCTCTTTGCGGGTCTCGCAGATGGGACAGGACAAGCCACTCTCCTGTTGCCATTGTACGGTGTCAGCGTGACTGCGGGTCGTGAACCGGTCCACACACGGAACTTCACTCCTCCACGAATGTCATCCTGAGGAGGGCGCCAGCCCGACGAAGGACCTATGCATTTCTTTCGGCGCGAATGCATAGGTCCTTCGCTGCGCTCAGGATGACAGTGGCGCGAGGAACGAGGCTTCGTGAAACCTGCCGGTTCGGTGTAGAGAGCGCGGGTTTCTCGGATGCGCCGGCTGGCGCAACTGCGCCGCCTAGAGCGCGACGCAGGGGTCAGTTGCTGCAGGGGTCAGTTGCTGAGGTAGGTGCGGCTGATGCGGTCGTGCCAGCAGAGCGTGTCCTCGTCCACCAGGGCCCAGGCGAACCCCAGCCCCAGGGAGACGCAGGAGAGCACCAGCGCCAGGGCGCGGTTGCGGCGCTCGGCGCAGGCGGCGGGCTCGCCGTCGAAGTGTTGCAGGCGCAGGCCGGCGAACTGCATCCCCGGCGTCATCGCGCCGTACACGAGAAACACGTACTGGTAGATCGCCCAGAAGAAGCCGACGGTGAGCAGCGTCAGGCCCATGGCGGCCTTGCCCTGGGGCATGGTGTCCACCAGGCGGGCGACCACCAGGGCGAAGATAGCCGCGGCCACCAGCACCAGCAGCCAGTCCAGTCCGGCGGCCAGCACGCGCAGCGGCAGCGGCGCCACCTGGATGGGCACATCGAAGACCGGCATCGCGCCGAAGGGGGCTTCCGGCTCCGCCTCCGGCTCGAGCATGATGGCCAGTGGCGGCGGCGTTTCCAGCAGCAACTGCTCCGGGGGCGCCGCCTCCAGGATGCGCGGGCGGTCCAGCACCGGCTCGGCCAGCTCCTCGGCCGCGGGTCTGGGAAACTCGATGATCTTGGGCGCTTCCACCGGCTCGCGGCGCTGGCGGAAGAACACCGGCTCGCCCTCGGCGGGCTTGTAGTCCTTGGGGTCCTGGTAGAAGCGCACGTCCATGAAGGCCGCGGGCTCCGCTTCGGGCTGGGGAACGGCGGCGCTCTCGAAGTCCAGGCTGAGGCAGGCGTTGCTGTCGTCGTAGCCCTTGCGGCGGCGGTAGCGCTTTACCCGCGAGGTCACTTCCGAACGCCACTGCTCCTCGCTGATGGGCGGGGGCGGCGGGGCGGGCTGGCGCAGCGGCACGGGCGCTTCCAGCTCGATGGTGCGGTAGCGGGCCGGGCTCTCCACCGGGGCCGCCAGCGAGGCCTCGAAGGACTCCTCGCAGCTGGCGGAGATTTCGGGATCGATAAGGACGGAGACGTGCCCCACGGACGCATCGTCGCCGGACGCGTACGAGCAGCTACACCGCTCACCACACAGCGGGCAAGCCATCGGCGGGTTGTGAGAACGCCAGGAGCCGCGGAACTACCTGGGAACTTCCCCCGGAGGGGCGGGGCGTGCTACCTTCGCCCCTTCCCATGTTTTCCCGCAATCGATTGATTATCACGGCCGCCCTCCTTTGTCATGCACTGCTTACGCCCCCGCTGTTAACTAGCCAGTTGCTGCACTTGCCGCCGGGGCCGGCGGCCCAGGCGCAAGCGGTCGCGGCCCCGCCCGCCGCGCCCGGGGAGGCGCCCTCCGTACCCGTCACCATCCAGGCCAACGAGCAGGAGAAGAAGGGCGACGTTTACACCCTGCGGGGCGACGTGGAGATCAGCGCGCAGGGCTACGTCTTCCGCGGCGACCAGGTCACCTACGACGGCCGCACGGGCGAGGTCACGGCCACCGGCAACATCACCTTCCGCGGCCAGCAACTCGACGAGAACCTCACCGCCAGCCGCGCCGAGTACAACGTGCGCACCCAGACCGGCCGCTTCTACGACGTGACCGGCACCATCGGGCTGCACTTCCGCGGGCGCAACGTGGTGCTCACCTCCTCCACCCCGTTCGCCTTCGAGGGCAAGATGGTGGAGAAGACCGGGCCGAACCGCTACGTGGTGCACAACGGCTTCGTGACCTCCTGCGCCCTGCCCAATCCCAAGTGGACCTTCAACGCCGGCAAGGTGATCGTGGACGTGGGCGACAGGGCGCGCATTTACCACAGCACCTTCCGCATCAAGGGCGTTCCCATCCTCTACCTGCCCTTCGCGCAGCACCCGGTGGACCGGCTGGGGCGGCAGAGCGGGTTCCTGATCCCAACCCTGGGGCAGTCGTCGCGCAAGGGCACTATCATCGGCGAGTCGTTCTACTGGGCGATCAACCGCAGCCTCGACGCCACCATCGGCGCCGAGTATTTCTCCCACCGCGGCTGGGCGCAGCACGGCGAATTCCGGGCCCGCCCCAGCGACAACTCCTACCTCGATTTCCGCTACTTCGGGGTGCTCGACCGCGGCATCACGCAGGACGTCAACGGCGTGCCCACGCGCGTCGACCAGGGCGGCGAGGACATCCACCTCAACAGCGAGATCAACTTCGCCCACGGATTCCGCGGCGTCGCCTCCATCAACTACCTGAGCTCCTTCCTCTTCCGCCTGGCCTTCACCGAAACCTTCGCCCAGGCCATCGACTCGGAGGTGAAGTCACAGGTCTTCCTCTCCAACAACTACAAGGGCTACTCCTTCAACGCGCTCGCCGGACGCTACCAGAACTTCGAGAGCACGCAGCAGGGCGACCTGATCACCATCCTGCACATGCCGAGCGTCAGCGCCTCGTCGGTGGACCGCAGCCTGGGACGGAGCCCGTTCTTCTGGGGCTTCGACGTCGCCGTCGAGGGCGTCTCGCGGCGCGAGCCCAACTTCGTCACCGACGCCGTGGTGGGCCGCTTCGACGTGCGCCCGCGGCTCTCCCTGCCGCTGCTCCTTCGCGGCTGGAGCGTTCGCCCCGAGGTCGCGCTGCGCGACACCTACTACAGCGAGCGCCAACTTCCCGTCCCCAACAACATCGGCGTTCCCGTGGACGACCCGGTCAACCGGCGCGCCCTGGAAAGCTCGGTGGAGATCCGCCCGCTCGCGCTGTCGCGCATCTACGCCAAGCCGCTGCTGGGGCGGAAGATCAAGCACGTCATCGAGCCGCGGCTGGTGTGGCGCGACGTCAGCGGCGTGAACAACTTCCCCAACATCATTCGCTTCGACGCGCGCGACATCCTGAGCGACACCAACGAACTGGAATACGGCGTGATCAACCGCATCTACGGCAAGCGCGTGACCCAGGGCGGCTGCGAGGCGCAGCAGAAGCGCCTCGCCGAGAAGCAGACCGCCGAGGCCAAGGCGCTGGGTGCCAAGCCGGCCGCGCCCGAAGCGCCGTGGCAGCGCAAGGCCGCCGGCGGCGAGCCGGAGGCGTCCTGCGAGTCCGCGCAGGCGCGCGAACTGCTCACCTGGGAGCTCAAGCAGAAGTACTTCTTCGATCCCTACTTCGGCGGCGCCATCGTCAACGGCAAGCGCAACGTCTTGACGACGACCGTCGATTTCAGCGGCATCGCCTTTCTCACCGAGCCGCGCGTCTTCTCTCCCGTCGAGTCGCGCCTGCTGGTCAACACCAGCGCCAACACCGACGTGCAATGGATCCTCGACTACGACACCGTCCGGGGGCGCATCAACTCTTCCACCGCGCTGGTGGACTACCGCCTGGGCGAGGTCTTTGTGGGCGGCAGCCACGCCTTCCTGCACGTCCCGGGCGAGATCTACGTCTCCAATCCCATCCCCGGGCCCGACCGCTTCAACCAGTTCCGCTTCCTCGTCGGCTACGGGCATCCCAACAAGCGCGGCATCAACGCCGCCGCCAACATCGGCTGGGACGCCAACTTCCAGTTCCTGCAGTATGGCGCCTTCCAGGCCTCCTACAACTGGGACTGCTGCGGCGTCAGCATGGAGTACCGGCGTTTCTCGCTGGGCGCGGTGCGCAACGAGAACCAGTTCCGCTTCGCCTTCACCCTCTCCAACATCGGGACGTTCGGGAACCTGAAGCGGCAGGAGCGGATCTTCTGAAGCAGAGAAAAGCGCGGGCCGAGGCCCGCGCTTTGGTTTCTCTCCGTGCTTACTCTACCTTCAGCGACTTCGGGTCCGAGAGGTTCCGGGGCGAGACGCGGTCCAGCACCCCGATCAGCTTCCGTCCGGCGGCGGGCGTCGAGACCTTGTGCTCGCGGATAATCTCGGTGGCGCTCAGGTCCCTGCCGTAAAGGTTCTTGTTGGCGCCGCCGTCGGAGCGCAGCGTGGAGCCGTCCAGCGAGATGCCCGCGAACAGCCCCTTGGAGCGGCTGTAGGTCAGGATCTCGGCGCTCATCACCACGTCGGTGGCGGCCTGCGCGTCGCGTCCCTTGGGACCGGCGGCCGCCGCGGCATCGGCGCCCAGCTTCACCTTGCTCTTCAGCAGCGACTTCGCCCCCTTGGGGTTCATCACCAGGAAGAAGAAGTCGGTGGCCGTGCCTCCCAACTGGAAACCGATGTTGGCGCCTTCCAGCGCGTACATCGCCGGCGGACCCCACGGCCCGGTGTAGTTGGCGCCGCCGCGGCACACCATCACGCCGCGCCCGTAGTTGCCCCCGATTCCGATGGCGAACTTCTTCATCGAGGGGATCACCACCACGCACTCCGCCTTGTTGAGCAGGTCCTTGGGAAGTCCGTCAGGCATGTTGATGGCCTCTTCCAGCACCTCGCCCGCGTTCTCCAGCCGTTCTTGTTCCTTGCTGCCTTTGTCTTTTGCCAGTGCGGGCATGGCCAGCGCCAGCACCATCGCCCACGTCATCCAGGTCTTCGCTCTCATGGGTTCCCCTTCCGGTGCCATTTTCCTACACCTCTGCCATCGGTGTCAGGCACCACACTTCACATCGCGGTTCCAAGTGTTAGTTGCACTCCAAGGGCCAGAGGGAACAATCAGGGGAAAGGGCTTACCTTGGCCTTTGATTCTCGCTTCAACCCGCTAAGATGGGCCGAAAGGACGGCGTTTCGGCCTTCGATCTGCATTCTGGCCCTGAAGAATGAGAGAGCTAGCCGCCTTTGCGCTGCTGCCTGCCGCGGCGGCGCCCGCATCCGGACACGAGAAAAATTTACACAGAAAGACGATCTCTGCCCGCGCCCGCGGCCTCCGCGCGACCATTTACAATCCTTCCCCGGTGCCCCGATGAAAAAGATCGCAAGTCTTCTCCTCGTCCTCTGTTCCAGCGTCCTTCTTCTCGCCCAGGGTGGTGACTACGAAGCCGCCGCGCCGCCCGATCTGGCGCAACTCGAGTCCATGATGTCGCGCATGGCGCCGACGCGCTACCGCGTGGAGGTCGCGCAGCTTTCCACCGGCGACCGCCGCGCCCTGGTGAAGCTCATCGAGGCCGCCCGCGCGGTGGACCGCATCTTCTTGCAGCAGTACTGGAGCGGCAACCTCGCGGAGTACGAGGCGCTGCAAAAAGACCGCTCGCCCCTCGGACAGGCCCGCCTGCAATATTTCTGGCTCAACAAGGGCCCGTGGTCCGTCCTCGACGAGAACAAAGCCTTCCTGCCGGGCGTCCCGCCCGCCAAGCTCCCGGGCAGCGACTACTACCCCGCGGACATGACCAAGGACGAGTTCAACGCCTGGTTGCAGACGTTGACTCCCGCGGAGCAGGAGCAGGCGACGGGCTTCTTCACCGTGGTCCGCCGCGAAGCCCAGGGCAAGCTGACCCTGGTTCCCTACAGCGAGGCCTACAAGCCCGATCTCGAGCAGGCGGCGAAGCTGCTGAAGGAAGCCGCCGCGCTCACCACCAATGCCTCCCTGAAGAAGTTCCTCGACGCGCGCGCCGCCGCCTTCCTCTCCAACGACTACCGCCCCAGCGACCTCGCCTGGATGGACCTCGACGCTCCCGTGGACGTCACCATCGGCCCCTACGAGACCTACAGCGACGAGATCTTCGGCTACAAGGCCGCTTTCGAGGCCTACATCAACGTGCGCGACGACCGCGAGACCGCCAAGCTGGCGCGCTTCTCTGCCCACCTCCAGGAGATCGAGGACCACCTCCCCGAGGACCCGCGGTACCGCAACCCCAGGCTGGGCGCGCTCTCGCCCATCCGCGTGGTGGACGAGGTTTACGGCGGCGGCGAAGGCGATCAGGGCATCCAGACCACCGCCTACAACCTGCCCAACGACGAAGCGGTGGTCCGCGAGAAGGGCTCCAAGCGCGTCATGCTGAAGAACGTGCAGGAGGCGAAGTTCAAAACCGTGCTCCTTCCCATCGCCCACCGCCTGCTCGCTCCCGCGGAGCGAAAGGACGTCAGCTTCGAATCGTTCTTCACCCACACCCTGATGCACGAGTTGATGCACGGCCTGGGCCCGCAGCAGATCACCGTCGCCGGCCGCGCCACCACCCCGCGCCTCGAGATCAAGGACCTTTACGGCACCATCGAGGAAGCCAAGGCCGACGTCACCGGCCTCTGGGCGCTGCAGTTCCTCATCGACAAGGGACAATCGGGACTGGAAGCGCAGGGCAAGGCGATGGCCGAGCGGCGGCTCTACACCACCTATCTCGCCTCCAGCTTCCGCTCCGTGCGCTTCGGCGTGCAGGACGCTCACGGCCGCGGCATGGCGCTGCAGTTCAACTGGTACCTCGACCACGGCGGCTACGTCCCGCGTCCCGACGGCACCTTCGCCGTGGACGTCCCGAAGATGAAGGAAGCCGTCGCCAGCCTGGCGCACGAACTCCTCACCTTGGAAGCCACCGGCGACTACGCCGGCGCCAGGAAGCTGCTCGACACGATGGGCATCATCCGTCCCGAGTTGCAGAAGGCGCTCGACCGCCTGGGCGGCATCCCGGTGGACATCCAGCCGGTGTTCACCACCGCTTACAACATCCTGCCTGCGGCCAAGGCGCCCGGCGCTCCCGCCACCGTTTCCGAGTGGCGCGGACGACGCCCCGAGGCGAAGAGAGCCGTGCGCAAAAAGAAGTAGAGACGCAGTATGCTGCGTCTCTACGGGTCTCGATCTGCGTGAATCAGCGCCGATCAGCGGCTTTCTTCACTTTGGCTTCGTCGTCTGCTGCTGCTGTTTCTTCTGTCCGAAGAGCCCGCCCAGGATGCCGCCGATGCCCTGCGCCGGCGCGGTAGCGGCGCCGCTCATCATGCCGGCGATGTTGGGCACGAACATGGGGCGCTGCGTCGTGCCCGTGATCTCGAAGGGCAGGTCGCCGCGCTTCTGCCCGAAGCTGAGCAACTGGCTCACCCCACTGAGCACGCTGTTGGGGTTCGAGAGATGCGCCAGCATCTTGAAGTTGAGGGCGTTGTTGGGGCCGATGACGCCGTTGCCCGCCAGCGTTCCCAGTTGCGGCACCACCGCGTTCATGTTGCTCAGGTCCACCGTGTCGGGCGTCACCCGCAGGCCCGAAGTGAAGCTCTGCACCAGCACGCCCGAGCCGGTGTTGATGCCGGCGATGGCGCTCGCCGCCGACGGGATCTTCAGCCCCACCATCTTGGTGTTGTTGATAGAGATCGGCCCCGTGGTCACCAACCGGTCGATGGGCCCGTCAAGGGAGAGGTCGGCGCTCACCGTCCCGCCCTCCATGCGCGCTCCCTGCGGCAGGATCACGCCGATGGCGGGCAGCACGTTGGCCACGTCCTCCATGGGCAGGTTGTTGCCGTCCAGCTTCAGGTGCACCACCGTGCTCGTGCCGCGCGTGTCGTAGTTGCCGCCCATTTTCACCGTGGATTTCCCGGTATGCAGGTCGGTGCGCGTCAGCACGCCCGCCTGCCGCGCCACGTCGTAGTCGGTGGCGTAGTCCACCGTCACCGGCTGCCGCGCCGGCGCCCCGCTCTTCACCAGGCGCAGGCCGCTCGCCGTCACCTTGCCCTGGAGGTGCGCCGTCTTGCCGTCCGACTTCAGCGTGCCCTTCTGGTCCACCGTCCCCGCCATCCCCGAGGAGGGATCGAGGAACCCGGTGGCCGCCACGTCCATGTGCTTCACTTCCATGGTGAGATCCAGGGGCGTGGACGAGGCGTCGTCCTGGTTCAGCGGTCCAGCTTCGCCCTCCAGCTTCAGCGAGCCTCCGCCCGGCGTCTCCGCCTCCGCCTGGAAAGGGAAGCGCGAGGTGTACGACAGGTCCCGGACCTTGACGTTCACCTTGGTGTAACTGTCAGCACGCCGCGTGTTGGCTTCGCCCACTGTGATCGTCCCGTCGGCGATTTTCAGCGCGCCGATCGAGAGGTCGGTGGCGCCGCTTCCCTTGCCGCCGGCATCGCCGCCCTTCTTTCCCGCCGCGGTGCCGAGCGAGGCGAAGTTCCACTTCCCGGCGGCGTTCTTCAGCAGCATCACCTTCGGCTCCTGGATGGTGAGCGAGTTCACGTGTACGGCTTTGGAGAAGATCAGCGGCAGCAGGTCCACGCCCACCACCAGGCCCTTGGCGCGCAGGAACGGCTCCTTGCCGAACGCCGGGTCCTCCCCGATGCTCACGTCGCTCGCCTCCACGCCGCCGTGCCAGATGGACAGCGCCAGGTTGCCGATGGAGACGGGACGCCCCAGCGCCTCTGTCAGTTGCGCCTGCACCTGCGGGCGGAAGCTGTTGGCGTCGAAGAGCAGGTCCACCAGGAGAATGACCACGATGATGGCGGCGACATCGATGCCAAGGATGAGAAGAATGCGGTGCTTCATGGCTAACCTCACGGGAGCGCGCGAGGAAGCGCTCGATTTGCGCACCAGATTTTAGTCCGCGCGGGGAACTCCGGCAATGAGCCGAGGGTGCATCGTGCCACGAGACAACCCGCCGTGTCTCAGGCCGGCGCCCGCACCAGCGCCAGCACCGTCATGTCGTTCTGGTAGCCGCGCCTCGCCGACTGCTCGACTTGCTTGAGCAGCTCGGAGCAAAGCCCGCGGGCATCGGTCAGGGGCGCGCTCTGGAGGTACGACCGGATCCCCTCGATGCCGAACTCGTGGGTGTTGCGCCGCGCCTCCACCAGGCCCTTCGACGGCACCACCAGGGCCCCACCCGGCTCCAGCACGCTGAATTGGGCGTCGTGCGTGGCGTGCGAGAAGAGCCCCAGCGGCAGGCCGCTGGGTTCCAGCAGGGTGGTGCTGGCGTGGTCGCGCACCACCGCCGGCGGATGTCCCGCGTTGATGTATTGCAGCGTCCCCACCTGCTCGTGGAACGAGCCCACGAAGGCGGGCGCGCACCGCACCCCGTCCGCCGCCTCGATCACCGTGCGGTTGAGGTCGATCGTCAAATGGCTCAACGCCACCGCCTCGTTCAGGTCGTGATCGTGGAACAGCTCCGGCACCAGTTGCCGGAAGCGGTCCTGCACGATGGCGGCGATGTGCAGCGCCCCGGCGCGCTTTCCCGCGATGTCCAGCAGCAGGAACACCAACCGGCCGTGCGCCTCGGCGAAGTCGAAGAAGTCGCCCCCTACGCGCGCCGCCCGGTAGAGCGCCGTCACCGACACGCCGGGGATCACCGGGATGCACGCCGGCGCCGGTGTGCGCAGCCCGGCTGCCGGGCGCTTCTCAGTCTGAAAAGGAATCTTCATGATGCCGGGCCGGAGGGGGATGGGTGTGACAATAGCACAACTCGGGGGGCGTGTCAGTCCTTAGCTGCGGCAAGTCGTGGGTCAGTTTGAAAACTGGCAGTAAATCTAGTTGCATCCCACATGAGGTCGCCCCGATAGGAGCAACGCTCCCTCGGTTATCGCCGCAATACAATCCTTCCCGGTGGCGTTACCGGCGGGCGGCCCCCGAGCGAGAATTTACTTTACTCCTGCGCTCTAAAAGAGTTACAACGCACGGCCAGAGTTCAACGTCTAATCGAGAGAAGGGACTTGGCCGAAAAGAAGCAGACCACAGAAATGGTAGCTGAGTTTCTGCGAGAGGTGGCTGTCCTGGTGTTGGTCTTTGTCCCACTGGAATATCTCACGAAGCAGAGTTTTTCAGCGGGGGTTCTGGCCATTACGGTACTTCTTAGTGCTGATACATTGGCCGCAGGGATGTGGCTCGAAAGGACGAGGAATTGATGACGATGCTCGGAGTTCTTGGGGTGCTTGCTGCATACTTTGCCGGTGTGTTTCTGTTTGGAGTCGCCGCAAAGAAGCGCGAGAAAAAGGCGTCTGGAGAGCAGATGGACATTGCGTTCCCGAAAAACCGCGGGCACGATCGCGGTGACCGCGAGGTTGCGCTTACGGCGGCGGCCCATCGCTAGGTCCGGCCTGCCGCCAAGAATCCATCCATCGGCACAGCAAGTTCCTCTCTTGCCCAAAGTTACCGCGTTGGTCAGCGCGTCCGAGGTCGCTGATAGCTGATTGCTGACTGCTGACTGCTAGCTACTGCTCCCCGTACCTCTGCTTCAGGTACCGCCCGATCTCCCGTTGCAGGTCGCCGTAGCCGCCGTGGATGGTGGCCCGCAGCGCCGCCTCTGGCGTGGCGCCTTCCCCGATGCGTTTGAGCACGCGCACGATGTCGCTCATGCCGTAGGTGGCGCTGATGGTCTCCGCCGCCGCCAGCGACTCGGCGTAGGCCACCGACGCCTGCTGCTGGTTCAGGGTGTTGAAGGGCGCCTCCAGCATGGCCAGCGGCACCTCCTGGTCGCTGGCGAAGAGCCGCGCCAGTGCCGCCCCGTTGCGCGACGAGTCCTTGGGTTCCAGCAACTGCGCCACCCCCTCGTTCAGCCACACCGGGCAGCGGTTGCGCGTCATCTGGTTGATGAAGGAGTGCGCCAGCTCGTGCTTCAGCACGCGGCTCAGGTCGCTGTCCACGCCCTGGATGCCGCGCACCGGGATGCGCAGCTTGCCGTCATTCAGCGCCCCCGTCCAGGTAGGCGCCTGGGTCACGTCGAAGTAGCTCTGCTCGGTGAAAAGGAAGACGGGGATGCTCTCCCGAGGCGCGTAGTCCAGCTCGCTCTCCAACTCGGCATAGCGCGCTTCCAGCGTGGCCACGATCTGCTGCCGCACCGCCGGCGCGATCTGCCCGCCGCCCTCGAAGCGCACCAGGAAGTGCTCCGACTGCTGCTGCCCGAAGTCCTGCTCCGACTGCTCGTCGGCCTGCGCCTTGCGCAGGTACTGGGAAACGGTGGCGCTGGGGCGCAGTTGCAGCGCCCGCCGCAGCGCGCGCACCGCGCGGTCGGAGCGGTCGGAGTAATACTGCGCGATCCCCAGCAGCGCCCACGCGTCCGCCGAGTTCGGCGCCTGCTGCGTCGCCTGCTCCGCGTAGTGCACCGCCTCTCCGTAGCGGTCCATCTGCACCAGCAGCGCCGCGTAATGCTCCAGCACCCCGGCGTCGTCGGGGGTGAAGCCCAGCGCCCGCAGATAGTAGCGCTCCGCCTTGTCCGGGCTGCCGTGCTGCTGCTCGTAGCGCGCCGCCGCAAAGTAGGCGGCCGCCGCCGTCTCCGGCGAGGTGTGCTCGAAGTCCTCCAGCGCGGCCACGTCCACACGGTCGCCGTGCACCACCTTGCCGGAAACTTCGCCCGCCTGGGCCGGCTCCTCCTCCGGATCCGGCACGCTCAGGTCTTTGCTTTTGGAAACAACCGGGTCGCCGCCGGTGTCTATTCGCAACACCAGCGCCTTGGGGATGGCATACGTGTCTTCGCCGATCGAGTATTCGACGCGGCCGTTGCGTTCGCGCACGTTCTGCGCGACGATGCTGTTGCCGTTCTTCAGGCGGATGATGTCGGCCCGGGCCGCCACGGCCCACAGCACCAGCACGACGATGATTCCGCGGCGCACGTTCGCAAATTGTACCCTGTGGCTGCTCGCCGCCGCACTGCTGCTGGCCTGCCTGCCCGTGGCGGCGCAGGCTCCCCCTCCCCCCTCTCCTCCTCCACCCGATCCCATCGCCCTCTACCAGCAGCTTCGCACCGTGGGCCTCGATCCCGCCTGCGTTTACCGTGTGCGCAGCTTCGCCTTCGACCGCGAGCAGCTCCACTTCGTGCTCGACGAAGGCACCATCGCCCTGACCACCGCCGTGGACGGGCACGTCGCCGGCGCTTTCTTCAGCGGGGACGGGGAAGTGCTCCTCATGCCGCCCTCCGACGTGGAGCGCGCCTCCCTCGCTCTCTTCACCGGCGCGGCCATCTTCGAGGACCGCTTCAGCACCGCCTACTTCCGCTTCACCGACGATTTCCTGCGCGCCCTCGAGCCCTATCTCCGCCCCGCCGACGACCCCGCCGCCTTCCTCGCGCAGTGGGACTCCTCCGCCCGCCAGCTGGCCGAGGGCGACGCCCTCCGCATCCTCCTCCGCATGGTCAACCACGCCGGCGATCCCGTCCCGCCCCAGTACCTCCACGCCCGCCTCGGCAGCATGCACTACGGCATCTACGACGTGGTTTACGACAGCTCCGCCCCCGAGCGCATCAGCGTGGTGCAACCCCGCTCCACCGACCAGGGCACCTTCGTCGATATCTGGACGTCATTTTCCGGCCGTCTTGCCCGCCCGCTCCCGCCCCTCGAACAGCTCACCCTCGATGACTACCGCATCCACGCCCGCATCGCGCCCCCGCGCGACGTTGACATCAACGTCTCCTTCGACCTCGCGACCGACCAGCCGCGCCACCGCCTCATCGCCCTCGAACTGTCGCGCTACCTCAAGGTCTCCAGCGCCACCGCCGACGGCGTTCCCCTCGGCATCATCCAGAACCCCGCCCTGGAAGGATCGCAACTGGCGCGCCGCGGCAACGACATCCTGGTGCTCGTTTTCCCCCAGCCGATTCCCCCCGCCCGCAAGCTGCGCGTCACCCTGCGCTACTCCGGCCCCGTGCTCTCCGAAGCCGGCGGTGGCCTGATGTACGTCGGCGCCCGCGGCACCTGGTATCCCGCGCGCAGCATCGCCTTCGCCAACTTCGACTGCGATTTCGTCTACCCCGCCGGCTGGACCCTGGTCTCGACCGGCAAGCGCGTCTCCCAGGAGGAGCGCGACGGCCTCATCCACGCCCGCTTCGTCACCGAGGTCCCGATCGCGCTTGCCGGCTTCAACCTCGGCCAGTACCAGCTCACCACCGACAAAGCGGGCACCGCGGAGGTCCACGTCTACTCCGCCCGCGCCTTCGAGAGCTCCCTGCGTCCGCCCGCGCCCGCGGCGCCCGTGGTGCTGCCACCGGCGCCGCACACTCCTCCCCCTCCCCCTCCCCTCCAGGAACCGGTTCCCAGCCCCACCGAGAACGCCGAGGAGGTCGCCCGCCAGGGCGTCACCGCCCTCGACTGGTACCAGCAGGTCTTCGGCCCCTATCCCTACGGCTCCCTTTCCTTCACCCAGATGCCGGGACGCGACAGCCAGGGCTGGCCGGGGCTCATCTTCCTCTCCAGCTACGCCTTCCTCCCCCGCGACAGCCGGATCGTTACCGGCGGCGACGCCACCTTCGCCAAC
>Ga0315268_10004869_pt1 | contig 14493 bp, 11 predicted proteins | sample C1_top_MG_FD_204535 | JGI IMG/M metagenome (GOLD analysis project Ga0315268, IMG submission 204535) | Sediment microbial communities from Yellowstone Lake, YNP, Wyoming, USA - C1_top | ecosystem: Environmental > Aquatic > Freshwater > Lake > Sediment | place: USA: Wyoming | collected 2017-08-01
GCCGATTTCCATGATGTGACCGCGGGAAACAATGGGTTCCCTGCGGGACCGGGATACGATTTGGTCACAGGGCGCGGAACGCCCATTGCCGACCGTCTTATCCCCGACCTCGCCGGCATCGGCGCCGTCTCCGGCACCGTGTTCCAGGACAACAACAGCAACGGACTTATGAATGGCAGCGACGTTCCCGTGCCAGGTGCGACGGTCTTCCTGGACGCCAACAACAATGGCAGCCTCGATTTGGCTGGTACACTGACGGTCTCATCCACCGACGTGCCCCAGACAATTCCTTCCGCGACGAGGCGCGCCCCCGGCGTGGTCACTTCCACGCTGGCTTTTTCCGGCGCAAGCACGCCCATCATCAACGTCACGATCACATTCAGCCTCGCTCTTCCTTCCGATTCCAGCCTCAGCGGCTATCTGATCACTCCTGACGACAGCGAACTCGTGCTCTTCAACGGTGTCGGCGGCAGTGGCCAGAATTTCATCGACACCACTCTCAGCGATCAGGCCAGCATCAGCCTCGCCAATGCCTCCGCTCCGTTCACCGGCACGTTCCGGCCCTCGGGCGATTTTCTCTCAAGCCTCAACGGCAGGTCCGCCAACGGGACCTGGACGTTGGAGATTGACAATTCCCGCCGGCGCGTCACCGGCACGATTCAAAGCTGGTCGATGACGATCACGACCGCCGCCGAGCCTTCCAGCTTTACCGACGCCAACGGCCGCTACGTCTTCGACAGTGTCCCGGCAGGCACCTACACGGTCCGGCACCTTCCGCCCGCCAATCTGATTCAGACGACTCCCGGCCCGGCTTCCAACCCGGCTGCGGACCCGGCCATGACCGTCCCCGCAAATCCTGCGATGGCGTTGAGGAATTCTCGTCGGTTCGTACGGTGGGGCTTTCGATCAGCCGCGTACACCGCCGGCGCACGAAAGCGAGCGCTACGCCATCGCTTGTTGCAGTCGCCAGCCGATAGGAGAAACGCATTCGCTCGCTACAATACTCGCCGGCCAGGGGATGAAGGAGAATCGAATGAAGACCCGCTTCGGTCACTTTAGCTTGATGCTCGCTCTGCTGGGCACTGCCATGGGCGGCTGCGCGGCGACTGGGGCCGCGCCCGATCGATCCCCAGGCGGATCGGGAGAGTTGGCAGGCAGGCCCCAAGCCCCCGCGGCCGGCCGGGAGGTGCGCATCCTGATCGCCTACCACTCGCGCACGGGGAGCACCGAGAAGATGGCCCAGGGCGTTGCCGAAGGGGTCCGTCGCGTGCCGGGCGCTGTGGCCCTGATCAGAAGGATCGGTGAGGTCTCCAAAGAGGACCTGCAAACAGCCGACGGCATCATTCTCGGATCGCCCACATATTACGCCAATATTCCCGGCGAGATGAAGGTGATCATCGACGACTGGTCCTGGAAGATGAAAGTCGATTTTACGGACAAGGTTGGCGGCGCGTTCGCCACGGCCGGCGGTCAGGAGGGCGGCCAGCAGCACGTCGTGGTCTCTCTGCTGCTGTTCATGATTCACAACCGCATGGTCGTTGCGGGGCCGCTGTACCGAAACGAGACAACGGGCAGCATCTGGGCCGAGGGCGGAGCGGCCGCCATCACCGGACCGCTTGATCCCGGGATCGGCGAAGCGGAGCTCGACGGCGCTCGCCGCCTGGGGGAACGTGTGGCGCGGCTGGCCGTCCGACTGAGCCAGACAACATCAATCAGCGGCAGACAACCGGCCACCGCAAAGCATGAGCCATAGCGAGGAGGAGCCACACCACGACCAGGCGCGAATTCATCAGGTGCGTGTCAGCGGCGATCCGCGCGCGCTGTACTCGCGAGACACAGCGTCGGAGCAGAACCGCAAACGCGGCTGGCGACATTTGCGCGGATTGCCGATCCTAAAGTCATCCGAGTGCGCCCGAGCGGTGGCAAAGCAGGCGCCATCCGCCCGTTCCTCGACCGGAAGCTGGTGAAGTTCGTGCAGTCGGATCCGGAGTGGTGCGGTGGAGTGTCCGAATGGCTGAGGATCGCCGACGTTTGTCGAGAAGACGGCCCAGGCGCTGAACGGATGAAGATCCCCAGAGCCGTCAGGCATACGTCCCCGGCCTATGGGCGCGGGGCGACCGGCGGCTCGAGGAAGTCGCGATCGAGACGGGTGAACGTGATAAAACGGTAATCCGCTCGTTCCCAAAGCACGCCCACGGACTTGTCCTTCAGGAGCGTCATGTCGGAATATGCGGCCGGTCCCTCGGAAATCAGGCGTTCGTTCGCAAATGTCCGGCCTTCGTCATAGCTCATGCGAACGACGAGCGTCTTGCGCCCGGGCCCCAGCGGGCCGGTCCAGACGATGCGGTCGCGGTCATCACCGGCCGACTTGAGCGTGTATCGCTCGATCGCGCAACAGACGGGCGTGGTTTTCCGGCCTGAGGCGGGTTTCGACCAGGTGCGGCCGCCGTCGGTGCTGGTCGCCATCCAGCGGTGCGGCCCCTTCTGTTGGCGCATGTCCAGCAGCAGTCTCCCGTCGGAGAGCTCAACGAGTTGATCTTCGTCGCCGCCCTCCGGAAAGGGCACGAGAGAGCCTCGCTGCCACGTGCGGCCGTGATCCTCGCTTACCATCGCAAAATTGCCCCAGGGGGCGTACCGCCACATGGGCACAATTAGCCGCCCCCTGCGATCCTGGATCGCGCCGCCCGGACCGGGCACGCTGATGCCCCACTTCCCGTCAGTCATGTCGCGGGCGATGCGCGTCTGATCGATCGGCTCCGACCACGTGAGCCCGTCGTCGTCACTCCACCGCGCCAGGTTGGCCACGTCATCGGTCCCGGGCCGCGCCGCCTCGGTGCCCCGACCCGGCCTGCAGCGGATGTAGAAAACCCAGACTCGGCCGTTGGAGCGATCGACGACGGTGGCCGGATTGCCCGACGACCACAGCTCTCCGGAGTGCTCGATGATGCGCATGGGCGACCAGGTGGCGCCGCCGTCGGTGCTGCGCTTGAGGACCAGGTCGATCTCCTGCCCTTTCTCGCCCGGGTCAGCCAGGTTGTGCTTTCTGGCTTCCGCAAACGCCAGAATCGCGCCGCGGGGCGAGGCTTCGACGGCTGGGATGCGATAGGCCGCGTAGCCATCTTTGCCCGAGACAAAGACGTCCACGTGGTGGAGCGGCTGTTGACCTGCAAGGGCCGCCGTTGCCGCCCAAACGAACACGGATAGAAGTGCGACGCGGCGGTTCACGTTTATCTCGAAGGCAAAGTGCCCGTACTTCCGCTCGCTAGACGCACCACGGCTCCCGCATCGTGCGCGACCTGAGGCGATTGGCCGCCGGGTCTCCCACAAACTCCAGCTTGAGCAGATCGAATTTCATATTCCGCTGCAACTGTTCGCAGATGTCGGCGGCCATGCAGATGCTCATAGAGCGAAGCATCACTTCAGGGCCGGCGACCGTGGGACGACGCGTCCTGACACAGTCGAGGAAATCGCGCACGTGGTTGGCCGGCCTTTGCGTGCGGCCGGCGTAGTCCGCCAGCACGTTCTTGTACTCGTTCAGCAGCGCGGGCGATGAGACATCGGGCTTGGCATAGCCGTCAGCCGCGGCGGTCCACCCTTCGGGACCGTCAAACCGCTCGCCACAGGCGCCATGCCAGTACTCGCAGGGCTGCCAGACATCGCCGGGCACCCGGAACAGAACCAGCTTCACGCCATTGGACAGCCGCGTCACCATGCTGGCGTCGGGCCCGGCATACTCAAACTCAATGGAAGTGATGTCGGCCAGGTCGAATGCGGCCAGCGCCTGGGCCACCGTGTGCGCGCCCCACATGGCCACGTCGGTGGCGAAATCGTGGAAGTTGTACCACCCGCCGCCCATGTATCCGCTGTTGTAGGGCCGCCAGGGGCAGGGACCCAGCCAGGTGTCCCAGTCCATCTCCTCTTTGGGCGGCTCCGGCTGGGTTGGCAGCCAATCGTGACGGAAGCCGCCGCGCCAGCGGATGTCGGCATAGGCGGTATGAACTTTCCCAAGACGACCCGATCGGGCCATCTCGATGGCAAAGATGTGATTGAGTTCGCTGAGCCGCTGGGCGCCGGTTTGACAAATGCGGCCGTACCGCCGCGCTGTTTCGACCACCTCTCGCCCCTGCGCCATCGTGAGACAGGCCGGCTTTTCGCAGTAGACGTCCTTCCCCGCTCGCATCGCGAGGATCGAGGCCAGCGCGTGCCAGCGGTCGCCGGTGGCGATCAACACCGCGTCGATGTCCTTGCGAGCCAGGAGCTCGCGAAGGTCCCGATAGGTGGTGCAATCCTTGTTGCCGTATCGCCTATCGATCGCCTGCTTGGCCGCGTCGCGGCGGCCTTTCACGACGTCGCAGACGGCGACAAACTGGACATCGGTTTCGCCGAGGATCCAGTTCACATCGCCGGACCCGCGCCCGCCAACGCCGATTGCGCCCGTGACGATTCGCTCGCTGGGCGCGGCCATCCCCCCACGGCCTATGGCCGACGCGGGAATGATCTGAGAAACGGCCAGCGCGCCGCCTGCGACGACGACACTCTTGAGGAACCGACGCCGCGTGGCTGTTCTACTGTGGCTGTTGCTCATAACGAACCTCCCGGCCCTTGAGCCGGCATGATGTCCGACAGACTACACACCAAGAGCGCGCCCGACGCAAGCGGACAATCCTGCCGGCGATTCGAGCCTCATCCCGCACGTGAGCGTCAGCGATCGATCGTATTGGCGGGACAGCGCACCGCGGCGATGTGCAGGATGCTCAGGTGCAACTCAACCAGAGCCAGCGCGAGCGTATCCGCACCGGTGATGGATTCGCAATGCCCTGCCGCTGTCTTTGGTCGCGAGCTCGCTCGGGGCAGCGCGGAACCCTGCCAGAAGACCTGCTGGGCCAGATCGGCCAGCTTCCGGGCGTGGTCCAGGTGCACGGAACGCGCCGTCGAGCGCCAGGCTGCAAGCTGCAGGCTGATCGCGTGGCCGAAGGTCATGGGCCAGAGGTCCACATCATCGGGGGGCAGCCCGTCCAGGTAAGCTTCGGCGGCCGCGACAATGAGGTCGCGATAGCCGGCTTTCCCGGTGTTCTCGTAGCGGGCGACGCACATCATGGCCGCCTGTGCGGTGGTCAAGTCTCCGTAGCGCGCCTCCCACAGCGGCGTGACAACATTGGCCGGCTTGCCCGTTTCTTTGTCGAGAGCCGCCACGAATCCGCGTCTGGTTTTCAGGTCGTGGGGCAGCAGACAGAAAACCTGGTCTTCCTTTGTGGCAAAGACGCGCAGGCGAGAGGCCAGCGGCTCCGGCACGCGCCGCGAGGCCCCGTCGCAGTCGATCGCCAACGAAAGCGAAAGCAGCGGCGACGCATCCGCCCGCCCGGAGCAGAGCTCGATAAGGCCGGTCTTCGGGTGCCGCTTTCTCTCGTAGCGCTCAAGCAGCGTCTCGATGGCCCGCAGCAACGTCGGATCCGTGGTGTGCGCATAAGCGACCGCCCACGTCCGGATGTAGAACCCGGCGTGCCGCGCAAAATCCGTGCCGTCGGTGACGCTGTGCTCCCAATAGCCGGCGTGCCGGTCAAATGCGCCGGTGCTGTGATCGGCGATCTGGTGTTCCCAAAGGGCCAGCGCGAAGCGCTTGCTGGCGGCCGGATCCAGCTCAAAACAGCGGTCCCACAGGACCCACGGCCGCGCGAATTCATGCGCACCCTTGCCGGTGCGTTTGTCAGGAATCGGCTCGTCGCTGATCACGTTCCAGGACATGTGCTCACCCCATGGGAACAGGCCCGTGGCCGGCGATGCGGCGCTGGCAAGAAACCACCTCAGCTCCGCGTCAGCGGCTTCGCGATACACGGGCTTGCCCGAGAGTTCACTGAGGGTGTAGAGCACGCGGAGGAGGTTCTCATCATGCTGCGGGTTGGCGCCGACGAGCGGGCCGGAGGCGGGCCCATCTCGGTCGCCCTCGCGAATTCCCGCTGGCGCGGATGGGCGGGTTGTCAGCGGCGCCAGCGCCGACCGATCCAAGGCGCTCAGGAACAGCCCTGTCTTCGTCGGCCCGTGGACATCGCGGCCGCGCTCGATCATCGCGTCGGCATAACGGTAGATGACAGGCAGATAGGGCGACTTGGGCACTTCCGCCGCGCCGCAGATCCGCGCCGACATCAGCACGACCAGCCAAGCCGCCCACATGGCGCCACATCTCTTGTCCATGGCAGCCTCCATCATCGATCGATAACGTTGGCCGGTATCTCAACCGACAGGCCGCGCAACATCGCATGCACCTCGAGCAGTGCGATGGCCAGTGAATCACAGCCGGTGATCGTCTCGTAGTGCCCGGTCTTGAAGCTGGCCCGCGGCAGCGGATTATCCTGCCAATAGATGTCAACGGCCATCCGCGCCAGCCGCATCGCCTCCTGTCGATATGGCTCCCGCCGCGTAAAGCGATACGCCGCGACCTGCGCGCTGATGGCGTGGGCAAAGGTCATGGGCCAGACGTCGGCATCCTCCTCCGGCAGCGAATTGCCATACGCGTCGGCCACGGCGACAACCATGTCTCGGTACGCGGGCTTCTGCACCTGCTGGTAGCGCGCCAGGCAGAACATGGCCCACGCCGCCGTGGTCTGCCCGCCATAGGCCATCTGCCACTTGGGCATCGACGGAATCGGCGGGCGCTTGCGCCATTCATTGAGCAGGATCTCATCTTCCTTTTCGGCGAACGCGCGTAGCCGCGAGGCCAACAGGTCAGGCACCATCTGCGCCGCGACGTGACAATCCAACGGGCCGATGGTGGCCGCCAGCGATCCGTCCTTCTGCACCCGCTTGCGCTCAAAGCGATGGAGAACCACGTCGATCGCGTCCAGGAAGACTTTTTCCCTGGTGTGCTTGTAGGCATAACACCACGTCCCGATGTAGAAGCCTCCGTGGCGCGCGAAATCCTTACCGTCGACGGGCCCGTGCTGGTGGTATGGGGCATGGCGATCAAAGGCGCCGGTCTCGTGATTGGCGACTTGGTGCTCCCACAGTCCGAGCGCAAACCTCCTGCTGGGCTCGGGGGCCAGGGCGAAGCAGCGGTCCCAGAGCATCCAGGGCCGGGCAAACTCGTGCATGGCCACGTCGCCGCCCGCGATGGGCTGGTCTAGGATCACGTCCCAGCAGAGATGCTCGCCCCAGGGAAGCAGGTTGGTCGTCGGAGACATCGTGTTGTTGAAGAACCACTTCAGCTCCGCATCGGCCGCTTCGCGGTAGCGCGATTCACCCGTGATCTCGCTGAGTGCATACAGCACACGCAGCAGATTCTGATCAAGTTGCGGATTCGCGCCGTGCAGCGCGCTCCAGGGCCGGCCCGATCGGTCCTCCCGGCGGATGCCCGCCGGCGGAGAGGGGCGCGCGGTCAGTGGGGCAAGCGCCATTCGGTCCAGGGAGCTAAGCAGCAGTCCGCTCTTCTGCGGACCATAGGTGTCGCGGCCGCGTTCGAGCATCGTGTCGGCGTATCGCCGGACGACCTGCAGGAGGTCAGGGGGTGGCGATCCGGCCCAGCACACGCCTGCAAGCGCCAGGGATGCAATCCAGAAGCCCACAGAAGATGTGCGGATAGTCCGTGACATGATCGACTCCCTGCGAAGGCGCCGTTCATCTGCCTCTCCGGCCGCGTGCAGGATAGACTCTACCCGCGGGCTGATCAACGCGGCACGGACGGCTCCGATGTCGGCTTTGCCGATCTGCGCCGGATCGAGAGATGCCCTCAGGAGCTTGTAGCGGCTCGGGTGGTGCTGGATACTGCTGCCCTATCGGAGGAACAGCCCAAATGAGATTTCGATCCATCCTCTTCGCCATCCCGAATCTGCTGCTGGTCATCCCACAGGCATCGGATGGTGCCGACGCGCCCAGGCCCTTGGGCAAGCCCAATATCATCTTCATCCTCTGCGACGACCTTGGCATCAACGATCTGCACTGCTATGGCCGCCAGGACCACCGCACGCCCCATCTCGACAGGCTTGCACGGCAGGGAATGCGATTCACATCGGCCTACTGCGCCCAGCCGATCTGTTCGCCTTCGCGGGCGGCGATTCTCACCGGCAAGACTCCCGCCCGGCTGCACCTGACCACGTACCTGCCGGGTCGGCCCGATGGCGTCTCTCAGAAGGTGCTGCATCCTGAGATCGAGATGCAGGTGCCGCTCACCGAGAAGATGCTTCCCCGGTATTTCCGCGATGCCGGCTATACGACCGCCGCGATCGGCAAATGGCACGTGGGCGGAAAAGGCTTTGGCCCACTGGAGCACGGGTTTGACGTCTATCACGCCGGCCGCGCCAACACGACGCCATCAGCGACCGAAGGTGGGAAAGGCGAATATGACCTGACCGCCGCCGCTGAGAAATTTATCGAGGCCAACAAGGACCGCCCGTTTTTCGTCTATCTCGCTCACAACGCGCCGCACATCCCCTACGATGCACAACCGGCGCGCATCGCCGCTAACGCCAAGGCCTTTGAGCCGGTCTATGCTGGCGTTGTCGAGACCATCGACGACACAGTGGGCCGGCTGCTGGCGAAGCTGAATGCGCTGAAACTCGCCGACAACACGATCTTCATCTTCACTTCGGACAATGGCGGGCTGCACGTGCCCGAAGGCCCTCATCCGAAGATCACCCACAACACGCCCTATCGCGCCGGCAAGGGATTTGTCTACGAAGGCGGCCTGCGCATTCCGCTGATCGTGCGCTGGCCCGGGCGCGTGCCCGCCGGCGCAGTTGTGAATGCGCCGGTGATCAACACCGATTGGCTCCCTACGCTGCTGGAGCTTGCCGGCCAGAAAGCGCCCGGCGGACTGGATGGCGTCAGCTTCGCCGATCTGCTGACGGGCCGCGGCCCGGCGCCGCAGCGCAGCCTGTTCTGGCATTTCCCGCATTACACCAACCAGGGGAGTCGGCCCAGCGGCGCCATGCGCGACGCCAACTGGATGTACGTGGAGTACTACGACGAAGACGCCGTCGAGCTGTACGACCTGGCCACGGACATCCGGCAGACTCAGAACCTCGCCGCCCAGAATGCCCCTCGCGTGGCGAGGATGCGCGCCGCTCTGGCAGTATGGCGCACGCAGGTCAACGCGCAGACCAACAGGCCAAATCCGAATTTCGACCCGGCGAGGTATGCCGCGCTCTATCGCGATATGGATGCCAGTCGGTTCGACCCGGTCCAGGCCGATCACGACCAGTGGAAGAGGATCTGGGCCTGGCGCAAGGCGATGAACGCCGTCGGCACCAAGGCGAAGGCGCCGGCCAGGAAAGACTGAGCAAATCCATGCGCCGGCTGCTCGCTGCTGAGGGCCAGCGCGGGCCGCACATTTCGGTTACGAGCCAACCTGTCGGCGACAGTACAATCCCCCCCGTGAGCGTCGATTCGTCAGATCGCCAGCAGCCGGGTCTCTTTGACGACCAGAGGGCGCCCGCCCCACCGCCGCCTGCTCTTCCCGGCGTCGCCGTGCGCGAGGTCACCTGCCGCGGCCTGCTCAACTGCGGCTCCGGCGCGGACTACAGTTTCAACTGCTACAGGGGTTGCACTCACGCCTGCATCTACTGTTACGCCCGCTTCATGCAGCGTTTTCATCCGCATGACGAGCCGTGGGGCCGATTCGTCGACGTGAAGATCAACGCCGCCGAGGTGCTGGCCAGAGAGGTGCGCCGCCGCCCTCCCGGCTCGGTCTTCACCTGCAGCGCCTGCGACGGTTGGCAAAGCGTCGAGCGGCACTATCGCCTGACGCGGCGCTGCTGTCAGATTCTTCTGGATGCGGGCTTCCGGCTGACCATTCTCACCAAGAGCGAACTGGTGCTGCGGGATTTGGACATTCTGCGCGGTCGCGATGTGTCGGTGGGCGTGACGATCACGACGGCGGATGAGAACGAAGCTCACCAGTGGGAGCCCGGTGCGGCATCTGTCGCAGCGCGGTTAAAGGTGCTGCGCGAAGCCAGGGCGGCCGGCCTCAAGACAACCCTCATGTTCGGCCCGCTGCTGCCGGAGATCAGCGATGATGGGCTGGGGCGGCTGTTTGCCCTGGCGGCCGACGTGCAGCCCGATCGCATCTGGACGGATGTGCTGAATAACCGTCCCCGTGTCTGGGAGTCGGTGCAGCGGTTTCTGCGTGGGCATCGGCCTGTGCTGCTGGAGCGATACCGACAAGTGCTCTTCGACGCAGGCGCGCGGAGACGCTATGTCGAGGATGTCCACCGGCGCATCCGCCAGGCGGCATTGGCAGTGGGACTTGCGGACAAGCTGGCGTGAGCCTCAGGCTTCTCCGGATGTTCGTTCTTCAAGGCGTCGTCTTGAGCCACCGCAAACAGCCGTTGGGAACCCCAGCCCAGAACGCCCCCTCCGTGTTGGGCACTTCTCCCCACGCAAGCTGAATCAGCACGGCGATCGGCGCGGCGTGTGAGATGACCACCAGCTTCCGCCCGTCGTGTCGGGCCAGGAAATCCCCCAGGCGAGCTACGAGCTGCTGGCCCGATTCGGCCGGGTAGTGCCTGCCGTTGATCGTGGCGGCCGCCGCCCATTCCCGGATGCTCTCATCCACCGCGAACTCCAGGCCGGCGGCCTTGGTAACCTCGGCCGCCGTCTGAAGTGCCCGCCGGTAAGGGCTGGTCAGGCCGACAAATCCCCTCAGATCGCATCGCGAGACTCGGCGTGCGACCAGCCGCGCCTGTTCCAGCCCGTTCTCCGACAGCGGGCAATCCACATCCGTAGATCGCCCGATATTGGCCTCGCTTTCCCCGTGGCGGATGACAAGCAGCTCAAGGTTCATATCTTTCACCTACCGGCGCGGCAAACGAGATGCAAGATGAAGCGGCCAGATAGAACGACGACCCACGCGCTGAACACGCCGCAACCGAGAAATTCCCGACGTGCAACCGCGGTCTGAGCGTCGGCCGAGAAAGCGATGCCCCCGCAAATCCAAGTGGACCCTTAGGATCGCGGGGGCATCAATCGAACGAATCGATTCTTCCCCAAGCTCATCTGTCGGGCTAGACGATCCGCCTGAAGTCCGGCGATTGAATTCACAAAGTCGATCAAGCTGGGCAGAGTGTCTCGATTGTGACGGCAGCCGTGAATGAAGGGCCCGACGCCACCGCGGAATATCGGACGGTCAATATTCCGTCTTCGTCTTCACCCCTGGCTCGGGCACGGGGTATTTTCCATTCGCATCCGCCACCAGCGGCGCCGGCGATTCGAGCGTCAGCTTGTCCAGGTTGGGCGCAAACTCGTGCTGGCAGTTGAGCATCTCATCAAGCGTGATGATCCGGCCGGTGTGGGCGGCCATTCGGCCCATCGATGTCACCAGGCTGGCCATTGCCCCGCGTTTCACCTCGTTGTAAGGCTTGTCGTTGCGGATGGCATCGATCAGGTCCTCCCATTCCATCTGGTACGGATCGGGCTCCGGTTGAGGGAAAGCCCAGAGCATCTGATCCTTGGTGAAGTTGTGCCCGCTGAACGTGCGCACGCGACCGGGCGTGTGCGAGTTGGTCGAGATGATCGCCGCGCCCTTGGTCCCGTGCGCGTAGCTGGCGAATTCGCCGCGTGCGCCTGACATGTTCCGACCGTAATAGAAGAACTTGGTCCCGTCGGGGAACGTGTACTCCACCGAGTAGTTGTCGAAGTTCTGATCGACCGATGCGCCTCGGAAATGCCGTCCGCCGCTGGCGTGCGCGCTGACGGGCCAGGCATCCTTCATCCACGAGCACTCGTCGATCTGGTGGATGTAGTAGTCGCTGTAGCACCCGCCGCTGGCCCAGAGGAACGCGTGGAACCGCTGGATCTGGTAAAGCGTCTCGTTCATGCCCGCCGGTCGCGGGCCGGCCTGCGCCGAAGCCCCGCTCATGCGGTAGGCGCGCAGGGCGATGAGTTGCCCGATCTCGCCGTTCTTGATGCGATCGAAGAGCTCGCGCCGCCCGCGGCAGTGCCGGACCATCAGACCCACGCCGACCTTCAGGTTCTTCTTGTCGGCCTCGTCGGCCAGCGCGTTCATCCGCCGCGTGGTCGGCCCATCGACCGTCACCGGCTTCTCCATGAACACGCTCAGGCCCTTCTCGATTGCGTACGTGAAATGCACCCAGCGGAACGCCGGGGGCGTGGCGAAAATGGCCACATCGCCCGGCCGAAGGCAATCCATCGCCTTCTTGTATGCATCAAAGCCGATGAACTTGCGGTCGTCGGGCACATCGACTCGCGCGCCCCTGGACTTCCTGAGATTCGCGTAACTGCTGGAGAGTCGGCGCTCGAAGACATCGGCCATGGCGACGAGCTTCACGGGCTGGGCCTTGACGGCAAGGGCCTGCGCCGCCGCCCCCGAGCCGCGCCCGCCGCAGCCGATCAGCGCCACCTGGATGGTGTTGTTCTCGGCCGCGTGCACGTGCGGCACGGCCATGGCGGTCACAGCCGCCGCGGCAGCGCCGATAGCCTTCGTGAAATCCCGTCGAGAGACCGTGCCGTTGGTGCTTTCGTTCATCGCCTGACCTCCAGGCCCGAAAGGTTTCCAGAAAACGGGTCTATCCGCCGTATATACCTCGCCGGGGGCGAGGCATTCGAATTCCGCGACTCAGAGCACCCGGAATAGTGGATGGCCCTTCAGAGCGCGGTCGAATGTGAGCGTGTGTTCGCAGCCATTTTCGCGTCCAAGCCGGCCAATCACATAGTCGGAGAAGTCGGCCTTGCCCTGTCGGTAGTCCTCAAGGGCCCGACAGAGCACATCCTTGTGCTCGAACGTGAATTGCGCCGTGCGCAGAATGGTGTCCAGCACGGATGCGATCTCCCGGCGCTCGTACTCGTAAGCATCCTCAAGCACCCAAACCAGTTCGCACAGAACGACAGATGTGATCAGGATTTCCCCACCAGTGACGCTCTCTATCGCCTGAGCCGCCCTTCCCGCCTGCCGAGGATCGTCTTGCGCGAGATAACGCACCAGTACGTTCGTGTCGAGCCCGATCATAGCGACCTTCCGGCCCGACGTCGGATCACTCGATCCATGGTTCTGAGCGAAACGGCTCGGCGGCCCGGGCGGTGGAGAATCCCTTTGAGCAGCCGGACATCACCGGAAGCAGGCCGGACGACCACTTCCCCGTTGTCCCGGATAAGAAAGTCGACGCGGTCTCCCGGGTTGAGCTTCAGATGCTCCCGGATGGGTCTGGGCAGAACCATCTGCCATTTGGATGTGACATTTGCCTCGGCCATGGGCACTCTCTTACAATATCGGCAAATTCCAACCATAGTGTAAGACACAATGAATGAGCGGTCAAGCAGACCGCGCGCACCCCGCAACGACGCAATCCCGCAACGCGGGTGCAATTCGCGTCGCGCACGCCTCCTGAACCCTCTTCCCCGCCCTACACCGGCACCTCATACCCCTTCCGGTATGTCTCCTTGACGAACCGGTCCGCCTCGGGGGCGTTGGTGGCCTTCATGTTCGGGCCGTCCCAAATGAGGATCTTGCCCGTGCGCAGCGCGACGTTGCCAAGAAGCACGATTTCGGTCAGGCGTGCTGAGTATTCAAAGTTCGCGCTGGACGGTTCGCCGCCTTTGCAGGCGATCAGCCAATCGGTGTGGTGGCCCTTGCCGCGGCGGAGGGTCTTCTCCGGGCGCTTGTACTCGCGATGCAGGCTCAGCGGCAGCAGCCGCGGCGCGCCCGCCCAGCCGGCGCAGGTGATCACGCCCTTCTCGCCCACGAAGATGATCCCATTGCCGCCGTCGCCCATCCGCTGCTTGCCATCGAGCGGATCGATGCCAAAATCGGGGAACGGCGGCCGCAGCCCGCCGTCGTACCAGGTCATTCTCACAGGAGGCATGTTCTCGCGCGGGCCGAATTTGTAGGTCGTGATCGAGCAGATTGAGGTCACTTCCGAGTCGACGCCCGCTGAACTCGATTCGATGCTCAGCGGGTGTTCGAGCTTCAGCGCCATCACCGCCGGGTCCATGTTGTGGCAGGCCATGTCGCCGATCGCGCCTGTGCCGAACGCCCACCAGCCGCGCCAGTTGTACGGCGCGTACGCCGGGTTGTAGGGCCGCTGCTCGCGCGGTCCCAGCCAGCGGTCCCAATCCAAACCCGCCGGCACCGGCGGATTGCCGCTGGGCCGGCCCGGGCCCTTGGCCCATCGCCCCGTGTCGCTCCAGGCATACACTTCCTTCACTGCGCCGATGGCCCCGTCCCATATCCATTCGCAGGTCTGCCGGATTCCCTCGCCCGAATGCCCCTGGTTGCCCATCTGCGTCGCCACGCCCATTTCCTTGGCGACCTTGGCCATCTGCCGCACTTCCCAGATGTTGTGCGCCAGCGGTTTCTCGCAGTAGACGTGCTTGCCGGCTTTCATAGCCGTGATCGACACCAGCGCGTGCTGATGATCGGGCGTCGCGCAGAGGATCGCGTCGATGGCTTTCTCCTTCTCCAGCATCTGGCGAAAGTCAATATACTCCGCGCACTTGTAGTTCGGCGTCTTCTGCGAATAGTGCTTCTCAATCTCCCCTTTCACCGGCTTG
>Ga0315268_10004870_pt1 | contig 14491 bp, 9 predicted proteins | sample C1_top_MG_FD_204535 | JGI IMG/M metagenome (GOLD analysis project Ga0315268, IMG submission 204535) | Sediment microbial communities from Yellowstone Lake, YNP, Wyoming, USA - C1_top | ecosystem: Environmental > Aquatic > Freshwater > Lake > Sediment | place: USA: Wyoming | collected 2017-08-01
AAGGCGGCTCGCTTTCCTGGTCTTTTGTGCTGAGGGCCTTCACCAGCTCCTGGATTCCTTCTTGGTATTTCTCCTGGTTCACCAGGATGCGACCCAGATTGAAGTGGGCCTGGGGGAAGTTCGGCCAGTCCTCGATGGCTTTGCGAAACTCCTCCGCTGCCTCCAACAACTGGCCCTGCCGCTGCAGGATATCGCCCAAGTAGTTGTGAGCGTCCGCGTGGTTTGGCTGAATCTCCAGCACCTTCCGGAAGGCGTCTCCTGCCGCCTGGTACTTCCTGTGATTCACAAGTAGAACGCCGTAGTTGTAGAAGCTCTCATAGGAGTTCGGATCAAGCCGTACCGCTGCCCGATAATGCTCCTCTGCCTTCTCGAACTGCGCGAGGCGCCCGTAAAGAGAAATCAGATTTATGTGAGCCCTGATCAATTGCGGATCTATTTCGAGTGCCTTCTCGTGCTCTGCTGCTGCCTGCTCCAGTTTCCCTTGACGGGCGAATTCAACCCCCAGCTCGACCAGGTAAGCGGGGCTGGTGAACAGTTCGTTGAGTTCGGCCTGGAGCCGATCTCCGGCCCCGGGAATATCATGCTTGTTCTTCTCGTAAAGGGCCAACTCTTCCCGGGCCTCGTCTCTTTTGCCGAGACGCTGGTAGGCAAGCGCCAGGGCATAGTGGGCCGCCCCGAAATAAGGAAACAGCTCGCAGGCCCTGCGGAGTGACTCGACCGCTCCCGTAGGATCCTTGGTGGCCGCCCGAGCCCGCCCCAGGCCGTAATGTGCCTGGGCACTTGAGGGATGGCGCCTGACAATCTCTTCGTGCAATTGCCTGGCTTCTTCCGTGCGGCCCGCAGCCAGAAGGCACTCGCCTAACTTCAACTGGGCGGGAAGGTACTCGGGATCGAGACGAAGCGCCTCGCGGAACGTCATGATCGCCTCGTCGTACGTGCCGCGGGCAGCTTGAACCACTCCCAGGTAATAGGCCCAGCGGAAGGACGCGGGGTCGAGCAACTGCGCCCGCCGGTAGCAGACTTCCGCTTTCTGATCGGACACCTGGTAGGCATGCAGGATCATACCCAATCGGCCGTTGGCAGAGGCATCCTGAGGACTAGCCACGGCAGCAGCGTATGCTTCCCGGACTTTCTCACGAATAGGGGGCGGAAAATTGTCGGGGATGATCTGAGGCAGTCCGGGCAAGCTTGCAGACTGATCGGGCCGGCTCGCGCCCCAAGCGGCTCCCGCCAGAGCGAGAGCAAGACCCAGCAGCAGAACCGCCCGCTCCCCCACAGCTCTCATTCATTCCTCCGATTCGCGGCCCTTCTACCTGCCCCGTCTCTACGGCGGTCCTGGTTCGATGGCGCCCTCAAGGTGAATCCGCTCTGCCGGAAAGGCCAAACCCAACTGCCACCCCCCTTGAAGGGACGAGCGCCGCAAGGTACCCTTCAGTTTCACGGCGGGCCCGGGGTGCCCTCCAGGAGACGCAAATCTTCGTCAATCGTTTGCACCAGTTTGGCCATGTTCTGGGCCGCCGCCTTCTGTCGTGCGAGACGCATCCAGAGCACCGCATTCTCCAGGTCGCCGAGGCTGGCATAGGCAGTGCCGATAGCATGGAGGTAGGAGGTCTTGATCTGATCATCGTCCGTAGCGAGTGCCTTCAACAGATGCGGGATGCCTTCCTCGTAGTTGTCTTGCTTCACCAAGATACGGCCCAGGTTGAAGTGGGCTTGTGGGAACTCGGGCTTGCTCTCAAGGGCCTTTCGGAACTCCGCGGTGGCCTCCGGCAACTTTCCCTGCCCCTCCAATACGTAGCCTAGACTGTTCTGCGCCTCGGCGTACCGGGGGTTAATCTCTACTGCTTTCCGGAAAGCCTCCTCTGCCTCTCGGGATCTGCCCTGGCCCAAGATGAGGGAGCCATAGTTGAAGTAGGCCTCAGCTGTATTAGGATTAAGCCGTATAGCAGTCCGGTAGTGCTCCTCAGCCTTGGCGAATTGGCCCATCTGTCCATAAAGGTAAACCAGCCGGGCATGGGCGTCGGGCAGCTCCGGGTTGATTTCCAGGGCCTCTTCGTAAGCAGCCAGCGCCTCTTCCAGCTTTCCCTTCCCTCCCAACAGCCTTCCCGTTGTGAGGTAGGCATCGTAGTCGCGGTACAGCGCCCGGACATCATCGAGCAAGGGATCCTCCAGTAGTGGATATGCAGTTTCATTCTTCTTGAAGAGCCGCCGCTGTTCCTCAGCCAAGTCAGTCTTTTTCAACCTCTGGTAGGCCTGCGCCAAGGCGTAATGAGCCGGTCCGAATTCTGGAAAAAGAGCGCAAGCCTTTCGGAACATCTCTGCCGCCCGGCTGAGGTCGTTCTGGGCGGCATAGACGCGGCCCAGGCCGTAATAGGCATGCGCGTTTTCGGGATATTTCTGGACTACTGCCTCGTAGAGCTGCCGTGCTTCTTCCAAGTCGGTAGGGCCTCGCAGGCACTGGCCCAGCCTGAGCTTTGCGGGGAGGTAGTCAACATCCAGGCGCAGCGCGTGGCGGAACGCGGATGCTGCCGCATTGCAGTTTGCCCGACCGAGGTGCACCAATCCCAGGTAGTAGGCCCAGCGAAAGGACGTGGGTTCAAGCAAGTGCGCTCGCTGGTAGCAGACTTCCGCCTCCTCGAAGAAGTTGTGCGCGTGCAAAACCATTCCCAGCTTCCCATTGGCTGAGGCGTCCAGCGGATGAGCCTGAGCGGCGTTATACGCCTCCTGGATCGCGACGCGGACAGTATCCCGTTTACCGTCAAGAGCGAGACGCGGGAGGTCTGGCAGGCTAGGAGTCTGGTTGGCCTGTGCAGCACAGAAAGCCGCGCCAGCAAGAGAAAGCCACAGCGTGACGCACAAAGCGCCCCACCGGGCGCTAATCCCCGCGCGTGCCGCCCAGGCGGGTTGAGGGTTCACCGGAATCCACTTCACTGTGGCATCCCTTCCGTTTCCAGGATTCGCAGGTCGGCATCAATGCTTTCCACCAGTTTCGCTTGGCCTCGCGCTGCGGCCTTCTCGCGCGCCAGGCGCAGATAGTGCAAGCCATTCTGCGTGTCTCCGGAGCGCGCGTAAGCTGCGCCCAGCGCGTAAAGGAAAGCTGGCTTGCTCTCCTCATCGCTCGTGCCCAGACACTTCAGCAAGTGCTGAATACCTTCCCGGTAGCTTTCCTGATTCACTAGAATGCGGCCAAGGCCAAAGTGGGCCTGAAAATCGTCGGAATTGTATTCGATCGCTTTTCGGAACTCCGCTATAGCCTCTGGCAACCTGTCTTGGGCCTCCAGCGCATAGCCGAGATTTGCACGCGCCGCGGAGTAGTGCGGATCAATTCCGAGAGCCTTGCGAAATTCCTCCTCAGCCTCGCGATATCTGCCCTGACTGGCGACCAGCAGGCCGTGGTGGAAGTAGCTGGCGGCACACTTTGGATCCACACGTACCGCGGCTTGGAAATGCTCCTCACCCTTGGCGAATTGTCCCAAGCGGCCGTAAAGGGAAACCAGCTTGATGTGGGCCTCGACAAGCTGCGGATCAAGCTGGAGCGCCTTCTCGTGCGCGGCCGCCGCCTCCTTCAATCTTCCCTGCCGCGCGAGTTCCTCACCCAGACGAATCTGGTCAGACGGGTTAACCTTCAGCGCCTTGATCTCAGCGAAGAGTTGATCTCCCAAGTCCGGCGCCGAGGTCCTGTCCCTCTGGTATAAGGCCAGGTGGGCCGCGGCTTGATCCATCTTGCCCTGCCGCTTGTAAGTCTGGGCCAAGGCGTAATAAACGGCCCCATAGTGCGGAAAGGCCTCGCATGCCTTGCGGAACGATTCAACAGCGCCGTCCAGATCCTTGCGGGCCGCCTGAACCCGTCCCAGGCCGTAGTACGCGGCCGCATTGTCGGCGTACTTCTCCAGAATCGCTTCGTAGACCTGGGCAGCCTCCTGCCATCTGCCCGAGGCAAGGAGACAGCCACCCAACTTCAACTGCGCGGGGATGTAGTCGGGATTGAGTCGTATGGCCTCGCGTAACGTAGCCGCCGCGGCATCCCATTTCCCCGCCTCGGCTTGAGCCAGACCCAGGTAGTAGGCCCACTGGAGGGATGCCGGGTCGAGCAGGTGAGCGCGCCGATAACAAACCTCTGCCTCGCTGACGAGGTTGTGCGCGTGGAGAAACATGCCCAACCTCCCGTTGCTAGAGGCATCCGGCGGGTGGGTCGCAGCGGCGTCGTAGACCTCTCCAATGGCTGCGCGGGCCGGGGCGGGCAAGCTATCGACAGCAATCTGCGGTAGCTCTGGCAAGACGGCAGGGCGTTCAGATGATTGCGTGGACCAGGCGCCACTGGCGAGAGAGAGCCACAGAGCCAGACCTAAACTCGTCCGCCACACTTCAGCCCTCATTGAAGAGTTCAACGGCACTTATCTTAGCACTGCTGCCAAAACGGACTCAATGCAGCGCACAGACAGCTATTCGAGGCTCGCAGATCTAGAAAGCCGCGCGGCGTGTCGCCGGCCACCTCGGGTCAGGCCCTCGGTGCGGATGACTGCGGCGTGCTGAGCGCTGAAAAGCAGAATTCCGCGACTGGCAGAACGCAAGTCCTTGGTCGGCCAATCGGCCCGCATAATCCCCGTACGCGAATAGGAGTCCGAACCCAACAGCAGGTGACCGATCTCGCGCACAGTTGCTGCGCCGGGCGCGCCCTCCGGCAGAGAAAGGAAGCGGTGTCCTTGGTTTTCCGCACGAGAGCGCCTAGGATGCCTTCATAAGCAACACCAATGATTTACTGCCGGAATCTGCGCCATGCTGGGCAAGAGAGTCTCCCACTACTGCATGCTGGAGAAGCTGGGTGGTGTTGGCTTGGACCATTGCTGAGGCAGTGGCCAGATTCCGGCAGTTTGGATGTGGTTTATGATGTAAGGGAATTGGTTCTCTGCCGAGAGTCCAGGCTTGGCGTTGTGAACGGTTCCTCCCGGGACAGTCGGTCACCATTGGGACTCTTCTCTGGCCGCCCGATTCGGAGGTTGTACGAACGGGCGGTGCCCGTATCCGGCGAGACACGGAGGATTAGGCAAGGGCACCCAATGGACAGCACTCTTAAACGTCAGCGAGCGACAATCGCTGCCTTCCCGTCGTAGTGTACGGTTTTGTCGACCCGCGAACACGGACCAACACCAACGCCGTGGCCCTCTCTTACCCAAACGATGTGGAAGGTGCGACGGTGGAGCATGCCCGGAAAGCTGCCTTGGCGTGCGCCAATCGTGAGCGCGTGTTTGGCCTCGTCCCAATGAAACGGGATGGTGGAGTAGTCGCCTTTCTCGTAGTTGTAGTTGTCGCCCTCGTCTTCGTAGAGCGTGAAATCAGCGTCGGCACCGGCGTAAACGCGAAGCTCAAGGGGATCGGCAGGTTTCTCGCTGGCGTACTGAACGACCGGTCCCATCGGCAGAATCGAACCGGCAGGAACAAAGATCGGTAGGGTCTCGAGCGGCGCAGAAGTCATGACGAACCTGCCGCCGGAGAGGTGCTCGCCGGTCCAGAAGTTGTACCAGGTAGAGTTCGGCAGATAGACGCGGCGCATATCCACACCAGGGTCCGTGACAGGATTGACTAGCAGTGCAGGTCCGAACAGGAATTGGTCGCCGATGTTACTCGCGGTAACATCTTCACGGTAATCCATCACCAGCGGGCGCATCATAGTGTAGCTCTCATTGGTGACCCGCCACGCCAACGAATAAATATAGGGGAGCAGACGATAACGGAGCGTGTCGTATTTCGTCAGAATCTCCTGGGCCTGGGGGCCGTAGGACCAGAGCTCATTCTCGTCGGGAACGCGCGTGCCATGAACGCGGAAGATGGGACTGAAGGCTCCGTATTCAAACCAGCGCACAAACAATTCTCGGTAGGCAGGGTCGGAGGGATTGCCGACCGTGAAGCCGCCGATATCGGTGGTCCAGTAGGGAACGCCGGAGAGAGTGAAATTCAGTCCGGCGGGGAGCTGCCGCTTGAAGGTTTGCCAGTCGGAATTGATGTCACCGGACCAAGCCACGACGGCGTTCCGCTGCGCACCCAAGAAGGCCGAGCGGGAAAGGATAAACACCCGCTTCTGACCTGTCTCGCCGCGCTGCCCCTGGTAAACTGCCGAGCCAGCCATCAGCGGGTAGAGGTTGGCGTACCGGGCGCCGCTGCCAATTGCGACCTTGTTGCGCAGCAGAAGGTTGTCCTCGCGGCCCTCAGTCTCCGGCTCCGTCGCATCGAGCCACCAAGCGTCCACGCCGTTTTGAAACAGGACTCTATTCATCAATTGCCAGTAATATGACCGCGCCGCCGGATTGAATGCGTCGTACAAAGCCATCCCCTGCGGATGAAATCCCGCCACCTTCGTGCGGTCGATAAAGTAGCCACGTTTGTCCATCTCCTCGTACACATCCGAACCGGGATCGAAGTAGGGCCACACGGAGATCATCAGGTGAAAATGGTTGCGGTGCAGGTCGCCGATCATGCCCTTCGCGTCGGCGAAGCGCCCGTTGAAAACAAAGTCCCCTTTCTTGTTCCACCAAAACCAGTCCTGCACGATGTTGTCCACCGGGATTTGCAGTGCCCGGTACTTGCGCGCAACAGCCAGCAGCTCCTCCTGCGACTTGTAGCGGTTCTTGCATTGCCAGAAGCCGTAGGCCCATTTCCCAAGCATCGGCGCGGCCCCTGTCAGCTCCCGATAGCTGGCGACAAGCTTGTCGAAGTCGGGCCCGTACAGAAAGTAATAGTCGACGGCATCGGCCACTTCCGAGGTGATGTAGAGGGACTGCATGAAGCGGTTGTTGAATTTGCTGCGTGAAGTGTTGTTCCACATCAGGCCGTACCCGTGGCTCGAGAGGAAGAAGGGCATGGCGATATTGGTGTTATCGTGGGCGAGGTCCACGGATTCGCCGCGGTAATTCCACACGCCCGCCTGGTGCTGCCCCAGGCCGTAGAAGGCCTCGTGTGAGCCCCAGAGGTTCGACCACATCTCCGCGTGATAGGTCTTCTCGCCGTTGACCTCCACCGGAGTCATCGTCCGTCCGTTTTCCTGGAAAAGTCGCCTGCCGTCCACAGCACTGAAAAGGATCGTGCCGTCCTGGCGAGTGACGGTAATCTTCAGTTGCGCGGTGGCCAGGACGACGTCCTTGTCCGTGGATTGCATCGTCCACGGGGTTGCGGGCCAACGGGTCTTGGTTACGACGTAATCCGGCCGATCCGGGAAAGAGGACGTGGGCGAGTAAACAACGCGAATGATCGAGCCCGTGCAGATCTGGACCTTCAAGATGCCGGTCTGCATCACTACAAGCACGCCGTCGGGCTGTCGCTGGACGCTCGTGACCGGATTTAACGGATTCCATTGGGCGCTGGCGGTCGCCGCCAACAACAGCAGCGAAAGTAGAATCCCACATCGTTTTGTCTGCATGATTATGATCTGCCTCCTGAGTTCACGGAACTGCCGATGCCGGTTCCGTATTGGGCCGTAGGCTATTCTTCCGGCTGGTGCGACAGGCGCTTACGGTAGAGCCCCTTCCGTACACCGGGATCGGCTAACGCGGACAGGCTGATACAACATATAATCCTACCTGAGTCAAGGAGTACCCCAGAAGCAGGTTTTGGGCTTAAACTAACGGGTGCGATGTTACGCCGTCGAGAGCACGCTGAAGCGCATGCGCCTTTTCGCGTCCGCCGAAAGAGGATCACCTGGCACGGAGTGGCCTCATTCTCCTCTTCATTGCGTTCTCTGATCGTGGGACTTGGTCTCCTCGGAGCACTATTCATTTTAACCCTTGTCTGCGGCGCCTTTGCGCAGGGGCCCGACCCGCAACAGCTCTTCCAGGATGCGTTCGAGGCCCAGCAGCGCGGGGACGCAGCGCTTGCCGTGCGCAAGTATCAAGAACTCCTCCGGCTTCATCCGGACATGGCAGCCGCCCGCGCCAATCTGGGCGTTGTGCTCGTTTCCCTTGGCCGCTTCGACGAGGCCACGCCGAATATCGCGGGGCGCTGCAGCAGGCCCCCGGCAACCGCGACCTTCAACTCAACCTGGCGCTCGCCTATTTCAAAAAAGGCGATTTCCGCACGGCGCTCGGTGGGTTCAGCTCTCTGCTCGAGGCCGAACCTGGCAATGTGCGCATCGCGACGCTGCTGGGTCTATGCTATGTGCGGTTAGGCCGCGACGCTCAGGCCATCTCCCTTCTTATGCCCCTGGAGAGGGCTAGCCCCGAGAATTTCGATCTCGCGTGGGCGCTAGGATCGGCGCCGATTCGCGCCGGGCGCGCCCAAGAGGGCCTTGAACGAGTCGAAAAGGTCGCCCAGCAAGGGCGCAGCGCCGAGGCGTACGCCCTGGCCGCGGATGTGTACATCAGGCTCAATGTCTTCGACCGCGCCCGCAGCAACCTTGACGCGGCCATGCGTCTTGACCCACAGCTGCCGGGCCTGCACACCCTGAGCGGCACCATCATGGATTACTCCGGAGACCAGAAGGGCGCGGCGGCAGAGTTTCAGAAGGCGCTTGACGCCAACCCCAATGATCTTGAGGCGCGCTTGCGCCTTGGCGCACTTCTATACGAGCAGCGCCAGTTGGATCCTGCCAAACAGCAACTCGATCGTGCCCTCCGACTCGACCCCACGTCGTCCCTGGCCCGCTATATTCTGGCGCGCGTCGAGCGCGCGCAGGGGCAACTCGATGCCGCCGTGCGAGACCTCGAAAAGGCAGTGCAGGGTGATCCGGAGTGGCTGCCGCCGCACATTGAGCTCGTCGCCCTTTATTACCGCCTGAAACGGCCGGAAGATGGTGCGCGAGAGAAGCAGATCGTTGACCGGCTCAACGCAGAAGAGCAACAGCACAAGGCAACGCTGCGTATCATCACCCCGACGCTTCCTTCACATTGAGCACACGGTCGGCGGGCACATCCCGGAGCGTCTGCACGATGCCCGACGGCCAGCGAATCTCGACCTGTTCGGCCCTGGCCTCTTCGCCAAGCCCGAAGTGCACCGGCCCGTGGCTGGACGAGGCGTAGCCGACGCTGGTGGTCATGTGGTTGTACTGTACGCCCGCCTTCGTCACGACTTTGACCACCGCGCCGATGCCGTCACGGTTGCTCCTGGTTCCTTCAAGCCGAACCTCCAGCCAGTGTTCTGTCCGCTCCGTTCGATTCATCCAAATCTCAGCATCTCTTCCCAGCGCGGTTACCACGACATCGACTCTACCATCCCCCTCGAAGTCACCGAAGGCGCAGCCGCGGTGCCGCGCCGGAGGAGAGGCCTTCAGCCCCGCTTCCGCGGTCAAGGCCTGCCACTTCCCGCTGGCGCCCAGATTCCGAAAGACGGTATTGCACTGTTCGATCTCTGTGCCGGGTTTGGGCAGCGCCTCGACATGACCTCGCGTGACGAACAGGTCCTTCCATCCATCGTTGTCAAAATCGAACAACCCTGGGCCATAGCCGCCCATGGAGCGGCTCAGCTCTCGCATTCCACTCGGAAACGTGATTTCCTCAAAGCCGTGCCCGCCCACATTGTGAAAAACGGGGAAAGTCTGATTATTCAGGGCCACGGTCACAATATCCGGGTAACCGTCATTATCGAAGTCGCGAAAATCCAATCCCATCCCCGAGATGAACGCGCCGTCCTCGACCAGGGCGACGCCTTCCTCGAGCGCCACCTCCTCGAATTTCTGCCCCGTGTTATGAAATAGAAAGTTGTAGTACGTGTCGCTGGTCACAAACAGGTCGGGCCGTCCAGGTCGTAGTCGGCCATGCCTACCCCCATACCCTTGCCCACATGAGAGCGGAGGCCCCATTCCCCCGACACATCCTGAAACGTTCCGTCACCCCGATTCAGAAACAACTGGTTAGGCTGGCCCTTGTAGAAAGTTGGGGTGCAGTAGTCATACGTATCGGCGAAGCCGCAGAGCGGTTCCTTCGCGCAATCCCATTGCAGGTAGTTGAGCACGAACAGGTCGAGCAACCCGTCATTGTTGACGTCCACCCAGACGGCGGTGATAGCCCAGAGGGGGCCGTACTCCGGGTCGTTCCAGCGGTCCAGACCCGCCTTGGCCGTGACATCCGTGAACGTTCCGTCGCCGTTGTTGTGGTAGAGAGTGTTGCGGTGGACGCCCGCGACGAACAGGTCAGGGTACCCATCATTGTCGTAGTCGCCCGCGGCCACGCCGCTGTCGTAGCCGACGCCAGCCACGCCGGCCTCCTTGGTGACGTCGGTGAACACCCCGTCGCCGCTATTCCGGAAAAGCTGGTTCGAGAACTTCGGCGAGTCTTTCTTCAACGTCGTGATATTCGCCCCATTGGTAAAGAAGATGTCGGGGCGCCCATCCTTGTTGTAGTCAAAGACGGCAACTCCTCCGGCCATTGTCGCGGGCGCGTGGGGAGCAGCAAGGGTTTTGTCATTCTCGTGGCGGAAAGGCAGCCTTGCTAGTGAGAATCGAATCCGCGGAGACGAACCGCTGGGGGCCAGTGGAGAGGAGGAGCTCCGGGCGCACAGCACAAGGGAGGTCCCCAAAAGTGCAAGCACCGCCCACCGCGTGAAGGTTCCCCGCCTCGCCGAAGACCAGCAGCCGTGGCCCTCAAAGACCAAGATTGTCCCCTGAGAGGCAGTGGCATGTGACGAGTGAATAGTCAAAAACCTGTGGCTGGGAGCTGCGGTTTGCTTGTTGCTTTTCCCTCGCCACCCGTCACTGCTGACGCTATTCTCTCACACCTTCCAACAAAAGGGGGATGGCGTCCGCCATCCCCCAATTACCACGTTCGCTGCGCCAGTCACCTTAGAAGGTGAACTTCAGGGCGAATTCCAGCACGCGACGGCCCCAGGTGTACAGGGGCTTGCCGATCGTACTTGCGTTCGTGTTGGTCAGGCTGAGCGCCGGGTCTATGGAACTGGGCGTGCACAGCGGGGAACTGCCGCAGTTGAAGCTCAGTTGCAGGTCGCTCCCGCTCAAGGTGAAATCCGGCAGCGGATGGTTCAGGAAGTTGAAAGCTTGCGCGCGGAGCTGGAGGCCGTACCGCTCGGTGATCTTGAAGTTCTTGTATATGCCCAGGTCGCTGTCGAAGTAAGCGGGCCCCCTGATGTACGCCCAAATGACATTCCCATTCTGGCCTTGGACGGTGGGCGGGGCGAAGCAATTCGGGTTGAATACTGACCCGAACTCAGACCCTTTCGCGGATCGCAGATCAGAACAGGAACGAGGGTCCCGACGTTACTCCCCAAAAGGTTTGCGGTGCCCCAGCCGCCCGGCCACTGCGCGTTCAGAGTGCCGCTGGTACTGGGCTGGATGGGCACACCGCTCTGGCGTTGAACAATGCCGGAGACCTGCCATCCATTCACGAACCCTTTGCCAATCTTCTCTCCCAACGAGTCGCCCTTGATCGGGTCGGGAAGTTGGATGACGTACGCCGCGTTGAAGATGTGCGTGCGGTCGTAGCCGAGAACACCATAGTTGTTCTTGATGTTGAATGGGTCAACGAGCGCGCCATTGGCCCCGGTGCCGTTGTCTGTCTGACCGTCCCAGATGCCCATGGTCTTGCTCCAGGTGTAGTTGAACATGAAGGTAGCGCGTCCGGTCTGTTTCTGCCAAGATAGCTGCAAGGCATTGTAGTTCGCGTAGCTGCCGTGTGTATTGACCTGGATGTTGCCGTAGTAGTACGGCCGGAAGTTCACAACGGCATCCCCAGGTATACCACTTCCCGTGCAACCCGTTGTGATGAAGGGCGGCAAGCAGTACTGGTCGCCAGTCACTGGATCGGGCTTGAAGTACGCGCCCAGCGGGACCTTGTTGACATTATTGCCCCCGTTGCCTCCGAGCAAGAGGTTCCGGCTGCGGCTGCCAGTATATCCGATCTCGAACAGCGAGTTCCACGGACCACGCAGGTCGACCATGAAGTTCCAGTTCTGCGTGTATGGCGTTCTGTCATCGTCCTTCTCCAGTGCGGTCTGGGTGAGGTTGGGGCTTGCTGCCGGCAGGGTGCCCGCTGGGGTAGTGGGCAGGCAAGCCGGGTCAGCAATCTGGTCCCAGGATAGGAGGTTGCAGGTAGTCTGGAATGCCTGGATGCCCATCCCGAGATCCAGAGGTATAGAGTTGTAGGCAAACTGGTAGCGGTAAACACCGAAGCCGCCGCGCAAAACCATCTTATCGTTTCCAAACAGGTAGTACGCGACTCCCACGCGCGTGTCAGGAACGATAGACTTCGATTTGAAGCCTGATATGGGGATATTGCTGTCTCTGGCATGCCAAGTGAAGCCGGGAAGCTCTTCTCCCTGACACGTCGGCCCTGGCCCGGTGGACGTACAGGTGGAGAGGTCCCACACCGGCGCTCCAGGCTCATTCTTTGGGAACCACTGGCCAAGTGATCAAACCGCATGCCGAAGTTCAATGTCAGGCGGCGGGATACCTTCCACTGGTCCTGTGCATAGAACGCCAGTTCCGTGAACCACATGGTATGGACAGGATCGGCGCTGGTCTGGGCGAAATTCACCGGGTGCCCGATCAGCATGTCCGCCAACGGATTGCCGGTCGTGCCCCAGGCCCAGTTGTCGAATTCATACCTTCCTTGCGGAAAGCCGCTGTTGGCATCCCAAGTGCCCTCTGTCTGCTGGTTGCCCCAGCGCGCCCAGTAAGCGCCGAATTTCATCGTGTGCGAGCCCTTCACCCAAGCTAGGTTATCCGCAACCGATGGGACCCTCTTGAGCGCCCCGAACGCGCCGTTTTGCCAGGCACTGGAAAACGCCGGAGCAAAGTAGGCGGGCATGCACGGAGCCCACTGGCAGCCCCAACTCAACGAGTTCGGGATCATCGGCGTGACGCCCGTGTCGAACGGAAGTTGAATGTTCATTCCGACTTTGGCGGGATCGACGGCGTCGGGGTTCTCGAAGGTCAGAGGATTGATGAACGACGTGTAATTGAAGGTCGTCTCGTTGGTCAGCGTCGGGCCGAAGACATGCGTCACGCTCGCGGACCAGAGGTTGGAAATCTGCTGCGCCGGGAATTTCGATGGATAGGGAAGCGAGCCGCCCGGCCACCACCAGACGCCAATGCTGTTAATGTCTTTCTCCGACTGGCGGTTGTAGGACACGTACAGCCTCGTGTTCTCCGTGACATTGTAATCGGCACGGACCTTCATCTCCCAGCGATTCACCGGGTTCTGATTGAGGTATTGGTAGTTGAACCCGTTGTGAGTGTTCGGATCGACGGTGGGCATCGGGAAGGTTTTCATGTAAGCCAGCCCGTTCGGGTCGATGTAGCTAGAAACATCCCCGTTGGTGATGCCCGCCGTGCTGCAGAAATTGCCCCACCACCATTGTGATTCCTGGCTGGGGTCGCAGGGCGGAGTCGCCGTAGCCCAACCGTGACCTTGGAAGGGTTCAAGCTCGTCCGCACTGAAGATTCCGTTCCGCATATTCTGAGTGGGTACCAAGTAATTGATGAGGTTGCCCACTGGATGCTGGACCATGTATTCGTAAGCGCCGAAGAAGAAGAGCTTGTCACGGTTCTTGTTGAAGTCGCTGTGCGGGAAAATCACCGGACCACCGACATCAAAGCCCGGATACCAGTAATGATCGTTCGGCTTGGGGACATCCTGGTTCTTCAGGTAGGAGTCTTCCGCGTTGAAGGAGGCGGCGCGCGCGAAGGTGTAAACGTCGCCATGGAAGGTTGCGCCCCCGCCCTTGCTGACGGCGTTGACCGTGACGGGTCCGTGGGAGTATTCGGCGTCAAAGGCTGAGTTGCGGACCGTTATCTCCGCGGTCTGATCCTGGTTGATGTTCGCCGTCTGCGTGCCCATATTTCCGGTATCGACAATCACCCCGCCGTCCACGGTCAACTGCATGCCGCCGTAGGGCTGGGTGCCGTTGGCCGAGTAGCGGCCGACGACGCCGCTGTTGGTCTGCGTGGTGAGACTGCTGTACTGGGTCTGCTCCAGCATGCTCCCGCCGCCAATGATCGCCATGCCGGGCAGAATCTTGATGAGCTCCCCGGCGTTGCGGCCCTGGATCATGAGCTGGCTCACCATGTTTTGGTTCAGAGTCATGCGGCTTTCACCGGTGTTGACCGGCGCCAGGGCCTCGGCGGCTGCCACGACCGTGACTTCCTGCGCGGCGGCAGCCACCTTCAGGGAGATGTTCGGCAGCGTTCTGCTCTCGTTGCTGTACAACACGATTCCCCTTTGCTCCCAGGTGGCGAAGCCGGGCGCCGAAATTGCCACCGTGTAGGAGCCAGGCTGAATCGCCACCAAACTGAAGTAGCCGACGCTATTCGCCACCGTCTCGCGAGTAACGGTCGTAGCCTCGTTCTTCAGCTCGATTTTGGCCCCAGGAATGACCGCGCCGGAGGAGTCGAAGACGGTTCCGCTGAGTGAGCTGGACCCCACCTGACCGAACGCGGCGAGTTCGAAAAGTATCAGGACTGCAACGAGCAACCCTGCAAGGATTGTTGGATTTCCAAAGGGGTGTCTTACCGGGGCCTCCTTGGCCACCGGACGTAATAGTAGGGACATCTCGG
>Ga0315268_10004871_pt1 | contig 14489 bp, 12 predicted proteins | sample C1_top_MG_FD_204535 | JGI IMG/M metagenome (GOLD analysis project Ga0315268, IMG submission 204535) | Sediment microbial communities from Yellowstone Lake, YNP, Wyoming, USA - C1_top | ecosystem: Environmental > Aquatic > Freshwater > Lake > Sediment | place: USA: Wyoming | collected 2017-08-01
ATTCGTCGCCCAGATATTCGGTCATCAAGCCGGGACGAGGATGGATAAAGACGCCGCCGATGCCTTGTTGCTTGAATTGTTGGAGCTGCTCTTTGATCCTTTCCGTGTTCATCTCGTCATTCCAGACCCATAGTGGCGCCGTCCGAAACTCGGTAGGCGGGTCAGCAAAGCGCTGGCGAATCTCTGCGAGTGTGGCAGGCGGCGGAGCTGTCTGCAAAGCCGCAGGATGCAGCAGGCGCTGTCTCTCGTCCTCAGCCTGGAGGGGCAGGGCAACGCTTGGGCTCTTCCCCAAGCCGTAGAGCCCCCCCATCACCAGCGCTCCCAGAATCAGCAGCAACGCCGAGCGAACACTATAGGAACGGGCATGTTTCATGGGATTTCTCCATGGCAGGAATGAGCGGCCGAGGCGGATCGCTTTTCGGTTGTCCATCCGAGTTTGCCGCGGCGAAGATATCACAAGCCATGCGGGCAAGGCCATCTGGAGTCCGCAGGGCATGTTCTGTGTCAATTGTCAGGTGGCAAAGTCGACCGCTTCCGAGTACATTATTGCAGCACGCGGGGCGAGCCGATACGTCGGGTGCTTGGGGTCGCGTCTCGTCAGATACCGGAAGACTTAGCGGGAGGGGGCACATGAAAATCACCGAAGTTCGCACGCGGGTCGTGGAGTGGAGGGGCAAGACCGTTCCCCCTCAGCCGCATTTCTGCACCAACCCGGTGGACATTCTCGAGTTGCCTGCCGATGCGATGGGCCCGTTTCGCTTTCATAGCTGGCTGATCGTGGAGATAGCGGCAGATACGGGCCAGGTCGGTATCGGCGAGGCCGCGCTGGCGCCCCGGGTGACCAAGCAAGTGATCGACCTGTATCTCAAACCGATTCTGCTGGGGCAAAATCCTTTTGACTCGGAGTATCTCTGGCAACACATGTATCGTCGCACGATGGCTTTTGGGCGGAAAGGCATCGGCATGGTGGCCATCAGCGCGGTGGACATTGCGGTCTGGGACCTGCTGGGCAAGGCTACGAAGCAGCCCGTCTTCCGGCTCCTCGGGGGAAAAACCAAGGAGAAGATTCCTGTTTACGCCAGCCGCTTGTATAGCCAGCCACTCGACGATTTGGCGAAGGAGGCGAAGCAGTACAAAGATCAGGGCTACCGCGCCATGAAGCTGCGATTCGGTTGGGGGCCGGCAGACGGCGCCGTGGGCATGCAAAGGAATCTGGAGCTCGTGCGCACGGTGCGCGAGGTCATCGGAGACGGGATTGATCTGATGGCCGACGCCTACATGGGCTGGACGCTGGACTACGCGCGCCGGATGATTCCGCGGCTCGCGCCTTATCAGTTGCGCTGGCTGGAGGAGCCGGTGATCCCCGACGATATTGGCGGGTATGCCGCACTCAAAGCCATGCACCAGATCCCCATCGCGGGAGGGGAACACGAGTTCACGCTTTACGGATTCCGTGAACTGCTCGACGCGCGGGCCGTGGACTACATCCAATTTGACACCAATCGCGTGGGCGGCATCACCCAGGCCCGCAAGATTTCGGCACTCGCCGAGGCTTACGAGGTACCCGTGATTCCCCATGCGGGCCAGATGCACAACTACCACATCGTCATGGCCAGCCTGAATTCTCCCCTGGCGGAGTTCTTCCCCATCGTGGATGTCGAAGTGGGTAACGAACTGTTCTGGTACATCTTCAAGGGGGAACCTGTCCCGCGCCGGGGTTACATCGAGTTGGATGAGAATCTTCCCGGTCTGGGATTGGAGATCGATGAGGAAGCGCTGAAGAAGTTCGAGATAATCGAATAGGGCTGGAGCCGGGGGCGGCGTGCGGTTGAGGCGGCAGCCCACGCGAATCGCGGCAGGAGAGGAGAGAATATGCGATTGAGGGACAAGGTGGCGATTGTCACCGGGGCGGCTTCAGGGATTGGCCGCACGACGGCGGAGGTTCTGGCGGAGGAGGGCGCGAAAGTCGTGGTAGCAGATATCGACGCGAGTGGCGGCGAGAGCGCGGTCGCGACTATCTGCGAGAAGGGGGGCACGGCCATCTTCATCTTGGCTGACATCGCGAAGGAGGCTGATGCCCGACGGATTGCCGACGAGGCGGTGAAGGTTTATGGGCGAATCGACATCCTGGTAAACAACGCGGCAACTTTCGTCCTCCGCGGGTTCGACGCCACCGTGGAAGATTGGCAGCGCTCGCTGGGAGTGAACGTTATAGGCACCGCGCTCTGCACCAAATATGTCGTGGAACACATGAAGAAATCGGACGGAGGCGCAATCGTCAACTTGAGCTCGATTTCCGCTTTTGTCGCCCAGCCGAATTTCTTTGCTTACGCGGTGACGAAAGCGGCGCTGCTGCAAATGACGCGCAACATGGCCATGGACCTGGGGCCGCATAAGATTCGCGTCAATTGCGTCTGCCCGGGGACAATCCTGACGGCGGCCTCGTACCGGCACATGGAACGGGTCGGTCTGACGCTCGAGCAATTCAATGCGGAGGAAGGCGCGAAGACCTTCCTGGGCCGCATCGGTAACACGCGTGAGGTGGCCTACGCTATTCTGTTTCTGGCGTCGGACGAGGCTTCGTACATCACGGGGGCTTCGCTGTTGGTCGATGGCGGCTACACCGCTCAGTAGGCGGACGGATGGTCGCCGCTACATCCTGTCTACCCGCTGCTGCAGTCAATGCTTTCCCTACGGGGAGAACGTCATGGCTAAGCGCGTCTGCCCCTGGTGGCTCGGGTATCTGCTGGCCAGCCGGTTGCGGCGCCTGATGTACGACCCGACCAAGATCCTGGCCCCGCACGTTCGCCAGGGCATGACGGTGCTCGAACCCGGGCCGGGCATGGGCTTCTTCACGCTCGAACTGGCTCGCCTGGTGGGGCCCTGCGGTCGGGTAGTGGCGGTGGACATACAACCGAGGATGCTCGCGGGGCTTAAACGCCGGGCGGCTAGAGCCGGGCTTCAGGAGCGCGTGGAGACGCGCGTAGCTGCACCCGACTCCCTGGGCGTACGTGACTTAGCCGGGAGAGTGGATTTTGCGCTGGCGTTTGCCTTGGTGCATGAACTGCCCGCGGCGGGCTGCTTCTTCACCGAGGTCGCCGCAGCCCTGAAGCCGGGTGCCTATCTCCTGCTTGCCGAGCCCACCGGACATGTCAGTGCCGCAGAGTTCGAGAACGAGTTGCAGGTTGCTGCGCAGGTCAGCCTCCAGTTGGCGGACCGTCCCGCCATCCGCCACAACCGCACGGCACTGCTGAAGAGGGTTTGAGGCGTCCCCTGCTGGCAGCTACGTCGGCCCTGCGCTGGACGCTACATCGCTGGCGCGCGGGGCATCCTCTCCACGTAGGCGACGCACTCAATCTCCACGGGCGAATCCCCCGGCAGATCCTTCACCGCTACTGTCGAGCGCGCCGGCGGCTCGGTGGGGAAAAACGTGTGGTAAACCTCATTCATCTCCTTGAACTTTGAAATGTCTGTTAGGAAGACCAGGCACTTCAACACGCGGTCGAGCGACGAGCCACCTGCTTCCAGCACTGCCTTCACGTTTTCCAGGCATTGGCGCACTTGATTGCTGAAGGGGCCTTCGACCACCTTGTGGGTCTTGGGATCGTGCGCGCCTTGGCCCGAGACGAACAGCAGACGCCCGAACTGAATCCCCGAACTCAGGATCCTGGTGGGCGAAGGCTCCTCGCCGGGCTTGTAGATGACCTTCTTGCCGGGCGGCTGCATTCTCATGCGTGGAGCCTGGGCTGACGCGGGCAGCGCGGCAGCGCCGGCCACGCCGGCTGCGGCGACGCCGCCCAGACCGCGGCGGAGAAAATTGCGACGGTCGGGCTTGGTTGTACTCATCAGAATGTACCTCCTCTCGAAACCTTGAAGGACAGTAACCTCAGTCAACGGTTCGGCTTTTGCGCTCCCAACCAGTATCGCCGTGGGCCCAGTGCACGCCAAACTTCGCTAGCTCCACTGCCGGTCCCAGGAGCGCTCCTTGTCCCACTGCGTTGTAGGTTCGAAGTAACCTGCCCCCGGCACCAGGTGCCGTTTTACCACTTCCTCGTTCAGGGTGATTCCGAGACCGGGTTTCTCCGGCACCTTGATGAAGCCGCGATTGATGATGGGCTTCTCGATGCCTTCGACGAGGTCATTCCACCAGGGAATGTCCACCGAGTGGTTCTCGAGCACGAGGAAATTCTCCGTGGCGGCGGCGCAGTGTACGTTGGCCATGCATGAGACCGGTGTCCCAGCGAAGTGCATGGCCATGGGCACGCCATACTCCTGGGCAGCATCGCCGATCTTCTTCGTCTCCAGGATGCCACCGGCGGTAGCCAGATCAGGGTGAATCATGTCCACTGCGTGCTGGCGGCACAGCTCGATGAAGGGCTCCTTCAGATAGATGTCTTCGCCGGTCAGGGTGGGAAGATTAATCGCCTCGGTAATCTGCTTCCACAGATCTGTGTACTGCCAGGGGATCATGTCCTCGAGCCACGCTAGATTGTATTTTTCGAGCGCCTGGCCCAGGCGGATGCAGGAATTCACGCCGATGTGGCCGAAGTGGTCGGCGGCAAGAGGAATGTCCATTCCAACGACTTCACGCACTTGCGCGACGTAGTCGGCCATCATGGCGACGCCCTTATCGGTGAGCTCGGCCCCCGTAAACATGTGCTGGGTGAAGGGCACGTCCTTCTGCTTGGTGCCCAACGGTCGGGCGACGGTTCCGGGAGTGTCTTCCACCAAGTCAATCCCCAGGTCCATCTTAAGAAACGTGAAGCCTTGCTCCATGCGCTTCCTCAGCCGCTCGCCGTATACCTTCGGGTCGTGAGACTCGTCCGTGTCGGAGTAAATGCGGATGCGGTCGCGAAACTTGCCTCCCAGCATCTGATAGACCGGCACGTTGTAAGCCTTGCCGGCCAGGTCCCACAGCGCCATCTCGACGCCACTGACGCCGCCGCCCTGACGCCCGTGTCCCCCGAATTGCTTAAGCTTGCGGAAGAGGCGGTCCACGTTGCAGGGATTCTCGCCGAGCAGGCGGCTCTTGAGCATCAGGGCGTAGGTCGGGCTGGCGCCATCGCGCACCTCACCCAGGCCGTAGATGCCTTGGTTGGTGTCGAGGCGGATGATGGGGCACAGCATTGGCGCCCTGATAACCGCCACGCGCAGGTCGGCGATTTTCAAATCGGAGGGAATCGACCGCGGGTTGACGTTTTGCAGCGCCGCTTCTCCCGCCCCGCCTGCCCAGAGTACTCCACCCAGAGTCGCGAGGGAAGATTTCAGGACGCTGCGACGGTCTGTCTGTCGTGTGCTAGGTTTCTTCATCGTCTTGTCCACCTGACTTGACAGGATGGGTAAGGAGGGCCAGCGGTGTTGGCCCGCGCCGTCCAATCGGAACAGCCGCAGATTCGAGAAGCCAGTCTGCTTCAGGCTCCAGTAACCGCAAGGATTCAACGTTCAGCGCCTGGAAACAACGAGCGCACAGCCAGGATGCAGGCCTTAGCGCCCGGCTCGCGGCTGTTGTAAAAGCCGACGGTACAATTCAAGCGGAAAAAGTAAGCGTCACCAGCCTGGGCCGGATGCCGACCCTCGATCCCATCCATTCCGCCTCCCGCCACCATTTCACCGTGGCCCTCCAATACGAGGTAGATCTCCTCTTCCGTTTCATGATGGTGGGGGAAGTTGGTGCCGCCCGGGGCAAATTCCATGATGAAGAGGCTGGTCAGCGTGTAACCCGCGGCAAGCTTGTCGCGCCTGCTTTTTCTATCGCCCATCATAAGTTGATAGAGGACCGAGGGCGGGTGGCCTTCCACGGTTTGTTTCTTGACATCATCCAGGTTGGCCAGCAGCAGTCTCGGCGACGCGACGGCTTTCGTGCCTGCGGGAATCTTGAATCCCATGACCAGCACGCGACACGGCCTGTCGCAAGGGTTGGACACACCGTGCCTGACTCCCGGGGGCAGATACATGAAGTCGTTCGTGCGGATGGGGACCCGCTGAGGGCCGTAGCTGAGAACTCCGGTCCCTTCCAGAATGACATACACCTGTTCTTCGGCCGGATAGCTGACCTCCGTGCAGGCTCCCTGCGCGGCGACCAGCATCTCCCCGTACCGCGCCACTCCCTTCACGATGCTTGTCACCGAATCGCCGGCGCCAAAAATGGGTTTGTATTGGCAAGTATTGGTGCTGACCTCGGCGGGCTTGGCGGCGAGGTCCGGGACATAGCGATGCAGGAAAGTCGGATCGACCGACCTTTGTACGCCCCGCAAGGAGGCCGCAACCAGAAGTGCAATTGCGAGTTGCTTCATGCCCAGCTCCCTAATAGGTCACAGCATTGACGTACTTCCCATCTTCGTCGTAGTGCGGCCAGGGGCCAACCCTCCGGAATCCCGATACGATGAAGTCATCGTACATGGGCGTGGGCTCAAAATAACCCGGGTAGCGCAAGTGCTCCTTGACCACTGCTTCGTTAAGCTCGACCCCGAGGCCCGGGATGTCCGGCACGGTGATGTGACCATTCTGGATGATAGGCTTCGGCACGCCAGTCACGAGGTCCTGCCACCAAGGCATGTCGACGGCATGGTTTTCCATGACGATGAAGTTGCGCAGTGTGGCGGCCAGGTGCACGGTGGCCATGCAACCTATCGGCGAGCCAGCGAAGTGGAGGACCGTGGGAATACCCTGCAGGTCGGCGTAGTCCGCGATCCTTTTGGTTTCGCGCAGCGCGCCCGAAGTTTCCGGGTCTGGCTGGATGATGTCCACCGCCCGGTTGTCGATCAGGTTCTGAAAGCCCTCTTCCAGCCCGAAGGCATCCTCCCCGGTCAGGGTCGGCGTAGTCGTGGCCTCGGAGATGGTCTTGAAGCCGCGCCAGTCCCTGTAATCGATGAGGTCTTCCGCCCAAGCCAACTGATAAGGCTCGAAGGCTCGCGCGTAGCGGATGGCATCGTTGACCGTTAATTCCCCGAAGTGGTCGGCGGCGAGCGGCGTACCCCACCCAATGGCGTCCCGCACCGCCGCGATGTGCTCGCACAAGTAGCCCAGGCCCTTGTCCGTCGCGACGCCGTTCTCGTGCACCGCATCAGGCCGGTGAGCCACAAGGCTCGTGTACAGATCCATTTTGAAGAATGTAAATCCCAGTTTCTTTCGCGCCAGCATGCGCTGGCCGTAGACCCTGGGATCTTTATGGCCCGTCGTGTCGCAATAGATGCGGATTTTCTCCCGTTTCTTTTCCCCAATCAGCCGCCACGCGGGAACGCCGTACACTTTGCCGGCGATGTCGTGCAGCGCCATGTCCACGGCACTGTAGCCGCCGCCCATGCGCCCCTGGCCAGCGAACTGGCGAATCTCCGAAAGGATGGAATCGATCTGCAAGGGGTTTTTACCGACGATGTGCGCCTTGAGGATCAGGGCGATGCCCTTGACACCCGCGTCGCGCACTTCGCCGAGGCCGTAAATGCCCTGATTCGTGTCGACGCGGATGATGGGGTAGTCATAGTTGGCAGCGACGGTGCATGCTCGCATGTCGGTAATCTTCAGCTCCGAGGGCGCCGAATACGTATTGACGTTTGTCGTGGCAGCTTCCGTGGGCGCACCAGCAAGAAAGGCGCTGGCCACGGACCCAGCCGAGGATTTAAGAAGTGTGCGGCGATCCATGTGAAACTTCACCCCCTCATTGGCGGCTTTGTCTGTAGCGTCGCTCTATGAGCGTCCCGCCTTGCGGGATCATAGGTCGCCGCTCCAGGGACCGCGCTGAAAGGCGGTACAACAGGGTCCCTCATTCCGCCTTCATACGCAGCTTCGATCCCCGCTCTGCGGCCCAGCGATTGAACTCCTCGATCATCTCTTTCGTCCAGCGGCCGTCGATCTGGCCGGGTGTGTACTTGCCCTCGCGCAGCATCTGGTGTCCCCAGTTGTCCTGGAGTTGTGTCAGCTCCGAAGTGTCGGCGACCTTCTCGACCAGAGAGGGGGGGATGAAGGTCAGCCCTTCCGGATCGCTCACCACGACATCTCCCGGCAGCACCGTGACGTGGCCGATGCGAATAGGCACATTGATGCCCATCAGCGTGACGTCGGCCAGGGCTGAAGGATCGAAATCGCGCACGTAGCATCGGAATCCCTTGATTTCCGAAATGCCGGAAACGTCGCGCACCGCGCCATCCACGATGAGTCCGGTGCCGGTCTTGGTGAAGATAGAGGTCGAGAGATTGTCGCCGGCAAACGTGCCGTCCTTGATTTTCCCGAACAGGTCCACCACCAGTACGTCGTTTGACTGGAGCGTGTCAATGACCCAGGAGTTCTGCCCGCTCCCTTTGCGCCCTTCCTTCCTGCCGAAGTCATTGATGACGGCGTTTACGTCGGGACGCAAGGGCATGAACACTGCCGTGACCACGCGGCCAACCAGACGCTCCCCGGGATTAATCACCTTCCAACCACCTTCGAATTGCTGCTTGTAGCCCGCGCCGCGCAGCACCGCCCAGGCTTCCTCCGCGGTCACCGTTTTCAGGCGCGCGAGGACTTCATCCGGCACTTTCGGTCGGCCGTCTGGGAAGCGTTCGCCCTTCCATTCCCGCGTTAACTCCACGCGCTGTTCTTTCGAGAACATTCCCAATTGGGCAGATCCCTGGCTGGCAAAGCACAAGACCAAAGCCATGGGTAGTAGATAGCGACAGCTTCTCTTCATATCGGCCTCGTTGTGGGCCATTGGCTGGCCCAAGGATCATTGCTCAATGCTGGAGCAGAATCTAACACTCGGATTGCTCGAACGCGAATCATACTGCGCTTCCGCACGGAGCGAAAGAGTTCTTGCGTCGATACGAGGATGAGCCCCGCCCGGCTATAATGGCCGTTGCCGAAGGAAAGGGAGGGGGGACATGGAGCCTTTTCGTTATCACGTATACGTTTGCGATCAGCAAAAGCCGGAAGGTGTCCCGTGCTGCTCAGCGTGTGGCTCAGCCAGGGTGATAGATGTCTTGCGGCGCGAGATTGTAGCGCGCGGACTCATGGAGAAGGTCCAGATCACGACCTGCGGTTCGTTGGGTCTCTGCGAGCGCGGGCCGAACATGGTGGTCTACCCCGAAGGCATCTGGTACTCGGGCGTGAAGCCGGAAGATGTGCCGGAGCTGGTGCGCGTCCATTTTCAGGAAGGCCGAGTGGTGGAGCGTTTGGCCAATGCCGACCCCGCGGCACTCGGGGCGGAGGTTCGCTCCAACCGGGACAGGATGCTGGCCGCGCAGCACGCCAAGGACGCCGCGGGAGCGCTTCCCGACGACCTGGCGCAAACCTTGCGAGCCTTCCAGGAAAGCCGCGTGCTGCTCACGGCCATTGAGTTGGACCTCTTCACGACCGTCGGGCTGGGAGCGAGTGCCGGCGAGGTGGCACACAAGCTCGGCACCGACACGCGGGCAACCGAGATGCTGATGAATGCGCTGGCGGCGATGGGGCTGCTGAGCAAACGGGACGATACTTTCCACAATACCCCGGTGACGGCGCGCTACCTTGTCGAAAGCTCCGCGGACAATGTGCGCCTGGCGACGATGCACACTGTGCACCTCTGGCAACGCTGGTCCACGCTGACGGCGTGTGTGCGCGCGGGTACCGCGGTGGCCCAGGAGGAGATGCGGGAGCGCGGGGAGGAATGGACGCGGGCGTTCATCGCCGCCATGCATCGCAACGCCGGGGAACGGGCGGGGCAGGTTGTCGAGGCTGTGGGTACGCAAGGTGTGAAACGGATGCTGGATGTGGGCGGTGGCTCTGGGGCTTACTCCATCGCCTTCGCGCGCGCGAGTGAGGATCTGCAAGCTGAGATATTGGATCTGGAGACGGTTATCCCCATCGCCCAAAGCCACATCGAGAAGGCAGGATTGGCGGAGCGCATTAAGACCCGTGCGGGAGATCTGCGCGCCGGTGCGCTGGGCGAAGGATACGACTTGGTCTTTGTCTCCGCGATTTGCCACATGCTTAGTCCCGAGGGAAACAGGGATTTGCTCGCACGGTGCTACGCCGCACTGACGCCGAGGGGCCGTGTCGCCATTCAGGACTTCATCCTTGAGCCGGACAAGACCGCACCAAAGTCCGCAGCATTGTTCGCGCTCAACATGCTGGTGGGGACGCAGGCGGGAAGCAGCTACAGTGAGCCGGAATACGCCGCTTGGTTGCGCGAGGCGGGGTTTGGCAATGTGCGGCGCGTCCGCTTGCCGGGCCCCTCGGGTTTAATGCTGGGGACGCGGCCTTGAGGCACCAGAGAGAGTTGCGCACCGGAGCGGTTTGACCTGCCGGCCAACCGCTCTCCGGCGCGGCTCTCCCACGCAGATGACAGGTTGACCGGCTCAATCGAGCTTCAGCAGGAAAATTCCGTGGCCCACGCCGGCGGGTTCGTTGTTCCGGCCTGACTGGAAGGCTACCCACTTGCCATCGGGACTGACCACCGGATTTGAAGCCTTGTAGCCCGCGTAGTCAGCCCAGTGGGTCAGGCGGATGAAGTCGCCGCCGCCGGGCACCAGCCGCAGTTTCCAGATGTCGATATTCGCCCACTTCTCGGCGTTCGGCACGTCTTGCCCGCGGCTCGATTCTACGAGCGTCCAGGTGCCGTCCGGCGCGACGCCTTCGGCTTCGTTGTACTCGTCGGCGACGTGGCGATAAGTAGTCACCTGGCCCGTGTTCAGGTCAACGCCCATGACGTCGGCCAGGGGAGAACGGTAGCAGGTGTAAATCAACTCTGCGTCGTCATGGCGAAAGTCCTGGGCCTCGAGGGTACACGCGGGCGCCCGGGCTCTAATGACTTCCTTCTTGTTGACCAGACCAGGTATGCCTTCCTTATATACGATCTCCGCCGTGTAGAGGATCGATTCGCCCTTGGCGAGTTGGTCGGGATATTGGCCATCAGTGTTGGCCCACGCGATCTTCATCCGCTGGCGCGAGATGGCCACGCCCTCGGAGATCTTGTGGTGCAGCGCCACGGGGGGCGATTGGGCATCGGCCTTCATCACCCACATCTCCTGGTCGCGGTGGCGGGTGGTCTGGATGTCGCTAAAGGTTCGCGCGCCGATCAGGAAGAAGTCGCCATTCGGGAGATATTGGACGCGGAGGAATCCGGCGTGTTGGAAATGCCCAGTGAGGAGGCGCGTCAAGCGCGTTTCCAGGTCGATTTCGAATGCGTCGCCAAAGCTTTTGCCCACGAAGGCGATGCGCTTCCCGTCTGGCGACCATGCAGCCCGCTCGCCGAAGGCGGTCAACCGCGTGATGTTGGGCGGCAAGTTTCTTTCCGGGTCCCCTGTCTTCTTTGCCTGAGCCAGACCTAGCTCCGGCAGCCAGAGCACAGCCAGCGCAAGCGCGTAGAACATAATCCGTTTGTTCAGCACGGTAACCTCTGCATGCCAAGAGCCAGAGTGGTTCAGCCGACGAACTGGACGTCCACAACGCCCTCGGCGATCTCGCCCAGGTACTGGCCGTCGGCAACCATATCGGCGGCGAGCGCCACACGCGGCTGCGAACGGTCCCAGTTCTCCGGGACAGTCAACGTGAACCCCCCGTGGGCGTCCCCTTTGGGCGGGACGGTGAACGTGACGATTTCGGGTGCGACCTTCCAGCCTGCCGGAACAACCAGCGCTGCCTCCACCTGCATGGGTTTGCCGCGATAGTTACGCACGCGCAGGTCAAGGGCCGTGCTCGCGCCGGGACGCGCTTCGAGCTGATAGGGATAGAGACTCGCCCAACTGGGATTGAGGCCGAAGTCGGTGTCCGGGTCGGCGACAACCGAACGGAAATACTCTTGCTGGTTCTCCAATCGTCGCTTCAAGTCTTCCATGTCCTCCTTATTGCTCAGAAATGCTTTGCCATGCCCGGGTGCAACGAGCGTGGGTTGGTAGTCCAGGATGGTGCGCATAGACTTCAGGTGACTGTCATTCTCCACCCAGTTGCGGAAGATGAGGTTGTGGCGGAGCTGGTACGGAGCCTGACCGGTGGTGGGGAAGAAGGCGTCGCCAGTGAAGGCCACGCGCGCACCGTCGATATCGGCAAACATGGCCATCTGGTACTCGGTATGGCCGGGGGAATGGCACACCTTGAACTCGAATTCCTCCCACTTGAAGGACTCGCCGTGCCGGAAGGTCCGCTCGACCTCGATGGGCTCGGCCAAAATGCAGCCCAGATTGTAGTGCCGCGGGTTTTCCAAAACGTCCGCCATGTTCTCGTAGCACCAGATCTTTGCCCCGTAATGGCGGACCAGGTAAGGGAAGCCATTCAGGTGATCATCGTGCATGTGGCTGGGCAGGGCGACGTCAATTGATTTCAGGCCGTAGCGGGCTTTCAGTTCCGGGATCGTATGCTCCACGAAGCGCATACGGTCGGTGACCGCGGCGGCTGTGTTGAAGCCGCTAAAAAACCCGCCGCTCGCCGAGCCGTAATCCACAAAGAGCGCCTTGCCGCTGTCGCTGATGAGGGCATAGAAGGTTGACGTAGTCTGATGCGCGCAGATCAGGTGGGGGGTGACAGCGTAGGGTTTATTATCAATCGTGAGGGGCGTGCCGGGTGAGTACGCTTCGTACCAGCCCTTCAGCTTCCCGATGAGGTCGGTGATTCCGGCGGCGGGGTTGGTGAAGGGCTCGCCGTGTGACGGGCAGAGCATTTCCGGTCCGAGCTCGCGCAGCTTCGTGAGCGAGAAGATGGCGAAATCGACTCCATCAGGACTGCCGTATTGGTACTGGAGCTCGTAGAGGTTCACCACCTTGCCCGGGGAGTGAATCAAGTCGCCGGCAAATGCGACCTTCTTGCCGTCCACCACACCCACCAGACTGATGCTGCCGAGCGTGTGGCCGGGCGTGGGAAAGATGAGAAATTCATACGGCCCCCAGCGGAACGCCTCGTAATCACGCAGCGCACCGGCGACAGGGACATTGCGCGTGAGCGTGAAAAAGTCGTTGCGGACGTAGTAGAGATGAAAGATACGACGGTTCCGCCAGAAGTTCTGGGCATCTTCAAACAGATGCCGCTCGTGAGCCGGGACGTGGATGGGAATTCGCTGGGCCACTGCGCGCGCGTCGCCCTGGCACTGGTCGCGATGGTGGTGCGTGTGCAGGATGCCGTCCACCTTGGTCACGCCGATCTGGCCCAGCAGTTGCAGGACGTGCCCCGAGCCGAAATCGATGAGCAAGGCGCGGTCGCCATTCTTCAGCACGTAGACGTTGCAGGTGTCGCGCAGGAAGTAGAGGTCCGGGGAAATCTGGGTCAGCATGCCGCGGGGCGTGAAGCGCACGGGAGCTTGCGCGGCGGCGGCCGTAGCACCGGTCGCCAGTTGCGAGGCAATCAAGCCCGCGCCCGCGCTCTTAAAGAAGTCGCGCCGATTGACGCCGCTGTTCTTCAATGTTTCTTGCCTTTTCATGGCCTGCCCTCCTGCGTCGCTGAGCGCCGCACAAACCGCCGCAGCTTCTCCCTGGCGTCGCGGCCCGTGGAAGCTGCCCTTGCGCAGCGCTATAGAGTACTGCATTGGGGGAGGCTTGCAAGCGCCTTGACGAGCCGTCGGCAGGGTTCCTTTAGGAGGGGGAGAGAAGAGGCAAAAGCAGCAGCACGAAGGAAATGCGCAACACTCAGTCTGACTGGCCTGAACCTCGCGCCTGTGTCGCGCCGGCTTCGGCAGCCGACTTCATCGAGCTGCCCGAGATTTGGACCAGCGGACTGACCAACGAGCTCATCTCCTGTTCGCTGCGGAGCAGGTCTGTCAAGGTGGTCTTGCTGAGCACCTGGTCCACCAATTTCTGCACTGCACGCCACAGCGAGCGGATGGAGCAATCTACCGAGCGGGCGCAGGTTTCCTCAATGCCGGTGTGGTCCGTGCAGAAGTCCGATTCGAACAAGCGTCCACCCAGTGCGGCCAGGGCCTCGCCGACGGCAACTTGATCCGGGGGCCGAGAGAGGGTATAACCCCCGATCTTGCCCCGAGCACTCTTCACCAGCCCCGCGCGACGCAAAATCCGCAGCAGCTTAGCCACGTAGAAACTGGAAATCCTCTCCGCCTTGCTGATTTCGGGGATGGTAAGCCCGGCCATGCCGCCCTGCCTCGCGATGCGCAGCAAGCAGCGTAACCCATATTCTTCTTGGGAACTGAATTTCATAACCTTCTATGCTACCGCGGCGTCCCCAGCGCCTCTCATCGTCGGTTCGGTGAGGACGCCGGCGCTACAGCCTCACATCATGCCGAGCTGGAGCTTGGCCGCTTCAGTCATGCGACTCATATCCCACGGGGGTTCCCAAACCAACTCAACCTTCGCATCCTGCACGCCGGACAGCCGCCGAATCTTATCTTCCACTTCCGCCACGAGCATCGGGGCCACGGGGCAGGCGGGCGCAGTGAGCGTCATCTTCACACGTACTTCACCCGAGGGTTCCACTTCGAGTTCGTAAATCAATCCGAGATCGTAGATATTGACCGGAATTTCCGGGTCATACACGGCGCGCAATGCCTCGGCGATGATTTTGTCGCGCAGCGCATTCGTCTCGATTGCGTCCATGTA
>Ga0315268_10004872_pt1 | contig 14488 bp, 13 predicted proteins | sample C1_top_MG_FD_204535 | JGI IMG/M metagenome (GOLD analysis project Ga0315268, IMG submission 204535) | Sediment microbial communities from Yellowstone Lake, YNP, Wyoming, USA - C1_top | ecosystem: Environmental > Aquatic > Freshwater > Lake > Sediment | place: USA: Wyoming | collected 2017-08-01
GCCCTCTTTGCAAAAACCAGTAAAACACCACCATGCGGGTCCCCATCTGTTCCACCAGCAGTAGATTCACCGGCCGGCCCGGGGCGATCTCGATGATACTACTTGCCATTATTTTCCAGCCGCTGGCAGTCAGGCAACCTTTGGGAGAGTGGACAAAGCCCCCGGCCTTTTTCTGAGTTTCATAATAGGCGATCCACACATTGACGGAACCATGGTCGGGATTTTGGTAGTCGGCGTTGAGGTGCGCCTGGGACCTGGTGGCTTCCACCATCGCGGGGTCAATGAAGGTATGCTTTCCTTCCCAGGGACCCAAGCGCATGGGAAAATTATCAAAACTCTGCCGCAAAGGAATTGGCGGCGCGGCTCCCATGTGATGTACTGCAGGGATGGCCAGGAGTACCAGGGCCAAGGCCCCCAGCAGGTGAAGGCCAAAATTTTTTCTCCGGGAAGTAAGAGGCGGCTCCTCCTGGAAGGCAACCTTTGAGTGGGCGGGGGCAATGTCCGGCCATAATCCATTTAAGGCCAGGTTGATTAAAGCCAGAAAGGAAAAGCAGAGCAAAAAAATGAGCCAGCCGGAAAAAATGTGCCAGAACCCATGAAGCAAGGCTGGGAAAAGAGCCATGCCCACAACTCTTAAGGCATTGACCATGATGGCCGCCGGGATGAGAGCGAGCAACAATACCACCGCCTTCCAGACGCGGCGTTGGAAGAAGTAACAATAAATTATCCCTAAGGCCAGCAGGGCGAGGATGTAACGGAGGCCGCTGCACGCGGCCACAATTTGCAGCTGGCGCACCCCCAGGTCAATGATGTTCCCCTGGCGCAATACCGGAACTCCCAGAGCCTGCAATATCGCGGTGGCCAGCCAGGAAGAAACGAGCTGCAGAGGCAGGGTGAGCTTGTAGGTGACCAATTCAGGCAGCGGCAGCATAAGTACCAGCAGGATTAAGGGAAAAGCCATCAAGCGCACAAGTTTCCAACCGCCTAAAAGCCAAACCAAGCCGGCAAGCACTACCATGAAGGAGAAGCGGGTGGTATAAAGTTCCGCCGCTAGTTCCCCGATGACTAACAGACCGAGCCCGGAGGCTATGATTATTAACCCCACCCAGGAAGGCTGCCATGGCCGGCTGCGCACTTGGGGCCATTTCAGATAGACGACATAGGCACTTACCATGGGCAGTAGCAACCCATAGGAATAATCTTCATTCTCGGCCAAACTTATAACTAACTTCGACAGTACTGGCCAAAATAGCCATAAAACCGCCATAGTTATGGACAAGCCTGCAGCTATTGTTCCGAATTTATGAATTCTGGTTTTATCGCCTATCTGCATTACTTCACCCTAACGGCATCCGTGGACAACTTCTGTTTTATCACTCGGGCCGGTACTCCAACGGCGGTACTGAAGGGTGGAATATCATGGATCACCACCGCTCCGGCTCCTACGATCGCATATGCCCCTATGGTTTTTCCAGGAATAATTATAGCTCCCGTTCCTATAAAAGCCCCTTCCTCAATGGTGACATTGCCTGCAAGATTGCATCCGGGTGAGATTTGTGCAAAATCTTGAATAACATTATCATGATCCACTGTGGCCCCTGTGTTGATTATCGTATACGAACCTATCTTCGTATCAGTGTTAATGATTACCCCGGCTGCTATAAAATTTCCATAACCCATTATTGTTCGCGGGGAAATAATAGCAGAAGGATGGATGATATTTATTGGCTGCCTTTTAAGGTAGGTTTGTAACAATATTGCAATCTTTCTTCGATCGCAATTGTCCCCTATTGCAATAATATATTCTATTTCATTTTCGAGAAGAATGGGTATTAATGATTTTATGTTTCCTATCACTTGATAATCTTGCAAAAAACAACCCATAAGTTTCGGGTCATCATCCCAAAAACCTATAATATCTTTTTCCCGCGCAACAAGAATGTCCAAGCATACTCGCGCATGTCCAGAAGCGCCAATGATGATTGCTTTTCCTTTAATGGCCGTATAAGGCAAAATATCTTTCACCGGAGCGCGATAACTGGGAAAAAAGTATGGGTCAGCTAATATTCTCCCTTCTCCCACCTGTTTGCGAGCGCAGAGATACTGGAAATATTCAAGATTATGTATTACATTGCCAATATAAAACTGCCTTCTTAAAGGAGAAAACGAAGCTTTGAATTTAAACAAACTATCTCCTGGTTGATAGCCACCACCTAAATGGAACAATGTTATCCTACGCTCCTTAGCCCACGAGGCCACTTCGTAGAGCAGAAGATTATTAGCCGCCAAGTGGCTCATCCTATAGTCTGAACCAGAAAGATAATAATGAATATATTTACCAGTATAAAGAAAAAGCCCCGACATAATTATATTATTTCTATAAACTGCATGAAATAAGACGATATTTCCTTTCAACAATTCTACTAAGTTGTGGAACCATTCGATAGTAAAATGATAATATTGTTGAGATCTTAATCTTTCCATAGTATTAATGTACAATTCGTGAAATTTTTCAAGGTTCTCGAAATTCTCGTCAATAATAACCTGCACCCCTAACTTCTTAGCCTTCATGACCTTATTCCGGCAAGAAACTGCTAAATTCCCCCAAATTTCCTCAAGTGTTAAGGTTAAATCAATTATAACTGTTTCATTAATTAATTGAGTGTCCACACCATCTGGTGAATATAAAGAATTATTTAAAAGTGGATGAAACCTAACAAATTCGGAGACAATATTGTTTTCCTTGCAATAGTTGCTAAAGGCTTTATAGAATTTGTTCGTATCAACTAAGTCATTGTTGCGAAGATAGCCACCATAGCCGTAAGGTGAGATAATATCTACCATATTATCTGAAATATCACGAAAATATTCCAATTCATTTATATGTCGTATCAAGAACGGAAATATTACGGTTCCATTATCATCGTAATAAACAAAACAGCGAGCTTTCCCCTCCCCTCTAACTTCAAATAAATAAACATACTCTGGATAATAGAAGATGTCGATATCCTGAAAACCCTGGCAAATGGACTTCCATTTTTCCCGGTGCTCAGGGTCGTCGTAAGAAAGCACTTCAAAATAAGGATATTGGCTCATTGTAAGGTCTCTCTTACCGCCTCAGTTACCTGCTGCACAATATCCAGGGCCATATGGCTGTATAAAGGCAAAGCTAAACCGTTGGCCGCCGCCGTCTCGGTCACCGGTAATTTGCCCTGGTATGGAAGACCAACGTCCCGATATAAGCGCTGCAAATGCAGTGCCGGGTAAAAATATTTCTTGGCTTGGATTCCTCTCTTTTTCAGGTGCTCATAGGCCTCATCCCTGGAGACTTTAGCCCCGCTGCCAACGAACAGCGTAAAATAATTCCCGGATGATTGGCAGTTTTCCGGGATCTCTTGAAAACTCACCCCCGGAAGCTGGCTCAAGCTTTTCTTATAAGCGGCCCCCAGTTCCCGCCGTCGAGCTACCAGGCTATCCATTTGATAAAAGTTGTGACGAGCGACAATGGCATTGATTTCCGGAACCCTGGCCGAAAGCCCCAGCCAGGCGATGTCTGCGCCATCGGCGGTTTTGCCATAGTCCCGCATCTGCCGCAACTGAGCGGCTAACTCGGCATTATGGGTGGTAATCAAGCCCCCTTCCATGGCGGTCACCACCTTGGTGGGGCTCATGGAAAAAACCTCGGCATCGCCGAATCGGCCTGCATAATGCCATGAGTCCTCTTTGCCGCAGAATCTGGACCCCAATCCCTGGGCTGAATCATAGATGAGCCGCACCCCGAGCTCCCGGGCTAACTGGGCGAAGGCGTCATAATCCGGCGGGCACCCAAAGACATTGACCGGCATGACCGCAGCAGTGCGGGGAGTGACCAGCCCTCTCACAGATTCGGGGTCCAGGGTGCAGACCCCGGGGCAAATATCGGCAAACACCGGGGTAAGGCCGTTCCAGACCACGGCATGCGCGGTGGAGGTCCAGGTGAAGGCCGGCAAAATGACCTCTCCCTGCAATTCCAGGGCCCTCAATACCAGCATCATCCCGGCCGTGCAGGATTGCACCATAACGGCGTGGGGTACTTGCAGCTTCTCTTCCGCCGCTGCTTCGAACCGCCGGGTAAAGGCCCCGGTGGTAACCTGACCGCTTTCCCAGGCCTGGCGAAATTCGTCAATCACTGCCTCCAAGTCGTGCAAGGTGGGCTGAACAATGGGAATCATAAGTGAGAGTTTCTGGCTTCAGAAAGATTAAGCCTCAGTTTCTGCCGCCTCATTGGGATTAAAATCAAAATTTACCCCTGAAGGGCCATAAAGACCCTCTTGTCGCACCCAGGTTTTAACGGTGCGCAACAATATGTAGAAGTCCAATGCCAACGACCAGTTTTCCACATACCAGACATCCAGCTTGATGCGCTCTTCCCAGGGGATGGCATTGCGGCCGTTGATTTGGGCCCAACCGGTGATCCCCGGTTTCACCCGGAGGCGGCGCCTTTGAACCTCATTATAGCGGGCCACCTGGTAAGCCAGGGTAGGTCGGGGACCCACCACGCTCATTTCGCCTTTGATGACATTAAATAGCTGGGGCAGCTCATCAAGACTGGTATTGCGTAGGAACTTTCCAATCCTGGTGATGCGGGAGTCATTCACTACCACATTCAAGCCCAGACCCATGGAAGTGGCTTTATCTACCATTGAACGGAATTTATAGGCGACAAAGGGTTGTCCCTCCTTGCCGATACGCTCCTGTCGAAAATATGCCGGTCCCGAGGTGTCGAGCCTAATCAAGGCCGCGATCAACCAGAAGCAGGGGCTCAGAATCAGGAAGGCCGCCCAGCCCAAAACTTGATCCAAAATTTCTTTAACCGACCAGGAGAGGTTAGACATCTGACCATCTCTTTGTTAGTTGGGGTTGAGGGAACGCCTTAGCTGCTGCGATGATCAATTCATGGCGCGGTAAGTTGCCTAGAGTTCCAGTCGGCAGAGAGTTGGCATAGAGTTTTTTCGGGCAGGTTCCTCGGATTGGTCTCACGTCAGCGCCAAATGCAACAACTCGCCCCAGACATATTCTGGACACAGTAAGAGTTCTGTGTAAGTGGCAAATTCCTCCGCTATCTCCAAAACCTAGACCGCCAGCCTGGCCTGGTTTCGGGGGGATTATCGGGGTCAGGTTCCTCATCTGCATGGGGAGTAGGCGCCACGTGATGATCCTCCAACGGCAGCACCGGTTCAGGCGGGGTCGTTTTGGTCGTTAATTGTGACAGAATAGGCATTAAGTGGCTGGTCATCTCCAGTACCAGCCCCTCCAGGCGGGTCAGCCTCCCCGACAGCTCGTTCACTGTTGCCATTACGCCGTTGTCGGAGCCGCGGCTACCGCTGTCAGGGGCTTCCAGTGGTTGGCCCGGGGCCTCCTCCGTAAGAGAGGATTCCTGATCCTCCATGTCTTCCAGGCTGCCACCCTGGGCGGCGATGACGGTGTCGATGAACTCGCCGTCGATCTCCTGGCGGCCTTCGGCAAAGCCGGCCACCAGGGCCAGATCGCACCAGGCGTTCAAGCGCCGGGGCACCCCCTGGGTATAATCGTAGAGCTTATCCAGGGCCGATTCCGTAAAGATGCCGCTGCCGCCGGCCCGGGATAGGCGGAAGTTGACATACTCCTTAGTCTCTTGCAGGTTTAAGGGACTCAAATGATAATGTATCGCCACCCGCTGGGCCAACTGACGCAGGGTCGGGTACCGCAAGCGGGTCCGCAGGCTGGGTTGGCCCACCAGGATCACTTGTAACAGCGGTTCTTTTTCGGTTTGCAGATTGGATAACAGCCGCAGCTCTTCCAGGGCTTCCGGCCCCAGGTTCTGGGCCTCATCCACCAGCAGGACCACATGCTCGCCCCGCCCATAAGCGGTGAGCAAAAACTGGTTGAAGGCCGCCAGCCGTGCCGTCCGGCTGATATGGTGGCCCCGAACTTCAAATTCCCGCAGCAGGAGCTCCAGCAGGTCCTGGGCCCCCACCGAGGTCTGATACAGCACCCCCAGCCGCTGGTTTCTCTCCCTGGACTTCAGGAGAGACTTGATCAGGGTGGTCTTGCCGGTGCCCACCTCGCCGGTGAGCACCACAAATCCCACCCGCTGGTTCACGCCGTACTCCAGGTAAGCCCGGGCCAACTTGTGCTGCGGGCTCAAATATAAGAAATCCGGGTCCGGCAGCAGGCTAAAGGGGCGCTCTTTCAGTCCGTAAAAATCTTCGTACATAAGTTCACTTATTTGAACAGTGAAAAGCTAAGCTTCCGATCGGAGGTTCGCTTTTCTTGATAAGAGTAATAATAATGGTCCTCTCCCAGGATTTCTAGTTTATTCAACACAAAACCCAGGAGGTTAAATTTTTTCAGCATCTCCTGGCAGCGTTCGATGTCTTCCCGGGAAGTCTTCCCCGCTTCCACCACCACGATGATGCCGTCCACCAGGGGCGCAAAAGCCAGGGCGTCGGTAAAGCTCAATAACGGCGGCAGATCGAAGAGGACATAACGGTTAGGATAATAATGTTTCAAGTCTTGAACCAACTCAGCCATCAACGGTGAACTGATGAGTTCCGCCGCGTGGCCCGAAGGCCTACCCCCAGGCAACAAAACCAGCTTGTCCAGCCCTTCGGGATGAATCAAGAGTTCGTTGATGGGTACCCCCGAGGTCAGGTGGTCTACCAGCCCCTCCCGCCTCTGTATGCCAAAGCAGCGATGGACCGAAGGAGAGCGCAGATCTGCATCCACCAGCAGGACTGTCAGGTTCACCTCCTGGGCGATGCTGATGGCCAGGTTGATGGCCGTCAGGGTTTTCCCTTCCCCTTGCCGTGGCCCCGTAATAATCAGGGTATTACGACCTTCTGCTTTCGTGCGCTGCAGAATGTGGGTGCGCAGCAACTTGTAGCCCTCGGCCACCGCCGCCTCGACTTCGCCGCCGCCAGCGAGCAGTCGGTTCCGCCGCATTACCTCTGGATCCACCGCCACGGTGCGGGTAATGGTATAAGAGATCTCCTGCGGCAAAACTTCGCGGTCGGTTAGCATCACCGGACTTGTCAATGGCTGGTCGGCCAGGAGTTTCTCCGGCCTGGGAGGAAGCTCCGGCTTCTCTTTCTTTTTTTGTAGGGTTTTGGCCCTTTCCAGCGCCTTGTCGATGAAACTCAAGATAATTTTCCGTCCTGTACTAAGTTATTAATGTTGGTAGCATTCAGGAGTACTTGCGGGCCAAGCGCATGAGTCTGGCGGTCAGCACCCAGAGGTCCATGTAAAAAAAGTGAAGCAGGACCAGTCCGATTACCAGGGAAAAACCGGTTACCGTCCAGATGAGTCTCCGCTGGCGCTGAGTCCGGATAACGTCTTCCATGGTCCTAATCCGATTTATGCTCCCCAGAACCGGCAGCCCGGTAAGGCGGGTGAGTTCATCCCCGGATTTAACCGAATGGTCTATATGCTCAACGAGAGCCACTGCCCCCAACCCAGCCCCCAAGCTCATAATGAGGCCGGCCAGGATGATAAGCCCGCGCTTGGGTGAGACCGGCTTCTGTGGATAACTAGCCGGGTCGATGATGGTGAATTTTTCTCCCTTCTGATGCTCTTCCATACCCTCGGAAATCCGGGCCTCCAGGATTTTGTTCATTACTTCCTGATGCTTGGTATGAGCGTTATTGTAGTCGCGCTGCAAAGCCAGATATTCCTGCTCCAACGTCGGGGTTTGCTCCAGGCGGCGGTGGTACATTTGCACTTTTTCCTTTAAAGAGGCCCGCTGCCTCTGCATGGAGGCTATTTCATTGGCCGTAGCCTGGACCTGGGTGGTCAGGCTGATGTAAGCCGGATTCTCCGCTTCAGTCACCGGGTTGGGGGAACTTTCCTTCTCCGGTTGTTGCTCCAAACGGGCAATCTCATTGTTGAGCTTTCGGATGTCTGGGTGTTCATCGGAGTACTTCCCTTGTTTCTGGGCCAACTCCGCCTTTAGTTGGGTGAGCTTCTGGCGCCTCATAGAAGTACTGCCGCCTTTCTGCCCCACCAATTTTTGCAACTCTGCCATTTCCCGTCGCACCTTGCGAATATCCGGGTGATCGTCAGAAAACTTGGACTGCAAGTCCGCCAGGATCACTTCCAGGGCCCGGAGGCGGGCTCGCGGGTCCATAACCCCCTGGCCGCTATCAGGCTTGACGGTGGTCAATTGCCCTTCTAGATAGATCTTCCGGTCTTCGGCGGCCCGAATGGCATTGTCCACTTGTTTAACTTCATTTTCCAGCCGCTCGGCTGAAGTCAGATTGTATTGATAGAGATCTGGCGTAACCCCCTCATGCTCCTGTTTAAACTTAGTAATCTTATCGCCCAGGAAGCCGATACGCTCTTGCAGTCCCTTCAGTTCAGCTTCCAGAAATTGCGTGGTGGTTTTGGCTTGCTCCTCTCGGAACTTGAGGTTCTGTTCCAGATACAGTGAGGCCAGAGTACCCGCCACTTTCTGTACCGTTTCGGGATTTCGACCTCGATAGGCGATGGAAAAAGCAATGGTGATTCCTGAACCGCCCCCCGCCCCACCCCGGGATTTAGGGCGCCCGGCGATTTCGGCGCTGATGGTGTCCAGCTTGATGCTATCCCGCATCTTCTCGATGATCTCTTCCCGGGTCAACTTCTCTTTCAGTTCCGGATAGAGATTAAACTGTTGGATGATATCCTGGAGTTTGGTGCGGGACAGAATTTGCTGGGTGAGGCTTTGGATCCGCTGGTCGGCAAAGCCGGTGACCGTGGAGCGCACAAAATCGGCCGGGATCTGCTGTTCCTCGATGAGAATGGTGGAGCTGGATTCATAAATGTAGGCAATATCATGGCAATTCATAACGGCACCAAAAAAAAGTATATCGCCGGCCAGGTTAAGTTATTCTTACGGGTTTTAATAAATTGCCAATAATTAAGGATATCTTGATCCGGTTCCATGACGCCACTGCCTTACGGGATTAGCACATTCCTAGATGGATTCATAAATTTAGACTGCAATTTATATACCCGGACACCCCGCGGTCTATCTCTGATAGTGGATGGGATAGGAGTAAGTTAGCATCAGCCATACCACCTGGGTGGTGGCGCTCCTGTCGTTGGTTATATCATTCCTAAGGCTAAACCGATACCCCGGGGAGGCAGTCAGCTTTTCGGTAATGCGCCAGTTAAGTTGAGGACTGATGTCGAAGTAGCCGTTTCCCAGGTTGTTTTGTTGGGAAGCCTGGTTGGACAAATAACAACCTCCGGTCAAGCTGCCGGACAACCTCTCGCTGAATTGATAGTTCGCGCCCCCGTAAACCCGATAAAGCTCCGAGATACTGCCGTATGCCGAGGGCGACTCATCCCGGCTTAAACCAGCGGTGAGACTGAGGTTAGTCCACCGGCGCGTGGTCGACACATTGATAGAAGGGCTGAGTTTGGTTTCCTTGAATCGAGTCTGGGTGGGAATGGTTAAAAATGATTGCGAGGTCTGGACAACCTGGGTTTGAAAGTCCATGAACGAGATATTGACGCCTACCATCAGATTAAGGTCCCAATTTTCGCGGAACCGGTGCGTTGCCCCCAGGGAGGTCCCGAAAGACCGGTACTTATCGGTGCCAGGATACGTGGTCTCACGAACCAGAAAGTTGCTGACCAGTACAGTCTTCTCATTTTTCAGCGGGTAGTTCAGGGTCAACCCCACTTGCTGGGAGGCATAATTTCGGAACTGGGGGTCCTGATAATTGACCTGGTTAAAATTATAATTAACTGTCGCGGCCAGCCTCTCCGTCAGGTTATAGGTGACTGCCGGGCCCATCTGGATGGACTGCCGGGGGGTCCGGGTCATGATCAATCCGGAGGTGCTCAATTCCTCTTGCAGGCTCGAATCAGTGATAAACGCGCTTCTCAAGGAAAGATTCCACCGGGGAGCTGGCCGGTATTGCGCGTTTATCTGATAATTCTGATCAATATGGTCTGCTGAGCTTTCCCTAAAGTAATGCATCCCCTTCAGGCCCAGGATCCCCTGGAGCTGGCTGGTTTCCGTGGTGTAGTTATACTCTGTTGCGTACGCCAGCGTGGAGATACAGTCGCTTATCGGATTCTTAAAATCGTTATTTAAGTTGCTGGTGAACTCTGTCCGGACATTTACGGAAGGCACCAGAGACAAATCAGCCGCCAAGCCAGTACTCGCCCCCAACATCCCTAAAAGGAGTGCCACCACTCCCCAGATTCGGGTGCCCATAAATCTTGCTCCCCCTGCAAATTATTTAGGGCACTACCACTACGTCTCCCGGCAGCAGGGTGCGGTTCTGTTCCAGAAACTGCCCCCGGGCCACCGCCTTATAGTCAAAAGGATAGACTTCTTCCTTACCTCCCGTATTACGCAGAACCACGATGGAGCCGGGTGAGGCGAAGGGCGTCAGCCCCCCGGCCATGGCAATGGCATGCATCACCGTGGTGGGTCGTCCCACGGTAAAATCCCCGGGCTTGTTCACTTTGCCGGTCACGTAAATCTTGTAGTGCTGGGCCTTGAGGAGAATTACCGTAACGTTGGCATCCGTCACGTATTTCTCCAGGCGCTTGCTGATCTCTTTCTGTAGGTCCTTGACGGCGATTCCAGCCGCCTGGACTTCGCCGATCAACGGGTAGGTGATTTTGCCGTCAGGCCGCACCACTAACTGCTTAGTGAGTTCCGGCTCTTTCCAGACCGAAATTTCGATGGCATCTTCTGGCCCCAACAGGTATCTTTCCTGGTCCGGGGGCACTGCCTGGGCCGCCCCCGCTTGGGCCTCGGTCATGGGACTTATCCCCGCCGCACAGCCCCCCACCACCGCCAAATAAATCCCCACAATGAGTAAGCCGATCACTTTTTGCGGAAGTCCGTTCATAGTACCTACCCGTCAGAATGAGATACAAAATCCGTGCCTGCCCGTTTCTCATTATACATGTAAATTTGACAACTTCAACCGAGATTATGCGACGATTAATCTGGGGCAATCGAGGTGATTCCCATAGGTCCTGGCTACGCTCGGCTCCGCCGTGACCTCTGGTTTGACTTGAACCCCAACCTAACTTAAAACTTGGCATAACTGCTGAGGGCAGGTCAAAGGGGATCAGCAAAGAAGGGCTGGCCACGGCCACGGAGAAGGCCCTGAAATTCCTGGCGGGGTACGGCATCAAAAGTGGCAGGTGAACCAACTGGAAGAACTGGATGGGGCCAGCGCCCAACAGGTGCGGGAGTGGCTGAAGGGGCAGTAACACGGGGCTGAAGGTCCCTCAATCCCGGCTCCGATTTTCATGGGGGTCTGCCGGGCCCATCTCTCTGAAATGGAGTATGGCAAAAGACCCATAGGCCAAGACCTGGCCAAGAGGCCAGCCAAAGCTCTCAAGGTCAAGTATCGGGTCTTCCTGCGACTGGCTTAAGCAATTCCATCCTCAATTCCTCAAGCCGGGAGAGTAGAATAAAGTATAATAGCCAAAGTTGGCATTGACTACCCCAGTCTTTTCGCCATAAACTATCCGCAGCATCGGTAAAATGCCAGGGATCCATTCAGGAAGATTGATCCCGCCACCGGGAAGGCATATTCAAGAGATGGGGAAAGGGACCTAAACTTGGTCCGCTAACAGGTAACGGTAAAAATTGGGTTTGAGAATATCAGGCGCGTCGATCTCCGCAACCCGGACTGGCGCCCCATCAAACCCCTCATTTGGTGGTGACCCATGTTGACTCGGAGCCAAGTGATGGACCTGCTCCGCTCTTTGAAAGCGGAAATGGCGGAGCGGTACCGGGTGCGAGAACTTGCCCTGTTCGGCTCACTGGCCCGCCAGGAGCAAGGCCCCACCAGCGATGTGGACCTTCTGGTGGATTTCGCCGAAGGTGCCACCCTGTTTGACCTGGTGGGGCTGGGGCTGTTCCTGGAAGAAAAGCTGGGCTGTCCGGTGGACGTAGTGCCCCGTCGGGCGCTGCGCCGGGAGATTCGGGACGAGGCGCTGAACCAGGCGGTGCCGGTATGAGAAAGGCCGTATTATACTTGAAGGATATTCTGGCGGCCCTTGACAGCATTCAGGTATTTACCGCGGGTCTTGATGTTGCAGCCTTGCAAGAGGACGACAAAACCCTGAGTGCGGTGATCCGCAAATTTGAGATTATCGGCGAAGCCGCCAAGGGCCTGCCTGAGGTTATCCGGGAACAATATCCCGAAGTGCCCTGGAAGGAGATGGCCGGAATGCGGGATCGCCTCATCCACTTTTACTTTGGGGTGGACGTGCCGCTGGTGTGGGAAACCATTCGGCGTTGCCTGCCGGAGAGGCGCTATCGTGATATCGCGTTGCACATCCAGGAATCCATGATCGATGTCCCCTCTTTCGAGGGGTAACAGGAAATATAATTATAGATTTTGTTTACTTGGCTATGAGGTCGAGAAGCGTAGTCGGATTAATGATCTTGATCCCCTGGTAATTTTTGAGGTCCGTCAGGTGGTGATCCCCCGAGATGATAAAGTCGGCCTTGCCGGCCACGGCGCATTCCAGGATGCGGTTGTCCGGCTCGTCGGCAATTACCGTCAGGCGGACTTTCGGGTTGACTGCTTTGGAGAAAGTTTTTAGCCAAAACTCGGCTTCTTCTACCTCCTCCCGCGTCCACGAAAAGCTGTCAGCCAGAATGCGTTTCGTTTCCTCAAGGATAGGTTTGGAAACGAAGTTGGTGATCTCGCCGGAAGCGACCAGGGTTAAAATTCTGCCGGGGTTGCTTTTGGGAAAATTGAAGCCAGAAACGATGACGTTGGTATCGAGAACGACTTTAATCATTGCCTTGATCGGCTCGATATTTGTCGACTATGGCCTGCACGTCCTTTTCTTTAATTCCCATTTTCTTGGCCTGCTTTTCCCCGTAACGTTGCAGCCGCTTTAAGCTTCTTTGCGCGATATACCTTCTCATGACTTCCCGGAATAATTCGCTCCGGGTGCGGCTTTCCTCTTTGGCTACCTCGTCAACCTTTTTTAAGAGGTCGGGAAACAGCGAGATGGTGATCAATTTAGTGGTTCTCATCCTAGTACCTTATATTAAATACTTAGTATTTACATTATAGGGGAACTTGAAATTTTGTCAAGCGCTCCGGGGGTAGGTGGGAGCCGTCGCCACCCCGGATGCTAATGCAGGCGGGGAATTTTGTCAAATTCGTCGCGCTCAAGCTGATATTAAGCTATGGCTTGGCAGGTCTTGTTAACTGCCTCTGTTCGCCAGAGGCTCAAGAAACTGCCCAAGAGCATTGATGAGATCTCCTCTAGGCTGGGCTTGGGCTCTCAGGGCCGGTCCAAAAGGCTTGGCCCCATTATGGCAAGCTCCGGGAGGACTGCTATCATTGCCATCTTAAGAGGGGCAAGACCACCTATGTGGCTGTCTGGAGAGTCTTGAGGAAAAAAGCTAAGGTGATGGAGGTTACTTATGTCGGTAGCCACGAAAAAGCCCACTATGACAGACTATGTTGAGGTTAGGTTCCGGATACCGGCAGACCGGCTGGTGGAGGCTCAACAGGCGATGGCCTCCTATGGAGCAGTAGCAGAGGAATTGGAATCGGTGTCTTGGGAGGCGGCCTATCCTGACTTTAACTGCAGTGTAGCTCTCCGTGGCGCAAGAAAGAGGGAGGCTCTGACCCAGAAAGAATTAGCCCACCTGGTGGGGGTTAGCCAGGCCCATATCTCTGAAATGGAGAATGGCAAAATACCCATTGGCAAAGACTTGGCCAAGAGGCTGGCCAAGGCTCTAAAGGTCAATTCTCGGGTCTTCCTGTAGACCAAGGCCCCGACTTCACGACCGGGAAGCCGGGGGAGTGGCGCGGCTCAGGCTGGACGTGGTTTAAGCGGGATGAACGGCCACGGACCATTGGCCGGGTTTCCCCAAGCTTAAGGTGCTTCAGGGTAACGAAAAGTGTTTGGCTCTTTTCTCCTGGCGGGGTTTTCCTGGCTATGGCTCCGCACCCCGCGCCTCGTCCGGACCGCCTCCTGCTCGGGGCCGCCACCCCGGCGCAACTGGAGGCCATCCGCCTGGGCTGCCTGGATAAAGGAATAGATCTGGAACTGGTCTTCAGCAGTGGCAGGGCAGCTAGCTGGAAGAACTGGATAAGGACCGGCCCCAGCAGGTGCGGGAGCGGCTCAAGGGCCAGTAACCTGAGTGGTATGGTGCAGGCATACTCTGTTAACCTCCGGGGGCTATGGCCCTGCGACCCTCCCGAGTCAAAAGAAACATGTCCTCCTCCCCATGGAATGGTTGATTGGCTGTCCAGCGTCGGCAGGGAAAAGTAGCCGTCGGCCATAAAAACCAGCGCCGCGCCGCCGCAGTAGGAGTATACTAAGCTCTTCTGAGTTCGCTTACCTTTAGCTCTGGGAATCTCCCCCGGCCGCCTGGTTCTACTTAGTCCGATGCGGCATCTTTGGTTGCCAGACTCTCCTGGCGTCGGTCCACCCAATACCCAAGCGTGGAAAATCAGGGGAATTTTGGCAGAAGAAA
>Ga0315268_10004873_pt1 | contig 14484 bp, 5 predicted proteins | sample C1_top_MG_FD_204535 | JGI IMG/M metagenome (GOLD analysis project Ga0315268, IMG submission 204535) | Sediment microbial communities from Yellowstone Lake, YNP, Wyoming, USA - C1_top | ecosystem: Environmental > Aquatic > Freshwater > Lake > Sediment | place: USA: Wyoming | collected 2017-08-01
GCAATTCTCGTCGTCAAAACACTTGAGACCGGCGCCACCGCTCAGAGCAGTGAACAGGTCGCAACCCGCGCTGGTCGCCAGCAGAATCATGGCAGGTGCAAGGCGCCCAGAATTATTCATCCGCCCACTCTATCACCAGTCGCAGGTTGCGCCGCCGCAGGGATCTTGGTACGCCAGCCAGGCCCGCGTGACGAGGAGAAAACACCGATGGCGTCATCGCTGCTTCGCACCAAGCCGTTGCAGAGTCTGTTGCAGGACACCGACGACGAGCAGCGCGGCCTCAAGCGCGCGCTGCGCTGGTGGGACCTGGTCGCCATCGGCATCGGCTGCATCATCGGCGTCGGCATTTTCGTATTGCCCGGCGTCGAGGCGGCCAAGCACGCCGGCCCGGGCATCATCCTGTCGTTCGTGGTGGCCGGTGCCGCCTGTGCCTGCGCCGCGCTCTGCTACGCCGAGCTGGCAGCCATGATCCCAGTCGCGGGCAGCGCGTACACCTATGGCTACGCCACGCTGGGCGAGATCGTGGCCTGGATCATCGGCTGGGACCTGATCCTCGAGTACATGGTCGGCGCCAGCCTGGTGTCGATCGGCTGGTCGGCCTATCTGGTCAACTTTGTCGACCACATCGTCGGCCCGTTCGGCTGGAAGGTGGACCACCGCTTCGTCGCGGCGCCGTGGGGTGACCAGCCGGGCTTCTTCAACCTGCCGGCGCTGCTGATCGTGCTGTTCCTGAGCTGGCTGCTGGTGCGCGGCATCAAGGAGAGCTCGCGCGTCAACACCGTCATGGTCGTCATCAAGCTGATCGTGATCCTGGTCTTCATCGCGCTCGCCTCCTGGTACATCAAGCCGAGCAACTGGACTCCGTTCATGCCGTTTGGTTTTGGCGGCGTGATGACTGCGGCCGCGATCGTCTTCCTGGCCTACGTCGGCTTCGATGCGGTGTCGACCACGGCCGAGGAGGCCGTCAACCCGCAGCGCGACCTGCCGATCGGCATCATCGGTTCGCTGGTGGTGTCGACGGTGCTCTACGTGGCGGTCGCGGCGATCATGACCGGCGTGGTGCCCTACCAGCAGCTCGGTGTGGCCGATCCGGTGGCGCTGGTGCTCAACGTGCTGGAGATGCCGTGGGCCTCGATGCTGATCAGCGTCGGCGCGCTGGCTGGCATCACCAGCGTGCTGCTGGTGTTGTTGATGGGTCAGCCGCGCATCCTGTTCGCGATGTCGCGCGATGGGTTGCTGCCGCCGCTGCTGTCGCGCGTGCACGCGCGCTATCGCACACCTTACCTGACGACGCTGATCACCGGCTGCGTGGTCGCGGTGTCGGCAGCGCTGACCCCGATCAACGTGGTGGCCGAACTGTGCTCGATCGGCACGCTGTTCGCCTTCGTCATCGTCTCGGCCGGTGTCATCGTGCTGCGCTATTCGCGCGGCGACGTGCCGCGGCCGTTCAAGGTGCCGCTGTTTCCGCTGGTGCCGGCGCTCGGCATCGTGCTCTGCAGCTACCTGATGATCAGCCTGCCCGGTGTGACCTGGCTGCGCTTCGCCGTCTGGCTGGTGATCGGTCTGGTCATCTACGCCAGCTACAGCTTTCGCCACAGCGGTCTGGCCAGGCGCTAGTCGCGCCCTCGCCACACATGCGCTATGTTGTTACGGATGCACGCGCGGCTCAGTTTGCACCTACCGGCCACACTCGCCTTCGGGCTGCTGCTGGCGCCATCGCCGGCAACCGCCGCGGGCAAGGCAGCCAAACCGCCGGCCGAAAAAAAGGTACCCAGCGACGTCAAGCCTGCGGTGGCGGCACCGGCGGCCGCTGCGCCTGTGACCGCACAGCCCGACCCCAATGCGACGGCCGAGACGCTGCTGCGTCAGGGGCAAAAGCTCTACAAGGAGATGGAATTCGAGCGCGCGATTCCGCTCGCCAATGCGGCGCTGGCCCGACCGGAGATCACGCCGAACCAGAAACTCGACGCCTACGTGCTGCAGGGCAGCTGTTACGCCATCATCGGCGAGACGCTCGAGGCCGAAAAGGCGTTTCGCATGCTGCTGCGCGGCCGGCCTGAGTACGACCTGCCGGCCGACACCGCGCCCAAGATCTTGTCGCTGTTTAGAAAAGTGCAGACCGAGGAACGATCGATCCGCGATCAGTTGCGTGCGCTCGAGGCCGAGAACACCGTCAAGGGGCTCAAGCTGCTCGGCAATCACCCGACCGAGGCGCCGGGCGGGCGGCCGTTGCAGTTTGGCTACCGGTTGCAGGACCCGACCGCGGCGGTCGACACCATGCGCGTGATGTACCGTCGCCAGAGCGAAAGCGCCTACGCGTTTGTGGCGATGAAGCGCGATGCCGAGGGCGTCTGGCGCGGTGCAGTGCCGGCCGAGTGGACGGCCAGCGAGAGCGGCTTCACCGCCGAATTCTACGTGCTGACTGCGGGCCCGCTCGGCGAGTTGCTGCGCGACGGCAGCGCGGCCAAGCCCTTTGCGGTCAAGGTGAGCGCTGGCTCGGCCAATCGCAAGGCGCCGCCGCCGCTTCCGCTGTGGAGCTTTGTCGCTGCCACTGGCGTGACCGGTCTGATCGGACTGGGCGCGGCCGGCAGTGGCATCGCCTTCGCGCTGGTGCAAAACCAGTACCGAACGGTCGCCGGTGCCACGCCCGAGGTCGACGGCCGCGCGCTGCGCTCGATCGGAGACAGCGGCGAGAACCTGGCGCTCAGCACCAACGTGCTGATGATCGCGGCGGCGGCGGCCGCATTGGTCGCCGGTGGCATGGCGCCGTTCACCAACTGGACCGGCGAGACGGCGGAGCAGGCGGCGACCGCGCCCATGCCCTAGCCGGGCGGGACATCGTCTGGCAGCTGGCGGTTTTTTTGGTAGATCTTGTGGTTGTGAGAGACTGAGGGGGCGCGGCGCAACATGCCGCCGGGGCTGCCTTGGCCGAGGTCGTCTTTGGCCGCTACGAGATCATCCGGCGCCTGGCGATCGGCGGCATGGGCGAGATCTTTCTTGCGCGCCAGAGCGGCATCCCGGGCTTCGAGCGGCTGGCGATCCTGAAGCGTCTGTTGCCCGACCTGGTCGAGAGCGAGGAGGCGGTGCAGCGCTTTCTCGACGAGGCACGCGTCGCGGCCACTCTCAACCATCCCAACATCGTCGCCATCTACGAGGTCGGGGCCTGGGAGGGCCAGTACTACATCGCGATGGAGTACATCCACGGTCCGTCGCTGGCGGTGGTCCTGCGCGAGCTGAACAAGGCCAAGACCTACATCCCACCGATGGTGGCGGCGCGCATCATCCGCGACGTGGCGGTGGCGCTGGACTGCGCGCACTTCGCCAAGGACGGCAGCGGGACGCCGCTCAACATCGTACATCGCGATGTCAGTCCGCAGAACATCATGGTGCGCGCCGACGGCATCACCAAGGTGCTCGACTTTGGTATCGCCAAGGCGGCGATGCGCGCCAGCCGTACGTCGACCGGCGAGATCCGCGGCAAGTTGCGCTACATGTCGCCCGAGCAGATCACGGGCAAGCCGCTCGACCACCGGTCGGACCAGTTTTCGCTGGGCGTGGTGTTCTGGGAGCTGTGCGCGCGGCGCCGGCTGTTCAGCGACGACGATCCGGTGCGCACGCTGCGCGAGGTGTTGCGCAGCACCATCCCGATGCTGCCGCAGGTGATCCCCGGTTTTCCGGTCGAGCTGGACGCGATCGCGCAGAAGATGCTGCAGCGCGATCCGGAACAGCGCTTTGCACGCTGCCTCGAGGTTGCCACCGCCATCGAAGGCTACATGTCGATGCTGTCCCAGCCGGTGCCGGACGCGCGCGTCGCCGAGTTCCTGCGCAATGCGGTCGGCGAGGCCTTCGTCGCGCCGATCGTCGAAGCCACGCCCAGCCGCAGCAACTTCAACATCCAGTTTCGCAGCTCGACCGGCGAGCAACTCGGAACCGCGCTGGCGCGCCGCAAGAAGCGGCGCCTGCTGGCTGCGGTGGGCGCTGTGATCGCGTCGGTGGCCGGCATTGCGCTGACGGTTGCGCTCTGGCCCGGGACGTCCAGCAGTGGCGCGACGTCCGACGCCGCGGTCGCGGTGGCGGCAGCGACCGACGCGGCGATTGCGCCGGCCAGCCAGCCGCAGCCAGTGCTGAGCGTGCGCTCGGACCCGGCCGGTGCTGCGGTGCTCGCCGGGAGCCAGCTGCTGGGCACGACGCCGGTCGACCTCGACATGTTGCGGCCGGGTGTGAAGCACACGCTCACTGTCGACAAGCGCGGTTTTCAGCCGCAGGAGCTCGCGGTCGAGCTCAAACCGGGCGAGCGTCGCACGGTCGAGGTCGCGCTCAAGCGCGCTACCGCCTCGGGCACCACTCCGGGCGAGAAACGCCCGCCGACCGGCGCGGCGCCGACCACGCCGGCAGCGACCGGACCGGGCACGCTGTCGCTGGTGACCACGCCGTGGACCGAGGTCACCATCGACGGTGCGCCTTACGGTTCGACCCCGCTGTTCAAGATCAAGCTCGAGGCTGGCGAGCACAAGGTGCAGCTGGTCAACAAACAGGCCGGCGTCGACTCCGCTCGCAAGGTGACCATCAAGGCCGGCGAGAACACAAAGCTCGAGTTCGACCTGCGCGGTGGCGCCAAGTAGAGCCGCCCACCCGCGGCGGCGGCTCAGGGTACGAGCGTCACGCGCACGTTATCCAGGCACCAGTGCTCGTCGTAGTAGTCCTGCACGCTCTCGGCCATGAACGCCAGCTGTACGGTGCCGGCGCTGTGCGGCACCAGCACCGTGAGGTGGTAGACCGAGTCGCCGTAGCCGCTGTAGTAGTAGCCCAGCGTGTTCACCTCGGTTGCACCGAAGTGATACGCGTAGTTACCGCCGGGACCGATCGGACTCCGGTTGTCGGGGTAGTCCTGGTTGTACCAGGGCACGTTGGAGAACGACGAGCGAATGACGTAGCCGCCGTCGACCAGCAGCGACCAGATCTCGCCGTTGTCCACGTCATTGCCGTCCCACGAATCGGCGAACACCGCATCGAACTCGACCAGCAGCGCGCCGTGTCCGGGCATACCACCGAGCGTCAGCAACACCTGGTCGTTGGTGAACGGGCCGAGCACGATGCGCGTGCCGCTGGGGGTGTATTCGATGCTCGAGTTCGACCATTCGCCGCCAGGTGACGCGTCGAGCGGGTTGTCGTAGTAAACCATGCAGCCGATGCAGACTGTTGCCAGGGCGCTGGCGGGACCTTCGCCGACTCCATTGACCGCACTGACGCGGTAGCCGAAGAACTGGCCAGACCAGACGCCGCCGTCGACATACGAGGTCGTCGCGCCGTTGACCGAGTCGTACAAGGTCTCGCTGCCTGCGCCCACCGTGCGGTAGATGTTGTAGCTGGTCACGCCGCCGCCATAGATCGGCGGGCTCCACGTCAGATCCACCTGTGGTCCAGCGAACTCGCTGGCCTGCACGTCTCGCGGTGCGGTCGGCGCGCGCGGCGTGGCTCTGAAGGCGTAGACCGTGCCTTCGCCGTCGTCGACCAGATAGGCGCAGCGGTAATCGCCGACGTCGCAGCCGCCGCCGCGCGGCGACCAGCAGATGTTGTTGCCGTCGCGGCAACCGTAGTCCCCGCCCTGGGTACCGCAGTAGCTGATACCACTCCAGTCGTGGAACATGCCAAAGGTGCGCCACGACCAGCAACCGTGAGAGCAGGTGTCGCCGGCGTCAGCATCGCTGTTGCCAAAACCGTCCTGGTAAGACCAGCCACCCGGGATCTCGAAGCTGCCGCTGACGATGTCGGGTCGCGAATCCAACATCCACTGCTGGCCCAACGAAGCGCCCGCCTCGACCAGGTTGTTGTAGATGACGATCTTCTCGTTGTACGGGAAGCCGACGCTGTTGAGCGCCCCGCCATTGGCGAAACCGTTGAAGACGTCGCCGACCGTGCCAACGTTGTCGTAGACGCTGATGTCCCATTGCGAAGGCTCGCGGATGTAGGCGGCCACCGTCCAGCCGCCGCCGGCCGTGGTCATGTCGCAGTAGACCTGCAACGGGTCCTGGCCGCCTGCGCCGTCGACATCGATGGTGTAGACGCCATCCCCCTGCGCCAGCGCCTGCGCCAGGTAGTCGTAACAGCTGGGTAGCACCACGCCGACATCGATGATCACCGGATCGGGTCGCGGCCGGGTGTTGACCTCGTTGCTCGGCGGTCCCTCGCCGACGTCGTTGAAGGCGCTGACCACATAGTAGTAGCGAGTGCCGTTGGTCAGCCCGCTGTCGACGAACGACAGCTGATCGCCGTCATAGACCAGATCGGTGTTGGCGCCCGACGCGGTGCCCCGGTAGACGCGATAACCCTGGACCGGATGCTCCGCCATCGCGTCCGCCGTCTGCCAGGCGAGCGCGATCTGGCCGTCGCTGGCGGTGGCGACCAGATTGGGCGGCGGGGCCGGCGGTTGGGGGCTGTTGCGCACGGCATAGACCACGCCCTCGGCATCGCCCGTCAGGTAGGCACAGCGATAGCCACCGACGCTGCAACCGGCGCCGCGCGGCATCCAGCAGATGTTGTTGCCGTCGCGACAGCCGGCGTCACCACCCTGCGTGCCGCTCCAACCAAAGCCGTTCCAGTCGTGGAACATGCCAAACGTGCGCCACCACTGGCAGCCGTGCGTGCAGGTGTCACCGGCGTTGACGTCACTGAATCCGAAGCTGTCCTGGTACGACCAGCCATAGGGCTCGCCAAGTTGATTGGCGACCAGCGTGGTATTGCGCTGGTCCAGCATCCACTGCGGGCCGAGCGAGGTCCCGCCCTCGACCAGGTTTTTGTAGATGACCAGCTTCTCGGTCAGCGGATAGTTGAGGCTGGCAAGCGTGGCGCCGCTGGCAAAACCGTTGGAGACGTCGCCAGCAACCCCCGTATCATCGAGCAATCCGATGTTCCACTGTGTGGGGTTGCGCAGGTACGCCACCACGGTCCAGCCACCGCCGGCCGTCGTCATGTCGCAATAGAGGTTGCGCGGTGCGAGTCCACCAGCACCGTCGACGTCGATCGTGTACAGGCCGTCGCCCTGGGAATAGCCGCGCTGCAAGTACGCGAGGCAACTCGCGAGCACCTCGGGTGTGCTGAACGGCACCGGGTCAGGTCGCGGCCGCGCGCTGGCCTCGTTGCTGGCCGGCCCTTCGCCGTTGTCGTTAAACGCCTTGACGACGTAGAAATAGCGCGTGCCGTTGATCACCGGCGTGTCGACGTAGGTTGTCGCTGCGCCCTCGTAGACGAGCTGGGTGGCGGCGCCCGAGGTCAGGCCGCGGTAGACGCGGTAGCCGATGACCGGATAGATCGTCTGCGAGGTCGCCGCTTGCCAGCTGAGCGTGGCCCGGCCGTCGCCAGCCAAGGCCAGCAGGCTGCGCGGCGCGCCCGGCGGCTGCGCGCGATCGCGGACGAAGATGAACCAGGCCTGCCCAGTGCCGTTGAGCCCGCACTTGATGGCCCCGTCATCCTCGCCCCAGTCGGTGCCGTCGCTCTGGTTGTTGTCCATGCCGCGGTCGTCGAAGTCGACTGTGAAGTCACCGGTGTCGCCGCAATAGTCCTCGCCCTCCAGGTAGCCGTAGTTGTAGTTGTCGGTGGCTGGCAAGGAGACGCCGGTCAGGTTGTTGCGGCGCGCCCAGGGACCGGTGTAGCCGACGCCATTGTTGTCGTTGAAACATGTTTGATAGTCGGCGCCGGAGGTGATCACGTCGTAGAAATTGACGCCGTAGAAGCTGAGATCGACGTCGAAGGTCGAGGCGCTGAGCGTGCGCTTGCAGGTGAAGCGCACGTCGGCGAGCGGCACCGCCATCGAGCGCAAGCCGCTCCAGACTCCTGGCATGGCAGCAGCGGGCTGCAGCGTGGTCAGCGTGTCGCTGTAGGCGGCGGCCGCGTCGTCGACCGTGAAGTTGGACGACGATACCAGCGACCAGCCACCACCATCGGTCGTCATGTCGCAGTAGATCTGGACCGGTGCTGCACCACCGGCGTTGTCAGGGTCGATCGAGAAGATGCCGCTGGCTGAGCTCGGGTTGCGCTGCTTGATCACGTAGCACGATGGGGCGACCAGGGCGCTCACGGTCACGGTCACCGCTGCTGGTGCTGACATGAACATTCCGTCGTAGGCGGCAAAGGTGAACGTGTCGACGCCGACGAACGACTCGTTGGCCGAGTAGATCGCGACCGGCGAGTAGAGCGCGACCGTGCCATTGCGCGGCTGGCTGACGATGACGAAGCTCAGCGCATCGCCATCTGGATCGCTGCCGGTGAGGTTGACGACCTTGGGCAGGCGACCATTGTAGGCGACGACGGACTGGCTATTGGCCACCGGTGGCTCGGGCTCGTGGCAGATACCGCTGGGCCGCAAGCGGTAGCCGCTGACGCACTGGCCAACGAGCACGCAGCCGCCGTCACCGCCGTCGTGGTAGCCGGACGAACAGCTGCCGAGCGAAACACAGTCGCCCGTGCCCCCGTCGTGGAAACCGACCACACATTGACCACTCAACACGCAGCTGCCGTTGCCCCCATTGTGGTAGCCGCCGACACAGCTGCCGATCGCCACGCAAGTGCCGGTGCCACCGTCGTGGAAACCCGAGTTGCACAACCCCAGGCTGATGCAGCTGCCACCGCCACCATCGTGAAATCCGCTCGAACAGGTGTTCGTTGGCACGCAGTCGCCATAGCCGCCGTTGTGGAAATTGCTCGAGCAGGTTCCGATGTCGACGCAGGCGCCGGTGCCACCGTCGTGATGGCCCGGTACGCAGATCCCGATCAACACGCAGCTGCCGTCACCGCCGTCGTGATAGCCGTTGGAGCAGCTGCCGATATCCACGCAAACACCGTCGCCGCCGCCGTGCTGGCCGCTGGCGCACGAGCCGAGCACGTAGCAGTCGCCGTCGCCACCGTCGTGAAAGCCGGCTGAGCAGATACCGAGCGCTACGCAGACACCCGCCCCGCCATCGTGGTAGCTGCTGACGCAGCTACCGATGGCGACGCAGCTGCCGTCGCCGCCGTCGTGGCTACCCGGGCTGCAGATGGTCGACGGCACGCACACGCCATCGCCACCGTCGTGGAAATTGGCGGCGCAGACGCCCGGCGCCACGCAGTTTCCGGCGCCGTCGTCGTGAAAACTGGTCGAGCAGAGCCCGCGCAGCACGCAGACGCCGCTCCCACCATCGTGGAATCCGGCCGAGCAGGTGCCGCTGGCGACGCATACACCGTTGCCGCCGTCGTGGTGGTTGGTCGAGCAGGTGCCGATGGCGACGCAAACGCCGCTGCCGCCACTGTGATAGCTCGGGCTGCACAGCGCCAGTAGCAGGCACACGCCATCACCGCCGTCGTGGTAGTTGGTCGAGCACAGTCCACTCTGCAAGCAGACGCCGGTCCCGCCGTTGTGAAAGCCGCTGGCGCAGGCGCCGAGCACGGCGCAGGCCCCGGTGCCGTCGTCGTGGTAGCCAGTCGCGCACTGGCCGGGCCCGACGCAGACGCCGATGCCATTGTCGTGGTACGCGGTCAGGCAGTCGCGGCCGGGCAAACAGCTGTTGCCGTCGCCGCCGTCGTGGTAACCGCCGGCGCAGGTGCCGATTCGCACGCACGAACCGTCGCCGCCGTCCCAGTAGCCGTTGGCGCAACTTCCATCCAGGTAGCACACCCCGCCACCGCCGTCGTGATAGCCGAAAGAGCACTGGTCGAGCTCGACGCAGACCCCGTCGCCGCCGTCGTGAAAACCGAGCAGGCAGGCTCCCAGCGGCACGCACGTTCCGTTGCCGCCGTCGTGCAGCCCACTGGCGCACTGGTCGACGTCGATCGCAAGAATGATAGGCGGCGTCAGCTCGATGTGGGCCGGATTGCCGGCGGTATCGATCAGGTCGACCGCGTTGAGCGGGAAGTTGCCGGGCGGGACATTCTGGTCGACCGTGAGCACGAAGGCATAACTGAATCCCGACGACAGGCTCGGGGCGAAGGCGAAGCCAGGATTGCCCAGGCCGGGGTCCCAGGTCAACGCGGGCGGCCCCAGCAATGGCTCGTTAGCTGCCACGGTCAGCACGACCACGCTGCCGCGCCGAGCCGCTGCAGGCGAGAAGACGACGCTGGCGCGGCCCTCGAGCAGCCCGGGCGGCACCGCGTCGATGCTGGCCACGGCGACGGTCGAGTCGTTGACATTGCCGACCAGGTCGCGTGCGCGCACCACGATCGCGTAGGGACCACTGAGCCCGGTCGCCGTCAGCGGCAACCGGTAGTGAAAGTGTTGCGGCGATGCGCTGGCGACCTCGAGCATACTCTGGCCACCGATCTCGACGGCGGGCGAACTGGCCAGCTCCTCGTCGACGTCGAAATCGAGCGTCAGCTCCTCCGCTTCGCGCAGCGGGCGCGCGGTCGCGTTGTGCACGACGCCGGTGATCAGCGGCGCCGTGTTGTCGACCGTCAACGACCCGATCGGCAGGTGGGCGATCGCGTTGCTGGCGTCGTCGCGCACATCCCGCAGCGCCAGCTGGTAGACCCCGTCTGCGGCCTCGACCAGTTGCCGGTAGCTGAGCACGCTCGAACCGCTGATGATGGCGTCGAAGTGGAGCAGGGTGGCGCTGACCTCGGCCACCAGGTCGGGGACACCCGCTGGCGTCTCGCTGAGCACGACCTTGACGCCGACCAGGTCGCCCGAGCGGATACGGTCCGGTACGATCTCGGCCGATATCAGGGCCGGCTGGGTGTAGTCGACGCGCAGGTCGCCGCACGCCAGCGGCCCGCTGCTGTTGCCAGCGCGATCGGCCGCCTGCACCTCGACCAGGTACTGGCCGGCCGGCGGTGCGGTCGCGGCGCGCGCGGTCAACGCAAAAACGAAGCTCTGACCGTTCTCGCTGCTCTGCAGCGTCCAGTCGAACGCGTCGCGCTGCTGGTGCATGGTGACGGTCGGCGAGGCTTCGACCGGTTCGTCGAACCTGAAGCGCAGCAGGGACGTGGCGCCGTCGCTGATCGCGTACGGCACCGGCTCGGCCACCGCCACCAGCGACGGCGGCGTGAAATCGAAGGTCACCACCTGCGCCAGCCGTTCGCGCGCCTGGTTGCCGGCGGCGTCGACCAGCTCGACCGTGAACGGCCGTTCGCCGGCGCGCTCGTTGCCGCTGACCAGGTAACCAAAGCCAAAGGTCAATTGACCGCGGTCGGTGGCGCTCTCGTCGACGGTCAGCTCGACCGACCCATCGCCGACGTCGAGCCACGCCTTGGGATCGGCGGCCAGCGTCTCGCTGACGACGAAGCGCAGCCGTACGGTGCGCCCGGCCATGGCAAACTCCGGCTCCACGGTCAGGACCTGGGCGACGGTGGGCGGCATGCGGTCGTCCAGGTCTTGCGCCAGACAGCGGCCGAGCGTGGTGGCGCAGACCATGCCGCGTGGGCAGTCGCCGTCGCTCTGGCAGGTGACGACGTGTTCTGGCTCCACCTGCCAGTCAAAGGTGCAGGACGCGATCGGTGTTGCCAGGAGTGCCGCTGCGAACCAGCGATTGCGGGCAAAAGACTGCAGCTGCCGGAGCGAAGATGACATGGGCAACTCCCGTGGTCAGCGTCGCCGTCGCCGCGCTGACCGCGCCTGGATGCCTTACCAAAGGGATATTGTACCGATCCGACGAGCAACCTGCACGTGGCCAGTGCTATGCCAGGTCGCCCTCGGACTTGACGCGGCAACTGATGCCGCCCTGCGCACCCAATGTTCCCGGGGTGAACTCGCGATCGAGAAAATGCACTCGGCTGATGCCCGTGTCCAGCTGCCGGAACCGGTCGACGAAATAGCGCTCGGCGCGCGGGTCGCCGCCAAGCGTGACGTAGTACCGCTCGCCGCGGGCGTTGGTGCCCTGTTCGGCGTTGAGAAAGTTCATGGTCATGTTCCAGCCGGCCTTGAAGACACCAGCCATGCGGTGCACCTTGAGCCCCGCGCGCTCGAGGTCCTGTGCCACGCGCTCCTCGAACTTCGCGCGCTGCTCGGCCTGCTCCAGGATCTGCTTCACGGTCTCCTCGCGGTCCTCGCCCAGCGACTTCCAGAACACGAGATCGGACCGATACTGCTCCTGCTTGGCCGGTGTCGCTCCCGGCGGCGGCGGTTTTGGTTTGTCCTTCAGGTAGTCCTCGCGCTCCCACGCCACGTAGAGCCTGGCAGCCTCGCGCGCGTCGTCGAGCACGATCTCGCCTGGCTTGATCGGCGCCATCCACATGTCGATGTGAAACTCGCCGGGCTGTTCCACAAAGTGAACCTGGCTGGCGGCGATGCCGAGGTCGTCGGCGATGGCCGCGTGCACGTCGTCGTCGCTGATCGCGTGCTTGAGATCGCGCTGCAACACGGCGCGCGTTGCGGCCACGCTGTCGCGGCCGACCAACGCGTAACCCGTGCCGTCGGCGAGCGTGCCGACCAGCAGGTTGCCGCCCTCGATGTGCGACCGGCAGGCGCGCAGCTCGCTGCCCTTGGCCAGTGCCAATCCGGCCACCACCTCGAACGAGTGGTCGAAGGCGACGCGGCCAGGCATCGAATAGCCAGCGTCCGCAAAGTCGCTGCGGATCTTGTCGCGCAGCTTGGTCAATGACCGGGTCTTGATGTCGCCCGCGCGTGGGTGCAGCCGCTTGACGCGCTCGCGCAGGATGGCGAGTTGCATGGCGTCGTAGTCGGTGTCGGGTGCCGGTACGCGCACGTTGCCGGCGACGTCGAATTCGCCTTGATCCTCGGACCAGAAGTCGCCGCGGCCAGCCGCCTCGACGATGACCACGTTATCGAGCCCGAGCTTGGCAAAGTGCTTGCGTGCGTCGTCGCCAGCGCCTTCGGGCACCCGCGTCACGACGTTGAAACCCTCGAGCCTGCCGATCTGCGCCAGCTGCACCACGAACCGATCGCCGGCCGCGTCCATGCCGATCATCGCCATGTGCATGTTGCGCACGCGCAGGCTGCCGTCCTCGGGACAGACCCGTGGGTTGACGGCCGCCGCCGGGGACTCTTTCAGACGCGCCAGGCGCAGCCTGGCCGCATTTTCGAGCGCGGCCCCGAGCGCCGGTCCGCGAAAATCCTTGAATGCACCAGGCGGCGGTGGCTTCAGGTGGTGTTGCTTGGCGCGGCCAACCAGGTGGGGTGGCGCAACGTCGTCGAGGACGTAGCTGCGCAGCGGTTGCTTGTCCAGGCGCTGCTGCTCTGCCGGATCGACGACCGTGGTCCCGCTCTTCGATTTTTCGGCTACCAGCGTCGAGAACAGGCTGCCGCTGCTGCCGGCCTTGCCCGCGACCGGCGTTGTCACCCGGCGACCGCCGACCAGCTTGCGGGGCTTGCCGTCGTCGATCTCGGTCTCGCGATCGGTCGCTGGCCCGGGGCCGCCCGTCGTCCTGGCTGGTTTATCGGGACTGGCCAGGGTCGCGGCGGGCGTCTCAACCGCGCGACGCCGGATGCGCTCGCTCGGTTTGTGCGTGGCGCGGTCAAGCCTCGGCATGTGATTTCTCTCCGCTGACGCCGATCATCCTATCCGTAGCCGTCGGATTTCGGCCGCGCGCGGTCATGGCAACAGGACGTCGATGCTGTCGGCGGTGCCACCGAGCGGCTGGCCGCTGCCGTCGCGGAACTGGACGTAGACCACATGAGGACCGCTGGTCGCTGGCGCCAGAGTCCAGGGCACTGTTGGCGCGAAAGCCTGCCAGCTGCTCCAGTTGACGTCGTCGTTGGACAGGCTCATCTCGACCACCCCGACGTGTACCAGCAGCGCATCGAACCGCGCGCCATAGGGCCCGGCCCAGAACTCGATGTCCATGCCGCCGTCCTCGACGTAGAGGTAGCGGACGCCGGTGCCGTAGCCGGTATAGGTCTTGCCAACCGGTTGCGGGGTCTCGGTCGTGCGCAGGGGACTTTGCCGGGTGCCGCTGTAGTAGCTGGCGCGCGCACTGCCGTTTGACTGCCGGCGCAGTTCGCTGCCCGAGTAGTAGAAATCGGGATAGCCGGCCGGCCCGCTCAGGCTGTAGCCGACGACCCATTCGCGCACCGAAATCGGCGGCTGGGCATCGAGCTGGGCCGCACTTGAGCCGAGTGCGACCAGGTCGAGCGTCCGGCTGCGCGTGTCCCAGTCATACGAGGTGCAAAATTGGGGCTCGCCAAAGAGCGAGGTACCCTCCGAGGACCAGCCGTTGCCCAGGTTGTTGATGATGGTCCAGCTGGCGAGCTGGTCGAGCTGCGGTACCAGATTGCCTGGTTCCTCCAGCGCCAGGGTGACGGTCAGCGTCGAGGTCGTGCTCGCACCGTAGGCGATGGCCAGCCGGCCGGCATTGATCGGGGCGGCCGCGTCGGGCCGGGCGGCGTCGGTGCGGGCGGCGTCGGCCACGCTGCTGTCGATCGGCATCCCGGTATCAGCCAGCGCCGTGTCTGGCGCCACAAATGAATCGCGCGCGACGTCAGGTACCGTGAGATCTCGGCTCGCTCGGTCGGGCAACTGCGAGGCCGAGTCGACCACGACCTGATCGCTGCCGATGCGGTCT
>Ga0315268_10004874_pt1 | contig 14483 bp, 15 predicted proteins | sample C1_top_MG_FD_204535 | JGI IMG/M metagenome (GOLD analysis project Ga0315268, IMG submission 204535) | Sediment microbial communities from Yellowstone Lake, YNP, Wyoming, USA - C1_top | ecosystem: Environmental > Aquatic > Freshwater > Lake > Sediment | place: USA: Wyoming | collected 2017-08-01
GGCCGAGCCGTTCTGGGACGGTGCCGCCGGCCCGGTCTTCCGCCACGGCTACACGTACTCCGGGCACGCCACGGCCTGCGCCGCGGCCCTGGCCAACCTGGACATCCTCGAGCGCGAGGACCTGCTGGGCCGGGTGCGCGCCCTCGAGCCCGTGCTCGCGCGCGAGATCGGCCGCCTCGACGACGCGCCGCTCGTCGGCGAGACCCGGGTCGTGGGCCTGACCGCCGCGGTGGAGCTGGACGCCGACGTGCTGGCCGCGAACCCGGCCGCGCCGGAGATCGTGGCCGCCGCGCTGCGCCGCCACGGCATCCTGACCCGCGTCCTGCGCGGGGTCGCCCTGCAGGTCTCGCCGCCGTTCGTCATCACCGAGGCCGAGATCACGCTCCTCGCCGACGGCTTCGAGGCCGCCCTTGCCGAGGTGGCGGCGAGCTGACACGCCGAAGGTGCCGCGTCCCGATCACCTGCGGCGGGTGGTCTCCGACGGGGGCTCGGGCAGGTCGGCGGGGAAGACGTAGCCAACGCTCCGCTCGTTGACAATGTAGCGGGGTTCGCGCGGGTCGCGTTCCAGCTTCTGGCGGAGGTGCCAGACGTACCGGCGGATGTAGCCGGTCTCATCGGCGTACTCGCCGCCCCAGACCTCGGCCACGATCTGGCGTGCCGACAGGACGCGGCCCGGTTGGCGCAGCAGCGTCACGAGGATCTGGAACTCGGTCGGGGTCAGGTCGACCGGGTCCCCCCCGCGCAGGACCTGGTGACGGTCGACGTCGACGACGAGATCGCCTCCCCGGAGGATGCTCGCCGGTTCGACGCGGTCCGGCGAGGCGCGCTCGACGACCGCCCGGATCCGCGCGGCGAGCTGGGCGAAGCTGAAGGGCTTCGTGACGTAGTCGTCCGCGCCGCCCGCGAAGCCGCGAAGCACGTCGGACTCCTCGCCGCGCGCCGTCAGCATGATGATCGGCACCGACGACAAGGCCCGGATGCGCGCCAGCACCTGCCAACCGTCGAGGCCGGGCATGGTGATGTCCAGGACGACGAGATCTGGGGCAGGCTCGGCCAGGGCGGCCAGGCCGGCCTGGCCGCCCTGCGCAGCCACGACCTCCAGGCCGGTCCGGCCGAGGTAGTCGGTGAGGAGCTCGAGCAACGCCCGATCGTCGTCGATGAGGAGCACCCGCGTCATCAGCTCTCGCCCTCTGGCTCACCACGGGCGATCGGCAGGGTGATGGCAAAGCGGGTACCGGGCGCTGCCGGATCGGGATGGACGGGGCTCTCCAGGGAGATCCGGCCGTGCTGGGCGCGCACCAGCTTGTCGACGAAGTAGAGGCCCAGGCCGTACCCCTTGACGGTCGTGTCGGCGTCGCCGAGCTGATGGAACGACAGGAAGATCCGATCGCTCTCCTCTGGTGCGACCCCGGGTCCATGGTCGGTCACCGAGATCTCGATCCCGTCGGCAATCGTCCGGGCCGCCACGGCGACCGGCGTCCTCGGTGCCGAGTAGCGGAGCGTGTTCTCGAGCAGGTTGCGCACGATCTCCTCGACGAGGATCTCGTCGGCCCACGCCGGCGGGATCCCGTGCGCCACGGCGAGCGAGCGTGGGCGGTCGGGGTCGGCTTCGAGCGCGGAGGCGAGCACGCGCGACAGGAGGGGCTCGACGGCTACCGGGCCGAGACGAAGCGTCAAGCGGCCGGCCTCCAGGCGCGAGACGTCGAGGATCGTCTGGATCAGGTGCGACAGGCGTTGCGTCTCGGCGATGAGGATCTGGAGCGTACGTTGGCTCGTCGGCGGCAGGCGGTGCGCGTCTTGGGAGACGAGCTCCAGCGCACCGTTTATGTTGGTCAGGGGCGCCCGGAGCTGGTGGGAGACGAGCGAGACAAACTCGGACTTCAGGCGATCCAGCTGGGTGAGCTCGAGGTTCGCGCGGGCCAGCTCCGCGTTGGCCGCGGCCAGCTGGTCCGTCGCAGTGCGGAGGTGCTGCGTCCTGTCCGCGACGCTGGCTTCCAGCGATCGGTTCAGCGCAGCGAGCTCATCCGAGGTCGTGGCGTACGCCGCGACGAGGCGCGTGACCCAGCGGAGCGTGAGGGCCACGGCGACGGGGCCGACGACGGCGAACAGGATGATCTCCCCGAAGAACCCCGCGTTGAGCTCTTCGTCGGCCCGAGCAACATGCTCGCTCAGCTCGAAGAAGAGGGCCACCACCGCAAGGACGAGGGGCAGGAGCCACTGGATCGTGCGCAGCGCCCGGGCGGCAGATGCAGGTGGGGGTGCGGGTCGAACCTGACTCACGCGGTGGTGGCTCCTTCGGATGGGCGTCCCTTGTATCACCTCGTCCGACCTCGCGCCACGCCTCGCCCGAGCTTCGCGCGGATCGAGACGCAAACGCGACATGCCCGCGACGGGCGCGCGACGTTGGCGACGTTAGCCTCGCCTGGAGGCCGGAACCCGGGAAGGCCGGGGTCGTCGGCGAACCTGCCGCCGTGCGGCGGGTCATCGAACGAGAGGAGACAGGTCCGTGCGGAAGCAGCTCGCAACGATCGCCGCGGTCGCGGCCATGGCACTCCTGGTCGCCGGGTGCGGGTCCGGCGCATCGCCGACGCCGAAGCCCGAGGAGTCCGAGAAGCCGGCGGCTTCGGAGGCTCCCGCGGGGGCCGCGCGGACGGTTGACCTCGAGATCGCCGCTGGCAAGATCACGCCGGCCAGCGTCGATGTGAAGAAGGGCGAGACGATCACCTTCAACGCCAAGAACGTGAGCGACGCCGAGGTCGAGCTCATCGTCGGCCTCAAGACCGACGTCGATTCCGACTCCGGTGACAGCCTCAAGGAGGCCGAGGAGATTGCGCCCGGTTCGGCGAAGAGCGTTACCTACACGTTCGACGGCGATGGCCCCTACGCCTTCGGCGACCAGATCGAGGATCACTACGCGAAGGGCGCGAAGGGCGACATCGTCCTGGCCCCGTAGTCCACCACCCCGCAGGCGAGGCGGCGGCGGGCGACGCTCCCACCGCCGCCCGACGCGTCGCGACGGAGGCGAACCCCATGACTGCCACTGGAGAGCCGCGCGGATCGGAGCCGGTCATCGCGGCGGAGGCGATGTCCCGCCGCCGTTTCGTCGTCCGGGCCCTGGCCGTCGTCGGCGGCCTGATCGCCGCGGCGGTGGCAATTCCCGCGGCTGCCTTCGGAACCGCCCCCGGTTGGCAGTCCAAGGTGCCGGCCCGCATCATCTCGACATCTGTCGTTCCGACCCTGCGGTCGAACGATTGGACGTCGGTGGGCAAGGTCACCGATTACAAGGTCGGCATCCCCACGTATGTCGTCGTGCAGCGCGACGTGGTCGACGGGTGGGTCCAGGACAGTGCTCCTATCGGCGTCCATGTTGTCCGCCGGGACGAGACGACCGCGATCGTCTTCGACCCGCACTGCACGCACCTCGGGTGCCCGCTCGCCTGGTCCGCCGGGGCGAAGAGCTTCGTCTGCCCATGCCACGGCGGCTCCTTCGACGCCGCAGGTCAGCGAGTCTCGGGGCCGCCCCCGCGGCCGATGGTCCAGTACGAGACGAAGGTCACGGACGGCGAGCTCTTCATCGGCGCCCTCCCGGAAGGGGCCTGAGCAATGCGACGGATCGGCGCCTGGTTCGACGAGCGTCTCGGCGTCTACTCGGTCGTGGCGGCGTTTCTCGATCGGCGCATTCCGGGCAACATCGGCTGGTTCCACACCCTGGGGAGCGCCACGCTCTTCCTGCTCGTCGTGCAGGTCGTCACCGGGATCGCGCTTTCGCTCTCCTACGTGCCGAGCCCCGACCACGCGTACGAGAGCATCGTCTACATCGATCAGACGCCGTTCGGTGCCCTGGTGCGCGGCGTGCACCACTGGTCGGCCGGCCTCCTGGTCCTATGCCTCGGCCTGCACACGCTGCGCGTCTTCATCTGGGGCGCCTATCGGTATCCCCGTGAGCTCAGTTGGATGGTCGGGGCGCTCCTGTTCCTCGTGGTTCTCGGGTTCGCGTTCACGGGCTACTTGCTGCCCTGGGACCAGAAGGCCTACTGGGCGACGATCGTCGGAACGAACATCGCCGGGGCAGCGCCCATCATCGGCGGCGCCGTGATCGGTCTCCTGCGTGGCGGGGAGCAGCTCGGCGCCGTCACCCTGGCCCGCTTCTACGGAATCCACGTGTGGGTCCTGCCGGCGTCGCTCCTGGTCCTCGTCGGCATCCACCTGTTCGGCGTCATCCGGCAGGGGATCGCGGCGTCGCCGCGCACGAAGTCGCTCGTCGAACCGGACCCGGGTCTCGGCCGACGCGAGAACTACGAGCGGGAGCACGAGGCCGAGAAGGCGATCGGCAAACCGTTCTGGGCGGCGATCTTCAAGGACGTCGTCGTCGCGGCCATTGTCCTGGTGATCGTCTTCACCCTTGCCCTCGTTGTCGGCGCGACGCTGGAGGCACCGGCCAACCCGAACTCGACGGACTACGTGCCTCGACCGGAGTGGTACTTCCTGGACATGTTCCAGCTGCTCTGGTACTTCACCGGCGAGCAGGAGCCGCTCCTGATCTTCCTGATCTTCACCATCGGTGCGGGCGTGTTCGTCCTGGTGCCGTTCCTCGACCGCGGCCGGGCGCGTCACCCGCGCCAGCGCCCGATCGCGATGGCGATGGTTGCCGTCACGGTGGTGGCAGTCGTCGGCCTGACCTATCTGGGCGCGACGGGCACGCCGGCCGGCGTCGTCACCGTCCCGCCGACCGAAGGCATGACCGACCAGGAGCTGCGCGGGCTCGCGGTCTACAACGAGCAGGGATGCACAGCCTGCCACCAGATCCATGGCATCGGCGGGCACACCGGGCCGGACCTCTCGCGCGCGGGGTTCCGTTGGGAAGAACCCGACATCCGGCGCCAGATCGTTACGCCCAAGGACGAGAAGATGCCGGCCTACGACGGCCTCAGCCAGGAGCAGCTGGACGACCTGGTGACATTCCTGGTCAGCCTCAAGTAGCGTGTCTGGTCGGGTCGGGCCCACGGGCGGGGTGGTGCGACGCCCTCGCGGGACGGGCGGGGTACGATCTCCGGAACCGGACTCACCTGAGGGACGATGGACGAGACGCGCGCGCTCCCCGCCGAGCTGGCGACGATCGAGGGCCTCCAGACGGCCTTCCGCGCCCGCGACTACGTGGCCGACCGTGGCCTGTCGACGTCCGTCTTCCTGGCCCTCGCGCTGGGCCGCCCGCTGCTCCTGGAGGGCGAGGCCGGCGTCGGCAAGACCCAGCTCGCCAAGACGCTGGCGGAGACGCTCGATACCCGCCTGATCCGACTCCAGTGCTACGAAGGCCTGGACGTCACGACGGCCGTCTACGAGTGGAACTACGCCCGCCAGATGCTGGAGATCCGCCTGCTGGAGGCGCGCGGCGAGATCGAGCGGGCAACCGCCCACGACATCTTCGGGCCCCAGTTCCTCCTCAAGCGGCCGCTGTTGCAGGCGCTCGAGGCAACCGACGGCAACGCGCCGGTCCTCCTCATCGACGAGATCGACCGGGCCGACGAAGAGTTCGAGGCGTACCTGCTCGAGATCCTCTCCGACTTCCAGGTGACGATCCCCGAGATCGGGACCGTGAAGGCGGCCGTCCCGCCGCGGGTGATCCTGACCTCGAACCGGACGCGCGAGGTCCATGACGCCCTCAAGCGGCGCTGTCTCTACCACTGGATCGACTACCCGAGCGCGGCGAAGGAGATCGAGATCGTCCTGGCCCGCGTGCCGGCGACGCCCGAGCGGCTCGCCGGGCAGGTGGTCGGCTTCGTCGGACGCCTCCGATCGACCGACCTCACGAAGGTCCCCGGCGTGGCCGAGACGCTCGACTGGGCGGCGGCGCTCCTGGCCCTCGGCGCCCGTGAGCTGGCGCCCGCCCTCGTCGACGAGACCCTGGGCGTGCTCCTGAAATACGAGGAGGACGTCCGACGGGTCCGCGGTGCGACCGCTGCGGGCTACGTCGACGAGCTCGCCGCGGCAGGGGTCTGAGGCGGCCCCGGCCGGCCCGGCAGCCGAGCGACCATGACCGGCACGCGCGCGCCCGCTCCCGATCCGCTCGCCGCGTTCGATGGCACGGTCTTCCTGAAGAACGCCGTCCTGTTCACGCGCGCCCTGCGGTCCGCCGGGGTCCCCACCGACGTGCGCGGCGCGCTCGACTTCGCCCGCGCGCTCACCCTCGTCGAGATCGGCGACCGGACCCAGGTCCATGCGGCCGGCGCGACCCTGTTCTGTCGCCGCCGCGCGGACCTGCCCGTGTACGACGCCGTCTTCGACCAGTTCTGGCGCAGGCACGTCGCGCGGATCGCCCCGGCGCCGCCCGCCGATGACGCCCGCCGAGAGACGAAGGACGAATCGAACGCCGCCGCCCCGGGATCCGACGCCGAACGCCGCGAAGAGCGGCCCTCGGGCCGCCAGGGGCAGGCCGACCCGGCGACCGACGGCGAGCTCGACGACGACCGGGCGATCGGGGACGGGAGGGTTTTGAGCCCACGCGCCTTCTCGGTCGCGGAGGCGTTCGGTCACCGCGAGTTCGACCGGATGTCGGGCGCCGAGCTGCGCGACGCCGAGCGGCTCATCGACCTCCTCCGGCCGCGCCTCGAGACCCGGCTGACCCGCCGCTACGAGCACCATCCGCACGGGCGGCGGCTCGCCCCGCGGGCCATGTTCCGGCGCAACGTCGCCACCGGGGGCGACATGGTCGACTGGGTCTGGCGACGGCGCGTCCCGCGTCCCCGATCGATCGTGGTCCTGTGCGACGTCTCGGGTTCCATGGAGCGTCACGCCCGCCTGCTCCTGCGCTTCGTCCAGGCGCTCTCGCGCGCCTCGGGTGTGCGCACCGAGTCGTTCGTCTTCGGGACCCGGCTCACCCGCGTCACGCACGAGCTGCGCGGGCGCGACCCCGACCTGGCGATCCGCCGCGTCAGCGAGACGGTGACCGACTGGTCCGGCGGCACCCGCATCGGTGAGTCGCTGCGCACGTTCAACCTGCGCTGGGCGCGGCGCGTCCTGCGGTCGTCGGGCGTTGTCATCGTCGTGTCCGATGGCTGGGACCGCGGCGATCCGGCCCTCGTCGGAGTCGAGGTCGCGCGCCTCCAGCGCAACTGCCACCGCCTCATCTGGCTGAACCCGCTCGCGGGCGGTGACGGGTACGAGCCACTGGCGGCCGGGATGGCGGCGGCGTACCCGTTCGTCGACGACTTCCTGCCGATTCACAGCCTGGCCTCGCTCGAACGGCTGGGCGAAGTACTGGGCGGGTTGGGCCTGGGTGCGTCCGGGCGCCCGCCGCGGACCGGCGTGCCGCACGTCTACCGGATCGAGGCGGCCGGGAGCGGGCGCCGATCTATCACGGCCGTCGCACCCCGCGTCTTCGGCCTGCCCTCACGAGCGGGCGGAGCGTGGGCCGACCCGGCGGCCGCGCGACCACTCGTCCGATGAGCGTGGAGGCACGAACATGAAGGAGCTGCTCGACGCGATCCAGGCCTGGGGGGTCGACCCGGCCGAGCTCGGACGGGCCGTCGTCGTGCGCACGTTCGGCTCCGCGCCGCGGCCGGAGGGCGCCAGCCTCGTCGCGGCGGAGGACGGCCGGCTGGCGGGGTCCGTCTCAGGGGGGTGTGTCGAAGGCGCCGCCGTCGAGCAGATCCGCCGCGCCCGGGCGGACGGCGTGAGCCGCGTGATCCGCTACGGCATCTCCGACCAGCAGGCCTGGGACGTGGGGCTGGCCTGCGGGGGCGCGATCGACGTCCTCATGGAGCCGTTCGTTCGGCCGGAGGTTCTCGCTGCTGCCGTCGGTCCGCGCGGCGTGGCCGTGGTCATCCCCCTGCCCGGCGACGCGCCGGGTCCCGATCCGCGGCGACACGATCCGGGTGCCGGGGAGGCGCCCCCTCCTTCACTGGTCGTTGCCGGCGACGGGAGCCTGGCGGGATCCACGGGCTCCGACGAGGCGGACATCACGCTCGTGCGGGCGGCGCTGGAGCTCCTGGATCGCGGTCGCTCGGGCACGGTCCTCGTCGCCGAGCGGCAGTACTTCGTGGAGAGCCACCCCGTGGCGCCGCGCCTCGTGGTCGTCGGCGCGGCGCAGGTCGCGATCCCCCTCGTGCGCTTCGCCGGCGAGCTCGGCTATGCGACCGTGGTGGTCGATGCCCGGGCGGCGTTCGCGACGCGGGACCGCTTCCCCGACGTCGGCAGGCTCGTGGTCGGCTGGCTGGACGAGGTCGCCGACGAGATCGGCCTCGGCCCGTCCGACGCGGTCGTGGTCCTCTCGCACGACACGAAGGTCGATGAGCCCGCGATCGTCGAGGGGCTGCGCCGCGGGTGCCGCTACGTCGGCGCCATCGGGTCCCGCAAGACGCAGGCCGAACGGCGGGCGCGCCTGCTCGCGGCCGGGGTGCCGGAGGCCGACCTGGCGCGCCTGCGCGGCCCGATCGGGCTGGACCTCGGCGGTCGGGAGCCGGCCGAGACGGCGCTCGCGATCATGGCCGAGGTCGTCGCGCAGCGATTCGGCGCGAGTGGCGCGCCGCTCGTGGTGGGCGCAGACGCCGCCACGGACGCGGGCGCCGCGGGCGCGGGCGCGACTGCTCGCCCGTGAGCGTTTTAGCGTGAGCGAACCCATCGGGTCCGCAGGGCGCGATCACGCCCGCGTTGCCGGGCTGATCCTGGCGGCGGGCACCGGGAGTCGGTTCGGCGGGGGCAAGATGCGCGCCCGGCTCGAGGGCCGGCCGCTCGTCGCTCATGTTCTCGAGGCGGCGCGAGCGGCCGTCGCCGGGCGCCTCGTGCTCGTCCTCGGCGCTGACGCCGCCGAGGTTCGGGCGGACCTCCTCGTGACCGATCCGGCCGCCCTCGACGGCGTGCTCGTGGCCATCAACCCCGCCGCCGAGCGAGGCCTGGCCACGTCCCTTCGGCTGGGCCTGGCGGCCGCGACGGCCCAGCCGCGCCCCGATGGGGTGCTCATCCTGCTGGGCGATCAGCCGCGGATCCGGCCCGCGACGCTCACCGCGTTGCTGGCCGCGCCCGCGCCCGCCGATGCCATCGCCGTCGTGGCGGACCACGCGGGCGACCGGGCGCCGAACCCGGTCCTTCTCCTGTGGCCCTGGGGCTCCGTGCTCCTCGGAGAGCTCGGTGGCGACCGCGGCCTCGGCCCGCTCCTCGCCGCTCACCGGGACCGCGTCATGCGCATCGCGGTCGGCGGCGCCAACCCCGACATCGACTCCCCGGCCGATCTCGCAGCCCTTGAAGGGAGCCCACGTGCACACTGAGGATCCAGCCGCGGCCGCCGAAGCGGCGTGGGCTGCCCGCGTCCGCGCCCACCACGCGCAGACCGCGCGCGTCCGCGAGACGGCCGAGGGCGGCGACTTCTACGCGCCGGTCAGCCGGCTCTTCATCGCGGACCCCCGCCGGACCGACGACGAGGTCCTCGACCATCTGCTGTCGCTGGCTCGCCCGGACGACAGGTGGCTGGACATCGGGGCCGGCGCCGGCCGGTACGCCCTGCCTCTCGCGCTCCGCGTCGACGAGGTCGTCGCGCTCGATCCGTCGCCGGGGATGCTCGAGGCGCTTCACGAGCAGGCTGCCGAGAACGGCATCGCCAACGTGCGCCCGATCGAAGGTCGCTGGCCCGTGGATCCCGCGACAGGTCCGGCGCCGGCCGCCGACGTCGCCATGATCGCGAACCTGGGCTACGACGTGGAGGCGATCGGCCTGTTTCTCGACGCGATGGAGGCCGCCGCGGACCGACTGTGCGTGGCGATCCTTGCGGACCGCCAGCCGTCGGCCGCCGCCCACGCCCTCTGGCCGCCCGTCCACGGCGAGGCCCGGATGGAGCTACCGGCCCTGGACGCCTTCCTCGACCTGCTGCGGGCCCGCGGGCGCGACCCACAGGTCATCCGCGTCCCGCGTCCCGCGCGCGCCTTCCCGACCCGCGACGAGCTGGCCCACTGGGTGCGGAACCAGCTCTTCCTCTCACCGGGGAGCCCGAAGGACGCCGTGCTCGAGCGCGAGCTCGCTACGCGGCTGGTCGTCGACCCGGACGGGGGCGTCGGCCTGGCGCCCGAGGTCCCGATGTCGACCGGCGTCGTCACATGGGAGCCGCGCTGACGATGGAGCTCGTAACCCGGGTCATCGGGCCGCTGCAGACGAACGTCCACCTCGTCGGGGACCCGCGCACGCGGGAGGCGATCGCGGTCGACGCCGCGATCCCCGGCCTGCCCTGGATGACCGGGGAGCTGGCGGCGCGGGGGTGGCGCCTCGCCCTCATCGTCTCCACCCACGGCCACTGGGACCACACCGGCGAGAACGCGGCGCTCCAGGCCTGGTCGCGGGAAGCGGCGGCCGCTCGCGATGCCCTCCCGCCGAGCGCCGCCGAGCCCGCGGCCGCGGAGCGCAGCCTCGTCGTGGTCGGCGTGGATGGCCACGTCCACCATCCCGACCCGTCCGGCGGCGCCGAGATCGCCGCCCACCCGGCCGACTGGTACCGCCTCACCGATCCCCAGCCCCTCTTCGCCCCATTCCCGATCCCGCCCTGCATCCCCGCGGCCGAGCTCGCCGAGGGCGCCGCGATCCGATTCGGCGACGTCCGCCTCGACATCCTCCACACGCCCGGCCACACGGAAGGCTCCGTCTGCCTGGTCGCGAGGGAGGCTGGCGTGCTCTTCTCCGGCGATACGCTCTTCGCCGGCGGGTGGGGGAGGGTGGACCTCCCGGGCGGGGACGAGGACGCGATGGCGGCGTCGCTCGCCCGCCTGGCGACCCTCCCGGACGGCATCCGGGTCCTGCCCGGCCACGGCAGCGCGACGACGATCGCCCGCGAGCGGCCGTGGCTCGAGATGGTCGCACGGGAGCGGCGACTCCCGCTCTGAGCCGAGTCACGGGCGACGGGCCGCCGCCGTCAGACGCCGTTCAGTGGCCGAATCCACCCCGCTTCGCCTTCGACCGCGCCGCCCCGGCCTTGCCGATGACGGCCCAGCGCCGCTGCTCGGCGCGGCGGGCGACAGCGTCCATCTCCAGCGCCCGGTGGCGCTCCTCGCGCTCCAGCTTCTGCCAGCCGTCGAAGCGGTCGGCGTGGAGCGTCCCGTCGGCCACCGCCGCCCGGACCGCGCACCCCGGCTCGGACGCGTGCCGGCAGTCCGAGAAGCGGCACGACTCGGCGGTCACCGCGACGTCGGAGAACGCGAGGTCCAGGCCGGCACCGTCGTCCCAGAGCGCGAGCTCGCGCAGCCCCGGGGTGTCGAGCAGGAGGCCCTCGCCGCCCGGCAGGGAGACGAGCTGCCGCCCCACGGTCGTGTGGCGACCCCGGGCGTCGTCTTCGCGGATCTCCCGCACGAGGAGGCGCTCCTCGCCGAGCAGGGCGTTCGCGAGCGTGCTCTTGCCGACCCCCGACGAGCCGATGATCACCACGGTCCGCCCGGCCGCCAGGAAGGCCCGGACGGCGTCGAGTCCCGCACCGCTGACCGCGCTCGTGGCCACAACCGGCACACCGGCGGCCACCTCCTCGAGCTGGGCCTCGGCGATGGCCACTTCGACGGGGTCGCGGGCGAGGTCGACCTTGGTGAGGACGACGACCGGCCGGGCGCCGGATTCCCAGGCGGCGGTGAGGAAGCGTTCCACGCGACGCACGTTCAGGTCACGGTTGAGCGAGGTCGCGACCAGGACCACGTCCACGTTCGCCGCCAGCACCTGGAAGGGGGCGCCGTAGTCCGCCGGCGCCCTGCGCCGAAGCTGCGTGCGGCGGGGTAGCACCACGTGGACCGACGCCGCTCCCTCGTCGGGTCGGGCATCCACGGCGACCCAGTCACCGACGACCGGGAGCTCTGCCGGGCCGGCCTCGTGGCGCAGCCGCCCCGTGGCCCGGGCTTCCAGGGGCGCGTCCACCCCGCCGAGCGCGACCTCCCAGGTCCCGCGATGCGCGCCGACGATCCGGGCCGGGACGAGCCCCGAGCCGGGTGCCGTTGTCGACCACGCGGCGGCCCATGCCTCGTCCCAGCCGAGGCCGGGAAGCCCGGCGAGGCCGACAACGTCGGCGGAAGGCTCGGTCATCGGGTGCCCTCCGCCGGTGCGGGCTCGAACGGCTTCCGGAAGTCCGTCTCCCGGGTCCGCTCTTCGAATCCCATGGCGCGATAGACGCCCAGGGCCCCGGTCTCGTTGTCGGCGTCGACCCCGAGGGCGGCTTCGGCCATTCCCCGGTCGCGCAGGGCGACGAGCGCTCGCGCGATGAGCGCCTTCGCGATGCCGCGCCCCCGCCAGTCGGCGTGGGTCGAGATGTTCTCGCACCAGCCGCGACGCACGCCCAGGACCTCGAGGTCGAGGAGGTTGATATACGGGCGGACCATCCCGACGACGGTCTCGCCGGCCCATGCGACCTGCCACAACGAGTACTCGTTGAGCGGCTCGTCGCGGAATCCGAGCCAGCGGTCCTCGCCGCCGTCCTCGGTGCCGGCACCCCAGTGACCGGCGAACGCCGCGACTTCGGCGTCGAAGATCGCCCGCAGGTGCACCGGCAGCACCGGCCGGACCTCGACGCCCACGGGGAGCGGCAGGTCCGGGATGTTGTCGAGTGTCGGGCGGACCATGCCGAAGAAGAAGCGCACGCCGCGATAGCCGCGCACCTCGAGGACGGCCACATGCCTGGGCGTCTCCTCGTTGAGGAAGGCGCCGAAGGTCGCGGGTCGGTCGGCTGGGAGCGCAGCGGCGATCGCCCGACTCCGCGCCTCGGCCCAGTCGAGGATCGCCTCGAACGTGCCGGCGGGCGCATCGGGCCGCGTGGCGAGGACCTGCCCGTGGCTTCGCTCGCCGCGCATCTCGTCACGCCATTCGACCCGGACGTAGGCGACGGGCCGTCCTTCGTGCTCGGCCAGGCGGAGGTCGGTCGCAAGGTCGCAATGCACGAGGTGGGCATAGTTGTTGAGGATGCCCTCCACCGAGAGCACCTCGAGGTTGCCCGTCGCGATGCGCCCGGCGTTGTTGATGTCGTTCAACGTGTGGGCCTCCTCCGGCCAGCGGACCGGCCGGAGGAAGAGCCCGGGAACGGGCGTCGGCGTGGCGCCGACGGGAACGACGGCCGAGGTCACGCCGGTCGTCGGAGGCTTCGTCGTGGTCATCACCCCACCCGCTTGAGCTTGCCGGTGCGCTTCGCGTATCGCTCGGCGCGCCCGAAGAGCCGGAGGCCGGCCGGGATGAGCACCACGCCCATGATCGCCAGCGGCCAGATGTCGTACCAGACGTCGGCCAGGGTGGCCCCGTCGAGGAGCCCGGCCCGAACGCCGTCGAGGATGTATGTGGCTGGCGACAGCTTCGCCAGGACCTGCATCCACGGTGGCAGGACGTCCACCGAGTAGTAGACGCCGCTCACGACGAGGAGGCACGACTGGATGACGAACGTCATCTGGGCGCCACGCTCCACGTAGAGGAGCGGCAGGATCGCCGCCATGACACCGATCCCGACGATCGAGAACGAGCCGATGACCATGATCCCGGCAGCGGTCACGAAGTTCGCCTGCGCGAGGTCGAGCTCGAAGAAGAGGGTCAGCACCACGAGGACGACCGTGGTGTGGATCAGCCCGTAGACGATGGCGTAGGCCGTCGAGCCGAGGAGCTGCGAGGCTCGCCGGACCGGCGCCATCATCGTGTACTCGAGGGTGCCCTCCCAGCGCTCCCAGCTGATCGTCTCCGCGACGAACGAGAAGACGGTCGAGAGGTAGTTCCAGAAGACCGCCCCGATCACGAGGCTGAAGGTGAGCCGCTCGTCGGCCTGCTCGGCGCCGATGAACGAGATGGCCAGGGCGCCTGCGATCGCGTAGACCAGGAACGCGAGCTCCCAGCCCCAGTAGCGGCGGCTGAGGTTGAAGTTGCGCTCGATGAAGGCCATGGACGCGCCGAGCTCGCGCGCCGTGGTGCTCATCGGGCGCCGGATGGTGGTCACTGGTCGGTCACTCCGGGTGGGGTGGGGGAGGCCGGCCGGCCCCGAATCATCGGAAACCGGCCGGTTGGAGCCGCTCGGGCGCCGGGTCGGCGGCGATGCGCGCGCCGACACGGACGATGGAGCGGCCGATGGCCCGGCGGATGCGACGCTCGTCGGCGCGCGGCCGACGGACGATCCGGGCCTGGTGCGCCTCTGCGGCGAACCGGGCGGCGCGGTCCGCGTGGACCGCGTCGACGTAGCGGATGGCGTTCACGACGCTCACCTCCCTTCGGTGGGCGGGGGGATGCTGTGGTCGAGGCCGGGCGCGGCCGGCCGGAGCGAGCGGGTCGAGCCTGTTCATTCGTCGTCCTCTGGAGCTGGCTCCTCGACGTCCTCGTCGAGGGAGCGGCCGGTGTAGGTCAGGAACACGTTGTCGAGCGTGGGCGCGAGGCCCGTCTCCCGGGCCACCCGGGCCTTGAGGCCGTCCGGGGTGTCCTCGGCGACGAGGCGGCCCCGGTCGAGGATGGCGATCCGGCTGCAGAGCCGGTCGGCCTCGGCCATGTCGTGCGTGGTCAGGAGGATCGTC